>Ga0210378_10001136_pt1 | contig 13869 bp, 14 predicted proteins | sample PLM1_60_b1redo_FD_155465 | JGI IMG/M metagenome (GOLD analysis project Ga0210378, IMG submission 155465) | Groundwater sediment microbial communities from an aquifer in East River, Colorado, USA - PLM1_60_b1 redo | ecosystem: Environmental > Terrestrial > Soil > Riparian zone | place: USA: East...
TGCCACACGTCTTCGCGATCTCGAGGAGGCCGGAGTCGTGCGCAAGCGAAGGCTGCCGCCGCCTGCGGCCTCGAGCGTCTACGAGCTGACCGAGTACGGGGCCGAGCTCGAGGAAGCAGTCCACGCCCTGGCGCGCTGGGGGGCTCGCTCTCTCGGACCGCCTGGGCCTGACGACGAGCTGTATCCCGAGTGGGGCATGAATGCGTTCCCTGCGCTCTTCGATCCCGAGGCTGCCCGCGGCCTCACCGAGACCTATGTCCTGCGGATCGGCGACGACGTCTTCTCCGCACGCGTGGAGGACGGCCATCTACGCGTCGAGCAAGGCGCCGCAGACGACGCCGACCTCGATGCCGCCATGGACATGGAGACCTTCTTCGGCCTCGCCTCCGGCAAGCTCGAGCCCGGGACGGCGGTCGCGAAGGGATGTGTCGAGCTCGCGGCCGGAAAGCCGGCGCGGCTCGAGCGCTGCTTCAAGGTCTTCAGCATCGCCACGCGAGTACCCGTCGCCGTCTAGGCGTGCGGCTCGAGACCGAACGGCTCGTTCTGCGAAAGCCCGAGCCCGGGGATCGGGAGGGCTATGCCGAGATCTGGGGCGACTCCGAAGTCGTCCGCTATCTCGGTGGGACGACGCTTACCTCAGCCGAGGTGCCCCGGGCGATCGAGCGCATGCTGCGGCATTGGGATCGCCACGGAGTCGGTCTCTTCAGCGTGCTCCGGAAAGAGGATGAGCGGTTCCTCGGACGCGTCGGCTATCTCCTCTGGGACCCAGAGCGTTGGGAGAACTCAATGCACGAGGAGCTCGAAGGCGACCTCGAGCACGAGATCGGCTGGACCATTGCGCGGGCGTATTGGAACCAGGGTTACGCGACGGAGGCCGCGATCGCCTGCCGCGACCACGCCTTCCGCGAGCTGGGACGCGATCGGGTCATCTCGCTGATCGCGCCGCAGAACGTCGCCTCGATCAGGGTGGCCGAGAAACTGGGCGAGTCCCACGAACGAGATGTCGAGCTGCCCCTGGGCGTGGTCCGGCTCTACTCGCTCGGGAACACGCCCGCCCGGTAGACCTGGCCCTCGAGCGGACGGCCGAGCAGACCTTCGAGCCACTCCGAGATGGCGATCAGGGCGTCGAGGTCAACACGGGTCTCGACCCCGTCTCCCTCGAGCATGTAGACGAGGTCCTCGGTCGCGATGTTCCCGGTCGCGCGCGGCGCGAAGGGACAGCCGCCGAGGCCCCCGACGGAGGAGTCGAAAGTGGTCGCACCGCCCTCGAGGGCCGCATAGGCGTTCGCGAACCCTGTGTTGCGCGTGTTATGGAGGTGCGCGCCGACAGGCTTTCTGATCCGCTCGACGAGTGCGCGGACCTGCTTCGGCGTGGCGACGCCGATCGTGTCCGCGAGGACGATCTCATCGGCTTCGGAGAGCCGATCAGCGAGGGCAACGACCGTTTCCGGATCCACAGGTCCCTCGAACGGGCAGCCGAACGCGACGCTGATCGTCGCCGTCGATCGCACACCGTCGTCGCGCGCGCGGGCGAGTACCCGGGTTGCTGCGCCGACCGCCGCGTCGACCGAGGCATTCGCGTTCCGCCTGCTGAAGCTCTCCGTCGCGGCGACCGCGAATCGCACCCCGTCGAGCCCTACCGCCCGTAGCCGCTCGTACCCCTGCTCGTTCAGTGCGAGCCCGGCGTAGAGCGTCCCGTCGCGGCGCTCGATTCCTGCGACGACCTCCTCTGCACCCGCCATCTGCGGCACGCGCTCAGCGCTGACGAAGCTCGCCGCCTCGACGCACGGCAGGCCGGCGGCGGCCAGCCGGTTGACGAGCTCGGCCCGGGTTGCCGGAGGTAGAACCTCCTGCTCGTTCTGGAGCCCGTCGCGAGGGCCCACCTCGCAGATCGTGATCAAGACACGCGCTCGGGAGTGATCCGGACGATCACGCGGCGCTCGCCGGGCCTGTGGCTCTGGAACTTCGGATTGCCGGTGTACTTCTCGGAGAGCTTGTCGATGTGCCGGTTGGCTTCCTCGCTCTCCTCGAGCTCCGCCGTTCCGGTCACCGACACATATTCGTAGGGATCCTCGAGCGAGGTGACCTCGATCGTCACCCGCGGGTCGCGGCGCATGTGCCGCCACTTGGCGCGCCCCGTCGCGGTGTTGAAGACGACGCGCTCGCCGTCGTAGTCGACCCAGACCGGAGTCACGTGCGGCGTGCCGTCGTCGCGGATCGTCGCCAGCGACCCGAAATTCTTGTCCAGGAAGAGCTGCGCCTGCTTCTCGGTCAGCTTCGCCATCGACTGTCGTAGGCTAGCGACCATGAGTTTGGCCATTCTTGTCGGCACGCGGAAGGGGCTGTTCGTCTTGCGCGGCGACGAAGACCGGCGCACGTGGAAGCTCGAAGAGCCGCTTCTGCCGGGCTGGGACGTCTTCCATGCGATCACACACGACGGCGTCGTCTATGTAGCCGCCAACAACTTCGTGTACGGCGCGACCGTTCAGCGCTCGACCGACTTCGGTCAGACCTGGGAGCGGAGCGAAGGGCTCGGTCTCCCGGAGGACAGCGGCCTGACGCTTGAGAAGAGCTGGCACGTGGAGCCCGGCCACGACGGCACGTTCTGGCTCGGCGCCGCGCCCGGCGCGCTCTTCCGCTCGGAGGACGCCGGCGAGACCTGGGCGCCCGTGCAAAGCATCCTCGAGCACCCGACCCGCGACCGCTGGAACCCCGGCGCGGGCGGCATGTGCACGCACTCGATCCAGATCGACCCCCATGATCCGAAGACCATGTATGTCGGCATCTCGGCCGCCGGCGTCTTCCGCAGCGAGGACGGCGGCGAGAGCTGGACGCCGGCGAACAAAGGGACGGCCGCGGACTTCATGCCGGACGACCCGTTTCCCGAGGTCGGCCAGTGCGTGCACAAGCTGCTGGTACACCCGGCGCAGCCGGAGCGCCTCTGGCAGCAGAATCACTGCGGTGTCTATCGCTCGGACGATCGCGGCGAGAACTGGGAACGCCTGGAGGGGAACGGGCTGCCGAGCGGGTTCGGGTTCCCGATCGCGCTCCATCCCCGTGATCCGGACGTGGCGCTCGTCGTGCCCGAGGAAGGGGCCGAGAATCGCGTCACCGCTGGTGGGCGGCTCGGCGTCTACAAGACGACCGACGGAGGCCGGAGCTGGGCCCTGAGCTCGAACGGGCTCCCCGAACAGGCGTGGGTCGCCGTCTTGCGAGAGTGCATGTCGTACGACCATCTCGACCCGTTCGGCGTCTATCTGGGAACGCAGAGCGGCTCGGTCTTCGTCTCGCCGGACGAGGGCGAGGCCTGGATCGAGGCTGCGTCGCAGCTCCCGCCCATCCTTTCGGTCGAAGTCGGAGAGTGGGAGTAGTAACGGTCCTGGTGCCCTCGCTCCTCGCGGAGCAGGCGCGAGGGCAGAAGGAGTTCGAGGTCGAGGCGCCCACGGTCGGAGCGGCGCTCCGCGCCCTGCCGTTGCGCGACCTCCTCTTCGACGAGCGCGACGAGCTGCGCCCACTCGTCAACGTCTACGTCAACGGCGTGGATGCGCGCGAGCGTGGGGGCCTCGAAGCGGAGTTGCGAGGCGGCGAGACGGTCAGGGTCGTAGCCGCAATCGCCGGCGGCTAGGCCAACTTCTGGCCTCGAGTCTCGCGGCCGAAGATCCCGGCCACGACGCCCCCGACCGCCATCACGATCGCCACGAAGGTCAGCGACCACGTCGTGCTCCCCGTCGCGTCCTTCAGGTTCCCGAAGATGTACGGGCCGGCGATCGCTGCGGCCTTCCCCACTCCCTCCATGAGTCCGAAGGCGCTCGAGCGCAAGCGCGTTGGGAAGAGCTCCGCCGTGTAGGGATAGACGGCGCCCCAGGCGCCGAGGTTGAAGAAGCCGACGAAGAAGAGGGCCGTGATGTAGACGGCCTCCGTGTCGGCGACCGCGAAGGCATAGGCCGACAGTCCGCCCAGCAGCAAGAAGGTCGTCAGCGTCGGCTTGCGTCCGATTCGCTCGACGAGCCAGATTGCAGCCGCGTAGCCGGGAAACTGCGAGAGCGCGCTCAGGGTCAGCAGCAGGTAGACGTCGATCTGGAAGCTCTTCTCACCCTGCAAGACGAAGGGCAGCCAGAGGAAGAGCCCGTAGTAGGAGACGTTGAGTGCGATCCAGACGAGTGCAGTCGCGATCGCTCGGCCGCGGAGGGTGCCTGTGAAGAGGTCTCGGACCGAGGACCGGGTCTCGGCCGGAGCCTCGATCGTCTCTGCCTCGACACGCTCACCGGCGATCTCGCTCAACACGTCGGCGGCCTCACGCGAGCGGCCGCGTCGGGCGAGGAAGTACGGGCTCTCCGGCAGGGTTCGACGCACCAGGAAGGCGAGAAAAGCCGGGAACGCAGCGGCGAGGAACAGGTAGCGCCAGCTCCAGTCCCCGAAACGGTCGAACGTCGGGCCGAGGAAGACGTAGGAGAGCCCGGTCGCAAGCAGCAGGCCGACCGGCCACCAGAAGTCGAGGAAGACGAGCAAACGCCCGCGCCGTTGCGGCGGCAGGTACTCGGCGAGCATCGAGGGGTCGACGACGAGCATGCCGCCGAGCCCGATACCGGCGAGGAAGCGGAAGGTCATGACCGACCACGGACCCCAGGAGAGCGCGGTCATGGCGGTGAAGGCCGCGTACCAGAGGATCGAGTACTGGAAGATCGCCCGGCGGCCGATCCGGTCGGCCAGGCGGCCCAGCGCCAGGCTGCCGACGAGCGAGCCGGCGAGCGCCGCGCTGTTGACGAGCCCCTGCATCCGTCCGTTCAGGTGCCAGAGGCCGGCGAAGATCGGCGCGACGAAGCCGACGAGGAGAATCTCCATCGCGACGAACGTCCACGCCGCGCCCGTGACCAGTACGGCCTTGCGGTGGAAGCGGGTGAAGCCGTGCTCACGGAGCACTTCCTCCACGTCGCGCCGAATGGGCGGTGCGGCAACCTCGACTGGCGACATCCTCACTCCCTGGTAGGTTTTAGACTGATAGTCGAAAACTATGCCCGAGTCTACCAAACCCGTTCATGTCACCCTCGCGGTGGTCTTCCAGGTACGTGCCGGAAAGCTGCAGGTACTGCTCTGGCAACGTGCGAAGGAGCCGTTCGCGGGCTCGTGGTCGCTCCCGGGCGGCTATCTCGAGCCCGGCGAGACGCTCGAGGGCTCGATCCGCAGGCACCTCGCCGCGAAGGTCGACGTCCGCGAGCTCTCCCACCTGGAGCAGCTCGAGACGCGCAGCGACCCGGGACGGCACCCGAAGGAATGGCAATTGGCAAGCACATATCTCGGGCTCGTGCCGCGCGGAGTCGACCCCGCTCTGCCCGAGGACACCGACTGGCATTCCGTCGACCGGCTGCCAAAGCTTGCCTTCGATCACCGGGCGATCACGCTCGCCGGCCGGGAACGGCTGCGGGCGAAGCTTTCGTACACGAATATCGGCTTCGCGCTCGCGCCCGAGACGTTCAGCCTCAGCGAGCTGCGCGATATCTACGCGGCCGCACTCGGGCACGAGCTCTCAGCGACGAACCTCCAGCGGGTGCTCGTGCGGCGAGGCGTGCTCGAGCCAACGGGGAAACGTCGCGAGCCGGGTCGCGCAGGAGGCAGGCCGGCGGCGCTCTTCCGATTCAGCGCGACGAAGCTCGAAGTGACCGACCAGTTTGCGGTGCTGCGCCCGCCCGGCTAGGACCGGTTACGAAGGACAGTCAGGCGACGCCGATGCCGGCGGCGAGCTCACGCGAGATCGCATGCTCGCTCTTGCCAACACGCACCGTCAGCGGACCGCCGAAGGGCTCGGCGCGCCTCAGCTTGACCTTCTTGCCCGGCACGAGCGCCAGCTTCGCGAGGTAACGCAGGAGCTCGTCGTCGCCGTCGGGGACGCGGCGGATGGTTGCTTCGTCACCCGGCTCGAGGCTTGCCAGCGTCCGCAGACTCCCCCGGGCCATGCGGAGCTTCGCATTCGGAATTGGATCTCCGTGTGGGTCGTGCGTCGGATAGCCGAGCGAGTGGTCGATGCGGGCTTCGAGCTCCTCGGAGAGCGCGTGCTCGAGCCGGTCGGCCTCGGAGTGCACCTCGTCGAGGCTGAGACCGAGGGCCTGCGCCAGGTACTGCTCGAGCAGCCGGTGATGCCTGATCATCTCGAGTGCAACGCGCTCGCCGGCCGGAGTCAGCTCGACTCCGTGGTAGGGCGCATGCTTCGCGAGCCCAAGCGTCGTCAAGCGTTTGAGCATCGCCGTCACAGACGGCGGCCGCACGCCGAGGCGCTCGGCAATCGCCGAGGTCGTGGCGCGCCGGCCTTCCATCCGGAGCTTGTAGATCTCCTTCAGGTAGTCCTGCGAGGCGTCGGTCAGGTCGCGGATCATTCCCTATACTCTAACTCAGAAGTTCGACATGGCTAAAAATTTGACCCGCAAACAAGTCCTCGCCGGCTCGCTGCCCTTCGTGGCAGCGGCCCCGCTGGCCAAGCTTGCGTGGCCCAGCACAGCACATGGCGAGCGCTCGGCAATGCACATGGGCCACGAGCACGCGCACATGGGGCACGCGGCGATGATCGGCGCTGAGGTGCCGGCGCCGGGAGGCCCGCATGCACAGGACGACGTCCTCTTCCCGCCGAAGGCTCTCCCCCATCAACCCGGGCGGGTCCGCGAGTACGACCTCGCCGCGCTCGACCATTCGATCGAGGTCGCGCAAGGCGTCCATTTCGAAGCATGGAGCTACAACGGCTCCGTTCCGGGCCCGATCATCCGCGCGACCGAGGATGACCTCCTCCGCGTCAACTTCAGAAACGCGGGCTCGCATCCGCACACGATCCATTTCCACGGCATCCACCCCGGGAAGATGGACGGCGTCTTCCAGACGGTGGTGCCGGGCGCGTCTTTCACATACGAGTTTCCCGCGCGCCCGTACGGGATGCACCTCTACCACTGCCATGCGACCCCGCTCAAGAAGCACATTCACAAAGGGCTCTACGGCGCCTTCATCATCGACCCGGCCAAACCGCGCCCTCCGGCGCGCGAGCTCGTGATGGTGATGAACGGCTATGACACGGACGGCGACGGCGAGAACAACTTCTACACCGTCAACGGGCGCGCCTTCTACTACGCGAAGTATCCGATCCGGGTGAAGAAGGGCGAGCTGATCCGCATCTACATCGCCAACCTGACCGAGTTCGACCTGATCAACTCCTTCCACCTGCACGGCGAGTTCTTCCGCTATTACCCAACGGGGTCGACCGACCATTTCGAGTACACGGACACGGTCATGCTCTGCCAGGGCGAGCGCGGCATCATCGAGATCGAGTTCCACAACACCGGCGTCTTCATGTTCCACGCCCACCAGAGCGAGTTCGCCGAGCTCGGCTGGATGGGCTTCTTCGACGTCCGCGACTGATGGAGTCCGGCTCCTTCGCGGCCAGGCTTGGCGGCGTGCGCTGGCGATTGTGGGCGCTCGTGCCGGTGCTCGCGCTCGTCGGCGCCGTCTCGCTCTTTGCCACGACCGGCGGATCACTGCTCGATCTCGTCGGGCACAATCCGCCGCCGCGCGACGAGGTCGACATCCGCCGGGTCGAGTTCCACCCGGGTGAGATCCGCTTCAAGGTCACGAATCCGCAGCGCGACGACCTGACGATCGCGACGGTCACGATCGATGACGCCGTCGTCCCCTACCACGTCGACGGCGACTCGACACTCGGCCGGCTGCGCTCGGCGACGATCGTCGTCCCGTACGACTGGGTGCCCGACGAGCCCGTGACGGTCGGGGTGACGAGCTCGCATGGAGTCCAGACGACCAAGGAGATCGCGGCTGCATTCGAGACGCCGCAGGCTTCGGGCAAGGGCTTCCTCGGCTACGGCTTGATCGGGTTTCTCGTCGGCATCGTCCCGGTTGCGCTCGGGCTCGCCTGGCTGCCGTCGCTCCGCCGCGCGAGCCCTCAGTGGCTCGCCGCGTTCATGGCGCTGACCGCCGGGCTGTTGACGTTTCTCGCGCTCGAGGCGCTGGCGGAGGCGATCGACCTGCAGGCGGCGCTTCCAAGCGGGCTCGGCGGGGTCGGGCTTGTCCTGCTCGGCGTCGCCTCGACGTATCTGCTGCTGACGATGCTCTCTCGCCAGTTTGCGCGCGGCGAGGGTGTGGTCGGAGGTGTCGCGCTGGCGACGCTCGTCGCGGTCGGGATCGGGTTGCACAACCTCGGCGAGGGGCTCGCGATCGGCACATCGTTCGCGCTCGGAGAGCTGGCCCTCGGCAGCTTCTTCGTCGTCGGCTTCATGGTGCACAACGTGACCGAGGGCCTCGGGATCGCCACGCCGATCGCGGGGCAGCGGCAGGTGGGACTCGGGCGGCTGGCGGCACTCGCGCTGATCGCAGGGGCCCCCGCGATCCCCGGCGCCTGGCTGGGCGGATTCGTGACGAGCGACGTGCTCGGCGTGCTCTTCTTCGCCGGTGCAGCGGGCGCGGCGCTCGAGGTCGTGGTCGAGGTCGGACGCTACGTCGCCCGCCAGGCTCCGGGCGGGCTCAGCTCCGGCTACGTCCTCGGCGGCTACCTCGCGGGCATCGCCATCATGTACCTGACAGGCCTGTTGATTTGACCCATGTCCCGGTGCCAGGCACCAGGACATGGCTGGTTCGGCCCTAGAGGCCGACTGACTCGAGGTCGCCCGGCGGGGTTCCGCCCGCGGTGACGAGGCAGTCCCGGCCCGAGCGCTTCGCCTCGTAGAGAGCGGCGTCCGCCCGGCCGACGAGCTCTTCGGCCGACTCGCGCCCGTTCCAGCAGGCGATTCCGGCGGACACGGTCTGATCGGCCGGCATCGCCTGCCTCATTCGCTCGACGATCGCCTTGGCGTTCGAGAGCGTGCAGCCCGGAAGAGCGACTGTGAACTCCTCGCCGCCGTAGCGGGCCAGCGTGTCGCTCGCGCGCAGCTCCTCGACCCAGGCGGCGGCGCTCTGCTTCAGGAGCCGGTCACCGGCCTGGTGGCCGCGCTCGTCGTTGTAGTTCTTGAAGAAGTCGAGGTCGAGCATCGCCACGCAGAGCGGGGCACTCTGGCGCCGGGCTCGGGCCAGCTCGCGCGGAAGCTCTTCTTCCCACGCGCGTCGGTTGAACAAACCGGTCAAGTCGTCGGTGCGTGCGCTAGCCTCGAGCCGCGCGAGCAGGTCGGAGCGCTCGAGCGCCATTGCGGTCTCCGCCGCGAGCATCCGCAGCGAGGCCGCAATCCGGCCCGAGCCGTCGACCTGACGGCTCCAGCCGACGACGAGCACTGCGACCGTCTCCTCGTTCCGAAGCACGGGCTCGAACTGCATCGAGACGGCGCCGGTCGCCTGCACGACCCGCTGGGAGATCTGCTCGGACCCGCGTGCATCCTGGACGAAGAGCGGCTTCTTCGAGAGAAACACGGTTCTCGCGGCCGAGGCCTCCTCGTCGAGCGACACCTTCATCGGCGACGCTCCCTGGAGGCCGTAGTTCGCGGTCATGACGAGATCGCCGTCAGGGCTGCGCTCCATGAGTTGTGCGAAGCCCGCCCCAGTGACCGTGCAGGCCGCCGAGCAGATGACCTCTCGGGCGAGCCGAGCATCGGTCGTTCGCGCGATCTCGCGGGAGGCCTCGGTGACCGCCGCCATGCTCACGACGAGCTTGCGGGTCTCCTCCTGGCTCACCTGAAGCTCCTCGGCGCGCCTGGCCGATTCGGCTGCCCGATCGCGCAGCTGGCGGACGAGCGATTGGACGGAAAAGCCGACGATGGGCGACACGCAAATCCAGAGGAGTCCTCGCGTCCATTCGGCGGACGGGTAGTCGGGGGAGCCGACGAGCACGAGGGGCACGAAGTAGACCGCTGCAACGCCGGCGATACTGACGGCGAGCTGACGTCGAGATCCGTAGAGAGCGAGCCAGAAGACGGGGAGCATCGCCAGGACGCCGTAAGACGAGGCCGCACCACCGTCCGCCTCACGGAGGAGGGCGATGACGACGAAGTACCCGAACGGAGGCACGATCTGGGCGAAATGCGGCAAGCGGTGCCACGGCAGCCCGATGGCACTGAGCACGATCAGCGCGTTGAGGACCGCGGCACCAAAGAGGGCGGATGAGGCCTGACCGTGAGGGGGGAGCGGATAGACGAAAATCGCGAGCCACATCGCTCCGAGGAACGGCAGCGCCCGCGCGAGGAGACCCTCGCGCTCGAAGGCCTGGAATCGCGACTCGCCGATGATCGGGCGTGCCGCGGGGCTTGGGATCGCTGACTTCATTCCGCTGAGCTAGAAATCGCCTCACTTCCGCCATCCCTCGATACCCAAAGGAGGGACAACTCTGGTTAAGGCGATCGCTACGCGCAGGGATCGGGCCGGCCGGCCGGCGCCAGCGCGCGCTCGATGACGCCGCCCTCGTCGACCGCGGTCCAGAGATCCGGCTCCGCGGGAGCCTCGTCGATCGTGTCCCACGTCCAGAGCAACCAGCCGTCGAAGCCGTAGGCACATGAGCGCCGCTGCCACTCCACAAGGTTGGAGGCGGCCGTGTCCGCGGTCGAGAACGAGGCCTTGAATGCTCCGTACTCTCCGAGCACGATCGGCTTCGCCGTCAGCCGCGTCAGCTCGAAATTCTCCATGTACTCCTGAAAGCTCAGCTCGAGCCCTGGGTAGAGATGGAGGTCGACGTAGTCGAGCGCGGAGTCGTGGATCACCGGCCCCGTACGGATGACACGGGGATCTCCTCCGCGGGCCGGGTTCGGCGCCTGAGGCCAGAAGAAACCCATGCCGACGAGGGCTGTCGGGTCGACTTCCCGGATCGCCGCCCGCACGCGACCGGCGAAGTTGACGAGGTTCTCGTCCATCATCCGCTGCCGCTCGACGGGGTTCCCGAGGTCGTACGTGCGCCCGTTGGCCGTGGTGACGGTGCCGGAGGCCTGTGAGAGCGGGGGCTTGTCGTTCTCGAAGTACCCCTCGTTCACGAGCGAATAGCCAAGGACGATGTCGAGCGGAGCCCGGCGCGTGAGCAGGCCGCGCAAGAAGGCTTGCCAGAATTGCCGCGTGCCCTCGATCCCGCCCGTGGTCAGGTAGTAGAGGTTCGTCCCGGCAAAGGCCGTGCAGCAGTCCTGGTTGACGATCGCCTCCCAGGTCGTCCCGGCGGGCACGTTGCCCTCGCTCGTGAGCATGACGTAGATGCCGTTCGCCTTCGCCCGGCGAAGGAAGTCGGTGACGTTGTCGAGATATGTCGGGGACAGGCCGCCTGTACCGAAGTTGCCGAGACACCCCAGCCGGCAGGCGCCGTCGAGAATCACGCGCACGGCCTTGTAGCCGTCGGCGTGCATCGTCTCGAGCGCCGTCTCCACGCCGGCGGGGTCGTACAGGCCGGCGATGAAGGTTGAGCCGTGGAAGACGATCCGGCCGTCCGGCAGCTCCTGGTTGGCACGCCTCAGGTAGTTGTTGCCGCGCGGGACGAACCTAGCTCCGGTCTGCCGGTCGTAGAACTCACCTGCTCCACCTGCGAGCCGAACCGCGATCCGATGCTCGGGCGGAGACGGAAGGGGAGCGGGCGGGAGGCGAACGCCCACGGCACCGGTTCGCACTGCCCGCCGCGGCCCGTTGGAGATGCAGAAGTAGCGGTAGATCCCCGTCCTCGTGAGCTGCACGCGGAGCGTCCTGGAGCGCCTCGGGAGGATGTATCTCGTCCGGCGCCCGGCAATCGTGAAGAGACGAGGCCGGCGCGTTCGGTTCTTGACGACGAAGGCCGTGGTGCCGGGCTCGAGCGCCACCGGGTTGGCGCTGCAAGCCTCGGCCGTCATCGCGATGAGCACTCGCGTTTGGACCTCTGCCCCCATCCCGGGCGCGGCCGAGCCGACGACGAGCAGCGCCGCGGCTGCGATGACGAAGGCCCACAGCTTCATGCACTGGTTTTAGCGCAGGGAGAGGTCGGTGCCTAGCCGGACGACCAGAGCCGAAAGCCCTCCTCGTCGCGATGATTCGCCTGCCCGCCTACGACCAGCCCATCGAGGGCGGCCGCGGCGTCACTCCGCGTACAGCCGAGCACGGCTGCGAGGTCGGCGGCCGAAATCTCGTCCGCGGAGCGCAACACGGCCGCCGCAAGCTCGGCGAGCGCGTCTTCGGCCTTCGGCACGCGCCGGCGCAGGCTTGCCCGGTACCGGCGGCCGAGAAGATCGAGGACGACCGCAGGCCATCCGCGCTCGCGCTCTTCGCGGCCGGCGGAGGTCAGGATGAGTCGGCGCTGGAGCCGGTCGGCAGCGGCCCGGGCTCGCTTTCGGTCGTGGCCGACGAGGTCGGGTAGGTCCGCGCTGCTGATCGGGTCTCCCGCCAGCAGGGCTTCGGCAACGTCGCGCTCGACCGGCGAGAGCTCCTCCTCGCGAAAGTCTTCCGGCCGCCCGGAGCGGCCCGTCAGCGCGTAGAGCGCGGGCAGGAGCCGAAGGGAGACGAGCGAGGCGCGGCCGCCGAGATGCTTGCCCGCGCAGACGAGCCGCTGCTCGGGGAGCTCGTCCTTCCAGCGCCAGACGCGGGCGAAGTCGGGAGTGAAGTCCACGAACCGGCCCGCGTCCTCGCGCACGGCCCAGTCGACGTCGACCCGGCCGGTGAGCGCCTCCCAGAGCGAGGGCAGCACGAGATTGTCATTCGGATAGAGGACGGCGAGCCCGACGCGGTCGACCCAAGCGGCCGCGCCCCGGACGGACGCGATTTGTTTGTTAGTGCCCATTCCAGTAATGCCGCCGAGCTTCTGGGTCGCGAGCACCAAGCCAGAGGCCGCACTCGTCCGCGGCCAAGGCGAGAAGCCTTGGCAAGGGCGAGGGTGGTCTCTGGCGCCGCGTGATCGCGGGCCAGAAGCCGGCATGTATTGCTGGGATGGGCACTACCCGGCGAAGATGACCTTCTCGGCATGGTCGATCACCTCGCGCGGCTCGGGCGGCTCGACCATCATCTCGACGATCTGCTCGACGTTCGGCTGACCGCTGGCGCGATAGAGCGCAACTGTCTCGTCCACGTCGTACTCGGTCCGCCTGAGCTCGATGTCGGGACCGAGGAGCGCCCAGTAGGCCCCCGGCCTTCCCTCGTACGGCAGCCCCACGCTGCCGGCGTTGACGCTGCGGATCCCCGCGACCTCTCTGTCGAACTGGATGTGCACGTGCGCCGTCACGATCAGGCGCTCCGCCACGCCCGCGCTGAACTCCCGCACCCTCGCTTCCGGTGTCTCGGGAGTGACGCACTCCTCGTCGCTTCGCGGCGAGCCGTGACAGAAGCGCACCGGCCCGAGGCCGTCGACGTCGACGACGACGTATTCCTCGAAGCCGGCGAGGAACTCGCGCATCTCAGGCGTATGGTGGGCTTGCATCCACCGCTCGCGCTCGGTCGACGACACGTTCTCCAGGACGGCGCGGTCCGCATTGCCGCGGACAAAGCGGGCGTCGAGGCTCGAGGCGAGCGCGAAGGTCTCCTCCGGCAGCGGGCCCCAGGTGAGGTCGCCCCCGGAGACGATCAGGTCCGGTTGCTCACGCTCGAGCTCGGCGAGGACGGCGGCGAGCGCAGGCGCGTTGCCGTGCACATCGGAGAGGACGGCGACCTTGTAAACCTAGCCGGCCCTCCGGAGACGTCTGCGCGGGCCGCCGACCTCGAGCGCGCGCGAGAGATCGGTGATCGAGAGTAGACCCGCCAGGCGGCCGTCGTCGAGCACGAGCGCGCGGCGAACGTCGGAGCTCCCGAGCTTCCCCAGCGCATCGACGAGGTCGTCGCCCTCGGCGAGCGCCGGCACGTCGTCGAGCGGCAGCATGGCATCGCGTACCGAGCGGCCGTCCCACTCCCCGCGCGGGACCTCGGCCACGCTCCGGAAGGGGAGGAGCCCGACCGCGCGGCCGTCGTCGACGACCGGGTACGCCGTGTAGC
>Ga0210378_10001137_pt1 | contig 13841 bp, 9 predicted proteins | sample PLM1_60_b1redo_FD_155465 | JGI IMG/M metagenome (GOLD analysis project Ga0210378, IMG submission 155465) | Groundwater sediment microbial communities from an aquifer in East River, Colorado, USA - PLM1_60_b1 redo | ecosystem: Environmental > Terrestrial > Soil > Riparian zone | place: USA: East...
CCCTCTGTTGCGCGAAGGCTACCCGGTGCCACCCCCACGGAGTCACCATGCCACACCCGAAAGGGTTGCCACGTCACGGTGATCAGGGCCATAACCACGGAAAACGCCAGAGGATGCCCCAGAGAATGCCACGGTGCCGGGGCCCACGGTGATCGCGGACCCCGGCACCCCCGTATCGTGAGCTACCGTCAGTCGCTCTGCTCAGGCGCTCAGCAGCCTCGCCGTGGACGCGGCCGGACCGGTCACCTTGACCAGCGACGCCCGGTCGCCCTTGGCGTTGTGGTGGTTGATGATCAGCAGGCTGTCCGCGCGGTCCAGCTTCAGCGCCGCCGGGTCACGGTGCACCACGAGGGCGGTGCCCGGCCACGAGGCGAAGGACAGCGCGGGGTCGCCGCCGCCCTGCACCCACAGGCCCGGCTCGAGCGGGTCGAAGGACATCGTGCCTGGTAGGAAGTCCACCAGACCGTCGGAGGTGCCGTAGAAGCCGGCGACGCCAACCGTGTAGGACATCCGCGAGCTGCCCGCGTTCGGGTCGATGCCCATCGCCAGCAGCTGCACCGGCAGCACGACGACGTTGGTGTCGAATACGTTGGAGTCCACGTCGCCGAACAGCCCGTTGATGCCCTCGAGGTCCACCACGTCGCCGGAGGCCAGGTCGACCGTCTCGGCGATCAGCACGTCGGTGTCGGACGGCTTCGTCGCGAACGTCTCGAAATCGGGCGAACCGTCGCCGTCCACGTCGATGTCCACGAACGGGATGGTGTTGTTGCCGAGGTTGTACCAGTCTCCCCAGGTCGAGATGCCGAAGCCGAGCATCGCCGTCTCCGGCTCGCCGCGCAGCCTTGCCAGCGGCGCGGTGGACGCCACGCCGACGTAGCGCAGGTCACCGCCCCTGGCCGTGTCGTTGATCGCGCAGTTGGTGCTGACCCCGCCGCCGCAGTTCGGCAGCTTCGGGCTCTGCCCCTGCAACTCGAGCGCGCTGAGCAGGGACAGGTACCGCTCGTCGCCGGAGCCCTGGTTCAGCCCGCGGCCGGACAGGGTGAGCACGCCCTGCCCGCTGCGGCCGGCCCGCACCTTGCTCGGGGTGTTGATGTCGGCCACCGGCTTGGGCGCGGAGTACACCGCCACCCGAAGCGGCACGGCGCCACCCGATGGCGCGCCCGCGGTCGGGGTGAGCTCCACCCGGCCCGACTCGTCGCCGATGAACTGCCGCGGCACGCCGAGCTGGTCCTTCTCGATGGTCGGGTCGGCAACCTTGCGCAGCGCCTTCGGGTCGTCGATCCGCAGCGTGACCTTGACCTTGCCGATGCCGCGCGGGCTGAGCGTGATCGAGGTCCTGTCCAGCGTGTACCCGACACCTGGCAGGTCCGTGATGCCGTGGTAGGCAACGTCGTAGGTCACCTGGTGGGTGCTCTTGTTGACCACGCGGATGGTCTTGGTCAGGCTGACCGGCCCGGCGGCTTCGACCACGCCGAACCCGACGCTGACGATGGCCGGGTTGTCCTCGACGAACGCCAGCACCTGGTTGTCCAGCGCGTTCTTGGCGTCCACCCGGCCGACGCCGGTCCGGTTCGGGCCCTCGGTCGGGCCGCCGTGGTTGCCATGCGAGAACACGTCGTGGTCCGCGGTGTTGATCACGGCGGCCTTCACCTCTGCCGTCGTCCAGTCCGGGTGCGCCTGACGGACCAGCGCCGCGATGCCGGTGACGTGCGGCGAGGCCATCGAGGTGCCGCTGTTCACCTGCGGCTGGTTGCCGGAGCCGACCAGCGTTGAGGTGATGGTGTCACCCGGCGCCGCGACGTCGGGCTTGACGTTGGTGCGGGTACCGCGCGAGGTGAACGAGGACGGGGTGTCCTCGATCGCCGTGTCGAACGTCCTCAGCGAGGTGCGCAGCGCACCGGCCTGCCGGACCTGCAGCGTGCCGGCGTCCAGCGCGGGGCGCAGCTGCGCCGTGACCGATCCGATGAACTGGAACACCGGGATGTTCGCGTTACCGGCGATGCCGGCGCCGAAGTTCTCCAGCGTGGAGCTCAGCACGACGCCGACCGCGCCGGCGTTCTGGGCGTTGTTCGTCCGCAGGCCCGAGCCGCACCGGCGGGTCGCGTCGTTGTCGTCCCACTCAAGCCAGGCGAACTTGCCAGCGACGGCGGCCTTGTCCCCGTCCGAGAACGGCTGGCAGCCGTCGAGGTTGCCGGCCGTGGACAGCTTGGCCGCCGGCCTGGTCAGGTCCAGCGAGTCGTAGCCGGTGAAGTTGACGCTGTACTGGCCGGCCTCGAGCCCGGCCACCTCGGCCGGCGCGGTCACCTCGGCGGCGTCGCGCAGCACGTAGGAGTCGCGGATGCTGGCCACGGTCAGCGCCTCGGGGGTGTTGCCCGGCGAGCCGCCGACGTCGTACAGGTCGCCGCCGTTGCCGGCCGAGAAGACGGTCAGCACGCCGTTGGCGTTCAGCTTGCGCACGAACACGCTCTCCGGGTCGTCCGGCGCACCGTAGTCCGAGCCGAGCGAGAGGTTCACCAGGTCGAGGTGGTCGGTGAAGTCGCCGTCCTGGTCCGGGTCGAGCGCCCAGTCCAACGCGTCGGTGACGGCGTTGGTGCTGCCGCCGCAACCGAAGACCTTCAGCGCGTACAGCAGCGCCTTGGGGGCCATGCCGGGGCCGATCCGCATCTCGCCAAGCGAGCCGGCGGTCAGCGCGGCGTAGTCGCCTGCGAACGTCGAGCCGTCGGCGTTCTCGCCGAAGCCGGCCGCGGTGCCGGCCACGTGCGAGCCGTGCCCGTTGCAGTCCAGCGGGTTGGGGTCCGGCACCGGGGTGTTCCTTGCCGGGTCGCCGCTGCCGGCGTCGTAGGCGTTGCCGACGAAGTCGTAGCCACCGACGACCTTGGCGGTCGGGAAGTAGCTCGGGTCGACGACCTTCTCCTCGATCGCGTCGTACGCGGCCGGCGTGCCGGGACCGCCGAAGTTGGCGTGCGTGTAGTCGATGCCGGTGTCGATGATGCCGATCCGGACGTCGTCACCGAACCTGCCGGTGCTCTGCCAGGTGTCGAGCACCCTGGTCAGCACCGCGGCGCCGGAGTTGTCCGCCTTCTTGGGTACGGCGAGGCGGATCGACCGGACGTCCGGGCTGGCGGCGAGCTCGCGCAGCGTGGCGGCGTCGGCGACGACCGTGACGCCGGGCACCGCGTTGGTGGTGCGGTACAGCTCCCGTGCGCTGCGGTCCTTGCCGCGCAGGTTGGCGAGCACGCTCTTGGCCTTGCGGTCGACCTTGTTCCTTGCCGACCGTGCGGCCGCCTTGGCGGCGGCCCTGCCGCGCCGAAGGTTGCTGTTGTAGGCGTCGACGGCCGGGGTTTCCGCCAGTTCGACGAACGCGGTGACCTTGCCCGTGGCCGTGCTCAACCGCGGCGAGAGCTTGCCGGCGGCCACCGAGCTCTGCGAGATCGACCTGCTGGGCTTGGGCGCAGCGGGCGCCAGGTTGTCGGGCGAGCTGGCGGCGGTCGCCGTGCCGGTGAACCCGGCGGTCAGGGCGGCCGCGAGCACCGCGACAGCCGAACGCGCCACCACCGCACTCACCAGCCCGGGGCTGACCAGCATTGGGCGCGCCGGCCCCGGTACACGGGTACGACTCACTGTTTCCCTCACAGCAGAGGCGTCCGGTGTTGACCATGCCTTCGTGCCTGCGCGTCCCCGACACGGCGTATCCACCGCCTGAGCGCAAGGCCCGTCCTCGTGGGAGCGGCGCGGCGCTGTGCCTCGTACAGCACCTGGTCTGGCCTCGTCGTGGGCAAACTAGCGGAGCCCACCCGGACGCGCGACCAACCTTCGGAGGTTATTTCGACTTCGACACCGCAGTGTGTCGTGGATCAGTCGATCGTGACCGTTCGGACCAGCGTGGCACCGACGGCGGCACCGATGGGCTCCATGAGGCTCGCGGAGATCGGCCGGTCGATCCGCAGCATCATGATCGCGTAGGAGCCCGCGGTGGTCTGGTTGATCTGGGCCGCCTCGATGTTGACGCCGGCCTCGCCGAGCAGGGTGCCGACCGCGCCCATCACACCGGGCCGGTCCGGGTACTCCAGCAGCAGGATCGTGCCCTCGGCGCGCAGGTCGAAGTGCCGGCCGTCGACCTCGACCAGCTTCTGCACCTGGGTCAGCCCGCTCAGCGTTCCGGACACCGAATGCGACGCGCCGTCCGCGTGGCCGGCCCTGACCGTCACCAGGCTGCGGTGGTCCGCGCTCTCGGCCTCGACCTGCAGGTCCACCGACACGCCGAGCTCGGCGGCCAGCGCCGGCGCGTTGACGAAGGTCACCTGGCTCTCCACCATGCCGGAGAACACGCCGCGCAGCGCGGCCAGCGGCAGCACCCGCACGTCCTCGCCGGACAGCTCGCCGCGCACCTCGACGGTGACCGAGATCGGCGGCTTGGCGCCGAGCGCGGCCGCCATCCTGCCCAGCTTCTGGGTCAGCGGCAGGTACGGCCGGACCTCGTCGTTGACAACGCCGCCGGCCTGCACGTTCACCGCGTCCGGCACGAACTCGCCGCGCAGCGCCGCCAGCACGCTGTGCGCGACGTCGATGCCGGCGCGGTCCTGGGCCTCCACCGTGGACGCACCGAGGTGCGGGGTGACCACCACCTGCGGCAGCTCGAACAGCGGGCTGGCCGTGCACGGCTCGGTGGCGAACACGTCGATGCCGGCGCCGCCGACGTGCCCGCCGCGGATCGCGGCGGCCAGGGCGTCCTCGTCGATCAGCCCGCCACGGGCCGCGTTGACGATCAGCACGCCCGGCTTGGTCCTTGCCAGCTCGCTGGCGCCGATCAGGCCAAGCGTCTCCGCGGTCTTGGGCAGGTGGATGGAGATCACGTCGGCGCGCCGGAGCAGCTCGTCGAGCTCAACCAGTTCGATGCCGAGCTGGGCGACCCTCGCCGGCGCGATGTAGGGGTCGTGGGCGATCAGCTCGACGCCGAACGCGGCCACCCGCTGCGCGAAAAGCTGGCCGATCTTGCCGAGGCCGATCACCCCGACGGTCTTGCCGTTCAGCTCGACGCCGTTGAACGCGCTGCGCCGCCACTCCCCCGCCCGCAGGCTGGCGTCGGCGGCCGGCACGTTGCGCGCGGCGGCCAGCAGCAGCGCCACCGCGTGCTCGGCGGCCGACACGATGTTGGACGTCGGCGCGTTGACCACGAGCACGCCGTTGGCCGTCGCCGCCGGCACCTCCACGTTGTCCAGCCCAACCCCGGCCCGCGCGATGACCTTCAGCCGGGGCGCCTTGTTGATCACCTCGGCGTCCACCCTGGTGGCCGAGCGCACCAGCACGGCGTCGGCGTCGGCGATCGCCTCGAACAGCGCCGGGCGGTCGGTGCCGTCGACGTGGCGGACCTCCGCCTCCTCGCCGAACGCCTCGAGCACCGACGGCGCGAGCTTCTCGGCGATCAGGACCACTGGACGGCGCGTCTCGTTCACCGGCCGCAGTCTAGTGACGCGCCGCCCAGCCTCTTTTGGTGACGCCGTTCGGGAATCGGACAGCTACGCCGTCTCGGTGATGGGGCGGTCGACCCAGGACATCAGGGCGCGCAGCTTGCCGCCGACGGCCTCGATGGGGTGCTGCTCGCCCTCCGCGCGGAGCTTGGCGAAGTTGGGCCGGCCGGCGTCGTCCTCGGCCACCCACTCGCGGGCGAACGTGCCGTCCTGGATGTCGCCGAGGATGCGGCGCATCTCGTCCTTGACCGCCGGCGTGATGATCCGCGGGCCGCGGGTGAGGTCGCCGTACTCGGCGGTGTCGGAGATGGAGTACCGCATCCGCGCGATGCCGCCCTCGTACATCAGGTCGACGATGAGCTTCAGCTCGTGCAGGCACTCGAAGTAGGCGATCTCCGGCTGGTAGCCGGCCTCGGTGAGCACCTCGAAGCCGGCCTGCACCAGCGCGGTGGCGCCGCCGCACAGCACGGTCTGCTCGCCGAACAGGTCGGTCTCGGTCTCCTCGGTGAACGTGGTCTTGATCACGCCGGCCCTGGTGCCGCCGATCGCCCTCGCATAGGACAGCGCCAGCGGTTGGGCACCGCCCGACGCGTCCTGGTGGACCGCGATCAGGCACGGCACTCCCTTGCCGTCGACGAACTGCCGGCGGACCAGGTGGCCGGGGCCCTTCGGCGCCACCATGGCGACGTCGACGCCGGACGGCGGCGTGATCAGCCCGTACCGGATGTTGAACCCGTGGCCGAAGAACAGCGCGTCGCCCTCGTTCAGGCGCGGCGCGATGTCGGCCGCGTAGACGTGGCGCTGCGCGGTGTCCGGAGCCAGCACCATGATCAGATCGGCCTCCTCGGACGCCTGCGCCGGCGTGACCACCGGCAGGCCCTCGTCGGCCGCCTTGGCCCGCGACCTCGAGGCCTCCGGCAGGCCGACCCTGACGTCGACACCCGAGTCGCGAAGGCTCAGCGCGTGCGCGTGCCCCTGGCTGCCGTAGCCGATCACGGCCACCGCGCGGTCCTGGACCAGCGAGAGGTCGGCGTCGTCGTCGTAGAAGATTTCAGCTGACACGAAGGTCCCTCCGTTATCGGGTTGCGGTGATGGAGCGTGGGCCGCGGCCGATCGCGACCATGCCGGACTGCACCATCTCGCGGATGCCGTACGGCTCCAGCATCCGCAGCAGGGCGTCCAGCTTGTCGGCGGTGCCGGTTGCCTCGACGGTGAGCGCCTCCGGCGAGACGTCGACCACCTTGGCCCGGAACAGCTGCACGGTCTCCAGCACCTGCGAGCGGACCGTGGCGTCGGCCCGCACCTTGACCAGCAGCAGCTCGCGCTGCACCGCGACGGGGGCCTCGAGCTCGACGATCTTGATGACGTTCACCAGCTTGTTGAGCTGCTTGGTGACCTGCTCCAGCGGCAGTTCCTCGACGGCGACCACGATGGTCATCCGGGAGATCTCGGCCTGCTCGGTGGGGCCGACGGCGAGGGAGTCGATGTTGAACCCGCGCCGGGAGAACAGCCCGGAGACCCTGGCCAGCACGCCGGGTTTGTTCTCGACCAGCACCGACAGGGTGTGCTTCGTCATGCGCCCCGGCCCCCTCAGCCCTCGTCCTCGTCGAACAGCGGCCGGATGCCGCGGGCGGCCATGATGTGGTCGTTGCCCTTGCCGGCGGCGACCATCGGCCACACCTGGGCGTCCTTGCCGACCACGAAGTCGATCACGACGGTCCGGTCGTCGATCTCCATGGCCTGCTTGATGACCTTGTCGACGTCCTCGCGGGTCTCGCAGCGCAGCCCGACGCAGCCCAGCGCCTCGGCGAGCAGCACGAAATCCGGGATGCGGTGCTTGTGGGTGCCGAGGTCCGTGCTGGAGTACCGCTCGGCGTAGAACAGGTTCTGCCACTGGCGCACCATGCCGAGGTTGCCGTTGTTGATCACAGCCACCTTGATCGGGATGTTCTCGATGGCGCAGGTGGCCAGCTCCTGGTTGGTCATCTGGAAGCAGCCGTCGCCGTCGATGGCCCACACCTGCTTGTCCGGCTGGCCGTACTTGGCGCCCATCGCCGCCGGCACGGCGAAGCCCATGGTGCCAAGGCCGCCCGAGTTGATCCAGGTGCCCGGCCGCTCGTAGGAGATGAACTGGGCGGCCCACATCTGGTGCTGCCCGACGCCGGCCGTGTAGATCGCGTCGGGGCCGACCAGCGCGCCGATCCGCTCGATGGCGTACTGCGGCGAGAGGGTGCCGTCCGGCGGCCAGTCGTAGCCGAGCGGGAAGGTCTGCCGAAGGTGGTCGAGCTGGGCCCACCATGCCTGCAGGTCGGCCCGGTGCCCGCCGGCGTACTCGGCGCGGATGGCCTCGAGCAGCTCGGTGATGACCTCCTTGCAGTCGCCGACGATCGGCACGTCGGCCTTGCGGTTCTTGGAGATCTCGGCGGGGTCGATGTCGGCGTGCACCACCAGCGCGTCCGGCGCGAACGTCGCGAGCTGCCCGGTTACCCTGTCGTCGAACCGAGCGCCGAGCGCGATCAGCAGGTCGGACTTCTGCATGGCCGCCACCGCGGCGACCGTGCCGTGCATGCCGGGCATGCCGAGGTGCTGGCGATGCGAGTCGGGGAACGCTCCGCGCGCCATCAGCGTGGTGACCAGCGGGATGCCGGTCAGCTCGGCCAGCTCGCGCAGCTCGGGGCAGGCGCCGGCCCTGATCACGCCGCCGCCGACATAGAGCACGGGGCGCGACGCGGCCGCGACCAGCCTGGCCGCCTCGCGGATCTGCTTGCCGTGCGGCTTGGTGGTCGGCCGGTAGCCGGGCAGCCGCAGCTCCGGCGGCCAGCTGAACGCGGTCTGCGCCTGCAGCACGTCCTTGGGCAGGTCGACCAGCACCGGCCCCGGCCGCCCGGTGCTCGCAAGGTGGAACGCCTCCGCGATCGTCCTCGGGATCTCCGCGGGGTCGGTGACGAGGAAGTTGTGCTTGGTGATCGGCAGCGTGATGCCGCTGATGTCCGCTTCCTGGAACGCGTCGGTGCCGATCGCGGCGCGCGCCACCTGCCCGGTGATCGCCACCACCGGCACGGAGTCCATGTACGCGTCGGCCAGCGGCGTCACCAGGTTGGTCGCGCCGGGGCCGCTGGTCGCCATGCAGACCCCGACCCTGCCGGTGGCCTGCGCGTACCCGGTGGCCGCGTGCCCGGCACCCTGCTCGTGGCGGACCAGCACGTGGCGCAGCTTGTCCGAGTCGAGCAGCGGGTCGTACGCCGGCAGGATCGCGCCGCCGGGAATCCCGAAGACCACCTCGCAGCCGGCGGCCTCGAGCGAGCGGACCAGCGACTGCGCTCCGGTGAGGCGCACCGGTGCGCCGGCCGGCGGCGCCGGCTTGGGTCGCTGCCCGTGTTCTTTCGGGGGCACCCCGGACCCCGGGTCTCTCGGGGACACCCCGGACCCCGAGTCTCTCGGGGACACCCCGGACCCCGAGTCTCTTGGCGGCGGCGCTGGTACCGGCGTCGACCGGTGCGGTGTGGTCGGTGTGCTGGACGGCGTGGTGGACACGACTCGCTCCTATCGACGCGGCCGGACATGAAAAAACCCTCGTCGGCCGGTCGGCCACACGAGGGTTGCGCGCCATTCCCGATCAGGAGACGGCGCGCCAGCTAAGTACGACGATTCCGACGAACTGCACGCTCGCGAACGGTAGTCGGCGGGTCGTCGCACCGTCAACTCTGCGGGACGGCCGTTCCACATACTGGGCGAACGGGTGGTCAACGGGCGTCAAACTGTGGTGGCAGGATGCCATCTGTGGCTCGCCCACAGGCCGTGTTCCGGATCCCGCCGACCGCGCTGGTCGCCGTGGCGCTGCTCGCGCTGTGCGTGACGCCGTTCGCGTTCGCCGCGCGCGGGCTCGAGGCGGTGTACGCCGTGCCGGCCGGGCTCGCCGTGTGGCTGCTGCGCGAGCGCACCACCGCGGACTCCTCCGGCCTGGTCGCGCGCTACCTGCTGTCCTCGCGCCGGCTGCCCTGGCGCACCCTGGACGGCCTGATGGTCGGCCGCTCCGGCGCGGTCCGCGCGGTCACCACGGACGGTGAGCTGGTGCGGCTGCCGGGGGTACGGGTCACCGACCTGGACCGGTTGTCCCAGGTCAGCGGCGGCGCGGTGGACGTGTCCCCCGGTGGTGGCTCCGGCGGTGGCTCCGGTGGTGGCTCCGGCGGCGGTTCGGCTGCTGCCGGCGGCGAGGAGTAACGTCGGCTGCCGTGCCACCGCTGCGATCACGCATCACCACCCACGGCCGCAACGCGGCCGGAGCCCGCGCGCTGTGGCGCGCCACCGGCATGACCGAGGAGGACTTCGGCCGGCCGATCGTGGCCATCGCGAACTCCTACACCCAGTTCGTGCCGGGCCATGTGCACCTGCGCGATCTCGGCGAGCTCGTCGGTACCGCGGTCCGGGAGGCCGGCGGGGTGCCGCGCGAGTTCCACACGATCGCGGTGGACGACGGCATCGCGATGGGGCACGGCGGCATGCTGTACTCCCTGCCGTCCCGCGAGGTGATCGCGGACTCGGTCGAGTACATGGTCAACGCGCACGCCGCGGACGCGCTGGTGTGCATCTCGAACTGCGACAAGATCACGCCGGGCATGCTGAACGCCGCGCTGCGGCTGAACGTCCCGACGGTGTTCGTCTCCGGCGGGCCGATGGAGGCCGGCAAGGCCGTTGTGGTCGGCGGCGTTGCGCAGGCTCCGACGGATCTGATCACGGCGATCTCCGCGTCCGCGTCGTCGGAGGTGGACGAGGACGGGCTGCGGACCGTGGAGCGCTCGGCGTGCCCCACCTGCGGCTCGTGCTCGGGCATGTTCACCGCGAACTCCATGAACTGCCTCACCGAGGCCCTCGGGCTGGCCCTGCCGGGCAACGGCTCGACGCTGGCCACGCACGAGGCGCGGCGCGCGCTGTTCCTCGACGCCGGCCGGACCGTCGTGCAGCTCGCGCGGCGGTGGTACGGCGCGGACGACGCCTCCGCGCTGCCGCGGTCGATCGCCACCAGGGCCGCGTTCGAGAACGCCATGGCGCTGGACGTGGCCATGGGTGGCTCGACCAACACCGTGCTGCACATCCTGGCGGCGGCGCAGGAGGGCGAGGTGGAGTTCCCCCTGCCGGACATCGACGCGATCAGCCGGCGGGTGCCGTGCGTGTGCAAGGTCAGCCCGAGCTCGGACTACCACATGGAGGACGTGCACCGCGCCGGCGGCATCCCCGCGATCCTCGGCGAGCTGTACCGCGGCGGCCTGCTCCGCACCGACGTGCACGCCGTGCACAGCGGCTCGCTGGACGAGTGGCTGGCGCGGTGGGACGTCCGCGCGGCGTCGCCGTCTGCGCAGGCCGTCGAGCTGTTCCACGCCGCGCCTGGCGGGGTCCGCACCGTCGAGCCGTTCTCGACGGCCAACCGCTGGTCCTCGCTGGACACCGATGCGGCCGCCGGGTGCATCCGGTCCGTCTCCAACGCCTACACGGCCGAGGGCGGGCTGGCCGTGCTGCACGGCAACCTGGCCAAGGACGGGGCGGTGATCAAGACCGCGGGCGTGCCGGAGGACTGCTGGCGCTTCCAGGGGCCGGCCCGCGTCGTGGAGTCGCAGGAGGAGGCCGTATCAGTGATCCTCGCCCGTACCGTGCAGCCGGGCGAGGTGCTGGTGGTGCGCTACGAGGGCCCGGCCGGCGGGCCCGGCATGCAGGAGATGCTGCACCCCACCGCGTTCCTCAAGGGCGCCGGCCTCGGCAGGACATGCGCGCTGGTCACCGACGGCAGGTTCTCCGGTGGCACGTCGGGCGTCGCGGTCGGCCACGTGTCCCCGGAGGCCGCGGCCGGCGGGGTGATCGGCCTGGTGCGCGACGGCGACCAGGTGCTGATCGACGTGCGGTCGCGGACCCTGCGGCTGCTCGTCGACGACGACGAGCTGGCCGCGCGGCGGGCCAAGATGGACGCCTCGGAGCGCCCGTGGCAGCCGCGCGACCGGCAGCGGACGGTGAGTGCCGCACTGCGCGCCTACGCACTGCTGACCACTTCCGCCGCCACCGGCGCGGTCCGCAGGTCGTGAGCTGTCCTCAGCTCACGGCGTGCCGTGGAAGACGATGCGGGCCGCCACGCCGACGCCCGCGCCGAGCAGCAGGAAGAACCAGCCGGTGACGACCGGGTGGCGGAACCAGACCCGCCCGTAGTCGAGGGCGATCCGGCCGGGACCGGTCAGCGTGAGGCCGGCGGCCAGCGCGCCCAACGTCAGCTCGGCCTCGTAGCCGCCGTCGGCGAGGAACAGGCCGTTGCCCCACTTCGCCCAGACGGCGTTGACGGCCACCGCGACCAGGCCGGCCGCGGCCAGCGGCGTGAACAGGCCGAGCAGCACGAGGACGCCGCCGGCCAGCTCGGTGAACGCGGTGGCGGCCGCCAGCACGTCGGTCTGCGTGTAGCCGAGGCCGGTGAGGTTGCCCGCGAAGCTGTCGAGGCCGGGGCCGTTCCACCAGCCGAACACCTTCTGCGCGCCGTGCGCCGCGAATGTGCCGCCGACCACGATGCGCATGATCAGCAGGCCGAGGTCGGCGCCTGAGTTCCAGCCGAGCCGCCAGCGCTCTGCCACCGGCTCGCCGTAGCCCCGCTCCCGCTCCAGCATGGTGGTGTCGGACTGGTTGTCGACGCCGCCGTCGTCGTAGTCGCGGTAGCGATACTGCTGCCCGTAGTCGTCGCTCGTGGTCGAGCCGGACGGCCGGTCATCGTAGGTGCTCACCACCGTGAGGGTAGGTGACGCACGTCACGAGGGCGACCCCTACCGGCGCTGCTAGTAGCCGTTGCGGACCAGGTTGTCGGGCTGCCGGCCGTCGGCCACCGCGGCGATCTGCGCGGCGGCGACCCGGTAGGCCCGGTGGTACAGCCCGAAGACCGAGCCGGCGACGTGCGGCGTGATGATCACGTTCTGCACCGTCCACAGCGGATGCTCCGGTGGCAGCGGCTCGGGGTCGGTGACGTCCAGCGCGGCCCGCAACCGGCCGCTGGCCAGCTCGGCGAGCAGCGCGTCGGTGTGCACCACCGGCCCGCGGGCCGCGTTGACCAGCACGGCGCCGTCCGGCATGGCGGCAAGGAACGCGGCGTCCACCATGCCCCTCGTCTCCTCGGTGAGCGGCACGATCAGCACGACCGCGTCGTGCTCCGGCAGCAGCGATGGCAGCTCGCTCACCGGGTGCACGCCGTCGCCGCCGCGGCGCCCGACCATGGTCACGCCGGCATCGCACGCCCGCAGCCGGATGGCCACCCGGCTGCCGACGTCACCGGCGCCGACGACCAGCACCCGCTTGCCGAACAGGCCGTCGGTGGCCCGCTGCCGCCAGCGGCCGTGCGGCGCGTCGACGACGAACGACGGCAGCTCCCGGTAGCCGGCCAGCAGCACGGCCAGCACCCACTCCGCGGTGGCCGCGCTGTGCGCGCCACGCGCGGTGGACAGCGCCACCCCGTCCGGCAACCGGCCGAGCCACGCCTCCGCGCCGACGGTGAGCAGCTGCACGAGCCGTAGCTTCGGCAGCTCGACGGCGCGGTCGACAAGGTCGGCGTCGGACAGGAACGGCGGGATCAGCACCTCGGCGCCGGCCGCGTCCCCGGTGAACGGCTGCCCCGGCTCGTACGGCACCAGCCGGTGGCCGTGGATGGCCGCCTCGGCGTACTCGAGGTGATCTCTCGGAACCAGCACGGTGAACGCCACGCCCGCCGACGGTACCGGCGGTGGCGTCCAGCGCGGTGGCGTTCCACGCGGTGGCGGCGTCCCACGCGGTGGCGGCCCCCGGTGGCGGCGGCCCCCGTGGCGGCCCCCGTGGCCATGGTGGCGCTCACCCTCGGTTCACGGCGCCGCGCCTAGTGTCCTGCGGTGATGCCACCGGGTCCTGCACATCGTGACCTGTGCCGCCGAGCCGTGCTGCCAGCGCTGCTCGGCGGTCCGCTGCTGGTCGCGGCCCTGGTCGCGGGCTGCGCCTCGTTTCCCGACTCAGGGCCGCGGGACTGGCGCGAGAAACCCGAGCTGAACGTCGAGGCCGGGCCCCGGCCGCAGGTACCCGGCCAGCCGCCGCGCAGCGCCCAGCCGGGGCAGCCGCCCGGCGCCGACCCCAGCGGGCCGCCGCCGCAGCCGCAGGGCTGCAACGACCCCGATCCGCAGGTGATCGCCACCTGCCTGGACAGCGTCACCGCGATCGCTGTGCTGCCCGGCGGGGTGTCCGCGCTGGTCGCCGAGCGCTCGACCGGCCGGCTGCTGCGGGTGGAGCGGGGCGTCGAGCCCGTCGAGATCGCCAAGCTGCCGGTCGACCCGCTCGCGACCGACGGTGGGGTCACCGGCCTGACCCTCTCGCCCAGCTACCACGAGGACG
>Ga0210378_10001138_pt1 | contig 13838 bp, 11 predicted proteins | sample PLM1_60_b1redo_FD_155465 | JGI IMG/M metagenome (GOLD analysis project Ga0210378, IMG submission 155465) | Groundwater sediment microbial communities from an aquifer in East River, Colorado, USA - PLM1_60_b1 redo | ecosystem: Environmental > Terrestrial > Soil > Riparian zone | place: USA: East...
CTGGGGGCGGGGCTCGGGGCGGCTCGGGGGGGGGCGGCGGTGAGACCGCGGGCACGGGCGCCGTGTCGTCCTCGGGCTCCACGAACGACGCCTCCAGGGCGGCGGTGGAGTCGCGCCGGTCCTCGTCCATCCCACGGGCGAGGTCGAGCAGCAGCTCCTGGGGGTTGATCCCGTCCTCCAGCGTCTCGTCCAGGATGTCTCGCGCCCCCACCCGGGTCGGCGCCTCCCCGGTCAGGCTGAAGTTGAACTGCCCCTCCCGGAGCCGGATCAGCTGCTTCAGCGCCACCTCGATGCGATGCCGGAGCATGCGCGCTCGCTGATCCGGAGGCAGGGACCGGGCGCGGGGGTCCAGCGGCGCGGTGTCCCAGGTGAAGGAAGTGGTGACGAAGCCGTCGCGGAACACGATCGCGCCCTCGCCGGCGCCGGTGCGTATCGAGAGGTACCCGGTCTTCTTGCTGAAGGAGACGATCTGGAGGATGTCGAGGAGGGGCAGGTCCTCGAGGTTGCCCGTGAGGCTCATCTGGCCGCGCTGATTCTACACCGCGCCCAGGATCTCGTCGGCCACGCGCGAGAGCGGAGCCGTGCGCTCCACTACCCCTGCTTCCACGGCGGCCTTGGGCATGCCGTAGATGACGCAGCTCTCCTCGCTCTCGGCCAGCGTGCGTCCCCCGGCGTCGCGGATGGCCCGCAACCCCTCCACGCCGTCCGCGCCCATGCCGGTGAGGACGATGCCCATCGAGCGAGGCCCGTACGCCTTCGCCACCGACGTCATGAGCACGTCGACCGAGGGACGGTGCAGCGCCGCGTGCGGCTCGGGGTCGAGCCAAACGCGCATGTGGCCGCCGCGCCGCCGGATCTTCATGTGGAGCCCGCCGGGAGCGATGAGCACGGCCCCCCCCTGCACGGGCTCTCCGTCCTGCGCCTCGCGCACCGGGACGGCGCTGCGCTGGTCGAGGCGCTCGGCGAGCGATCGCGTGAAGCCGGCCGGCATGTGCTGAACTATGAGGACAGCGGTCGCCAGCCCGCGGGGCAGGCGCGGGATGATGGCCTGCAGCGCGGAGGGTCCGCCCGTCGAGGTCCCGATCACCACGACTTCCGCCTGGCGGCCGTCGGCCCGGGGCGGCGGCGCCGGCCGCAGCGGACCCCCTTCGGCCAGCCGCTCGCGGGGGACACTGGCGAGCGCCCGCACCTTGGCCAGGAGCTCCTCGGCGAGGCCGGCCAGGTTCATGTGGCCCTGGACGCTGGACTTGTCCACGAAGTCCATCGCGCCGAGCTCGAGCCCGCGCAGCGTGATCTCGGCACCTTCGCTCGTGTGCGACGAGAGCAGCAGCACCGCCGTCGGGCACTCGGCCATGATCCGCCGCAGCGCCTCCAGCCCGCCCATTCGCGGCATCCTCACGTCGAGGGTGACCACGTCCGGGCGCAGCGCGCGCACTTTCGCCACGCCGTCCTCACCGTCCACCGCGGTGCCCACGACCTCCACGTCGGCGGCGGTGCCGAGCATGCGGGAGAGTGCCTGCCGCACGAACGCCGAGTCGTCGACCACCAGCACGCGGATCACCGGCCCTCCGCGGGCAGGGGCTTCTGGTAGACGATCGCCCCGTGGAAACGGATGGGCGTGAACAGGTCGGTGATGCGGGACAGGCTCTCGGCGTGGCCGAGGAACAGGTAGCCGCCGGGAGCGAGCAGGTCGTGGAAGGTCCGCACCACCTTCAGGATCATGGCGTCGGAGAAGTAGATGAGCACGTTGCGGCAGAAGATCACGTCGACGGGCGCGAGGCCGTCGAAGCTCGAGGGCTCCACCAGGTTGCCGTGGCGCAGGCTCACCATCTTCCGGATGGAGTCTTTCACCGCCGAGCCCGTGCCCTGGCGCACGAAGTGGCGCTCGAGCTGGGCCGGGCTGAGGGAGCGGAAGGAGTTGTGGAAGTACACCCCACGGCGGGCCTTCTCCAGCACCACGTGGTCCACGTCCAGGCCCACCACCTGCACGTCCCAGTTCCAGAAGAACTGGCCGCTGTCGTAGACGATCATGGCCAGCGTGTGGGCCTCCTCGCCCGTCGAGCAGCCGGCGGAGAGGATTCGCAGCGTGCGCCGGAGGCCGCCTTCGGGCCCGGACAGCTTCCTTTCCTTGATGCCGCGCAGGATGTGGTCGGCGAAGACCTGGAGCTGGGGGGATTCGCGGTAGAAGTAGGTCTCGTTGTTGGTGAGGTGGCTGACCATGCGCTCCAGCTCTTCCGCTCGCTGGGGGCCGAAGCGAAGGTAGTGATAGTAGTCCTCGAAGTTCATCAGGTCCAGGCTGGCCAGCCGGCCCGCCAGCCGCGAGCGCAGCGAGGCCCGCTGCCCGTCCTCGAAGTAGAGCCCGAAGCGCTCGTGGATGAAGTCCCGCAGCAGCCGGAACTCCTCCTCCGAGAGATCCACATCGTGTTCGGACGGGTGGTACAAGGCTTTTTAACGCAGCGACCGCAGAGAACGCGCAGAGGGGACCGAAGAAACGGATTCCCGCCGCGGCGATTCGTTGGCGGTTGTCTTGTTCGCCGTTTTTCGCTTCATTTCTCTGCGAGCCTGTGCGTCCTCTGCGTTAAGAAGCCTCGCGCTATCTCGGGGCGAGCTTCTTGAGGGCGGCGGCGGCGGCCTGACGCACCTCCGGCGACGGGTCGGAGGCCTTCAGGTCCATGAGCGGGCGCAGGGCGTCCATGAAGCCGCCCTCGCCCAGGGCGAGCGCCGCCTCGGCTCGCACCTGGGCGCTGTCGTCGGCGAGGGCGGCCAGGAGCAGCTTCCGCCCTCGCTGGTCCTCCAGGCCTCCGGCGAGGTCCACCACCAGCCGGCGCGCCTCGGGTTCGGAGGTCGCGAAGGCGCGCTCGAGGTCGCCGAGAGCTGCCGTGCCCATGCGCCGCAGCGCCTCCAGGGCGGCGGGCTGGAGGGCGGCGTCGGCGAGGGCTCGCACGAGCGGCCCCGCGGACCGTCCGTCGCCGATCTCGCCCATGGCCGCCACCGCCGCGCGGCGGACGGTAGCGTCGTCGTCGCCGAGGCGGGCAAGGAGGCCCGGCACCGCCTTACCGCTGCGGATGCGGCCGAGCGCAGTGGCCGCCGCGCACCGGACGCTCCAGTGCTCGTCCTCGAGCGCAAGCAGCAGCGCCGGCACCGCCTGGGGGTCGCCGATGCTACCCAGGCTGTCGGCCGCGGCCCGGCGCAGGTTGCGGTCGAGGTCGCGCAGCACCGCCGTCAGGGGCCGGACGGCCGAGAAGGCCCGGATCGAGCCCAGCGCCTCCACCGCCGCGAAGCGCAGCTCCTTGCGCCGGTCCTCGATGAAGTTCAGCAGCCGCGGAACCGTCTCCACGTTGCGCACCTGGCCCAGGGCGCGCAGCGCGACGAAGCGCATCTTCGGGTCCGGGTCGTCGAGCAGCGGGAGCAGATCGGCCGCGGCCTCGGGGTCCTGGAGCTTGCCCAGCGACAGCACGGCCTGCTGGCGCACGAGGCTGCTCTCGTCGCCGAGGGCCCGGCGGAGCCGCTCCGCCACTCCGGGGGCCTCGATCTCGCCCAGGGCCTTGAGCGCCGCGCGCCGCACGCTCTCACGGGGATCCTCGGCCAGGGACATCAGCGCCGGCGCCGCGGACGGATCCCGGACGAGGCCCAGCGTCTCGGCGGCCCGGATCCGGACCTTCACCGCGTCGTTGGCGAGCGCTTGCAGCAGCAGCGGCACGACCCGCGCCGGCGAGAGGCGGGCGAGGGCGCCCATCGCGCTCTCCTGGATCAGCTCGCTCTCGTCGGCCAGCAGCTCGAAGAGCAGCATGGCCGCGTCCTCGTCGCCGAGCCGGCCGATGGCCGCGGTGGCCTCCGCCCGTACTTCGACCGACGGATCGTGGATGAGCGGGGCGACGAGGGCGATGCCTTCGGCGGGAGCGACGAAGCCGAGGCAGCGGATCGTGCCCTGCCGCACCGGGTCCTGGGGGTGGGCGAGGCCGGCCGCCCAGGCCTCCGGATCCTGGAAGCCGATGGAGACGAGGGCGTGGGTGGCGTACTCCTGCAGCGCCGGCTCGGCCAGCATGTCGATGAGCGGCCGCACGGCCCGCGGCTCCTTCAGCCAGCCGAGCGTGATGGCGGCGGTGCGCCGGTTGTTCGGCTCGTCGTCGGCGAGGGTGGTGAGGAGGTGGTCGACGAGCCCATGGTGGCGGAGCGCGGCCTGGACCTCGGGATCGAGGCTCTCGCCGCTGGCGGTGGCCCGCTGCTCGATCGCCACCACCGCCTGGATCGCCATGTTCCGAAGCAGCGGGTCGGGGTCGTAGAGATGGGCCACGAGCCGCGGCAGCGCCTCCCGGCCCGCCAGCCTCCCGAGGGCCTCCATGGCCGGGCCCCGCAGCAGCTCGTCGGCCAGGAGGTCGAGCAGCGCGGGGGCGGCCTGCGGATCGCCGATCTCCCCCAGCGCGCCGATGGCCGGGTACTGCAGCCACGGCTCGGTACGCAGCACCTCGATCAAGGGGAGCACGGCCTTGGGGTCTCCGATCTGCCCAAGGCTCGCGGCCGCGGCGTGACGGACGTTCACGTCGGCGTCGCCGAGGGCGGCGATGAGAGGGTCCACCGCGCGACGCTCGCGGCGGGCGCCGAGCATCACGGCGGCGAAGTTGCGCACCTCCTCGTCGGTGTCGTCGAGCAGGCCCAGCAGCGCCTCGCCGGCCCGCGGGCCCAGCTTCACGTAGATCTCCATCGCCGCGTTGCGCATCCCCGCGTCCTCGTCGTTGCGCAGCGCGGCCTCCAGCCGGGGCAGCAGCGCGTCCTCGTCGAAGGCGACGAGGGCCTCGGCCGCGGCCTGCCGCACCGGCCAGCTTTCGTCCGCCACCGCCACCAGCAGCGGAGCAACCGCCTCCGGCTGTCCCGAGCGGCCCAGATCCTCCACGACGCGGCGCCGCACGGGCTCCTCGCCGGTCCGCAGCGCCTCCAGCGCCGCCTGTATGTCGAGCGTCATTCTCGCGTTGCCTTTAAACGCAGAGGACGCAGAGGACGCAGAGAACGAACAGAAGAGTGAACGGAAACAAGCATGGTCAGACACGCCAGAAATCTTCTAGATAGCCCTACTCGGCCTCGTTTACCTACACCCCTCTGCGTGCCTCTGCGTGCTCTGCGTTGAATCCGTTGGGTCATTGTCCTGTTATCTCTGCGAGCCTCTGCGCTCTCTGCGTTGATCCGTTGAGCTATTGGACGCGGAAGACGGAGATGAGCTTGGCCAGGTTCTCGGCCTGCTGGGCGAGGTTGGCGGTGGCCTTGGACATCTCCTCCACCGTGGAGAGGTTGTCGCGGGCGATCTCGGAGATGTTCTCCATCGCCCGCACCACCAGCTCCCCCCCCCGCTTCTGCTCCGCGGTGGCGTACGAGACCTGCTGGGTCATGCGGTTCATGTTGTCGACCGCCTGCACGATCTGGCGGCTTCCCTCCGCCTGCTCCTTGGTGGCGATGTTCACCTGGCCGGAGATCTTGTTCATGTTTTCGACGGCGATCCGTACCTGGCGACCGCCGGCCGCCTGCTCCCGCGTCGAGTAGGCGGCCTGGGTCATGATCCGGTTGATGTTCTCCATGGCCTGGCGGATCTGCTTGGTCCCCTCCACCTGCTCCCGCACCGCGGTCGTGACCTGGTTGGTGGCGGCGGTCATGTTGCCCACCGTCTGCAAGACCTCGGACGAGGCCTGCGACTGCTTGGCGGTGGCCGACGCGATCTGGGCCATGAGCTGGCTCGAGCGCGATACGGAGTCGATGATGCTGCGCAGGGCCAGGCCCGCCTTGTCCGCCAGGGTGATGCCCTCCTTCGTCTCCGCGGCGCCCGCCTTGGCCGTCTCCACCGCGTCTCCCGTCTCCGCCTGGACCTGGCGGATGACCTCTCCGATCTCCTTGGTCGCGGCCACCGAGCGCTCGGCCAGCTTGCGCACCTCGTCGGCCACGACCGCGAAGCCGCGGCCCGCCTCCCCGGCCCGGGCCGCCTCGATGGCGGCGTTGAGGGCGAGGAGGTTGGTCTGGTCGGCGATCTCCTCGATCACCTCCACGATCTTCCCGATCTCCTGGGACCGCCGGCCGAGGCCGGTGATGACCCGGGCCGTGTTCTCCATCGTCTCGGAGATCGTGCGCATGCCTGCGATGGTGCGCCCGACCGCCTCGTCGCCGGTGCGGGCGTCGTCGGAGGCCCGCTTGCTGATGCGGTCGGCCTCCTCCGCGATCTTGGCCACGTCGCTGACCGCGCCCGCCAGCTCGGAAACGGTGTGGGCGGTCTTCTGGGCGGCGGTGCTGAGCGACTCCGCGTTCCGGGCCACGGAGGCGATGAAGGTGGTCATCTCCTCCACGGTGGCCGAGGTCTCGGTCACCGTGCCGGCGAGGTTCTCCAGGTTCTTGGCCATCTGGTCGATGGAGACCGTCATCTCCTCGATGGTGGCCGAGGCCTCGGTGATCGTTGAAGCCAGGGTGGAGCTGGAGCGCGCCACCTCCTCGATGGAGGCGCTCATCTGGTTGATGGAGCTGCTCGTCTCCTCCACGTAGGTGGCGAGGCTTTGGGCGTTGCCGGCCACGGTCTGGATGGAGGCCGCCATCTCCTCCATCGAGGTGGAGGTCTCCTCCGCGGCCTGGGCCTGGCTCTGGGCGCCCTGGTTGATGAGCCTGGCGTTGGCCGAGATCTGCCCCGCCGAGGAGGCGACCTGCACCGACGCCTCCTGGATGTTGTCGACCACGCGCCGGAGGTTGGCCACCATCTCCTGCAGGCTCCTGGCCAGGATGCCGATCTCGTCCTCGGAGTCGACCTTCAGCGTTTCGGTGAGGTCGCCCTTGGCGACCGCGCTCGCCACCTCCACCATGTGGCGCACCGGATCGAGCCAACGCCCCGTGAGGTACCAGCCGAGGAGCGAGCCGGCGGCGAAGAGGGCGAGAGCCACGAGGAACGTCCGGATCAGGATGCCGCGCTGCTGATCGTTCATGACCTTCTTGCTGATGGCGACCTCCACCCCGCCCTTCAGCTCCTCCCGGGGCTTGGGAGTGCCGGCCGCCTCGCTCCCGGACTCGGCCCCGGCGGTGGTGACGGGGGCGCGGAAGAGGATCACCTCCTCGCCGTTCTCCGCCAACGCGTCGCGTTCCTCGAACGTCGCGGCGGGGGCCGGAGGCAGGTCGCGGATCGAGGCGCCTTTCTGGGCGAGGATCGCGCCCTTGGCGTCGCGGATCATCGCTCCCGCCACGTCGGATCCGTGGCCGGTGCCGGCGGTGATGGCGCCCTCGAGGAGCTGGGTGAGCAGGGGCCGGTCTTCGGTGAGCACGCCGTACTTGCTGTTGTAGGCGAGGTTCCCCGCCATGTAGTTGCCGCGCTTCACCATCTGCTCGCGGAGCACGCTGCCGCTGCTCACGGAGGAGTACAGCGCGGACACGCCTCCCACCAGGAAGGCCACGCCGGCGACGAGGAGCAGCAGCTTCGTGCGGATCGAAACCGTCCTCAAGTCCATATGGGCTCCAGACCTCCGCCGCTAGAAGACCCGACTCGCGGCCTTCAGGGCTTCGGCGGGGATGTCGATCTTGAGCTTCCCCGCGATCTTCCTGTTGATGACCAGCTGCGCCCGCGGCACCAGCAGATCCAGCCGTCCCCGCTCTCCGGCGGCGAACCGGCCGACGAGCTCGGCGACCTGCTCTCCCACCGAGGCGGGGTCGGGGCCGTCGCTCACGAGAGCGCCCTCGGCGATCAGCGCATCCGAATACGCGTAGACGGGGCGCCCGGCCTTCAGGGTCTCGGCGATGACGAACCGCCGGGTCTGCTCGCCGGTGAGGATGGGATCGCCCATCAGCCATACGGCGTCGACGGGCTCGCTTCCGGTCAGCATCTCGCGCATCGCCTGCGGTACTTCCTGGTCGGAGGACACGTTGCGCAGGACGAGGGCCACGCGCACGAGGCGCGCGGCCTTCTGCGCGTCGTCGATCGAGGCCGCGGTGTCGGGGCCGTAAAGAACGCCGATCCGCACCCCCCGCGGGTTCACGAGTCGGAAAGCGGCCAGCTGGTTCTTGATCGGGACGCCGGCCGCCACTCCGCCCACGCGGGGCAGCGTGGCCAGGCCCGCCTTGTCCGGATCCGGCACCATGCAGAAGACCAGCGGGGCGTCGGGCAGGGCCGCGCGAGCGACCTCCGCGGCCAGCAGCCCCACCGCAACCAGGATGAGCGCGCGCCCGCGCAAACCGGCGGCGATGCGCTCCCCCTGCGCGCGGTGGCCTCCGAGGTCGAACTCGGTGAACGTGTGGGCCGCTCCGGTCCGCCGCAGCGCATCCACCACCACGCGGACGCCGGGTTGCTCGCCGCTCTTGAGGATGATCACCTCCGCCGCCCCGCCCGGTGAGGCCGCCGCCAAGGCGAGCATCACGACCAGGCCGAGCCGTGCCTGCATCCCGCTCATCGCCTTCCTCCGCTCTCCACGCCTTTCTCGGGCGGGCGCGTGTGTTTATTCCGCTATCCCCGCCTCGCGCAGCTCGAGGGACAGCACCTTGGTCAGGTCCAACAGGATGATCAACCGGTTCTCGAGCTTGGCCACGCCACGGAGGTAGTTGGCATCGATCTCCACCACCTCTTCCGGCGCCGCCTCCACACTTGCCACAGGCACCTTCAACACCTGGGAGGCGCCGTCCACGAGCAGCCCGACGAGTCGATCTCGCACCTTCACCACCACGATGCGCGCCGGCCGCGCCGCCTCGCTCACCTCCCCCAGCCCCAGCTTCCGCTTCAGGTCCAGGACGGGGATGACCTTCCCGCGCAGGTTGATCACGCCCTTGATGAAGCCCGGGGCCCGTGGCACCTGCGTGATCTCGCTGACCCGGATGATCTCCTGCACGAGGCGCACGTCGACGCCGTACTCCTCGCCGGAGAGGAAGAAGGTGGCCAGGTGCTCGGTGGCCTCCACCGCCTTGCGCTCCTCGCGCACCGCGCCGAAGAGCGAGATGTTGTGGGCGGGGGCGGCCTCTCGCTCCGGCGCCACCACCCGGCGCTGCTCGCGGGGAGCGCCCGCCGCCGGCAGCGGCACGAGGGCGCCGCTGGCCGCGAGGGCCAGGATGTCGGCCGCGAGGCCGGAGGAGGGCAGAGATATGCCAGGCCCCCCCGCCAACGGCTCGGCGGCCTTCTTTCGCGGCGCCTTCTTGCGGGACGAAGGGGTTCGCGTCATCGCCGCTCTAGCTGCCCCCGGCGAGGGCGGGCCGCGACCGCCCGTGAGCCAGCGCCTGCCGGCGGCCCTCGAAGAAGGCGGCCACGTCCAGGATCAGGACCACGCGGCCGTCGCCCATGATCGTGGCCCCGGCCAGCGCGAACTCCGTCCCCGACACGGCGGGATCCAGGGCCTTGATGACGACCTCCTGCTGCCCCCGGAGGCGGTTCACGACGAGGCCCACGCGCTTGTCGCCCCGGCCGAGGATCACCGCATAGTGCGCGGCGCCCTCGGGGACGGGCGGCAGGCCGAAGAACGCGTCCAGGCGCACGAGGGGCACGATGCGGTCGCGGATGCGGAGCGTGTCGCGCCCGTTGATCGTGTGCACCTCGTCGGGGCGGAACTTGAGGCCTTCGACGACCGACCCCAGCGGCACGGCGTAGGTGCGATCGGACACCTCCACCACGAGCGCCGAGATGATCGCGAGGGTGAGAGGGAGCTGGATGATGAACTTGGTGCCTACGCCGGGCACCGTCTCCACGTCGACGAGGCCGTTCAGCCGCTCGATGGACTTGAGCACCACGTCGAGGCCGACGCCGCGGCCGGACAGCTCGCTCACGCTCTCCGCCGTGGAGAAGCCCTGGGAGAAGATGAGCTGCACCAGCTCGCGGTCGGCCAGCGTCTCGTCCGGCTTGAGCAACCCCCGGGCCACGGCCTTGCGGCGGACGGCGGAGGCGTCGATGCCGCCGCCGTCGTCCATGATCGTGATGAGGACGTGGTTCGACTCCTGCACGGCGGAGAGCAGGATCGTACCGGTCGGGGTCTTCCCCCGCGCCACCCGCACCTCCGGCGCCTCGATGCCGTGGTCCACGCTGTTGCGGATCATGTGCACGAGCGGCTCGCCGATCTCGTCGATGATGGCCTTGTCGATGCGGGTCCCTTCGCCCTCCAGGATCAGCTCGATATCCTTGCCCTGCTGGCGGGCGAGGTCGCGCACCAGCCGCGGGAAGCGCTCGAAGACGTGGCGGATGGGCAGCATGCGGATGTCCATCACCGTCTCCTGGAGCTGCGTGCTCACGGACGCCACCTGCTGCACGGCCGAGAGCAGCTCCGCCGCCTCCGGCGCGTCCCCCAGCTGCTCGGCGAGCGTGCGGCCCAGCTCGTGGAGCTTGGTGCGGTGGATGATCAGCTCACCGACGAGGTTGAGGAGGTGGTCCAGCTGCGAGAAGTCCACGCGGACCATGCTCGAGCGGGCGGAGACGTATTCCGCCGAGACCTCGGACGCCGACGAGGGCGGGACGGCCGAAGGCGCCGCGGGAGCGGGGACGATCGGAGACGCCGACGCGACGGGGGCGGGCGGCGACACGACGGTGGGCACGGCCGGCTCCGGCGACTGGCGGAGGATGGCCTCCAGCATCGCCTTCTCGCCATCGAGGCTGCGCACCTCGGCGCGCTCGCGGCAGGCCTGCTCCATCGCGTCGCGCAGCGCGCTGGCTCCCGCGAACATCCGGTCGAACAGCGGGCGGGAGAGCGCGAGGGTGCCCTCGCCGATACGGGCGAAGACGTCTTCCAGGCGGTGGACGTAGTCCTTGATGCCGGCGAAGCCCATCATGCCGCTGTTCCCCTTGAGGGTGTGCAGCGGCCCCAGGATCCCCGAGACGACCTCGGGGTCGAGTCCCTCCCGCTCCAGGGCGAGCAGGGCGTGGTCGAGGGCCTCTAGGTGCGCGCGGGCATCCTCGAGGTAGATGTTGAGGAGCTCGGGGGAGATCTGGAAGTCGGACACCGGCTCAGACCCCCTTTTAGCCCGCGGTGGTGATCTTCTCGATGAGACCGTGCAGCTCCGAGGCCTGGAAGGGCTTCTTCACATAGCCCTTGGCGCCCATCTTGAGGCCCCGGATGGTGTCTTCTTCCTTGCCTTCGGTAGAGATGATGATGACGGGAATGGCCTGGTAGGCGGGCTCCTTCTGGACCCGCTGGAGGAACTCGAGGCCGTTCATGACCGGCATGTTGATGTCCAGGAGGATCAGGTCGATGCCGTCCTCCTGGCCCAGCTTGTCCAGGGCTTCCAGCCCGTTCATGGCGCTGATGAGCTTGCAGTTCTTGTAGCGCGACAGGAAGAGCTTGTACATCTGGTGGATCAGGGCCGAGTCGTCCACCGCGAGGATCTTCCTGAGCATCGACCTTGCTCCTAGCGGTCTGGTTTGTACCACCGAAACCCCTGCGGTTCAACCGTCTGCGGCCGTTTCGCATCGCCCCCTTGAAGCTCCGCGCGCTTCCGGGACAGGATGGAACGAGGTACTGTGAGCGAAGCGACCTTCATGCCCCAAGCCCGCCGGAATCGACTGGGCCTGACGCCCGGGCAGGAGCGGGCATTCAATGCCCTGGCCGCGGGGCTCATCGGCGCGATGGTGCTGGGGTGGACCGTCTCCATCGCCGACCAGTACCGCCAGCGCGCGGAGGCCCAGGATGAGGCGGCCACACCCGCCCGGGCCATGGCCTCCCGGTTCAGCGACCCGCGCGCCTCGGAAACCGCCTACCTGGACGACGCGCAGCTCGATTTCCTCGACGCGCTCCGGGGACGGTCGGGCAAGCTGCGGGCCGCCTTCCGGACGCCCGGGGACACCCTCACGTCGGAGAAGGACGCGCAGCAGCTCGCTCCCGAGCTGAGCGCACGCTTCGAGGCTCCGTCGGGCTCGGAATTGTCCGAGGATTTCACCGCGCCCAAGCGTCCCGGGGTCTACAAGCTGGCGGTGGAGCTGAACAAGGCCACGCGGCCCATCGACGACCTCAAGGTCATTACCCTGGTGCCCTTCGCCGAGAAACAAAAGGACCGCATCGGTCTCTACTACCTGGGGCGCTGGCCGTTCGAGAGCGGCAAGGCACCCCCACGGCCCTCCTACGCGAACCCGACGGGCTTCATCGAGGTCACGCAAGAGAACAAGGACACTCCCGTCTCCGACCACTTCAAGCTCCGGGACTTCCTCACCAAGGACCAGTTCAACGTGTGGCCCAAGTACCTCCTGCTGGACTCGCGCCTGCTCGACAAGCTGGAGCTGATCATCCAGGAGCTGGAAGCCGAGGGCCGCCGCGTCGAGCGCGTGCACATCATGAGCGGCTTCCGGACACCCATCTACAACCACAGCGGCGGCAACACCGGCGGCCGGGCCAACCTCAGCCGCCACATGTACGGCGACGCCGCGGACATATGGGTGGACAACGACGGCAACGGGCTGATGGACGACCTGAATGGAGACGGGAAGGTGGACACGGAGGACGCGGAGGTGATCGCGCGGGCCGCGGAGAGAGTCGAGGCGAGGTACCCGGCCCTCGTCGGCGGCGTGGGCATCTACAAGGCCTGCTGCGGCCACGGGCCCTTCACGCATGTGGACGTGCGCGGCTATCGCGCCCGGTGGCGTGGCACCGGTAACGGATGAGCCGCGCGAAGGAGGACGAATTGACCGAATCGACCTGCCCCGAATGCGGGACCGAGAGGAAGGACTTCACCCGCGTCTGCCCGGCGTGCGGGGCGCCGCCGGTCGACCACCGGCAGATCCAGGCCGTCACGAGCGTGCGGACCGCCGACCTCGAGCCCTACGTCGCCCTCCGCTACATCGCGAAGCTGTTCAAGATCCTGGCCGCCCTGATCATGATCATGCTGCTCGGCGAGGTGGTGCTCGGCCTCGTCATCGACGGCCGGGCATCGATCACCACGCTCCTCGGAGAAGCCACCCGCCTGCTCGTCCTGGCGGGCATGCTGTGGGCGGCGGGCGACCTCGCGGTGCTGATGGTCGACGCCGGCCACGACGTGCGCGTGGCCCGCATCCTGCTGGGCCGGATCAATGCGGCGATGCACCGCCGCGATGAGCCCGAACAGGAGAGGCTGGCGCCCCGGCCGCGCGCCGCGCCCTGAAGCGCGTGACATAATCCGGCGGTGTTCGAGTCCCGCGAGCGGCTGGCGGACGACATCCTGCACCTGCTGGATGCGGTGCGGCAGGAAGCCGGCGGCCGCTACGCCTGCCTCATGGAGCCCGGCCGGATCCTGTTCGAGAGCCCGGAGCCGGAGGACCGCGAGGGCTGGACGCTGCGCCGCCTCCTCGAGGAGCGCAGCGCGGCGCTCTTCTCGCTCCCCCACAGCATGGTCGGGGAGGGGCCGGCGGAGGACCTCTTCGAGGGCTGGGAGCAGGACGACTTCCTGCTCGCGTTCGTGAACGGCCGCGTGGCCCTGGCGGTGGCGTGCCCGGATGCGGAGGCCGTGCGGGACGCGGTCATGCGCCCGTTGCGCGCGCTGGCCGATCGCCTGTTCCGCTTCAACGAGACGTGGCGGCTCGACGAGAGGGGGCGCGGCTTCTTCCTCGGCAGCGCGCGGCTCGACGTGGTCGTCGTCGGTCGCACGGGGTGAGCCGCTTCAGGGCAGGAGCTTCAGGCCGGCCTCCCGCGCGAAATGCCGGAAGTCGGTGTCGCGCGCGATGAGGGGCACGTCGTGGTCGAGACAGCTCTGGGCGACAAGAGTATCGGCAAGGCGCGCCTTGCGCCGCGAGGCGAGCACGCCGGCGCGCAGCTGGCCGGCCCGATCCCAGTAACCGTCGGAGGTCTCCAGCAGGGGCAGCTGTCTCAGCAGCTCGGCCACGTTCCGGGGCAGGCGGGGATCGCTCAGCAGTTCGGTGAGGACGACGGGCGGCAGGCACGCCTGCTTCTCGGACA
>Ga0210378_10001139_pt1 | contig 13836 bp, 13 predicted proteins | sample PLM1_60_b1redo_FD_155465 | JGI IMG/M metagenome (GOLD analysis project Ga0210378, IMG submission 155465) | Groundwater sediment microbial communities from an aquifer in East River, Colorado, USA - PLM1_60_b1 redo | ecosystem: Environmental > Terrestrial > Soil > Riparian zone | place: USA: East...
GGCGATCGGGGACACGCGGAGCAGCTCGGCGACGGCGTTGCGCTGCACGGTGTTCAACAGGGAAGAAGGACCATCAACCACGGCTGGACCCTATCTGGCGCGCGCCCGCGCCGTCGCCGCCGTTCCGCCCGCGCGCCCGCCGCCGTTCCGTCGCACCAGGCTCGCGCGCCCGGTACGCGAATCGCGGAGAACCGCGCGCCGGGCAGTCCGCGGCGGCAGGGCGCTATGTTTCTCGGCATGGCCCGCCGCAGCTCCCCGCGCCGGCCCGGGCGGTTCGGCCGTCGGCTGCAGCGGGTGGAAGAGACGTCCGCTGGTGGCCTCGTCGTGACCGGCGAGGGCCCGGACGCCCGTGGCGTGCTCATCGGAAAGCTCGATCGGAAAGGCCGGCTGGTCTGGTCGCTGCCGAAGGGCCACGTCGAGGAAGGCGAGAGCCTGGAGCAGACCGCCGCGCGCGAGGCCGAGGAGGAGACCGGCATCGCTGGCGAGGTTGTCTGCCCGCTCGGCGTCGTCGACTACTGGTTCGTCGCCGAGGGGCGCCGGATCCACAAGACCGTGCACCACTTCCTTCTCCGCGCCATCGGCGGGGAACTCTCGAACGCTGATGTGGAGGTGACCGAAGTGGCCTGGGTGCCGCTCGGTGAGATCCCTGACCGCCTGGCCTACCCGGACGAGCGCAAGCTGGTCGCGCGGGTCCCCGAGATGCTGGACCGGTCGGCGTGAACCCGGACGACGCGACTCAAGCACTCCCCGTCGTCGGCCTCCCGGATGACGACGCTACGGCCGTGGTCCCGGCCGTCGAGCCGGCTGACGAGGGCGCCGGCAGCGTCGCCCGCAACAGCGGACTCATGGCGATCGGCAGCATCGTCTCCCGCGGCACCGGTTTCGTCCGTAACGCCGCGATCGCCGCCGCGCTCGGCGGGAAGCTGGTCGGCAACGCGTACCAGGTCGCCAACACGCTGCCGAACATGATCTACGAGCTGCTGCTCGGCGGGATCCTCACCAGCGTCGTCGTGCCGCTGATCGTGAAGGCGCGCAAGACCGACAAGGACGGCGGCGAGGCCTTCACCCACCGCCTGCTCACCGCGGCCACGGTGCTGCTCGCGCTGGCCACGATCTGTGCGGTGCTACTCGCGCCACTGATCGCCTGGGTCTTCACCAGCGACGAGACCAGCGCCGACAGCCGGGGTCTCATCACGGTCCTGGCGTACCTGCTGCTGCCGGAGATCTTCTTCTACGGCATCGCGGCCCTGCTGGCAGCCGTCCTCAACACGCGAAACCACTTCGCCGCCCCGATGTGGGCGCCGATCCTCAACAACATCACGGTGATCATCACCGCGTTCGTGTTCATGGCGCTGCCCAGCCCGGACAAGCTCACGCCGTCGACGATCACACCCACCCAGATCGCGGTCGTCGGCATCGGCACCACGCTCGGCATCGTCTTCCAGTCGTGCGCGCTCTGGCCGGCGCTGCGCAAGGTCGGCTTCCGCTGGAAGTGGCGCTTCGACTTCTACGGCGTGGGGCTGGGCGAAGCCGTCCGGCTCGGTTCGTGGGCGCTGGTCTATGTCGGCGTGAGCCAGGTCGGGCTGCTCCCCGTGATCTGGTTCGCCAACAACGCCGGTGAGCGCGGCGGCCCGGGGCCGATCATCCACAACAACGCGTTCCTGCTGTTCATGATGGTGCACGGCATCGTCGCGGTGAGCATCCTGACCGCGCTGCTCCCCCGGATGAGCGCCGCCGCAACCGAGGAACGTTGGGGCGACGTCTCGGCGAACCTCTCGCTCGGCACGCGGTTGTCGTCGGTGGTCCTGGTGCCGGCGACGGCCGCCTACGTGGCGCTCGGTGTCCCGCTGGCGATCACGGCGTTCCAGTTCGGACGGTTCGAGCCCGAGGACGCCCGCGCCACCGGCTTTGCCGTGATGGCCGCCGCCGTCGGCCTCGTGCCGTTCGCGATCAGCCAGATGCAGATCTTCGCCTTCTACGCGATGCGTGACACGAAGACGCCTGCGCTGCTCAACATCCCGGTCGTCGTGGCGAAGGTGGCCTTCGACCTGGGCGTGTGGCTGCTGCTGCCCGCCGAGTACGTCGTCGTCGGCCTGATGTTCGGCAACACGCTGTCGTACCTGGTGGCCGTGGTGATCTCCGGGCGTCTGCTGCGCAAGCGGATCGGCGCGCTGGACACCGGCCGGATCAGCCAGACGCTGGTGCGGCTCTCGATCGCGGCCGCGGTGGCCGGCGCCGTCGGCTGGGCGCTCGCGTACGGGGTGCAGGCCTGGCTCGGCGACGGCAAGCTCGGTTCGTTCGTCGCGCTGCTGGTCGGCGGCCTTGCGTTGGGCGTCGCCTTCGTGGCCGGGGCTGTCTTCCTGCGGATCCGCGAGGTGACCGAGGTGTGGAGCACGGTCCGGCGGCGGGTCCCCGGGCTGCGTTGAGCCCGGCTCAGCAGGTGATGCCGGCGCTCTGTGCCTCACGCAGGATGTCGGTGAAGCCGGCGAGCAACTTCACCACCTGCTGCGTCTGCGGCTCGTAGAGGAACAGGAAGCTGGTCTTCTCGGCCTTGACGAGCAGGCCGGGGAACGAGCGCTCGCTGGCCGGCAGCTCCTCGGCGTCCGGATAGGCCTTGCGCACGTCGGCCATCGGCGAGTCCACCGTGAGTTGTTCCGGCGTCCGGACGCCCGGAGTGAGCACCCAGACGAAGCCGAGCTTGTCCTGGCCGTTGAAGATCAGATCGGCCGCATCGACATAGCCGGGGATGTCGTACACCGGCTGACCGTCGCAGCCCATCTCGTCGGACGCGGCGACCAGCTTGCGGCCGACGAGCTCCTCGCGGTTCTCCCCGAAGCGGATAGCGCCGACGCCCTCCAGGTGCACGACGTTGGGCGCGTAGCTGGCGGTGGCGGACGGGCGCGTGGAAGGGGTGTTCGGCGCCGCGCCGTCGTCAGTGTCACCGCAGCCGGCGGATGCCAGCAGCACCGAGACGACAAGGATCGCTCGTGTCACACGCATCCGGGCATCACTCCTGTCCGCGCCAGTTTTACCGGGCCGAGCGCCCACTGGCCACACCCGCGAACGGCGACTACCTATTGTTCACGCAGTATTTGCGAGGAGTGATACACAAACGGGGCACCCGGATTACCCAACGCTAGCGCCCGCGTGCGACACGTCAGCGCCGGCGTCGGGCCGTCCCGAAGATGCTCCGCATGATCTCGCGGCCGGCGGCCGTCGCCGCGGACCGCAGGAAGCCCTTCACTGCGCTGGAACCACCGGGTGGCACCGGCGACGAGGCCGTGGCGATTGACCATTGCGAGCGGGATCCGCAGCGTTGGCGTGACCACGGTCACTTCCGTGTCACTGCGAAGCTTAGGGTCTGGCACCGACTTAACGTCCGGTTTGTGACGGTACGTCGGACGGACGTCGCGCCTAATGGCGCCTTAGAACTGGATCAATGAGGATCATCCGGGCAACTTCAGGGTATTAGCTTACAGAATGTATTCGCATTGTTACTCCATTGCGTAATCCCGAAATTTCGTTAGGAGATTTCGGACATTGGTTCAATAAGTTCGTCAAAAATGAATGTGGTCTAAATCTCAGACTTGTAACACATAGCCGTTATCCCCGATGATCTCGACGGACTGCGCGCACAGGGCGCGCACGCCACCGGGGCACATGCCGAGTCCTACCCGAGCCCCGATGGTGACCGACGAGATTTACCAACGGGTGGGAGCGGGGGACCCAGGTTCCTCGGAGACGGCGGCCGGCCCAGCGCCGGTGCGCATCTCCTCGGGGTGAAGCCGCCTCACCGCGGCCGGGCACCTACACCTTCCCGCCCGAACCCGACAGCTCACCTCGCAGGCGTGCAGGAAGGACTACTTGTGCATTCGGTGTTATCCCACCGTCGCCCGAGAACCAAGCGCGCCAAGATCACCCTTCTGGTCACGCTCCTGAGCGGACTGTTCGTGGCCGGCGCCATCGGCGCCCCGATGGCTCTGGCGGGGAGCGGCTCATGGGCCGTGCTGAACCCCAACCGCACGGTCTACGCGGGCCAGACCACCAGCCTGCACCTAGTCGCCGGCGCCGGCGCCCGCCGGACGACGGGCATGACCGCTGCCCTCCAGCAGGCCACCGGCAAGGGTTGGGTCGCCGTCGGCACCCGCCGGATCGACGGCAATGGTCGCGCTGCCTTCACCGCGCGTCCCAGGGCCACGTCGTACTTCCGGGTCGTGCTGCTCAACAGCCGGTTCATCGGCGGCAGCACGTCCAACGCGGTCAAGATCTCGGTCGTGAACCGGGGCGTGGCCGTCGTCGCCGAGGCGGCGAAGCACAAGGGCAAGATGTACCAGTACGGCGCCGCGGGTCCGAACCGCTTCGACTGCTCGGGCTACACGCAGTACGTCTACCGGAAGTTCGGCAAGGTGCTGCCCCACAGCGCCACCCAGCAGGGCCGTCTCGGCACGTACGTCGCCAAGAACGCCGCGCGGCCGGGTGATCTGCTCGTCTTCGGCAAGCCTGGCGCGTACTACCACGCGGGGATCTTCGCCGGGAACGGCAAGATGTACGACTCGTCGACCTCGGGTCAGCCCGTGGCGCTGCGGACCATCTACAGCAACAACTTCGCGGTCCGCCGGCTGGTCTGACCAAGTTCACAGTCACGAGATTTACCCACGAAAGGTGCGTATCGGTCAGCCGATACGCGCCTTTCGCGTGTTTTTGCGTAGCAGTGGAAACTGTAGCCATGAGACGGCACGATGTCGGTGGGCCGAGACACTGGCCAGAGGGCATAACCTGGTGAGCGAATCCAGGCCGTGAATCCGCTCACGGGGAGGGCGAGTTGTGACGCAGGTTGGTGCGCCTGTGCAGGGCGAGGTGCTCGCCAGCCGGTATCGGCTGGACGAGGTGTTGCTGGCCGACCCGTCGGCTGGCCATGCCCTGTGGCGGGGAACGGACGGCCTGCTCAACCGGCCCGTGGCGATCGAGCTGCGGGTTCCGGGCGGAGCCGCCGCCGAGGCGATGATCAGCGCTGCCGTCACCGCGGGGCGGATCGTCCACCCCAACGTGGTCGGCGTCTACGACGCTGTCGACGAGGGTAAGCGGGCGTTTGTCGTGCGTGAGTGGGTCGACGGAGTCCCGCTCCGCGACGCCGTGCGGGAAGGGCCGCTCAGCCCGAACCGCGCCGCCGTGATTGCCCGAACGGCCGCCGACGCGCTGGCGGCGATTCATGCCTCGGGCCATGTCCACGGCAACCTGCAGCCGGGCACTGTGCTGCTCGGCGCGGACGACGAGATAACCCTCACCAACCTGCGGCTCGACCCCGAGTCGAGCCCGCAGCATGACGTTCGCGCCATCGGCGGGCTGCTCTACGCCGCCCTCACCGGCCACTGGCCGCACGCGCTGTCCGTGTACGACTCCGGCCTGCCCGACGCGGTCCACGTCGACGGCCGGCTGCTCTCGCCGCGGCAGGTGCGCGCCGGCATCCCGGGCTACCTCGACGCGCTCACGATGGACCTGCTTGATCCGTCTGTGCCCGCACCGCCCGCCGCCGAACTCGCTGCGGAGCTGCGCCGCTACGACGTGGCCGACCCCGACCTGAGCCCGCTCACGGCGATCACGCCCGAGCCGGCCGTCCGGAAGCCGCCGTGGAAGCGCGTGGCCGTCGGCGTCGGCGGGCTCGCAGTCGTCGTCATCACCGCGCTCGTCATCGCCGCGAACGGCTTCGGTGGCCCCACCGACGACATCCCCGCCAGCGACGACCCCACCCAGGGCAAGCCCCACTCGCCGTCCGCGAAGCCGGTGCCGCTCCAGATCCAGGACGCCTCGCTCGTCGATCCCAAGGGCGACGGTGAGGAGCTGAAGGGCCTCAAGAACTCGATCGACGGCCAGGACGCGACAGCGTGGGAAACGGCCACCTATAAGGGGTCGGCCAACTTCGGCAACTTCAAGCCAGGCATGGGCATCACCGTCGACCTGGGCGAAAGCAAGTCGTTCAAGCAGGTCACGGTCGACTTCGACCAGCCCGGAGCCACCGTGGGCGTGTACGGGTCCGATTCGCCCGGCGCCGACGTCTCAAGCTTCACCGCGGCGAGCCCGGCCAAGGTGGCCGACACCACGACCGTTACGTTTCCGGTCAGCGACGCCAAGTACCGCTACGTGCTGGTGTGGATCACCTCCCTGCCGCCGCGCGACACCGGCTTCGGCGTGGGCGTGAGTGAGATCCGGGTCACGGGCTGACACCGCCCGATAGGGTGCAGGCGTGCCGCCCGACCTGCCGCAGCACGGCTCCCGACGCACCGCCGCACGTATCGCCGACGGCGCCTCCGAGTTGCCCGACGGGCCGGCGCCGGTGACCGGCCACACCCGCCACGAGACGCCCGACCGGGATCTGTTGTCAGCCCACGCCGCCGGCGACCCGGATGCGTTCGGCGAACTGGTCCGCCGGCACCGGGACAGGCTCTGGGCCGTGGCGCTGCGCACGGTCGGCGACCGGGAAGAGGCCGCCGACGCGCTCCAGGACGCGATGCTCTCGGCGTACCGCGCGGCCGCGGGCTTCCGCGGCGACTCGGCGGTCACTACGTGGCTGCACCGGATCGTCGTCAACGCGTGCCTCGACCGGATCCGCCGCCGGCAGGTGCGCGCCACCGTCCCGCTGCCGGACACCGGGCCAGGTGAGCCCGTCCAGCCCGGCGACCAGATGGCCGACCGAGACACGGCCCTCGTCGTCCACCGCGCGCTCGCCGCGTTGCCGGCGGATCAGCGCGCCGCGCTCGTCCTCGTCGAGCTGCAGGGCCATTCGGTAGCCGAGACCGCCGGGATGCTCGGTGTCGCCGAGGGCACCGTCAAGAGCCGCTGCGCACGCGGTCGGGCCCGGTTGGCGGTGCTCCTCGGCCACCTGCGGAACCCTGACGTGCCCCCGGGCGTCCAACCAGGGCATACGACAGGAAAGGGAGAGCAGGGGGTGATCCAGTGAGCGAGGGGCCGGACCTTGACCTGCTCGCCGACTACGCGGCCGGCGTCCTCGACGGGACGCCCCAGGCTGCCGCGGTCGCCGAGCGGATCGCCGCCGACCCCGCGTGGGCCGAGCTGCACGCCGCGCTGCTGCGCGCGGACGAGGCGGTCCGGGCCGATCTGGCCGCGCTGCCGGCGCCGCCGATCCCGGCGGACATCGCCGCACGCCTCGACGAGGCACTCTCCGCCGAACGCGCCGGTTCGACCCACGGCGCCGCCGTCGCACCGCTGCGCCGCCGCCGCTGGTACGTCGCGGCCGGTTCGGTCGCGGCAGGCGTGGCTCTGCTCGCCGCTGGCGCGTTCGGTATCCAGCTCTTCAAGGGGCCGTCCGCATCGGACACCGCAGCCAAGTCGACCGCCGCAGCGCCGGGGCCATCCCCGGACCTGGCGCACAGCCCGCTGGCCAGCCCGCCGAAGGCCGCGCCGGGCGCAGGTCCGGAGATCGTCTCCGGGTTGATCGCGAGCGGCCGGGACTACCGCGAGGACACACTGCAGGCGCAGGTCAAGCATCTCGTCGACGAGAAGGCGCGGGGGTTGGTCCCAGACACGGACAGAGCCGCGGAGCAGACCTCGGTGCCTGCGCCGCTGCGCCGCCTCACCGCGCCCGTCGCGCTCGCTAATTGCCTGGCAGCCCTGGGCGCTGACGCCCGCCCGCTCGCCGTCGACTACGCGCGTTTCGACAGCGCGCCCGCCGTGGTCATCGTCCTGCCGGCGCTGAGCGCTGGCGAGGTCGAGGTCGCCGTGGTCGGTGCCGAGTGTGGCCAGTCCGGTAGCGACGTGAAACTCCGCTCCAACGTCGACCGCTGAGCCACCGCTCGCCGCGGCACCGGGGAATGTCGCCGCCTACGATGGCGTTCACCGAGCACCGGCAGACCATCGTTTGGAGAGCACGCGTGACGACCCCCACCCCCATCCGGAACGTGATCGTCATCGGCTCCGGTCCCGCCGGGTACACCGCAGCGCTCTACACCGCGCGGGCGAGCCTGTCTCCGCTTGTCATCGAGGGTGCCCAGTCGGGTGGCGCGCTCATGACCACCACCGAGGTCGAGAACTTCCCGGGCTTTCCGGACGGGCTGATGGGCCCTGACCTTATGGACAACATGCGCAAGCAGGCTGAGCGTTTCGGCGCCGAGCTGCTGACGGATGACGCCACCGAGGTCGACCTGACCGGCGACGTGAAGATCGTGAAGGTCGGCGACACCGAGTACCGCGCGCACGCCGTGATCATCGCCACTGGATCGGCGTGGCGCCCGCTGGGCGTGCCTGGCGAGCAGGAGCTGCTGGGGCACGGTGTCTCGTCCTGCGCCACCTGTGACGGGTTCTTCTTCCGCGGCCAGAACATCGTCGTGGTCGGCGGCGGCGACTCCGCGATGGAGGAGGCCACCTTCCTCACCCGGTTCGCCGAGTCAGTGACGATCGTCCACCGCCGCGACTCGTTCCGTGCCAGCAAGATCATGGCCGCCCGGGCGCTGGCCAACGAGAAGATCAAGGTCCAGTGGAACTCCACGATCACCGAGATCCTCGGCGCCGACGGCAAGGTTTCTGGCGTCCGGCTCAAGGACACCGTCACCGGCGAGGAGTCGACGCTGGATGTCACCGGCGTCTTCGTCGCGATCGGCCACGACCCGCGCAGCGAGCTGTTCCGCGGCCAGATCCACCTCGACGAGTCGGGGTACATCCTGGTAGACGCGCCGACGACGCTGACCAACATCCCGGGCGTCTTCGCCTCCGGTGACGTCGTCGACCACACCTACCGGCAGGCGATCACCGCTGCCGGCACCGGATGCGCCGCCGCGCTCGACGCCGAGCGGTACATCCTCGACCTGCCGATCCCCACCATCTGATCGAGCACTCAACCGACCAGCACCGTTCCACTGCTCAGATACCGAGGAGACCCACTGTGGGAGCCAACACCAAGGACGTGACCGACGCGACCTGGACCAGCGACGTTCTGCAGGCCGACGGGCCGGTGCTCGTCGACTTCTGGGCGGAGTGGTGCGGACCGTGCCGCAAGATCACGCCCGTGCTGGACGAGATCGCCCAGTCCGAGCTTGGCCAGAAGGTTCAGATCGTCAAGCTGAACATCGACGAGAACCCGAACACGGCGCGTGACTACGGCATCATGTCGATCCCGACTCTCACGGTGTTCAAGGGCGGCGAGCCGGTACAGTCCGTGCTCGGCGTCCAGCCGAAGGGCAAGATCGTGGCGATGATCGAAAACGCGCTGTAGTCGTCCAACCCCGTACCGAGGTTGATTAGACCCTCGGTTTGGTGTGCGTACCCTGATATGCAATCGTGACCGGCCGGGTCCCACGCGGACCCGGCCGCCGCGTGTTGCGGGACCGTACAAACTTGTGTGGGACAGACTGTTGGAATTGGCAGGGCCGGGGTAACCGAACGGATCCCCGGACCGGTTCGAAAGGGAGCGAGCAGGCGCGTGCAGCTCATCAGGCGTGGAAACAGTGGGCCGGCCGCCGCGGAGGTCCGCGCGTCCCTGGTCATGCTGGGTCTACTCAGCGAGGGTCGCCATGCGGCCCCGGAGAACCCCGACGAGGTGCTCTTCGACGCAGCGTGTGAGTTGGCGTTGCGGGAGTTCCAGCAGTCACGTGGGCTCAACGCCGACGGCATCGTGGGCCCGGAGACGTGGCGCGCGCTCGTAGCGTCCCGCTGGCGCCTCGGCGACCGGGTACTGGCCCGATCGGTCAACGAGCCGATGATCGGCGACGACGTGCACAACCTCCAGGAGCGGTTGCTGGAGATGGGGTACGACGTCGGCCGCGCCGACGGCATCTTCGGTGCCCGTACCGAGCTGGCGCTGCGCTCGTTCCAACGCGAGTGCGGACTCATCGCGGACGGCACGTTCGGGCCGGCCACGATGCGCGCGCTGCGCCAGCTCGGCCGCAAGGTCGTCGGCGGCCGCCCGCAGATGCTGCGGGAGTCGGCGATGATCTACCACGCCGGCCCGCACCTGATCGGCAAGCGGATCGTCATCGACCCGGGCCACGGCAGCACCGACCCGGGCTGGGTCGTCGAAGACGGTGACACCACCTGGACCGAGGCGCAGCTGACGTTCGATCTCGCGTCCCGGCTAGAGGGCCGGTTCGCCTCGATTGGCGTCCGCGCCGACCTCACCCGTGGTCCGGACACCGACGCCACCAACGCCGAGCGGGCCGAGTTCGCCAACGCGGTCGGCGCCGACGTGCTGATCAGCCTCCACCTCGACGGGCACCACAACCCGGAAGCTCGCGGGGTCGCCGCGTACCACTTCGGCACCGGCTCGGGCACCACATCGACGGTCGGCGAGCGCCTTGCCGCCCTGGCGCAGCGGGAAATCGTCGCGCGCACCGGCCTGCTCGACTGCCGTACCCACGCCAAGACGTGGGAGATGCTGCGGCTCACCCGGATGCCGGTCGTCCACATCGAGGTCGGGTACCTTACGTCGCCAGTCGACCGCGCGTCGATCGTGGACCCGTCGTTCCGCGACACCGTGGCCGAGGCGATCCTCATCGCCGTGCAGCGCGTGTTCCTGCCGGTCGACGCGGACGTCAAGACGGGCACGCTCGACGTGTCGGCGCTCCGGGCGATGCAGCTGAGTTAACGCGTGGTCCTCGGTGGCGCTAGAGCTCGGACGCCGAGCGGGTAGCGCCACCGAGGATGACCGGCGGGCTCATCGAGCCGAGCAGCTTCTCCAATGCGTACTCCACATCGGACTTCCACGACAGCGCGGTACGCAACTCCAGCCGCAGCCGTGGGTACCGGTGGTGCGGCCGGACGGTCTTGAAGCCCACCGACAGCAGGTAGTCGGCGGGGACCATGCAGTTGCGGGTCTCCCACTGGAGGTCGGCGAACGCTTCGACGGCCTTGATGCCGCGCCTGGTGAGATCCTTCGCGACGCCCTGGACGAGCATCCGGCCGAGCCCGCCGCCAGCGAACTCCGGCATGATGTGCGCGGTCATGAGCAGCACCGCGTCCGGGCTCACCGGGCTGGTGGGGAACGCGACCGAGCGCGGCACATACGCGGGCGGCGCGAACATCACGTACCCGGCGGGAACCCCATCGACGTACGCGAGCTTGCCGCACGAGCCCCACTCCAGCAGCGTGCCCGAGACCCACGCTTCCTTCTCCAGGTCGGGGCAGCCGGCTTCGAGGGCGCGGTCACGGGCGACCGGGTCCAGTTCCCAGAAGATGCATTTGCGGCAGCGGCTCGGCAGGTCTTCGAGCGTGTCGAGGGTCAGGTTGACCAGGCGCCGTGACATTACGAGCGCACCTCACAGAAGGTGTGGGTGGAGGCGACGAATCGCGGCACCGGGCGGCTCCCCATCGGCGCGGGCGTGTCTGGTGAACCTTCTCATGGTATGAGCATCTGCATCGGTGCGGAAGAGGAGGTGACCACGCTCGGTATGCTCGGTCGACGACGAGCGCAGCGAGGTGAGCGCATGAGCGGCACAACCCTGGACGATTACACCGATCGGTACGCGCAACGGATGCGTGGAATGGCGGTGTCCGAGATCCGCGCACTGTTCGCAGTCGCAAGCCGGCCCGAGGTGGTCTCGCTCGCAGGGGGTATGCCGTTCGTCTCCGCACTTCCGCTCGACGAGATCGCCGAGCTGACCGCGAAGGCGATCCGCGAGAAGGGCGCGGTCGCGCTGCAGTACGGCTCGGGCCAGGGCGACCCTCGCCTGCGCGAGCTGATCTGCGAGGTGATGGCGCTGGAGGGTATCGACGCGTCCGCCGAGGACATCGTGGTGACCGTCGGCTCCCAGCAGGGCCTCGATCTGATCTCCCGGATCTTCCTCGATCCCGGTGACGTCGTGCTCGCCGAGGCGCCGTCGTACGTCGGTGCGCTGGGCACGTTCGCCGCGGCGCAGGCCGAGGTCGTCCACGTCGCGATGGACGCCGACGGGCTCCAGCCCGAAGCGTTGCGGGCCGCCCTGGAGAAGCTGCGCGTCGAGGGCCGCCGGGTGAAGTTCCTGTACACGGTCCCGAACTTCCACAACCCGGCCGGCGTCACGCTCAGCGAGGCGCGCCGGGACGAGGTGATGGCCCTCGCCGAGGAGCACGACCTGCTCGTCATCGAGGACAACCCGTACGGGCTGCTCGGCTTCGAGGATGCCCCGGGCCGCGCGCTGCGGGCCCGCTCGCACGACCGGGTTATCTACCTCGGCTCGTTCTCCAAGACGTTCGCCGCCGGGCTGCGCACCGGCTGGGTCCTCGCGCCGCACGCCGTCCGCGAGAAGCTGGTGCTGGTGAACGAGGCGCAGGTGCTCAGCCCGTCGCTGTTCACCCAGACCGTGGTCACCGAGTATCTGGAGCACCATCCCTGGCGCGACCAGGTGAAGGTCTTCCGTGAGCTATACCGGGAGCGGCGTGACGCCACCCTGGACGCTCTCAGCACGATGATGCCGCCCGGCGTCACCTGGACCCACCCGCGCGGCGGCTTCTACGTGTGGATGACGCTCCCGCCGGGCATGGACAGCAAGGCCATGATCCCCCGGGCGCTCACGCACAAGGTGGCATACGTGCCGGGGGTCGGGTTCTACTCCGACGGCAGCGGGCAGCGCGAGCTGCGATTGTCGTACTGCTATCCGGAGCCGGCGCGGATCCGCGAAGGAATCCGCCGGCTCGCGGCCGTTCTCAGCGAGGAGACCGAGTTGCGGCAGGTGTTCGGCGCGCGCTCGTCCACTGTGGAATTCTCCCGTCGCGGGGTCGAGACGCCAGGCCCGGAACTCACATGAGCCGGCGCGTACTGGTCCTCGCCGGTGGGCTCTCCTACGAGCGCGATGTGTCGCTCAAGTCCGGGCGGCGCGCGGCGGACGCGCTGCGCCGGGCCGGGGTCGAGGCCACGATCCGCGACGCCGACTCGGGCCTGCTTGCCGCCCTCGACGCCGAGCGTCCCGACGCCGTCGTCATCGCCCTCCACGGCGCGATCGGGGAGGACGGCGCGCTCCGCGGCGTCCTCGACCTGGTCGGCGTGCCGTACGTCGGCCCGAGCGCGCAGGCGAGCCGGGTGGCGTGGGACAAGCCGTCCGCCAAGGCCGAACTGCGCGAGGCGGGGATCCCCACCCCGGACTGGGTGGCCCTGCCGCACGAGACGTTCCGCGAGTTGGGCGCCCAGGCCGTCCTTGACCGTATCCTCGACCGTCTCGGACTGCCGTTGATGGTCAAGCCCGCGCAGGGCGGATCCGGGCTCGGCGCGCACGCGGTCTACGTCGCCGAGGAGTTGCCGGCCGCGATGGTCGGCTGCTTCGGGTACGGCGACACGGCCCTGATCGAACGGTTCGTCGACGGCACCGACATCGCGGTCAGCGTCGTCGACACCGGCAACGGACCCATCGCCCTGCCGGCCGTCGAGATCGTGCCAGCCAACGGTGTCTACGACTACGAGGCGCGGTACACGGCCGGCACGACCACCTGGCACGCGCCCGCCCGGCTCGCACCGGCGGTGGCGCAACGGGTCGCCTCGATCGCCGTCGCCGCCCACCGCGCACTTGGCCTCGGCGACCTGTCCCGGGTCGACCTCCTCGTGACGCGGGACGGCGGTGTGCACGTGCTTGAGGTCAACGTGTCGCCCGGCCTCACCGAGACCAGCCTCCTGCCGATGGCGGTCCACGCGGCCGGGCTGGACCTCGGCGTCCTCCTGCGCGATCTGGTGGATCTTGCGATCACGCGCGCTGGCTCGACGCCGGCCGCTCACTCAGCCTGAGGCGCGACCCGTCTGGGCCGCTGGGCTGGAGCCTGCCTGACGGCTACTGCTGGTCGGCGTCCTCGTCGGGGACCAGGTCGTACCAGAAGTGGACCTCGTCGCGGTCGTCGCCGGGATGCACCCGGATCGCGCCGGGGATC
>Ga0210378_10001140_pt1 | contig 13829 bp, 11 predicted proteins | sample PLM1_60_b1redo_FD_155465 | JGI IMG/M metagenome (GOLD analysis project Ga0210378, IMG submission 155465) | Groundwater sediment microbial communities from an aquifer in East River, Colorado, USA - PLM1_60_b1 redo | ecosystem: Environmental > Terrestrial > Soil > Riparian zone | place: USA: East...
ATCGAAACGATCGGGTTCGAAGGGCAGAGCAAGACCACCTGGGCGTCGGAGATCGCCTGGAGGACGCCGGGAGCGGGTTGGGCCCGCTCGATCCCTTCGAACCGGATCGCCTTGACTTCGTCCCTCGCCCCTCGCTCCACCCAGTACTGCTGGAAATGGAGATCGAGTGCCCGCCCTGAAGCGTCGGCCACCTCGACGCGAGTCGTGACCGCCTGGTCGGTCATGGGCAGGATCCGTGCAGCCAAGCCGTTTCGCCGTCCGAGCATGGAGGTCGCTTGGGAGAGACTCAGGCCCGCCTCCAGCAGCCCGGTTCGGAACAGATGTGTGGCCAGATCGAGGTCTCCAAGGCCGAACCAGGAACCGCTCGCCCCCAAACGGGCCAGTTCGGTCCTTGCTCGAAAGCTCTCGCCCTCACGGCCCCAGCCGCGCTCCCGATCTGCCAGGCCGGCCAGCCAGTAGATCACCGAATCGACGTCGGGGGAGATCCACAACCCGTGCAGCCTGATGTCGTCTCCCGTGTTGACCACCACGGTGACGTCGCCGGCCGAGACTGCACGAACCAGGCCACGTAGGAACTTCCCGGCTCCTACACCCCCGGCAAGTGCAACGACCCGCATGGGGCTATCTTCCCCCAACCGCGTAAGGGAGGCTGTTTGCTTCAAACGGGGAGCGGCCGTAGATTCGAACGCAGCATGTCCGACCTCGCACACGTCCTCGGCCGGGCCCTGGCCCGAGCCCGGGCGGGGAAAGCGCTCGCGGTGCACGAGGTCGAGGCCCTAATGGCGGCCCGCGGCGCCACGCTCCGGGACCTCATGGAGGTTGCGGCCGGACTGCGAGACCTGGGCCACGGCGGCACGATCACATATTCACGGAAGGTCTTCGTCCCGTTGACGATGCTTTGCCGCGATCACTGCCACTACTGCACGTTCGCCAAGCCGCCGGCAAAGCTCGGCAGCCCTTTCCTCACTCCCGATCAGGTGGTCGCCATCGCCGAAGCCGGGCGCAAGCAGGAGTGCAAGGAGGCCCTCTTCACCCTCGGCGACAAACCCGAAGACAGATATCCCGTGGCTCGAGCCTGGCTCGCCGAGCGCGGCTACCATTCCACCCTCGATTACCTCCGGGCCGTCTCGATCAGAGTGATCGAGGAGACCGGACTGCTTCCCCATCTCAATCCGGGCGTGATGTCCTGGGAGGACATGGCGCGCCTGAAGCATGCCAGCGCCTCGATGGGGATGATGCTGGAAACTTCCTCGACGAGGCTCACGCAGAAGGGTGGCGCGCACTTCGGCTCACCGGACAAGGTCCCAGCGGTCCGACTGCGGACGATCGAGGACGCCGGCCGTCTATCGATCCCGTTCACCACGGGCATCCTTGTCGGAATAGGCGAGACGCTCCGGGAGCGGGCGGAGTCGCTGCTGGCCATACGCGACCTCCACCGCAAGTACCGGCACGTCCAGGAGGTGATCATCCAGAACTTCAAGGCGAAGCCGGCCACAGCCATGCATGCGTCTCCAGAGCCGGGCCTTGAAGAGTTTCTGGCGGCCGTAGCCACAGCCAGAGTCGTCTTCGGTCCCCGAATGAACCTGCAGGCTCCGCCAAATCTCTCCGATCCCGACTACCCGCTGCTGCTGGACGCGGGTATCAACGACTGGGGCGGGGTGTCTCCCGTGACGATCGACCACGTGAATCCCGAGGCGCCATGGCCGAGGCTCGCAGATCTCGAGGCGCGAACGCGCGACAAGGGTCTGGTCCTACATGAGCGGCTGACCATCTACCCCGAGTACGCGCTCAAGCCTGACCCTTGGATCGCCGGCAAGATGCAGGGGCCCGTCAAGCGCCTGACCGGCCCAGAGGGCCTCGCGATCGAGGGGCAGTCGCCTGCACCGACGCCCTGGCAGGACCCGGATGTGCAATGGAAGCCCCGGTCGATCGCCCTGACCTTCGCCAAGGCAGATGGCGCCGGGCTCCGGGAGGATGCCGTCGATGTCTACGGAGATTTCGAGTACGTGTCGGCGACCAAAGACTGGGCCGGGCGGCCCAAGCGGCCTCCGGAACGTCTGTCCGCTGAGATCCGAGCAGCGCTGGCGAAGGCCGCCGAGGGCCGGGGAGGCGAGCTCACCGATGAAGAGGCCCTGACGCTGTTCGAGGCCGACGGCGTTGCGCTGGAGGCTCTGTGTGGGGTCGCCGACGATCTCAGGCGCCAGCATGTAGGGGAGGAGATCACCTACGTCGTCAACCGCAACATCAATTTCACCAACGTCTGCTACACGGGCTGCCGTTTCTGCGCGTTTGCCCAGCGGGAGATCGACCCGGAGTCCTACACGCTCTCGCTAGAGGAGGTCGCCGACCGAGCTCAGGAGGCCTGGGAGTACGGGGCGACCGAGGTTTGCATCCAGGGCGGGCTGCATCCGAGCCTGCCGGGGGATTTCTACTTCGGCATCCTCGATGCGATCCGGGCTCGGGTCCCGGACCTCCACGTACATGCCTTCAGCCCCATGGAGGTCCTGAACGGATCCAGCCGACTGGGGATCTCGTTCCGCGAGTTCCTCCAGGAATGCAAGGAGCGTGGCCTGGGCACGATGCCGGGGACCGCCGCCGAGATACTCGACGACGAGGTCAGGTGGGTACTGACGAAGGGCAAGCTTCCGGCCGACAGCTGGGAAGAGATCATCAAGACCGCCCACTCCCTGGGGATCCGAAGCTCCTCGACGATCATGTATGGGCACGTGGACGCCCCTCCGCATTGGGTTGCGCATATCCGCCGCCTGGCCCGGATCCAGGACGAAACCGGTGGCTTCACGGAGTTCGTCCCCCTCCCGTTCGTGTGGCAGAACTCCCCGATCTATCTCGCGGGGAAGGCTCGACCGGGACCGACGCTCGCCGACGATCGCCGCATGCACGCGGCTGCCCGCATCCTGCTCCACGGCCGTATCCCGAACGTGCAGGTCTCTTGGGTGAAGATGGGCATGGAGTACTGCAAGCTGATCCTCCAGGGCGGAGCGAACGATTTCGGGGGGACGCTCATGGAGGAGACGATCTCCCGGATGGCCGGCGCCGAGTGGGGGATTCGCAAGGAGCCCGAAGACTTCAAACAGGCGATCCGCGAGATCAGCCGGATTCCAGCCGAGCGAACGACGACGTATGGGCGTGTCGAGCGCCCGCTGGCCCCCTCGCAACCCTGATTTCCTCAACCCACTTTACTAGTACAGTCAATCCGCTTTACTAGACAGAAAGTACCCGAATCGTCTTGAATATAGGTGACACGCGGGCGACGATTCGAGAAGAGGGATATGAGCGATCAGGCATTCGTGCAAAAAGTTGTGTCGCAGGACTTGCCATCGGCCGCCGATATCGTGGAGAATCACACGAATGTAATTCGGGGGAGAGGCCGTGCACCATTTCGTTCCATGGCAAGACCGAGCCCGTTGCCGAGAGTACGACCCCGAGATTTTCTTCCCCGAGAAAGGTGGGTCGTCGCGCGAGGCGAAACGGATCTGCGCCGAGTGTCCCGTCCGCATCGAATGCCTGAACTACGCCCTACGCCGGGACGAGCGCTATGGGGTGTGGGGCGGGATGAGCGAGAGGGAACGTCGACGCCTGAAGCGAATGGCGTCGTGATCATTTTCGAGAGGAGGTGAACGATGCCAGCCGCCAAGAAGTCTGCAAAGAAGTCGGCAAAGAAGTCGGCAAAGAAGGCTCCTGCCAAGAAGAAGGCTGCCGCCAAGAAGGCTCCTGCCAAGAAGAAGGCTGCCGCCAAGAAGAAGAGGTAGGGCGCGTTCGCCTCTAGCACTCACGGAAGGGGGGTACACCACCCCCCTTCCTGCATTTTCCGAGGCGGGCGGAAGAGGGCGAACCCCATGCTATGCTCCGGTCGCTTTCCCGGATCACCTTCCCACCCACTAATGGCACACGTCGAACCGCGCGTTCCCACCCGTCCTTCCGCGAGCACACGCGCCAAGCCACCAAGCGTGCTGGTGGTCTTGGTCGTCAAGGATGGCGCGGAGTGGCTCCCTCAGTGCCTTCTGGCCTTGTCGAGGCAAACGCATCCGCGGATCGGCCTCTTGGGCGTTGACAACGGGTCCTCTGACGGGTCGGCGGATCTGCTGGCATCGGTGATAGGGGAAGGCCATGTGCTCCGACTGGCCCGCAACGAAGGGTTTGCGGGCGGGGTCGGGGAGGCTCTTCGGACCCAGGGGGCACAGCAAGCGGACTACATCCTGCTCCTGCACGACGATACTCTTCTCGCTCCCGATGCCATCTCCGCCCTGGTCGAGGCGGCCGAACGCGTGGAAGACGCAGGGGTGGTGGGCCCCAAGATCGTCGATTGGGAGGACCCGAGGGTCCTGCGAGAGGTCGGCTTCGCTACCGACCGGTTCGGTTATCCGTACTCGCCTCTCGAGGACGGCGAGATAGACCAGGGGCAGTACGACCGCATCAGGGAGGTGCTGTTCGTTTCGTCCTGCGCGACGCTGGTGGCGCGCAGCGTCTGGGGCAGGGTGGGCCCGCCGGACGAAAGGTTCCGTGATCACCAGGAAGACCTCGAGTTCTGCTGGCGGGCGCGGCTCGCCGGCTTCCGAGTGTTGATGGCTCCGGCAGCGGTAGCCAGGCACCGGGGTGCTTCCATCCACGGGGAGCGGGAGGACTCCGAGGCGCGGGCCAGGTACCGCTATCAACTCGAGCGGGCCGCGCTGGCCAGCATCCTCAAGAACTACGGCCTCCTTTCGCTCGTGTGGATCCTTCCTCTTTACGTAGTTCAGGGCCTCATACGCCTATCCGCCCTGGCAGTGACTCGACGTTTCGAGGACGCCTACCAGGTTCTGGCGGCCTGGGGATGGAACCTGGCTCACCTGCCCGGCACCATTCGACGACGAGTGAGGGCTCAGGCGGTTCGGGCCATCCCCGACAGGGTCGTCAGGCGGTCTATGGCACCTGCGGGGCTCCGCCTGCGCAGGTGGGCGTCCTCCGCTGCCGATGCGCTACTGCCTAAGGCAGCGGAGGGCGAATCGGAGCCCTCTGAGGTACCCGTCCGCGCGCGCGTGGCCCAGTTGATGATGGGACATCCGGCGGCGACCGCGTGGTTGCTGGCGGTCGTGGTGGGCCTAGTTGCCTATCGACACCTCGCTGCCGCATCCCCGCTCGCCGGCGGGGCGCTGCAGGCGTTCCCCGGCGCTCCTTCGGACTTCCTTCGTGAGTTCGGCTCGGGCCTGAGGCATACGGGACTCGGCGGCACCGCGGCGGCCAGCCCGGCGATCGGGCTCCTGGGCGCCGCGAGCGTCGTCTCCTTCGGGAGCCCGGCCCTCCTGCAAAAGATCCTCCTGCTCGGCCTTCCGGCCCTCGCGGCCCTGGGTGCCTATAGGGCGGTGAGGTCCGAGACGAGCGAGCGAGCGCCCGCCGCCCTGGCCGCCGCATGCTACGGTCTCTCATCCGCAGGGCTGTGGGCGTTGTCCGAAGGACGCCTGCCCGCGCTGGTTTACCTCGCGGGCCTACCGTGGCTGGCAACAAAGATACCTCAAGCGTTTCGATTGGCGACTATCAAGGTCCACCCGGTCCGCTGGATGGTCGGAGCCGGGGTAGGCATGTCGGTGCTGGGATCGTTCTTCCCCGGTACGGTGCTGGCGGCGATCGTCGTACTGCTCTCCTCTCTCGTCGTCCACGGAAGAAGGAGCGGCTGGTTGCGCGGCTTGGGCCTGGCGGCCGCCTCGGTCGCTACGGCGATGCTGCTGGCCTTCCCCTTGGTGCTCGAGCTGGCACGGGCCGGCGGAGCCGGACTTGTAGATCGGGCCGGGCCGGCCACCTTCGCGAGCCTCCTACGCCTGTCGCCGGGCAGCGCGCCCGGCGACTGGCCCACGGGTTTCTTCCTCCCTGTCGCGGCAGCGATCGCTCTGGTGTTCGTTGCAGGGGAGCTGGTGGGCGTTGCGGTGCGCACGGCAGTGGCATCGACGGCCTCCGTATATCTAGCCTGGCTGTCGGCTGCCGGGTATATGCCGACGCCATTCGCGAACACTCTCGCGTATCTCGGAGTGGCCGCGTTCGGTTACTCCATGCTGGTCGGCCTGGGCCTGACGTTCCTGGTGCGAGGAGTGGCAAGAGAGTCGTTCGGCCATCGTCAGGTCGGCGCCGCGTTCATGGGCGTTGTCCTGGCGGGTGGCCTGATCGCACAGGGGGCCCAGGCGGCGATAGGTGGATGGGCGGTCGGCGGCCCGGATCGCATCGCGGACGCCTACCCTCTCGCGGGGCGGGCCGGTGGACCCTCGTACCGGGTGCTATGGATTGGCGCGCCTGGGGGCGAGGCGTTCCCTCCTCCCGGAGGTCCTCCCGATGGGGGCGTTGACGCCGGCGCTGCATCGGTCCGGTTCGCCGTCACGTCGCCGGCCGGGGCATCTGCCTTCGACATAGGCCGGCCCGCCTCCGGTCCCGGATACTCCCGGCTCCGGCTCACTCTCCAGGAGATCCTTGCCGGCGACACGCGCCACGGCGGTGCCCTGCTGGCTCCCTTCGGCATCCGGTTCGTGGTGGGCCGCTCTGGCGACATACCGTCATTTGCGGCGCACCGCTTGGCCCGTCAGCTGGATCTGGACGTGGTCCCCACGCAGGGACTCACCATCCTGCTGAATGCCGGTGCGCTTCCGCTCGCGGCGCAGATCGAGGATTCTGTGTGGAGGAGGGTGGCCTTCTCGGGCGATCTGGCTTCGGCATCATCCTTGCCGGCCCCTCAAGCGGTAGAGCTGGAGGGCGGGGGCGTCAGGTACTCCGCAGCGTCGGCGTCGTCATCCTCTTTGGTGCTCTTGTCGCAGCAGTTCGACTCCCACTGGCGGCTGATCGGGCCCGACGCCAAGGGAGCCCTGTTGCCCGACTCGGCGTTCGGCTGGGCGGTCGGATTCCGCCCCGGGACGCAGCCGTCTGGGTTCGAGGTGCGTTTCGAAGGGCAGCGCATCCGAACCTCCGAGGTCTTGATCCTTCTGCTCCTCTGGGCTATGGCCTTATGGATCACGAGGAGGCCGGTCCGTGGCGACTGATATAGATCCCGGCGAGGTCGTTCTCGAGCGGCAACCGCGGTTCCCGCGAGGCGCCTGGCGGACCCGGTGGAGGGTGGCTCTGGTCGGGGCGCTGATAGCGGCCGTCGGGGGGTCGGGGTGGCTTCTCGACCGGGAGCTGGGCCCCAGGGCGGCGGCGTCCGGCAGTCCGGAGGGTCTCACCACCGGAGCCTGGTTCTGCCCTCACGGTGGTGGCCCGGGCTTGCGGGCATGGGTCGTCATAACGAATCCCGGCCTGGAGAAGGCGACGATCCGAATGACCACGTTCACCTCCCTCGGGGAGGAGGCCGTGCGATCCTTCTCCTTGGGACCCGGTCGACAGATCTTCCGCGAGGTTCGCGGCGACGACGCGTCCGCGTCGACCGAGGTCGAGTACTTCGGGGGAAAGGTGGGGGCATCGGCGCTGCTGCAGTCGGGGACCCCTGGAGGCGGCGTCGCCGCGGAGGCCTGCGTGACGGGGCCGCAGCGAGAATGGTTCCTCCCCGACGAACGCACGAGGCAGGGCGAAAGCGCCTATCTGGTTGTGATGAACCCGTTCGCGGAGTCCGCGTCTTTCGACATCGAGCTGCTGACCGAAGGTAGGGTCGTGCGTCCGGCCGCCCTGACTCCCTTCGCGCTCGGGCCTCGTTCGTCCACCGCCATACACGTGAACGCTCACGCATTGCTGTTCGAGGCAGAGGCGACCATGTCCGCCCGCGTGATACTACGGATCGGACGCGTGATCGTGGGCAGCACCGTCGTGACTGAGGCAGGGATCCGGGCGGAGGGGGGTGTCTCGTCTTCCGGCGAGCAGTGGATATTCCCCGCGGCCGGCTACGCCGAACCGATCGAAGTGGTAGTGATGGATACGGAGGAGGCAACGACTGAGATGACCGTGGCCAGCCAGTCGGCCAACGCCCAGCGCCTGGTATCGGGTCCGGAGGGACTGTCGGTGGCAGGTGGGGGGGTCGGGACGTTCCAGATCGATGGCCTTCCAGACGCCGGGGCCGTCGTCCAGTCATCGAACCAGACCCCGTTCGTTGCTGTGCTCCGCCTGAGTGGGCCGAACGGTGACGTCGCCAACTTGACCGGGGCGCCTTCTTCGGCGTCGGTGTGGCTGGTCATGCCCAGCGTTCCGCCATCGGGGGGCAGCCAGTTCGTGGTCCTGGAGAACCCGGGCCGCCTGGACGCCCTCGTATCCTTCACAGTGTTCGGTGGGCGCGGCGGCGCGCTCGCGGCCGTCACCGTCCCGGCCGGCCGAACCGTGACGATCCCCCTTGCGCCCACTGTAGGCAAGCGCGCTGTTTCGGTTCTCGTCCGGGCGACTGGGGGAACCATTGTCGCCGCAAGCGTGTCTTACTCATCCGGAGGAAAGGGCTACGCTGCTACGCTTGCCTTGCCGATGAAGAATCTCGGGTAAGGCCTCTTCGACCGAAGGGATCGGGGCCCGCGGGATGGGAAGCGGTAAGCACGCCGCGCGAGGGACGCTGATCGGACGGATCGCGACCTTCCTTGCGATCGTCCTGATTCTGGTAGGCATGCTGGCCGGAGTGACCTACGCCGGATTCCGGTACGAACAGGCTCGAGCGACGCGGATCCTTCCGGGCGTGCGTATCGCCGGGATGTCCGTCGGCGGCATGACTCGACAGGAAGCGGAGCGAGTCGTGGTGCCCAAGGTCGAAGCCATTCTGGATCGGCAGATCGATATCCGGGCCGGCGGTGAGGAGTGGTTCCTCACGGCCGAGGAGCTTGGCACGAGCGTCGACCTCCAGGGGGCACTCGATCAGGCGCTGGCATTGTCCGAGCGCTATGACTGGAAGGCTCGGCTGTATCACCGGTTGCTCGATCATCCGGTCGCCCAAGACATAGTCCTCCCGGCCTCCTACGATGGGACGGCTGTCAGCGACTTCGTCCAGGACGCCGCCTCCGGGCTCGAGCGTTCCCCACGGGATGCCTTCCTGGACGTAGTGGACGGCGACATAGTCGCCAGGCATTCGAAAGAGGGCCAGGCTCTAGCGGTCCGGGCGGCGATCAGGGCGCTGACGGCCGCGGTACATGGAGAGGCTACCGACGTGGATCTCACGATCCGCTCGATCGAGCCTGACCTTCCCGAGGACCAGCTCGGGATGACGATCATCATCCGCGTCTCGGAGAACAGGCTCTACCTGTACAAGGGAGTGAAGCTCGTCAAGACATATCCCGTCGCGACCGGTCAGCCGGGGATCTACCCCACGCCGGTCGGACATTGGACGGTCGTCAACAAGCGCATCAATCCGACCTGGGTGAACCCAGCCCTGGACGGTTGGGGAGCGGACGAGCCTGCTTTCATCCCGCCCGGGCCGGACAACCCTCTCGGCACCCGAGCGCTCGACCTGGACGCCCCCGGGATCCGAATCCACGGCACACCGGACGACGCCTCGATAGGCCATTACGCCTCGCATGGGTGCATCCGCATGCACATCTGGGACTCGGAGGACCTGTTCGGCAGGGTCGAGGTCGGGACTCCGGTCATCATCGCGTACTAAGAGTCCAGCACTACCCTGCTAAGGCGACGTGCCGCCTTCTCGGACCGAGGACCGTTGGCCTCTCGTGCCGCCGATGGAGCCCATGGAGGCATCGAACCGGCATCGGTCGAAAGACCTAGACGAGGTAGTCACCGCGGGTGAGCCGAAAAAGGGCCTGGGGGACTATGTGCTGCAGGCACTGGGTATGCCGAGAAATCATTTTGCGATGGCACACTTCCCAATGACGACACCATGCCCGGCCTGCGGGTCGCGGGAGACGTTCAGGGTGAGTATGACGCTCGCGGGATCTCCCACCTCGTTCATGTCCTGCACCGTCTGTGAATGGAAGGGTTGGGAGCGCGAGGGAGAGCATCTCGCTCTGAACTCTGTACTGGCGCTAGTCTCCACGCGCTGACGGCTCCGGCCCCCGGCTAGAATCGGCCGCGATGCCGGCCGACCTGCGAAGGATATTCAAGGCTTACGACGTCCGCGGGATCTATCCCGACGAGTTCGACGAGGACGCGGCCTTTAGGATCGGGCGCGCCTTCGCGCAGTGGGTCCAGTCGGAGAGACTGGTGCTCGGCCGCGACTGCCGGCTCTCCTCCCCCGCACTCGCCGAGGCCTTCACCAGCGGCGCTTCCCGGGCAGGGGTGATGGTCGTCGACATCGGTCTGGCCACAACGGACATGGTGTATTTCGCATCCGGGCGCCTGTCGCTTCCGGGAGCCATGTTCACCGCCAGCCACAATCCATCGAGCTACAACGGGCTGAAGCTCTGCCGTGCTGCCGCGGCGCCGGTCGGGGAGGCCACCGGGCTGTTGGAGATCCGAGAGATCGCCGAACTGGTGGGAAATGAGGGCCCGGGCCCGGGCGGGAACGGGCGCCGGGTGCAGCAGATGGACATGAAGGCGGCATATCTCGAGCACTTGATCTCCTTCGCCGATGTCGACCATTTCGCGCCGATGACCGTGGTGGCCGATGCCGCAAACGGCATGGCGGGCCTGGTGGTGCCCGAACTGTTCGATCGCCTGCCCGCGACGCTGGTCCCCTTGTATATGGATCTGGACGGGACGTTCCCCAATCATCCTGCGGACCCCATCCGGCCCGAGAACCAGGTTGACCTGAAGCGCGAGGTGACGCAACACGGAGCGGATCTTGGTCTCGCATTCGACGGGGACGCCGACCGGGTTTTCCTGGTCGACGAGCACGCCGAAGGCGTCAGCGGGTCGTTGGTCACTGCGCTCGTGGCTCAGGGAATGCTAGAGAGGAACCCCGGGGCGACGATCCTCTACAACCTCATCTGCTCGCGAGTCGTCCCGGAGGTCATACGTGAGCACGGCGGTAGACCGATGAGGACGCGGGTCGGCCATTCGTTCATCAAGGAGGTGATGGCGGAGACGGGTGCGGCCTTCGGCGGGGAACATTCGGGCCACTACTATTTCCGCGATCACTACAACGCCGACTCGGGATTGGTCGCCGCCGTGGTGGTCATGGATCAGATGTCGAAGGCGGGCCGTACGCTCTCGGAGCTGCTGGCACCCTTGCGCAGGTACGTGGACTCCGGGGAAATCAACAGGGAGGTGAAAGACGCGGGGGCGATCGTCGAACGGATCGCCGCCGCCTATCCGCCGGAGCATCAGGACCGTATGGATGGCCTCACGGTGGAGTTCGACGATTGGTGGTTCAACGTCAGGCCGTCGAACACGGAGCCCCTGCTTCGCTTGAACGTCGAGGCTTCGACCGAGGAGCTTTTGGGAGAGAAGACCGCCGAGGTCCTTGCCCTCATCGAGGGGTGAGACGGCGGATCGTTGCTGAGAGCGAGGAGGATGCAATGCCGGTGGACAAGGAGCTCCTGGACATCCTGGTCTGTCCTAGCTGCCGTGGAGAGGTCCTCTACCAGGCGGACCCGGAGCTGATCGTCTGTACGAAGTGCGGGCTCGCGTATCCGGTTCGGGACGACATCCCGGTCATGCTGATCGAGGAAGCCGAGAAGCCGGGCACGTCCTGATGACCGGGTCCTATCGGGCGTGATGGAGCGTCGGGCCACCCTCGACGATCCGGCGGCCCTGGCGGCGGGCGATCCTGGCGGGATGCTCCGGCTCATCGCTCGACTGGGTGAGCAGCTTCGCGCCGGGTTCGAGCTGGGCGTTTCCACTGACGCTCTGCGCGGAGTAGAACCCGGGGCGGTCGCGATCTGCGGCATGGGGGGGTCGGCGATCGCGGGAGACCTTCTGCGGGCCGTGTGCGCAGACAGGCTCCGGTATCCGGTCGTGGTCCTCAAGGGCTATGGCCTGCCGCTCTTCTGCGACGCCCGGACGACCGTCTTCGCAGTCTCCTACTCGGGGAACACGGAGGAGACCCTCGCGGCCTGGACCGAAGCGGTCGAGCGGGGCTGTCGGGTCGTTGCCATCAGCTCGGGGGGGAGCCTGGTGGCGCTTGCGCGGGAAAGAGGCTTTCCCCATATCCTTCTGCCGCAGGATGTTCCCGCTCCGCGAGCCGCGTTGGGGTACCTGTTCGGTGCGCTCCTTGGCTGTCTGCATGAGGGGGATCGCCCGGCCTTCGCTGAGGATCTGGATGCGGCGTCGGGCGTCGTGGACGATCTCGTGATCCGGCTGGGCCCAGACGTGCCGACCAGCGACAACGAAGCCAAGTCGGTAGCCTACTGGCTCGCCGACAGGACGCCGGTGATCTGGGGATCGGAGGGGATAGCGGAAGCGGCCTCTCTCCGATGGAAGACCCAGCTGAACGAAAACGCCAAGGTTCCTGCCTTCCATTCTTCCCTCCCGGAGCTCGACCATAACGAGGTCGAGGGATGGTCGCCCGGGGCAGGTCACGGGTTCGCGGCCATCGCCCTTCGTCACGCCGGAGAGCAACCGCGCATCTCCGCCCGTCTGGCCGCGACGATCGAGGCCGTCTCTGCGGCCGGCCTCGAGGTGCGGCAGGTCGTGGCATCGGGTGACTCGCCCTTGACGGCGCTGCTTTCGCTGATTGCCATAGGGGATCTGGCCAGCACTTATCTCGCCATTCTCCGCGAAGTGGATCCGACCCCCGTCCCGGTGCTCTCCGGGCTGAAGGCACGGTTGTCCACATGAGGGCTGGCGACACCTACCCGGAGCAGGCCGCCGCGCGGATCCGTGAGCAGACTTCGCTGGTGCCCCTGGTCGCCGTGGTGCTGGGCTCCGGATTGGGCGATGCCGTGGCCGGAGATGCCCGGGTCGAGCACGAGTTCCCGTACGCCGATCTCCCCGGCTTCCCCTCCCAGGGCGTTCGGGGGCATCCGGGGCGCCTCGCGCTGGGGGATCTGTACGGGGTCCCGGCCGCTGTATTCCGGGGACGGATCCATTACTACGAGGGCCACGGGATAGGCTCCACGACCCTAATCGCCCGGCTGGCGGCGGAGCTCGGTGCCAAGGACATCATCCTGACCAACACCGCAGGAGGACTGAACCGCGCCCTCAAGGTCGGCCAGCTGATGTTGATCGAGGATCATCTGAACTTCCTGGGCGTGAACCCACTTACCGGCTGGCGGACGTCCGGCGGTGATCCCGCCTTCGTCAGCCTTGCCTGCGTATACAATCCCAGGCTGATCGAGCTGGCCGACGCCGCTGCTCGCCGGGCCGGGGTCGATGCGGCGAGGGGGGTTTATGCATGCCTGCCCGGCCCGTCGTTCGAGACACCGTCAGAGACCCGGTTCCTGGCCGGCGCCGGCGCCGACGCCGTGGGCATGTCCATGGTGCCGGAGGCCGTAGCATCGAAGGCGCTGGGCATGCCCGTTCTGGCCGTCTCGTGCATCACCAATGTGGCGGGCAGCGCGGATACGCACGAAGATGTACTTAGGGTGGCCGCCGGGGGAGCCCGAGACCTTCGGGAGATTCTGGCCGACGTCATCCCGCGACTTACGACAGAGGAGGAGCGATGGACTGCGACGTCAAGGACCTGATCCTGGCCGACAAGGGCCGGCTGAGGATCGAATGGGCGGACCAGGAGATGCGCGTGCTCGCCCAGATCCGGGAACGGTTCGAGAAGGAGAAACCCCTGGCCGGCATCCGAGTAGGCGCCTGCCTTCACGTGACGACCGAGACCGCGAACCTGATAAGAACCTTGGTGGCGGGCGGTGCGGCGGTGGCCGTCTGTGCCTCGAACCCTCTCTCCACCCAGGACGACGCCGCGGCGGCCCTGTGCGAGGACGACGGGGTATTCGTCTACGCGATCAAGGGCGAGGACAACGAGACCTACTACCGCCACATCAACTCGGTCCTGGACTTCCATCCCCAGATCACCATGGATGATGGCTGCGACCTCGTGACCTTGC
>Ga0210378_10001141_pt1 | contig 13824 bp, 12 predicted proteins | sample PLM1_60_b1redo_FD_155465 | JGI IMG/M metagenome (GOLD analysis project Ga0210378, IMG submission 155465) | Groundwater sediment microbial communities from an aquifer in East River, Colorado, USA - PLM1_60_b1 redo | ecosystem: Environmental > Terrestrial > Soil > Riparian zone | place: USA: East...
CGGGGGGTGGGCTGGCGCGTCACTGATATTCTTCGCCTACATCGGCTTCGACGCCATCTCGACCGCGGCGGAGGAATGCGTCGACCCCGGGCGCGACATGCCCCGCGGGATCATAGGCTCGCTCGCCATCTGCACCGTGCTGTACATCGCGGCCGCGCTCGTGCTGACAGGCATGATTCCGTACCGCCAACTGGTGGGCGTCGCCGATCCGCTGGCCGCCGCTCTCGCCTACGTGAACCAGGACTGGGCCGCGGGATTCCTCGCGGCCGGCGCGGTCATTGCCATGACAGCGGTGCTCCTGGTCTTCCAGCTCGGCCAACCCCGGATTCTCATGGCCATGGCCCGGGACGGCCTGCTCCCGCCGTGGTTCGCGAAGATCCACCCGCGCTACCGCACGCCGCATGTCACCACGATCCTCACCGGCGTCTTCGTGGGATTCTTCTCGGCCATCGCCAACATCGACGAAATCGTGCAGCTCACCAACATCGGGACGCTGTTCGCCTTCATCCTCGTGTGCGCCGGCATCCTCATCCTGCGCCGCCGCGAGCCCGATCGGCCCCGCCGCTTCCGGGTGCCCTTCGTGCCTTTCGTGCCGCTCCTCGGCATCGGGATGTGTCTCTTCCTCATGGCGGGGCTGCCCGGGGTCACCTGGATTCGCTTCCTCCTGTGGCTGCTGGTGGGCCTGGTCCTGTATCTCCTCTACGGCGCGCGCCGAAGCCGACTGGCCCCCGCCGCCTGAGCACGGGACCATGCTGGTCGTGATGAAGCAGGGCGCCACGGCGGACGAGATCCGCGGGGTGGTGGAGGCGGTCGAGGCCCGAGGCTACAAGGCCCACCCCATCCCCGGCGCCCAGCGAACCGCCATCGGCATCACCGGGAACAAGGGCGCGGTGGAAGCGCCCGTTTTCGAGACGCTGCCGGGCGTGCTCGAGGTCATCCCGGTCTCGCACGCCTACAAGCTCGTTTCCCGCGAGGTCAAGCCCGAGGACACGGTGGTGAGCGTCGGCGGCGTGCCGGTGGGCGGGCCCGCCCTCGTGGTCGTCGCCGGTCCGTGCGCGGTGGAGTCGCGCGAGCAGATCCTCACCGTGGCCCGGGCGGTCAAGGCCGCCGGCGCGCAGTTGCTGCGCGGGGGTGCGTACAAGCCGCGCACCAGCCCCTATTCCTTCCAGGGCCTGGGCGAAGAGGGCCTGAAGCTGCTGGCCGAGGCGCGCGAGGCCACGGGCCTGCCCATCGTCACCGAGGCGCTCGACAACGAGAGCGTGGAGCTCGTCGAGCGCTACGCCGACGCCATCCAGATCGGCGCCCGCAACATGCAGAACTTCTCGCTCCTGAAGCGCGTGGGCCGCTCGCGCAAGCCGGTGGTACTGAAGCGCGGCCTGTCGGCCACGCTCGAGGAGTTCCTGATGTCGGCCGAGTACGTGCTCGCCGAGGGCAACTACCAGGTGATCCTGTGCGAGCGGGGCGTGCGCACCTTCTCCGACTTCTCGCGCAACACGCTCGACCTCGCGGTCGTCCCCGCGGTGAAGAGCATGAGCCACCTGCCGATCCTCGTCGATCCCTCCCACGGCACCGGCCGCCGGGACAAGGTGGCGCCGCTGTCGCGTGCCTCGGCGGCGGTGGGCGCGGACGGCCTGATGATCGAGGTCCACCACGACCCGAACCGCGCGCTCTCCGACGGGCCGCAGTCGATCACGCCCGACATGTTCGAGGAGCTGATGCGGGAGCTGCGCCAGATCGCGCCGGTGATCGGCCGGAGACTATAGGCACTGGCTGCGAGCGAAGCGCGATTCATTCGTGCGTAGCGAGCGGGGGGTCTGGGGGGTGCGCCGCTAGCACCCCCCAGCTCAATTAAGCGCGATGACCTTCCGCTCGAGGAGGCGGGCGAAGATGAGGAGCGCGTCCTCCTCGGACATCGGGCACAGCTTGAGGATCGAGCGCACGTCCCATTCGCCGTTCACGCGGGAGAGGACGAAGCCCTCCTGGGGGTCGATGTTCTGCCGGGTGAGGGTGATCATGTCCATGAGCATCACCGGCACCTTGTCGAGGGGCACCGTGCGCAGCGCGCGGTCCTTGCCGCGCGAGTCCACGACCGCGATCAGACCCTTCTTGGCGTGCTGGTTCAGGCGGTCGATGGACAGCACTTCTTCATAGGCGCGCAGCGCGGCGTCATAGCGCCGTTCGCTCAGCCGCTGGTTGGCCACGCTGAGGAGGTCCTTGATCGTGCCCACGAGGTCGGCGGCGGCCGCCGCCTCCCGGCCGACCTTGTCCACCTGCACGAGACCCCGTTGGTGGAGCTCGAACATCGCGCAGGCCGTCTCGAACTCCGACCGGCGCAGCTCCATGCTGATCTCGGCCATGCTCTTGTCGAGGGTAGCCATCTTGAGCGCCTCGCGCTCCACGGGATCGTCGGGTTGAGGGCGGCCGCTCATCACCTTGAAGGTGACGCTCATGGAGGGAAGGACCTCCTTGATGCGCTGCCACTCGTCGACCCGCCGCACGCCCTCCATGATCACCCCGGTCACGTCCACGTCGATGAAGACGGTGATGTTCGGCGGCACCTCGCCGTCCTTGAACTCGAACTTGCCCTCCGGCCAGAGGAAGAGGTCGTAGATCGTCTCTTCGGCCTTGGACTGCAGGCTCCGTCGGAGGTCCTCCTCCGACAGGATGCCTTCCGCGATGAGAATCGATCCGATGAGCTGGCCCTCGGTCTCCTGCTTGAGCAACGCGCGGAAGAGCTGCTCCTCGGTGACGCAGCGCTCCCGGATCAGGAACTGCCCGAGAGACTCGCGGGGATCGTTGGACCACGAGGTGTGGATCACCCCGCCCTGAAAGAAGATCCGCTTCTGGACGGAGCGCCGCTCCAGGTGCAGCGTCCCCGTCTTCCGTCCCGAAGAGATCCATTGAAGGATCTCGGGGAGGTCCATCGTCCGGAGGTTGCCGCTGAGGCCCATGTCGGTGCGGGGCCCTTAGGCGGTCAGCCGCGTTCCCAGGAGAGGTCCCAGTACAGGAAATCCCGCCAGCTTTCGGGCGCGCGGTGAAGGCCGACGCTCAGGGTCAGGTAGGGCAGGGCCGCCGGCCGGCGCGGCTTGCGGACGAGATGGAAGCCGATCTCCTCGGGGGTGGCATCGCCCTTCCGGCGGTTGCAGGAGATGCAGCACGTCACGATGTTGTCCCAGCCCTTGTGGCCTCCGCGCGCGACCGGGATCACATGGTCGAAGGTGAGCTGGGAGGGCGCCATTCGGCGTCCGCAGTACTGGCAGGTGTGGTCGTCGCGGGCATAGACGTTGGAACGGGAGAAGGGCACGTCGGCGAAGGGGCGTTTCATCCGGACGTGACGGAGCAGGCGGAGCACCGATGGGAGCTTCACCCGTACCGTGACGCCGCGGATCTCCCGGTCGTATACGGCGATGACTTCGACCTTCCCCTGGAAGAGGAGGGTCATGGCCTTCTGCCAGGAAATGATCCTCAGTGGCTCGTAACTGGCGTTGAGGACGAGGGTCTGTTCCATGGCGGGACCGACCAAAAATTGTGCGACGGCGCCCCCGGGTTGTCAATTCCTCAGCCCGAGGATCGTGCCTCCTGGACCAAACGCACGTATTCCCGGGCCTTTTCGGTCACGAATTTGGCGTTACCGTCGCGGATCGCCGCCGTGTCCACCAGGTCCGCCCCCACGCCGAGGGCCATCGAGCCGGCCTTGATGAAATCGGCGGCGGTCTTCACGGAAACCCCCCCCGTCGGGATCATATCGACCTGGGGCAGGGGGGCCTTGAGCGACTTGATGTAGCTGGCACCGCCGAGCGCGCCGCAGGGGAAGATCTTCACCACGTCGGCCCCCGCGCTCCACGCCGCCACGACCTCGGTGGGAGTGAGGGCGCCGGGGATGACGGCCACCGAGTAGCGGCGGCACATCTCGATCGTGCCGAGGTTCAGGGCGGGGCTCACCACGAAGCGGGCGCCGGCGAGGATGCAGGCGCGGGCCGTCTCCGCGTCGAGGACCGTCCCTGCTCCCAGCACCACGTCGGCGCCGAAGCGCCGGGCCACCTGCTCCATCACCCCGATGGCGCCGGGCACCGTCATGGTGATCTCGAGCACGGGCACGCCCCCCTCGCGGATGGCGTCGACGACCTTCATCGCCTCGTCGGCGGACGGGGCCCGCACCACCGGCACCAGGCCCACCTCGGCGATCTTCCGGAGCACGTCCTGCTTGTTCATCGCGTTACCATCGCTCGCGCGGAATGAATCCGCGCTCGCTATTCAAGCTGGGGGGACTCTCCGGTCCCCCCAGACCCCCCAGATTCCCCGCGCTCACCGGGCCACGCGGGCGGCGCCCCCCTTCATGACGCGCTCGACCTCGGCCAGCGTCGCCATCGTCGTGTCGCCCGGGGTCGTCATGGCCAGCGCCCCATGCGCGGCGCCGCACTCGACCGCCCACTGCGCCCCCTTGCCCATGAGGAAGCCGTAGATGAGGCCGGAGGCGAACGAGTCGCCGCCGCCGACGCGGTCCAGGACCTCCAGGTTCTCCCGGGTCGTCGCCTGGTAGAACTGGCCCTCGCGATAGCAGACGGCCCCCCAGTCGTTGATCGTCGCGCTCTTGACGTTGCGCAGCGTCGTGGCCACCGCCTGGAAGTTGGGGAACTCCTTCACCGCCCGCTCGATCATGCGGCGGAAGTTCTCGGGATCGAGGGCGGAGAGGTTCTCGTCGATCCCTTCCACCTCGAAGCCGAGCGCGGCGGTGAAATCCTCTTCGTTGCCGAGCATGACGTGGACCAGCGGCGCGAGCTGCCGGTTCACTTCCTGGGCGCGCTTCTGTCCGCCGATCGACTTCCACAGCGACGGGCGATAGTTGAGGTCGTAGGAGATGAGGGTGCCGTGCCGGCGCGCCGCCTCCATGGCCTCCCGGGCCACGAGCGGCGTCGTCTCCGAGAGCGCGGCGAAGATGCCGCCGGTGTGGAACCAGCGCGCGCCCTGCTTGCCGAAGACGAGGTCCCAGTCGACGTCGCCCGGCTTCAGCTGCGACGCCGCCGTGTGGCCGCGGTCCGAGCAGCCGACCGCCCCCCGCACACCGTAGCCCCGCTCGGTGAAGTTGAGCCCGTTGCGCGTCGTGCGCCCGACGCCGTCGTCCTTCACCCACCGCAGGTGCGACTGGTCGACGCCGCCCTGGAAGATCAGGTCCTGGACGAGCCGGCCCACGGGGTTGTCGACGAGCGCGGTGACGACGGCCGTCTCCAGTCCGAAGCAGCGCTTGAGGCCGCGGGCCACGTTGTACTCGCCGCCGCCCTCCCAGACCTGGAAGGTGCGCGTGGTGTGGATGCGTCCCTCGCCGGGATCGAGTCGGAGCATGACCTCGCCGAGGCTCACGAGGTCCCAGCGGCATGCAGATCGGTCCTTCGGCGTCAGGTCGGGCACGGCTGCTGGCTTGTAGTGTATCGACTGCGGACTTGTCAATCCACGGCGCGAGGTCTAGAATCTGCGGCAACTTTTGATACGCGCGCGCTTCGCGGTGTCGTTCGGGGAGTCGCTCGACCTCGACCTCGTCTCGGGGGAAGAGGCTCCTGCCGCAACCGAGGCGGTCGTCGTGCCCCAGGACGTCCACCTCATCCTGGGCGACGTCGCGACGATCGAGGACACCCGCGAGACCCCCGAGCAGGTGCTGGCGGCCTCCGCGCAGGACCGGCCGCGGCGCCCCGGCTCCATCGTGATCGCACCGCCCAAGCATGGAACGCCGCTCACGCTGCAGGCCATCGTCTACGACTTCGAGAGCTCGCCGCCCTCGCGCGAAGCCCACGTCTTCGAGGCGCTGCTCAGCGCGTTCGAGGAGGCCAAGGCGCGCTGCATGACCTGCCTCGCCGTGCAGCCGCTCGGCACCGCCCATGCCGGGCTGCCGCCCGCGCGCTTCCTGGCCCTGCTCGCCCAGGTGTGCTACTCGTCGGCCGAGCTCGGCACCAGCCTGCGCCGCGTCCACCTGATGCTGTCGTCGCCGGAGGAGCTGTTCCGCTACGAGGCGCTTCTCTCCCAGGTCGTCGCCAAGAAGTCGCGCCCGGAGCGATAGGCGCAAGGCTCTTCAACGCAGAGCCGCAGAGGCTCCTCAGTGAGCTGGGGGGTGCTAGCGGCGCACCCCCCAGACCCCCCACTCGCTACGCGCGAATGAATCGCGCTACGCTCGCAGGTGTTGCTGCGCGCTGTTTCCTCTGCGTGCCTCTGCGCTCTCTGCGTTGAGAAGGCGTCCGTTGGCCTGTTCTAAAGCACCAGCATCGCGTCGCCGTAGCTGTAGAAGCGGTAGCGGAGCCGCACCGCCTCGGCGTAGGCCCGCAGCACGGCCTCCCGGCCGGCGAAGGCGGCCACGAGCAGGAGCAGCGACGAGCGGGGCAGATGGAAGTTCGTGAGGAGCGCGTCGAGGGCCCGGAAGCGGTGGCCGGGTACGATGACCAGGCCGGTCTCCCCGTCGCCGGCGGCGACGGTCCGGTCGCTTCCCGCCGCGCTCTCCAGCGTCCGGGCCGTGGTGGTGCCCACCGCCACCACGCGACCGCCGCGGGCCCGCGTGCTCTCCACCGCCGCGGCCGTTTCCAGCGGCACCGTGTACGGCTCCGGCGCGACACGGTGATCCTCCACGCGGGCGGCCTTCATCGGCTGGAAGGTGCCCGGGCCCACGTGCAGCACCACCTCCGCCCGCTCGACGCCCTTCGCCTGCAGCCGCGTGAGCAGCGCCGCCGTGAAGTGGAGGCCCGCGGTCGGAGCGGCGACGCTGCCGCCTTCCCGCGCGTAGACCGTCTGATACCGCTCGCGGTCGGCGGGCCGGTCGGGGCGGCGAATGTAGGGGGGCAGCGGCGTGTGGCCACAGCGCTCGAGGGCGCCTTCGATGTCGCGCCGCTTCGAGAGGAGGCGGACCTGGCGCCGTCCGCTCTCGTCGAGAGCCTCCGACTCGACCATCACCGAAAGGTCCTCGTCGATCGTGACGCGCTGGCCGGGCCGCAGGTGGCGGCCCGGGCGCACCATGGCTTCCCACCGTCCCTCGCCGCGGTCGCGGACGAGCAGGATCTCCGCTTCCCCGCCCTTCGCCCGCCGGCCGAGGAGGCGTGCGGGGATCACGCGGCTGCGGTTGACGACGAGAAGGTCGCCGGCCGCGAGCAGGTCCGGCAGCTCGGCGAACGCGCGGTGAGACGTCTCGCCGCTCCGCCGGTCGAGGACGAGCAGCCGCGAGGCATCGCGCTCCGGCAGCGGCTCCTGCGCGATCAGCTCGGGCGGGAGCTCGTAGTCAAAGTCGCCGATGTCCATGGCCAAAAGCCTACAGGCAGCGAGCGGCGGATTCACTCCGACGCGAGCGACTTGGGGGGTTCGGGGGGTGCTGCGTCGGCTTGTACCCCCCGACATTGAGAACGATCCGGCGGATTCACTCCCGAGCGAGCGACATGGGGGGGAGGGCGCATGCCCGCGGGGGGGTGCTTTCGTGAGGTCTGTACCCCCCCGATCTCTCGAATACCCTAAAACAGCTTCTTCTGCCCCGGCCCGGGCATGCCGGCGGGGGCCGCGCGGTTGAAGTGCTCGTAGGCGCGGCGGGTGGCCACCCGGCCGCGAGACGTGCGGTCGATGAACCCGATCTGGAGCAGATAGGGCTCGTAGATGTCCTCGATGGCGTCGGTCTCCTCGCTGATGGCGGCGGCGAGCGCGCCCACCCCCACCGGCCCCCCGCCGAACTTGTCGATGATCGTCAGGAGCAGCTTGCGGTCGACCTCGTCGAAGCCGTGGGCGTCGACCTCGAGGAGCGCGAGGGCGTCGTGCGCGACCGCGGAGGTGATCACGCCCTGGGCGCGGACCTGGGCGAAGTCCCGGACCCGGCGGAGGAGCCGGTTGGCGATGCGCGGCGTGCCGCGGCTGCGCAGCGCGATCTCCCGCGCGCCCTCGGGCTCCAGGGGCACGCCCAGGATGCGCGCCGAGCGCGTGACGATGAACTCCAGGTCCTTGTCCGAGTAGAAGTCGAGACGGTGCACGATGCCGAAGCGGCTGCGCAGCGGCGCCGTCAGCAGCCCGGCCCGCGTGGTGGCCGCCACGAGGGTGAAGGGCTTGAGCGGGATCTTCATCGAGCGCGCGCCCGGCCCGCTGCCGATCATGAGGTCGAGCGTGTAGTCCTCGAGGGCGGGATAGAGGATCTCCTCCACCTTGGCGTCGAGCCGGTGGATCTCGTCGATGAAGAGGACCTCGCGCGGCTCGAGGGCGGTGAGGAGGGCGGCCAGGTCGCCGGCCCGCTCGATGATGGGGCCCGCGGTGGCCTTGATCTTCGTTTCGAGCTCGTTGGCGACGACGTGCGCCAGCGACGTCTTGCCGACGCCCGGGGGGCCGAACAGGAGCACGTGGTCGAGGGCCTCCCCGCGGCTCCGGGCGGCCTCGATGGCAACCCGCAGGTTGGCCACCACCTGGGGCTGGCCCACGTACTCGGCGAGGGTGCGGGGACGGAGCGACTGGTCGAAGCCGAGGTCGTCGTCGGTAGGCCGGGCGGAGACGATGCGAGGATCAGCCACGGGCGCGCCTCGGCGTCATCGAGCCGCCACGATTTGCAGCGCCCGCCGCAGCAGGTCCTCGAACCGGCCGGAGCCGTCCTCCTGCAGCGCGCGGTCCACTCCCCGCTCCACTTCCCCTGGCGAGTAGCCTAGATTGACGAGGGCCGACAGCAGGTCCGCTTTCGGGCGACCGCTGGCCGGCGCCGGCGGCACCTGGTCGGGCGCCGCGGCCGGCATCTTGTCCTTCAGCTCCACGATGAGGCGTTCCGCCGTCTTCTTGCCGACGCCGGGGACGCGCGTGAGGCGGGTGACGTCGCTCGTACGCAGGGCGGCGACGAGGTCCGGCACCTCGATGCCGGAGAGGATGTTCACCGCGAGCTTCGGGCCGACGCCGCCCACCGAGATGAGGCGTTCGAACAGCTCCTGCTCGGCCCCGGTCAGGAAGCCGTAGAGGGCGAGCGTGTCCTCGCGGACGTGGGTGTACGTGCGCAGCTCTACCTCGGCGCCGGGCTCGCCGAGACGGTAGAAGGTGGACACGGGGATCGCCACCCGGTAGCCGACGCCCCCCACGTCGAGCACGGCCTCCTGCGGACCCTTGCGCAGGAGGCGGCCGCGGAGCTGCGCGATCACGAGGCGGGGACCGGGAGACCGTGGAGGTGGGCGTGGCAGAGCGCGACCGCGAGGGCGTCGGCGGCGTCGCCCGCCTCGCCGTTGCCGGGAAGGGCGAGCATGCGCGCCACCATGAAGGCGATCTGGCGCTTCTCGGCCTGGCCGTGACCGGTCACGTGCAGCTTCACCGTCGCGGGCGGGAAGGCATACACGCCGAGGCCCGCTTCGGCTCCCGCCAGGAGGATGACGCCGCGGACGTGGCCGAGCACGAGGGCGGAGCGGGCGCTCTTGGCGTAGAACAGGTCCTCCACGGCGAGGATGTCGGGCGCGAGGCGGGCGATGATCTCCGCCATGCCCGCGTGCACATACCGCAGGCGGGCGGGCAGCTCGGCGCCGGCGGGGGGGGCGAGGACGCCCTTGTCCAGGAGGTGATGGCGGCGCCCGTCGCTCCGGATGGCGCCCCATCCGGTGCGTATCGAGCCCGGGTCCACGCCGAGGATGACCATTCCGCCGCGGCCGGGGGACGGGTTCTAGCCCGCGGCCGCCGCCGCCTCCAGCTCCTTGTCCGAGATGTCGAAGTTGGACCAGACGTTCTGGACGTCGTCGCTGTCCTCGAGGGCCTCGATCAGCTTCAGCATCGTCTGCGCCTTGACGCCCTCGAGCGTCACGCTGTTCTCGGCGTACTTGCCGATCTCCGACTGTTCGGGCTCGATCCCCGCCTTCTTCACCGCCGCCAGCACCGCCTCGTAGGTGTTGGGAGAGGTGTAGACCTCCCACACCTCGCCCGTGCCGACGATGTCGTCGGCGCCGGCGTCGAGGGCGAGGTCCATCAGCTTCTCCTCGGACACCTTGTCCTGCGCGATGGCGATGTAGCCGCGCGGCTTGAACATGTACGACACGCTCCCCGCGGTGCCCAGGTTGCCGCCGTTCTTAGTCAAGATGTGGCGGATCTCGGACACCGTGCGGTTGCGGTTGTCGGAGGTGCCTTCGACGAGGATGGCCACCCCGCCGGGGCCGTAGCCCTCGAGGGTGATGTCCTCGTAGGCCATGCCCTCCAGCTCGCCCGTGCCCTTCTGGATGGCCCGCTTGATGTTGTCGGCGGGCATGTTCACGGACTTGGCCTTCTCGACCGCGGTGCGCAGGCGCGGGTTCGAGTTGGGATCACCGCCACCGATGCGGGCGGCGATCGACATCTCGCGGATGATCTTGGTGAAGACCTTGCCCCGCTTGGCGTCGAGGGCGCCCTTCTTGTGCTTGATGGAAGCCCATTTGGAATGTCCGGACATCGGAAGTCTCCTTCAAACCGCTGGAGGGTGCGAGTCTACCACCCGCTCGGGCAACAAAAAAGCCCCGACGCAGGGCATCGGGGCTTCGTGTCGAACGACGCGAGCAGCGAGCGCCGGATTCACTCCGGCGCGAGCGACTCGGGGGGAGCGCGAATGCGCGCGGGGGGTGGCGTCCTGCGCCAGCACCCCCCGATACTTCCGAATAAGGGAAAATCCCGGCAACGTCCTACTCTCCCACCAGGCTACCCTGGCAGTACCATCGGCGCTGGAGGGCTTAACGGCCGTGTTCGGAATGGGAACGGGTGTGACCCCTCCGCCATGGTCACCGGGATGAAACTTGTCAAAGGCGCGGACCAACCGAAGTAGACCCCAGGAAGCGAGCGGCAAGGCAGTCCGACCGCCGTTTCAAACACTATAAACGTCATGGTCAAGCCTCACGACCGATTAGTACCCGTAAGCTGAGGACATTACTGCCCTTGCACATCGGGCCTATCAACCTTGTAGTCTACAAGGGGTCTTTAGGCAGGTTACCCTGCGGGAGACTTCATCTTGAGGCTGGCTTCACGCTTAGATGCTTTCAGCGTTTATCCGTGCCGGACGTAGCTACCCAGCTGTGCCCCTGACGGGACAACTGGTGCACTAGAGGTCCGTCCATCCCGGTCCTCTCGTACTAAGGACAGCTCCTCTCAAGTCTCCTGCGCCCACAACAGATAGGGACCGAACTGTCTCGCGACGTTCTAAACCCAGCTCACGTACCGCTTTAATGGGCGAACAGCCCAACCCTTGGAACCTGCTACAGCTCCAGGATGCGATGAGCCGACATCGAGGTGCCAAACCTGGTCGTCGATGTGAACTCTTGGACCAGATCAGCCTGTTATCCCCGGCGTACCTTTTATCCGTTGAGCGATGGCCCTTCCATACAGAACCACCGGATCACTAAGTCCTGCTTTCGCACCTGCTCGACTTGTAGGTCTCGCAGTCAAGCTCCCTTGTGCCTTTGCACTCGACGGCTGATTTCCAAACAGCCTGAGGGAACCTTCGAGCGCCTCCGTTACTCTTTAGGAGGCGACCGCCCCAGTCAAACTACCCGCCTAGCCATGTCCCTCCTCCCGATATAGGGAGGTAGGTTAGAACCTAAGTGTTTCAAGGGTGGTATCTCACCGTTGGCTCCGCCGAGCCCGAGAGCCCGGCCTCACAGCCTCCCACCTATCCTGCGCAGGAAGCACCCAAGTTCATGGCTAGGGTGCAGTAAAGGTGCACGGGGTCTTTCCGTCTAGTTGCGGGTAACCGGCATCTTCACCGGTGCTACAGATTCGCAGTGCCCCTCGTTGAGACAGCGCCCAGATCGTTACGCCATTCGTGCAGGTCGGAACTTACCCGACAAGGAATTTCGCTCGGAATTCTCCATCGTGTTTCCACGACAGCCGGACTTTATCTTGGTTGGCAACGGTTCATCTTGGATGCGATCTCACGGATGCGCTCGAGCCCGCCGCCCTTCAAGTGTTCACCCTTCTGCATCATCAGAAGCACCTCACGGAACTTCAGGAAGTCCACATGCTTCTTTGATCGCAGGGGATGTCTCTCGAAGAACGGAAGGATCCGTTCCAGGAGGTGTTGCTGACTTCGCACCCTGTAGGCCAATCGGTCCCCGTGGTTCGTGCGAACCACGCCGCAACCGAAGAAGGCCTTCAAGGCATGCAGCAATTGCGCGTCGCGCGCATGCTGCACGACGGTGAACTCAGGCAGCACCTGATAGCCGGCTGTCATGTCCGCGTGAGCGTTGATGCCCACATGAAAACAGCCTTCACCGTCTACGAAGCCCGTGACCCAACCTGGATCGAGCCTCATGACCAACCCTGAACGTAAAGTCTCTGAGGGTTCTCCAACCATCGGCATGGTTGCGAGCCTTCCCTGCGGATTGTCCCCGTGTCCGCTGGATTTTTACTGCCGACTCACGTGTCGACGAGTACCAGACGGTTTTTGAGGAGTTCCCCGCATATGGTTCAGTTTTACTAAGGCTAGCGTTTTGTTAACCTTAGGACCGTTCGGCGTTGTTACTTCGCCCGTGCGGGCGGGCGCGGTCATTTCTGCCGCGCTCTGCACGTCGCCGTGCAGTTCGGACTGTCTCATCCCATCGCTGGGTCTGGCGTACAGTCTCTGAGGATTTCACGCTGAAACGAGCGTGATCTTTCCTGCTGATTACCTGCACTCTGGCATTGTCACCGCCAACGAGCGGTAGCCAGAGATACTCAGGCGTCCCAGCATACAGCCAGATTTTTTAACGTAACTACAACGGTCAACTTCATAGTTACGGCCGCCGTTTACCGGGGCTTCAGTTCGAAGCTTTGCCTTGCGGCTGACCTCTCTCTTTAACCTTCCGGCACCGGGCAGGCGTCAGACCCTATACGTCGTTTTTGTGACTTCGCAGAGTCCTGTGTTTTTAGTAAACAGTCGCCTGGGCCAATTCACTGCAACCCCCTCCAGCTCCGAGAGCAAGTCTCTTCACCAGGGGAGGCACCCCTTATCCCGAAGTTACGGGGCCAGTTTGCCGAGTTCCTAAACGAGGGTTCTCACTAGCGCCTTAGGATTTTCTCCTCGCCTACCTGTGTCGGTTTGCGGTACGGTCACCAACGCACTCCTTAGAGGCTTTTCTTGGCAGCCTGGGATGGGCCACTTTGCGAGCCGGAGCTCTCGTCATCAGGTCTCGGAAACGCGCCCCCGTGGATTTTCCGGCGGAGACTTCCTACACCCTTGAACCCCCACATCCAATCGGGGGCTGGCTTACCCTTCTGCGTCACCCCATCGGTCTTTGTCGTGCGTCGGCAGTACGGGAATGTTGACCCGTTTTCCATCGGCTACGCCTTTCGGCCTGGCCTTAGGACCGACTAACCCTGAGCGGATTGACCTTCCTCAGGAAACCTTAGGCTTTCGGCGAACGCGGTTCTCGCGCGTTTTATCGCTACTTGTGCCGGCAGGGTCCCTTCCATGTCCTCCACCCGTCCTTGTCGGTCGGGCTTCGCCGGGCATGGAATGCTCCTCTACCAAATGAACAAGGCGAACCTTGTTCAAGTCCGCAGCTTCGGTAACAGGCTTGAGCCCCGATGAATTATCGGCGCGGACCCACTAGACCAGTGAGCTATTACGCTTTCTTTAAAGGATGGCTGCTTCTAAGCCAACCTCCTGGTTGTTTTAGCGGATCCACATCCTTTCCCACTAAGCCTGCACTTTGGGACCTTAGCTGGCGGTCTGGGCTGTTTCCCTTTCGACGATGAAGCTTAGCCCCCACCGTCTGACTCCCGCGGTCCGGCTTTGCGGCATTCAGAGTTTGGTTGGATTCGGTACCTCGGTAAAGGCCCTAGTCCATCCAGTACTTTACCTCCGCAAGCTAACCCGCGAGGCTAGCCCTAAAGCTATTTCGAGGAGTACGGGCAATCACG
>Ga0210378_10001142_pt1 | contig 13819 bp, 13 predicted proteins | sample PLM1_60_b1redo_FD_155465 | JGI IMG/M metagenome (GOLD analysis project Ga0210378, IMG submission 155465) | Groundwater sediment microbial communities from an aquifer in East River, Colorado, USA - PLM1_60_b1 redo | ecosystem: Environmental > Terrestrial > Soil > Riparian zone | place: USA: East...
AAGAGCGTCTGGTTCGAGCTGGAGCGCCAGCTGGAGGCCTCCCAGCCGGCCTGAGCCTGCAAATCAGTTGGCTTGCCCGCCCCCGCAGGGCTACACAGGTTGGGTGGCCGATTCCTTCACGCTCCGTGCCCTGGCAGCCGCCCTCGACCTGCCCGTTGGTCGGCTCCAGCAGGACGGCGAAGTCGCCGGCGAGCCAGTCGGGGTTGGTCCGCGCGATCCGGCCTAGCCCGTTCTTCGCCGCCTCCACCTCTTCGTGGTCGTAGAACGCCAGGGTGAGGTCGTACGCCGGAGCCGGCATCGTCGCGGCGAGATGCAGCATCACCGCCACCCCGGATTTCATGTCGCTCGTCCCGCAGCCGTGGAGCAGGTGACCGTCGAGGCGCGAGGGGACGTTGTCCGCGATCGGCACGGTGTCGAGGTGGCCAGCGAGCACCACGCGCCGGGCCAGGCCACGCTGGGTACGGGCCACGATCGCGTCGCCGTCCCGATCGATCCGGAACCGACCGAGGCTCCTTATCGCACCCTCCACGGCATCGGCGAGCGCGCCCTCGTTGCCGGAGACCGACGGGATGTCGACCAGAGCGGCCGTCAGCTCGATCGGATCCTGGGATAGATCGAGGCTGGTCGTGGTGGTGCGGGCGGCGCCGTTCACAGAGCTGGTCACGGCCCGAGCGTAGCCCCGGGCAGGGTCCAGGCGGTCCGGCGACGCTCGGTACCGTAGGCGTCATGAGCGCTTCCGCGACCCCGCCGCCGCCCGCGACGCCCGCCTGGGGTGTCGGCATCGCCACCGTCACCACCGATGGGCAGGTGCTCGACACCTGGTTCCCGACCGGCCAGCTCGGGGTCGGCGAGGAGGCGTCCGCCAAGCTTGCCGGCCTCGTCGGTGTTTCTGCGGGGAGCGTGCGCCTGACCGCCGAGCAGGCCGGTGAGCTGCTCGGCCGCGAGCTGGCCGGGGCGGTAGGGCCGGGCGCGCTGCCCGCGCTGGAGACCGTTGCCGTGGCCGTGCTGCTCGGCGCGCTGTCCGACGCCCCCGCCGACGCGCACGACGCGTACCTGCGGCTCCACCTGCTGTCGCACCGGATCGTCCGCCCGCACGGCCTCTCCGTGGACGGCATCTTCGGCAAGTTGAACAACGTCGCGTGGACGTCCGCCGGGCCATGCACCGCGGAGCTCGTGGACGAGCTGCGCGCCCGTGAGCGAGCCGCCGGCCGGCACCTCCAGGTCTTCGGCCTGGACAAGTTCCCGCGCATGACCGACTACGTGACCCCGTCCGGCGTGCGCATCGCCGACGCCGACCGGGTACGCCTCGGCGCCCACCTCGCGTCCGGCACCACGGTCATGCACGAGGGCTTCGTGAACTTCAACGCCGGCACGCTCGGCAACTCGATGGTCGAGGGGCGGATCAGCGCCGGAGTGCTCATCGGCGACGGCTCCGACGTGGGCGGCGGCGCGTCGATCATGGGCACGCTCTCGGGCGGCGGCAAGCAGGTGATCTCGATCGGCGAGCGGTGCCTGCTCGGCGCCAATGCCGGCGTCGGCATCTCCCTCGGCAACGATTGCGTGGTGGCCGCCGGCTGCTACATCACCGCCGGAACAAAGGTGACGTTGCCGGACGGCGAGGTCGTGAAGGCGCAGGAGCTGTCGGGCGCGAACGGGCTGCTGTTCTGGCAGAACTCCCTGAACGGCCGCATCGAGGCTGTATCGCGCAAGGGCAGCTGGGGTGGCCTGAACGCCGCCCTCCACACGAACTAGCTTTCGGTGTTCGGGGAAATCGCACGCTGCGCCACGGCGTGGCGCCGCGATTTCCGCGAACACCGGATCAGGCGGCGGCATCGAGTGCCCGCCGGACCGTAGCGACGATGTAACCGGCGCGTTGGGTGTCAGCCCAGGTGAAGCGGAGCACCTTCCAGCCGGCATTGGCCAGGTCGTTCTGGCGGCGGCGGTCCCGGAACAGCGCCCGCGGTTCCTCGTGCGGCTGAGCGCCATCAGCCTCGGCGACCAACCGCTGCTTCCTCCACGCCATGTCGGCGATCCCCAGCAGCACGCCGCACTCGTCGTGAATCGGAAACTGCAGCTCGTCGGGCTGAACCCCGCCGTCGATGCAGTCGAGCCGGACCCGCGTCTCCAGCGGTGACTCAGCCCGCCCGTCCGCGAGCGCGAGCCAACGCCGGCCACGCGCACCACCTGGCCCGCCACCCAGCAGACGGTCGACCTCGCCCACCTCGTCAGCCGCTACCAGCCCAAGGTGCAACGCCGAATCGGCCAGCGACACGCCGTGCGACCGACCAACCCGGCACAGCAGGTCGACCAGTGTCCGTAGCGGGGTGGTCACTCGCACTCCATCGACCTCGGTGATGTGCTCGGGTGGGAGTGACAGGTGGTGTACACGCATCTGGGCCCGGTGTAGCCGGCGGGAGGCGCGGGGCCGAGAAACATGCAAGGCCCGGTCGGCGGGTGGCAACCCTTGCAGGCCGTGCAGCTGCGCCGCACTGGCGAGCACCACCGCCGATTCCGGGCCGAGCGCAAGAAGCGCCGCCCTGAGGTGAAGCAGCGGGAGCGCCTCGTCGTCATGAAGATGAGCGTCGACCAGGTATATGCCGTGGCACATCCGGCGCCACTCCCCGGTGTGGCACCGCTCCCGCAGCTCCCGGGGAAGGAAACCGAGCGTCCGACATTGGGCGGACGTCACCAGACCGCCCTGGGCCGCGGCCTGCGCGCGGAGCAGCTCTTCGCGGCCAATCGCCGCCTCGATGGATATCACGAGTACCAGCGTGGGGCCTGCCGGGTCGCCGCCGCTGGAGCCCTGTGGATAACCTGGAACAGTGTTCGGGGTTATGTCCGCGGCTCGCCGGGCGGGGCCCGGCGATTTCCGCGAACACCGGGCTAGGTCAGGCGGGAGACGGCGGCGGCTACACGTTCGTCGGTGCCGGTGAGGGCCACCCGGATGTGGTTCCCACCCGTCGGACCGTAGAAGGTACCCGGCGCCGCCAGAATGCCGCGCTCAGCGAGCCAGGCCACCGAAGCCCAGCAGTCCTCGCCGCGCGTGGCCCACAGGTACAGCCCTGCCTCAGAATGGTCGATGCGGAAACCGGCCGCCTCCAACGCGGCGCGCAGCGCGACCCTGCGGGCGGCGTACCGTTCGCGCTGCTCAGTGACGTGCGCGGAATCACCGAGCGCCGCCACCATCGCGGCCTGCACGGGCGCGGGCATGATCATCCCGGCGTGCCTCCGTACGGCTAGCAACTCGTTGACCACGGCGGGATCACCAGCGACGAACCCGGCCCGGTACCCAGCCAGGTTCGACCGCTTCGACAGCGAATGCACGGCCAGCACGCCGTCGTGCGAGCCGCCGCATACCGACGGGTGGAGCACCGAAACCGGCGACTCCTCCCAACCCAGCTCCAGGTAGCACTCGTCGGAGACCACTAGGGCACCCCGCTCGCGCCCCCAGGCCACAACCTTGCGCAGGTGCTCGACGGGCAGCACCCGTCCGGTGGGGTTGGACGGCGAGTTGAGCCAGATCAGCTTCACCGGCCCCGGGCCAACGGCGACGGTGCTGTCCGACCGGACGACCGTGGCCCGCGCCAGCCGCACGCCCACCTCGTACGTCGGGTACGCCAACTCCGGGATGACCACGCGGTCTCCCGGGCCGGCGCCGAGCAGCGTCGGCAGCCAGGCGACCAGCTCCTTCGTGCCGATCGACGGCAGCACGGCCTGGACGTCCACCGCCCCGCACCGCCGCGCGAGCCAGTCAACCAGCGACGAACGCAGCACCGGCGAACCGGCGGTCAGCGGGTAGGCAGGCGCGTCGGCGGCGGCGATCAGCGCCTCACGCACGACCGCCGGCGTCGGGTCAACGGGCGTACCGATGGAGAGGTCGACGATGCCGTCCGGATGGGCACGCGCTTTCGCCCCGTAAGGCGCGAGCGCGTCCCAGGGAAAGTCAGGCAGCGAAGCCGAGACAGCCCCGCTCAGTGGTCCCCGCCCTGCGGCGGCAGCGCGGCCACCAACGAGTGGTCACTGGGGATCTTGCCCAGCTTGGAGGCGCCACCGGGCGAGCCCAGCTCATCGAAGAAGTGCACGTTGGCGTTGTAGTACTCCTTCCACTGGGACGGCACATCGTCCTCGTAGAAGATCGCCTCGACCGGGCAGACGGGCTCACACGCGCCGCAGTCGACACACTCATCAGGGTGGATGTAGAGCATCCGGTTGCCCTCGTAGATGCAGTCGACGGGGCACTCCTCGATGCACGCCTTGTCGAGCACATCCACACACGGCTCGGCGATGACGTAGGTCACGGGTGCATTCCTCTCGGGCGCGGTGCAGGCGGTTCTGCGCCTTCCTAGTATCGCTGCTAGCGGTTGGCAATGGACACAGGGGGTGGCGCGTGCCGCTAAGCGTCCACGACGTGGGACACCGGGTGGTGCTCCGCCGTACTGCCGGGGAGCGGGACGGCCGCCCGCTCTTCGCCGACGTCCTCGGCGAGCTCGTCACCTGGGGCGATGTCGTCGTGGTGCGCACGGCGGACGGTGCCGAGGTGGCCGTGCCGCGGACCGAGGTCACCGCCGGGAAGCGCATCCCACCGAGGCCGGCACGCCGCGGAGCGGCCCACCGTGAAGTCGACGACCTGGAGCTGGAGCGGATCGCCGCCCTGGGCTGGCGCGGGCTGCGCACCGAGCAGATCGGCGGCTGGCTGCTGCGGGCCAGTGGCGGCTGGACCGGCCGGGCCAACTCCGTCCTGCCCCTCGGCGATCCGGGGCTCGAACTCGACGCCGCGCTCGATCAGACCCGCGCGTGGTACGCCGAGCAGGGCCTACCCGCCCTGATCCAGGTGCCGCTGCCGGCCCGGGACGACCTCCGCGACGCCCTGCACGCCAGGGGCTGGACTGACGCCTGGGGCGCCCTGGTCATGACCGCCTCGGCCGGCGACGTGCTCGCCCACCTGCCCGTCCGCGACGACCTGCCGCCGGTGGAGTTCGCCAGCACGCCGACGGACGCCTGGCTCGCCGCCTACCACTACCGGGGTGGCGCGCTCCCGCCCGTCGCCGTGCAGGTTTTGCGTAGCGGCGACGCACCGTTCTACGCCACGCTCGTCGAGAACGGCACCGTCGTCGCGATCGCCCGGGGCGCGCTCGACGAGGGCTGGGTGGGGATCACCGCTGTCGAGGTCGAGCCGGCCCAGCGGCGCCGCGGCCTGGCGACGCACCTGCTGCGAGGCTTGCTCGATCACGGCACCGCGCACGGCGCCCACAGCGCCTACCTCCAGGTCGACCTGGAGAACACCGCAGCCCACGCGCTGTACGGAGGCGTGGGCTTCGCCGTCCACCACCGCTACCTCTACGTCCGGGCTCCGGACTAGCGGCGGGCGGTGCGTCCCTGCCGCTGGCGCTGCGAGGTGCGGACCCGCTCGGCCTGGCGCTTCCACGCCCGGCTGGTGGGGTCGAGGCCGAACGCCATCGCCACGAGCAGGCCCAGCGCGCCGCCGACCGAGAGCGCCACCAGGCATACGAACAGTTGCAGGAGGAACGTCCCGAACCCGTTCTCGAACGGGCTGCCGCCGGACACGTACGGGCCGACCAGGGTGACCACCAGGCTGCTCGCGCCGATCACCGCGCCGGCGAAGGTCAGCACCTGCGGCACGAAGTACCGGCGGGCCCAGTAGAAGACGGTGGCCGCGAGGCCGACGACCATTGCCCCGATCGACCAGAGCGCGATCACGAACTCGGCGTCTCCGCCCGGATCCGCGATCCGTACCGCGACCCGAGCCACCAGGTTCACCGCGATCAGCACAGCCGCCACAACGGCGACCCGGACCCACACGCCCTTCATCTGCGCGAACCTCCTCTGCGATGACGCCAGGGCCACATCGTGCCCGTGTAGTGCCCCAGGTGTCACCGTTTCTCGACAACCGCCGCCGGAGACCGGCGCATGCTCGGCGACGCAACGATGAAACCGGCCACCGCCAGCGTGCTCGCGCCGACGAATATGAGGCCGATCCCGCGCCAGTCGCCAGGTAGTACCAGGTCGCCCTCGGCGGTCCGTGTGCCCAGCACAAGCATTGTCCCGAGCCACGCAACACACGGCCCGACGATGCCGAGTCTGCTGGCGGTCGCGTACCGCGCGAACCACACCAGCGCGGCGTTTCCGGCCAGTACCAGCGCGAACGAGATCACTGGCACCGGCACGCCACCGGCCCGCATCGGCAGGAGGAAGCCGGCGACCAGCGCCAAGACCACCGCGAGCAACGTCGTGAGGACGGCCGCGACGACCCGGACCACGATGTCGGCGATCCGCAAGAACGGCTCGGTCCAAGCCGGCGGCACAGCGGGCAGCGCCTCAGTGGCAGGCGTGGCCGGCATGGCGGGTGCGGGTGATTCGGGTCCGGGGGCGGTCACCGGGCGAGGGTAACCCGCGTCCCGATCGTCAGCACTGCCGGCGGTGCTGAGCCGTCTTGACGCCGGTCGAGGAGGTGAGGCCTGCACGGGTGATCGCCACGACCCGCCAGTAGACCGGCACGTCCATCGGCAGGCCCTCGACGGCGGCCTGGTAGATCCCGTCGCCCATCCGCGCCAGCCGGACGGGCCGTGAGGGGCTGCTCTCGCCCCAGTAGAACGTGACCTTGCGTACCTCGTTGCCACGGATGTAGCCGGTGGCCGTCGCGCGCCACCGTTCGGGGCAACCGAGCGTCGCGTCCGTGAGGAAGGCGTTGACCTTGGTACTGGGATCGCTGCCCGCACCGGGACCGGTCGGGGTGGGCGCCGGCGAGGGCCTTGACGACGGCCACGCGGACGGCGTCGGCGTGCCACTCGGTGACGCGTTCGGGCTGGCGCTTCCCGATGCGGTCGGCGACGTGGTCACCTCCGTTGAGGAGGAGTGCGGCGACCCGCTGTCGACGGGGTCGGTCCCGGTCCAGCTACCGACAGTCCGCTCCCGGCGTGCGTCGCCGCCGGACCGCGTCAGGTACAGCGCACCGCCGACGAGCGCCAGCACGACGACGGCCACGGCCGCCCAGATCATCGCGCGGCGGCGACGGCCGGCCCCTTCCAGCGGCACCGGGAACCCCGACCGCAGGAACGGCTCGGCGACATCGCCCCTGTAGGCGACGCGGTCCGGGACGGCGGCAGTGCCCAGCAACCGGTTGCGCAGCAGCGCCGGGGCAGGGGCGGGCGGCAACTCGGCAAACCGGTCGGCCGCGCCGCCGCGCGGTGGGGCGCCCGCACAAGTCCGACACGTGGCCGTGTGCCCACTGACCCGCTCGTGCACCGAACGGGTGAAGAGGCCGTCCCAGCCGGCGAGCAGCGCGTCGAGTTCCGGGCAGGCCCCGTGACCGGCGCGCGCGGTGAGCAGCGAGTCGAGAGCCTTGTCCAGGTCACGCCGGGCGGCGGCGACCCGCGCGGCGGCGCGCTTCGGGGTGACCCCGAGGACGGTGGCGAGGTCGGCCTCGACGATCCCGTGCCGGACGGTCAGATCCAGCGCCTCGCGGCGATGCGGTTCGAGGCCGGCGGCGGCGTCGCGGATCCGCGCGCGCGCCTGCTCGGCCTGGAGATCCGCGCCGAAGAACACCGTCTCGTCGCGGGAGTCGGCGACCTTGGGCCGGGACGCCATCCGGCTGCGTCGCGACTGCCGGAGACACTCGTTGCGGGTCAGGGCGTAGAGCCAGACGGTGATCCGGTGCGGTTCGCGGAGAGCGCCGACGCGACCGATGGCAACGAGCAGCGCGTCGTGGACGGCGTCCTCGGCAGCCTCCCGATCGCGCAGCATCCCGAACGCGTAGTCGTACAGGCGCGCGGCGTACCGGTCATGGACGGCGGACAGTGAGTGCGCGTCGCCGGACCCTAAGGCGGCAACCATCTCCTGGTCGTCCACAGGCGGGACGCTAGCAGTGCCCGGTGCAGAGCCAACACCGATGCCGGCGCAGACGCACTATTCCGCCCGACGCAATTCGCTGCGTCAGCGGACAATTACTCGATGCATTCAGTCCGGACCGCGGCAGACGAATGTCGTGGTACCACGGTTACTGCCCTTCTCACCGTTCTCCGCCACGGCGGTGATGACGAATTCAACCGTCTCGTTGAAGAACAGCTGGTCAGCCTCGACCCTGCCGAAATAGTCACTGCCGTCCGGGAACATCGGCGCGCTCCGGGTATCCGTCGTCACCTTGGCGCGCCAGAACGTCACCGAAACCCGAGCAATCGGCGGGCCGGTCACCGTAGCCGAAGCCGTGGCTCCAGTGCATCCGCCAGCGAAGTTCGGGTTCGTCACCACGGGCTTGGGCAAGGGAGGTTTGGGTGAGCGCGACGGCGACGGCTTCGGGCTCGGCGGCGTCGTCGGCGGAGGAACGGGCGGCGGCTGCGGACGGCGAGTGACCCGCGGCGGTACCCGGCGAGGCGGCGTGACCCGCGGCGACGGCGTCCGGAACACCGACGGCGACGGCGTGGGCGAGGCGGACGTCGCGGACGGCGACGGTACGGCCGACGGCGATTCGGTGACGAACGGCTCCTCGGTGGCTGGCGTGGTGCGCGGCGGCGGTTCGGCCACGGTGGCCTCCGCGCCGGGTCGCAGCGCCACCAGCACCCCGCCGCCGCCGAGCAACAGCGCGATCACCGCCGCACCGGCCAGCCACACCGCCGCCTTCGACCGTTTGCTCTGCTGCCCCAGCGGCACCGGGAAACCGCCCCGGTCGTACGGCGCGGCGATCCGGCCGTGATGGGAAACACGCTGGAGGTCGGCGCCCGAGTCGAGCACCTTCCGCCGCAGCGCGATCGGGAGAACCGCGAACGGCAGAGCCGCGAACAGTGCCTCGGCACGCACCTCGTGCGCCCGCCGCACGCCGCATACCGCGCACTTCTCCAGGTGGCGGCTGATCCGCTTGCGCAGCAACGGCGTGAACGCGCCGTCCCAGCCGGCGAGCATTGTGTCCAGCTCGCCGCACTCGCCCCGACCGGCCCGCGCGGTGAGCAGCGCGCCGACGGACCGCTCCAGCTGCTCGCGCGCCTTCGACGTGAGGGCGTGCGCGTGGTTGGGCGAGACGCCGAGTGCCGCCGCCAGCTCGGCGCCGCTCAGCTCGTGCCGCAGGGTGAGGTTGAGAACCTCCTGCTCGCGCGGGTTGAGGCCGGCCGCGGCGTCGCGGACGAGCGCGCGCGCCTGCTCGGCCTGGACCGAGCGGCCGAGGTCGATGGTCTCGTCCTTCACCTCGCCGGCCTTCTCCAGCGGCGCGGTCCGGTTGCGCTGGCGGAGCTGGCGCAGGCATTCGTTCCGGGCGATCGCGTATAACCAGGCCCGGAAGCGCTCGGGGTCGCGGAGCTGCTGGGCGCGGTCCGCCGCGACGAGCAACGTGTCGTGGACGGCGTCGGCCGCCGTGTGCCGGTCGTGGAGCAATCCGACGCAGTAGTCGTAGAGCCGCTGCGCGTACCTGTCGTAGACGGCGGCGAGGCCGGCACGATCATGGTCGCAGAGCGCCTGCACGATGGCGCGGTCTTCCACGGCGCGCACGTTAACAGTGTTAGTCCCTCGTTCGCGCCCATCTTGTCCACCTCCCGACACACTGGTTGGAGGGGGCGTCAGTCCAGCCCACGCGCCCGGGTCGCCACGAACAGGCCGAAAACGGCGAACGCGCCGACGCCGCCAAAGACACCCAGCACCGCGATTCCGTCCGCGGTCAATGGGGTCCGCTGGTCCTCAACCTGCACAAACACCGTCTCCGGCGCTGCGTGCGCCACCGCCGGGGTGGCCAGGGCGAGGCCGAATCCGGCCAGGATCACCGCTGCGAGACGAGTCCTGTTCATCGCGCACTCCCCTGCTCCGGGCGGGGCCTTGTGCCCGCGCTCACAGGTAGGAGTCGCGGACTACCTCAAGACCAACAACTTTTCGCGGACGGATCTCAGCCCGGGCACTGGTACTGGACGATCGTGACCACGTTCGAGACGCCCGACGCGCCCTCGACCGTCCGCGCCACCGCCTGCACAGTGATCGGCACGTTAACCGGCAGGCCCGTGAGGTTCCCGTGCCAGGCGCCGCGAAGGAAGCTGAGCGGCACTGAGCCCGACCCCTCGTTGGACGTCCAGTTGGCGATGACGGTCTCCGCTACCGCCTCGGTGACGATGGCGGTCGCACGGCTCGTCCACGGCGCGCTGCCGCACGTCCCGTCGGTGGCCTGGAGCACCACCACGGGCGGCGTTGGTGTCGGCGTCGGGCTGGGCGTCGGCGATGCGGTCGGCGACGGCGAAACTGTGCGGCTCGGCGTGGGACTCGGCGGCACGATGGTCGGCGTCACGCTGGGCGACACCGTCGGGCTCGGCGAGGCGCTGGGCGTCTCCGTCGGGCTGGGCGTCGGCGGCGCGCTCGTGGCCACCGGCTCCCAGATCTGCGCCGCCTCGTCGGTACCGATGCCGCGCCACAGCGCCGCGCCCGCGCCGATCAGCAGGATCAGCGCGAGCGCGCCCACCAGCACCGGCACGACGGGCCGGCGGCGCGCGTCCAGCGGCACCGGGAAGCCCTCCCGGTCGAACGGCTCCGCGCGCGTGCCGACCTGACGCCGGTAGGCGACGTTCTGCAGCGCCGGGGCGTCGTCCACCACCCGCCGCCGCAGGTCCAGCGGGATGACCGCCATGGGCACGGCCGCGAACAGCGCCGCCGCGCTGACCTTGCGTTGCTTGCTTTCGCCGCAGATGGCACAGCGCTCGACGTGGCGGCTCACCCGCTTGCGGACCAGGGCGGTCAGCTCGCCGTCCCAGCCGGCGAGCATCGTGGCCAGTTCGGGGCAGTCCCGCTGGCCGGTACGCGCCATCACCAGCGCGCCCACCGCCCGTTCGAGCTGCGCCCGGGCCCGCGACACGAGCGCATTGGCGTGGTTGGCGGGGACTCCCAGTGCGGCACCCAACTCGTCACCGGCCAGCTCGTGCCGGAGCGTCAGGTTCAGGACCTCGCGGTCGCCCGGGTTGAGACCGGCGGCGGCATCGCGCACGAGCGCCTGTGCCTCGGCCGCCCGCAGCCCGCGCTCGACGTCGACGCTGGTATCGCTCACATCGCCGGCAGCGTCCAGTTCGGCTTCGCGGCGGCGGGCGCGCAACATCCGCAGGCACTCGTTGCGGGCGATCGCGTAGAGCCACGGGCGCAGCTTGTCCGGATCCCGCAGCTGGTGGGCACGGTCGGCGGCGACCAGCAGCGCGTCGTGCACCGCATCCCCGGCCCCGTCCCGGTCACGCAGCATCCCGACGGAGTAGTCGAAAAGCCGCGGGGCGTACCGGTCGTAGACGGCCGCCATTCCCGCCCGGTCGCCGTCGACGAGCAGGCGCACGATGTCGCGGTCCTCCACGAACGGAACGCTAACCCCGGAAGTGCGGTCCGCGGACGGAACTTCCCGGACACGCCGGAGCGCCGGCGGCTCTGAAGAGTCGCCGGCACCGGTCGGGAACGGACTCACCGCAGCCGCGCCCAGCGGCGGGTGAGGATCACGAGGAGCACACCGCCGGCCGCGAGCAGCGCACCGAGCCCGGCGACGACGCCAACGCTTGCACCGGTGATCGGGAGCCGGCCGCCGCCGCCCGGGTACTCAGGGTCGGTGCTGGAGTCCGTGCTGGGCTTCGTGCTGGGGCCGGGCTGGCCACCACCGTCCGTGCCGTCGCCGCAGGTGCCGTGCGTCGGGCAGGGCGGCTTGCCGGTGACGTCGCTGGGGCCCTTGGACGGGGTGGGCGTCGGGAGCGGGGGGTCGGTGTCGACCACCTTGTCGTCGTTCACCGGCGGCACGGGCGGCATGGACGGCTTCGGCGGCATCGGCGGCATCGGCGGCATCGGCGGCTTGGTCGGCTGGACGACCTCACCGGGGAAGATCGGCGGGTCGAACGGCGGCTGCACGACCTTGTCCGGGCCCTTCGGGGACGGCGGCAGGGACGGCGGCGCGACCACAATCGGGCCGTGCGGCACCGTCGTGGCGGTCAGGCCACCGATCGGCTGCGGCGCCTCGGCCAGTGCGATCGACGGCGCGGCCAGCACGAACCCGGCCGACGCCAGACCGATCGCGGCGGCTGCGGTGGCGAGCAGGCGGCTGCGGTTCATCAGGCACTCCCTCACTGCGAGCGGAACCCGACGTCCCGCGCTCAGTGGTAGGAGCCAGCCGCGGCCGCGGCAACAACAACTTTTATTCGATCCCTGCGAAAAGATCTGTGTCGACGCCGTCGCCGCGCTTCCCGACGGCCAGCGTGTAGTGCTCGGTCCCGAACTCATTGGCACCGGCGTTGCCCGCGAGCGTGAACAGCCAGGAGTCCGCCGAGATCTGGGTGGCGTGGGAGCGCAGCGCCGCGATCTTCGCCTCGGCATGGGCCGATCCGTCGATCGTCGCGGCGATGTCCTCGTCCGGGTTGCCGAACGGCAGGTCGTCCGCGCTGGTCACGCCGGCGAACGGGTTCTCGGCGGAGCTGGCGAACCGGTCTATGCCACGCTGTAGGGCCGATTTCGGGAAGGCCGTCCAGTACACCTTGGCAACCTGCCACGGCTCGCCATCGACGGACGGATCGGCGGCGAGCCGCACTGCCTCCATCGCCACCCGGTGCGCCTGGATGTGGTCGGGGTGGCCGTAGAAGCCGTTCGGGTCGTAGGTGATCACGACCTGCGGCCGCACCTCGCGGATCACGTCCACCAGCAGCTCGGCAGCCGCGCGCAGGTCGGCCTGCCAGAAGCAGCGCGGGTTGTCGTTGGTGGCCAGCCCCATCATGCCGCTGTCGCGGTAGTGGCCGGCACCGCCGAGGAAGCGGTGGTCGGTGACGCCGAGGGCCGCGCAGGCGCCGGCAAGTTCGCTGATCCGGTACCCGCCGAGCTGATCAGCCTGGTCGGCGGCGAGCTGGCTCAGCGACGGCTCCAGCACCTCGCCCTCCTCACCGAGCGTGCAGGTGACGAGCGTGATGTGCGCACCCTCGGCCACGTACTTCGCCATCGTCGAGCCGGTGTTGATCGACTCGTCGTCCGGGTGGGCGTGAACCAGCAGCAGCCGTCGGGCGGCGGTGACAGACATACCGACGAGCGTAGACAGCTCGACTGGCAGGATGGCGGGGTGACGACGACCGACGCCGAACTCGCCGCCCTGTCCTACCCGCGCCTCGCCGCGCGTACCCGGCACTTCCTGTACGGGCAGCCGCGGACCGTCAGTGTGTCCAGCGACGGCCAGCGGGTGCTCTTCCTACGGTCCGCCGGGCCGACCGATCCGGTGCACGCGCTCTGGGCGCTGGACGTGCCGTCCGGCGAGGAACGCCTGGTCGCCGCGCCGGCCAGCCTGCTGGGGGCCGGCGAGGAGAACCTGTCACCGGAGGAGCGGGCGATGCGCGAGCGGAAGCGGGAGGCATCCGGCGGCATCGTCGCCTACGCCACCGACGACGCCGGCAGGATCGCCGTCTTCGCCCTGTCCGGCCGCCTGTTCCGCGCTCAGCTCGCGACCGGTGAGGTCACCGAATTGGCAGTCGCCGGCCCGATCCTGGACCCGCGTCCCGACCCGACCGGCGAGCGCGTCGCCTACGTCACCGGCGGCGCCCTGCACGTCATCGACGCCGACGGCACCGACCGCGTACTCGCCGAGGAGGACACCGCCACCTGGGGGCTCGCCGAGTTCGTCGCCGCCGAGGAGATGAACCGGTTCCGCGGCTACTGGTGGTCACCGGACGGCACCCGGCTGCTCGCCGCCCGGGTGGACGAGTCGCCGGTGCCACGCTGGTACATCGCCGACCCGGCCAACCCCGACCAGCCGTCGACCGAGATCGCGTACCCGCACGCCGGCGGCGACAACGCCGACGTCAGCCTGCACGTGATCACGGTGGCCGGCGGCGCGCGCACC
>Ga0210378_10001143_pt1 | contig 13817 bp, 13 predicted proteins | sample PLM1_60_b1redo_FD_155465 | JGI IMG/M metagenome (GOLD analysis project Ga0210378, IMG submission 155465) | Groundwater sediment microbial communities from an aquifer in East River, Colorado, USA - PLM1_60_b1 redo | ecosystem: Environmental > Terrestrial > Soil > Riparian zone | place: USA: East...
ACCCAAAGAGCCTTGTCCCGCGGCTGAGTCCAACTCAGGCCTTCCGCAGCCGACTCACTCGGGGGGCGAGAGATCACTCCTGCACGGCCGCGGAAGCCCTGCTGTTAGTTGTGCGGCGCTCAAGCAACCTGTGCGGCTCCACGGTTACCAGTCCAGCTCTGTACTGAAGCGCAGCTGCCGATGCGCGGCTTTGTCGTTGACCGTCAAGGTTGCTTCGAGCGTCTTGAACCCAGCCTTGCACACGTTGACCCGCCAGCGTCCCTCGGGCACGTAGGGCATGGCGAACTCGCCGCGCGCGTCGGTCTCCGCGACGTAGGCCTGAATAGACGGCTTTATTCTCGCGACGATGACTGTAGTCTCCGGCAACCGAGCTGAATCACCAGCGTCGTACCTGACCTCGACGCTTCCAACCACGGTGGTCGCGTCCAACTCACCAACATCGACCCACTCGTGCGTGTTCCGGCAGCCCACAGATGGGGGCGCGTCGTGGCTCTCCACGGCCAATGCCACAAGCAGGACGGTGGCAAGTCCGCGCAGGATCATGAGACCGCTCGCGTCATAGTCCCAGTCGATGCTTCACGGTCCGCACAACACCGAGATCAGCGGCGAGGCTCCATTTAGCCATGCCTCGTCCGCTGCATCTCATCGTTGGGCCGCTCGCGCCCAGTGACCATTGTCCTCCTGCCCGAATGGGGCGTCACGCATGTTCGCGTGGGCCGGCCATGCAACCTCACGCGCTCGCCCCACCTACCGGCTGATGGCGTACAGGCTAACCGCTACCAATCGAAACCGAGTGCGAGCGACAGGATCACGACCAACGCGAAGACAACCGGCAGAACGGCGGTCGCCAGAATCGCCCAGCCAACGTTCCGCAGAACCTGCGAAAAAGGACCCAGGGCAAGGGCGACGCCGGCTGTTCCCAGCCCCACGACGATAAGTGGAAGCGCAATGAAGAGCTCTAGGTACCCATGCGGCGACGGTGAAAAGAAGGCCCACGCGATGCTGCCCAGACTCGCGACGGCGGTGCCAGTCAGCGCCCAGGCGACAGCGATGGCTCTTCCCGTCATCAGTCAGTCTCACGTCGCAATTGTCGGCCCAACACTGAGATCAGCAGCGAGGCTCCATTCTGGCCGTGCCTCGTCTGCTGCATCTCATCGTTCGCTGGCCCGGTCCTCCAGACTATCCTGCCGCTTCTCGCGGGCGTCGGCGCTTGATGAGCGCTGCAACCCCCGCGAGGTGAAGCGCCGCGCATACGAGCATGGCTCCATAGGCTTGCAGTACGTAGCCCTGCCCAGCTTCCTCCAGGATGGCAGGACCCACGTAGGGGTCCGTCAGCTCCCAGTGAAAGCTCCACACGAAGATGGCGGCAACGAGCGTGGCGAGAGCTCCCAAGACCACATGACGACGCCACGCGAAGAACCCCAGGAGCCCGATCAGTAATCCAACGCCCCAGAGGCGGCCGAGAGTGGGTTCTTTGTCCATTACCGCAGCCCAAGCCGCAGATGGCACGAGAGCGATGATCGCCGTTACCGCTACCGATTTCGCGAGCGCTCGATCCATCTCAGGTCCAGCGAACACTTTAATAGACTGCGAGGATAATCGAATAACACATGCGAGCGTCTGCTCGATAACGAGGGTGACCTATTCGACTGTTCCAAGGCAGCTCACGATCGAAGAGTAGTTTAGCTCGGTCCGCAACAAGTTGAGTAGCGCGTTATCCTCCGAGCCCCGGCTCGATAACGAAATACACGCTGCGAGAGCGTGTCGTGCGTGACACAGGCCACCAGGTTTCTTGGCCGACGCGTTACTGACCGACATCGAAGGGACTGATCACACCCCTGCCCCCCCGGTTGAGGACGTGGGTGTAGATCATTGTGGTGCTGACGTCACTGTGGCCCATCAGCTCCTGGATGGTCCGGATGTCGTAGCCTGACTCCAGCAGGTGGGTGGCGAACGAGTGCCGCAGCGAATGACAACTCGCTGGCTTGGGAATGCCCGCGGCTCGGACCGCGTCCCGGAATGCTCGCTGCATGACCGATTCGTGCAGGTGATGGCGGCGACGCTCCCCGCTGGTCGCCGAATAGAACCGGGTCGCGGGGAAGACCCACTGCCAGACCCAGTCGCGTGCGGCGGTCGGGTACTTTCTGTCCAGCGCATCAGGGAGCTGAACGCTGCCGGTGCCTCCCCGCAGGTCGGCGTTGTGCTGCACGCGAACGCGTTCGAGGTGCGCGCGCAGGGGCTGGGCGAGGCGGGAGGGAAGGAGCGTGACGCGGTCCTTCCCGCCCTTCCCGTCGCGCACGGTGAGCTCGTGGCGTCCGAAGTCGAGGTCCTTGACCCGCAGCCGGACGCACTCCAGCAGCCGCAGGCCCGCGCCGTACATCAGCGAGCCCATGAGCCAGGGCGTGCCGTGAAGCTGAAGGAGGACCGCTTGGACCTCCTCGCGCGAGAGGACCAGCGGTAGGCGCGGCGGCTGTTTGGCGCGCGTCACTTGTGGCAGTCCGGCGAGGTCGCGCCCGAGGATCTGCCTGTAGAGGAAGAGCAAGGCGCTGAACGCCTGGTTCTGGGTGGAGGCGCTGACGTGACCGTCCAGCGCCAGGCTCGTCAGGAACCTCGCGACTTCGTCGCCGCCCATGTCCGCCGGGTGCCGTTTGCCATGAAAGAAGATGAAGCGCCGGATCCAACCGACGTACGCCTTTTCCGTGCGCCGGCTGTAGTGGCGCGCGCGGATCGCTCCCCGGACGCGATCCAGCAACCGAGGGCCCGGCGGCGAGGGGGTAGTCGGTGAATCGGACGAGGGCGGCAACATACGCCGCCAGCATAACCGTGTGGGTTGTCAGGCGGGGACCGGCGCCCCGATGTGTTAGCCTGCGCGCCATGCGAAAGACGCTGCAGCCCCTCGCCATCCTCGCCGCGATCCTCGGCATGACCAGCCTGGCGACTCGCCCGGCAAGCGCCGCCGAGACCAAGCCCACCCTGGCCCTCGTCGGCGGCCAGGTCATCGATGGCTACGAAGGACCGCCGATCCGCGACGGCGTCGTGCTCATCGCCGGCGACCGCATCGTGGCCGTGGGACCCCGCACCGAGGTCGCGGTGACCGCGGGCACCCCCACCATCGACACCGAGGGCATGAGCGTCCTCCCGGGCCTGATGGACATGCACGTGCACCTGATGATCCTGGGCCACGCGGACTACGAGCACTGGGACAAGACCCACATGCCGCGGTTCCGGGGCCTGATCATGCCCATCGCGGCCCGGCAGCTCCTCATGAGCGGCGTGACCACCGCCCGCGAGCTGGGCGCGCCGCTCGAGGACATCCTCGAGATCAAGCGCCGGATCGAGAAGGGCGAGATCCCGGGCCCGCGGCTCTATGTGTCCGGCCCGTTCATCCAGCGCGCGCCCTATGCGGACTACGAGAAGACGTTCCGCTGGGGAGTCAACGGCGCCGACGACGCGCGGGCGAAGGTCCAGCAGCTCGTCGACGCGGGTGTCGACGTGATCAAGCTGATCGACCAGGACCAGCTCACCGAAGACGAAGTCAAGGCGGTGGTGGAAACCGCGCACAAGGGCGGCAAGCCCGTCGTCGCTCACGCCCACCGGGAGGACGAGATCCGGATCGGGTTGCGCCACGGCGTGGACTGTTTCGAGCATACCGGCCTCGCCACCGAGCCCGGTTATCCCGAGGACATCCTGGCCGGCATCCGCAAGCGCAACAACACGCTCTACTGGTGCCCGACGATCGAAGGCCTTTTCCTGGCCGACTACACCGCGCGCACGTTCCCGGAGCGCCTCGACGATCCGGCCTGGCAGAAGGACATCCCGAAGGAGATCGCCGCCGACATCCGCCGCTCGCTGACGAGTCCCACCTCCCTCGACTACTTCACGCTGACGTTCCGCCGCCTGCCCACCCTCGCCAACAAGTTCCGCCAGCTCCGCGAGACGGGAGTCACGCTGCTGGTGGGGACCGACAGCGGCATCCCCGCCAACTTCCACACCGACTCGACCTGGCGCGAGCTGTACACCTGGGTCCAGCTCGGCATGACCCCGATGCAGGCGATCGCGGGCGCCACCCGCTGGCCGGCGCGCTTCCTCAAGATGGAAAAGGAGCTCGGCACGCTCGCGCCCGGGCGCCTGGCCGACGTCATCGCGGTGCGGGGCGACATCCTCACCCACATCGACCTCCTGCAGCGCGTGGACGTCGTGGTCAAGAACGGCGTGCGGGTGAAATAGCGCCTTGCCGCCCTGGATTCCGGCCCTTCTCGCGGCGGCCCTCCGCGCCGGCGACCCCGAGGGCAACTACATCGTGCCGGGGGTGCAAGGCGGGATCGTCTACCGCACCGTCGACGGGCACGAGCTGAAGCTCGACGCCTACGCCCAACGCAACGAGAAGCGGCGGCCGGCGGTCGTGGTGATCCACGGTGGCAACTGGACGGCCGGCAGCCGCATCGCCTACGTGGGCCAGCTCCTGGAGACCCTCACCCGCGCCGGATACAACTGGGTGTCCATCGACTACCGGCTCGGCGGCGCCGACCGCCGCGACGACGCCCTCGACGACGTGCGCACCGCCCTGGCCTTCATCCGCAGGAACGCCGGCGACCTGCGGATCGACCCCGAGCGCGTGGCCCTCCTCGGGGAGGACACCGGCGCGTACCTGGCGGCGCGGCTCGCCTCGGAGAAGCCGGCCGGAGTGCGGGCGGTGGCCCTCGTAGGGGGCGTCTACGAAGGTGACGATGCGCCGCGGGCAAAGAGCGTGGCGCCGGGCCAACCGGACGTGCTCGTCGTGCACGGGGGACGGGACAGCGAAGTCCCGCCCGATCAGGCGCGCCGCTACTGTGCCGCCGTCACCGCCGCGGGCTCTCGCTGCGACGAGCACATCGTGGAGGGCGCGATCCATCGGGCCGAGAACTGGCTCCCACCCCAGTGGGGCTACAAGGACGCGCTCGTGAAGTGGCTGGCGGCGCGCCTCGGTCCGCTCCGCGCCGACCACCTGCCGCATCGAACGCCCCTCGAGAAGGACATCGTCTACGACCCCCAGCGCGCCCTGAAGCTCGACGCATGGACTCCCACCGGCCCCGGCCCCTTCCCCGCCATCGTGCTGGTCCACGGGGGCGGCTGGGAAGCAGGCGACAAGGTCACCTACATCACGCCGCTGTTCGCGCCGCTCGCGCGCGCCGGTTTCGCGTGGTTTTCCATCGACTACCGCCTCACGCCGCAGGTCCGCCACGCCGAGCAGATGGACGACCTGCGCCGCGCGGTCGCCTTCGTGAAGGCAAGCGCCAAGCGGTTCCGGATCGACCCCCAGCGGGTCGCGGTCGTCGGCGAGTCGGCGAGCGGCCAGATGGCCGCGCTCCTCGCGACGCAAGACAGGACCCTCGCCGCCGTCGTGTCCTTCTACGGGGTCTACGACTTCATGCCTCTGCTCACCGACACGAGCCCCGGCTCTCGGCTCGACAAGCTCTTCGGCCGGCACTCGCTCAACGACGCGGCTCACGAGATCGCCCGCTACTCGCCGATCCACCACGTCTCGAAAGACATGCCGCCTTTGCTCTTGGTCCACGGCACGAACGAGCGGCTCTGGGCGCAGGCCACGGCCATGCGCGATCGTCTGCGAGAGGTCGGGGCCCGGCACGAGCTCGTCGCCCTCGAAGGCGCACCGCACGGCATGGAAAACTGGGAGGGACGCCCGGAGTGGTCGCACTACAAGACGAAGCTGGTAGAGTGGCTCTCCGAGCAGCTGACGGCAGACGCCAGCAAAGAGCGTTGAATGCTCACTCAGGGTCTACCCGAGTGTTCGGCGCGCGAAGCGGAGCGTCTCCTTCGCCGCGCGAAGCGGGATTCACTCCCGCGAGCGCGCATTGATGAGGCTTACCGCGGAGCGTAGCGCGCCGCATTTGGTGGAGAAGCCCCATGAAAGCCATCCGCGTGCACGAGCCCGGCGGCCCCGAGGTCCTGCGATGGGAAGACGTGACCGTGGGCGAGCCGGGGCCCGGGGAGGCCCGCGTGAAGCACACCGCCGTAGGGCTCAACTACGTCGACGTCTACTACCGCACGGGGCTGTACAAGCCGCCTTCATACCCCTTCACTCCCGGCTCCGAAGCCGCGGGCGTGGTCGAGGCCGTCGGAGCCGGGGTGACCGACGTCAAGCCGGGGATGCGCGTGGCCTACGGCGCAGCCCCGCTGGGCGCCTACGCGCAGGTGCGTCTCGTGCCCGCGGACCGGTTGGTGCCGCTGCCGGACGGGATCGACGACCGCACCGCCGCCGCGATGATGCTCAAGGGCATGACCGCCCACTACCTGCTGCTGCGCATCGGCCAGATCAAGAAGGGCGACCAGGTCCTCATCCACGCGGCCGCCGGCGGCGTCGGTCTCATCGCGTGCCAGTGGGCGCGCGCGCTCGGAGCCACCGTCATCGGTACCGTCGGCAGCGACGAAAAGGCGCAGCTCGCGCGGGAGCACGGCTGCCACCATCCGATCGTCTATACGCGCGAGAAGTTCGTCGACCGGGTGAAGGAGATCACCGGCGGCAAGGGCGTGCGGGTGGCCTTCGACTCCGTGGGGAAGGACACGCTGCTCGGCTCGCTGGAGTGCCTGCAGACCCTGGGCACCGTCGCTCTCTTCGGGCAATCGTCGGGCCCGGTGCCGCCCTTTGACCTGAGCCTGCTCGCCCGCGGGTCGTTCTTCATCACGCGCCCGACGATCTTCCACTACGTGGCCGCGCGCGAGGACCTGCTCGCCGCCGCCCGGGCGCTCTTCGACGTGGTGCTCTCCGGCGCGGTGAAGATCCAGGTGCGCCAGACGTATCCCCTCGCCGACGCGGCTCGCGCCCACCGCGGCCTGGAGTCGCGCCAGACGACCGGATCCACCGTCCTGCTGCCTTGAGAGCGCCCTCGGCGCGCGCTTGGACGGTCCCCGCGCCAATGCTATTCTCAGCGCCGAACTTCAGCAGCGAAGCGCGGGATTCACTCCCGCGCGAAGCGACAGGGGGGTTCGGGGGGTACTCTCGTGGCTCGATACCCCCCGACATTGGTTGAGGAGGCTGTTAATGGCCACGCGGACAGTCGGCGATACGACGCAGCGGGAGCTGTCCTACCGCAAGAGGCTCATCGAGATCGCCAACATGATCAACTCCGCCTCCAGCATCCAGGACATCCTCGTCGACATCAAGGACAAGGTCCTGGACCTGGTGGACGCGGAGCGGGTGACCATCTTCGCCCTCGACACCAAGAACCAGGAGCTGTTCTCCCTCTTCAAGGCCGGCCAGGAGGTCAAGGAGATCCGGGTTTCCAAGACCTTCGGCTCGATCGCCGGCTTCGCCGCCCTCTCGCGCAAGACCGCGAACGTCAAGAACGCGTACGACTCCGCCGAGCTGGGTCGCCTCCACCCGAACCTGAAGTTCGACGCGCGCTGGGACAAGCTCTCCGGCTACCGGACGAGCCAGGTCCTGGCCAGCCCCATCCTCTTCGAGAAGTACCTGCTGGGCGTGTTGCAGCTCATCAACAAGCGGGGCGGCGGCACCTTCAGCCCCAAGGAGGAGGAAGCGGCCGAGGAGCTGTCGAAGATCCTGGGCATCGCCTTCTACAACCAGCACCGCGCGGCCCGGAGCAACAAGCCGTCCAAGTACGGCCACCTGATCGACAAGGGGCTCATCTCGGAGAAGGACATCGAGAACGCGGTCACGAACGCGCGCGTCAACCAGATCGACGTGTCCCAGGTCCTCATGGAGGACTACAAGGTCCCGAAGGAGGAGATCGGCAAGGCGCTGGCCCAGTTCTTCAACACCCCCTTCTGGGAACCCGCCGGGCGCACCATGCCGCCGGAGCTGAAGGAGCGCCTCACCGCCGAGTTCCTGAAGAAGAACATGTGCGCCCCCATCGAGAGGAGGGAGGGCACGCTCCTCGTCGGCGTGGAGGACCCCTATGACCTCACGCGGCTCGACGCCATCAAATCCATGAACCTGGCGCCCCGCCACGACTTCGTGGTCGCGCTCAAGCCCGACATCCTCGAGTACATCAACACCACGTACGGCCTCGCGAGCGGCGGCGGCTCCGAAGCCGCCGACCTGGGCCGGATCATCATGGAGCTCGGCAGCGGCGAGGAGGACGAGGTCGCGGCCGAGGAGCCCGATCCCAACGCGCCCCCCGAGGTGGACGAGACCGACAGCGGGATCGTCAAGCTCGCCAACCAGATCATCATCGACGCCTACAACAAGGGCGCCTCCGACATCCACGTCGAGCCCTACGGGAAGCTGCATCCCACGCAGGTCCGGCTGCGCATCGACGGGGACTGCCAGAAGTACCTCGAGATCCCCCCCGCCCACCGCAACGCGATCGTCCAGCGGTTCAAGATCATGGCCAAGCTGGACATCGCCGAGAAGCGCCGGCCGCAGGACGGGAAGATCCGCTTCAAGGGCCCGATGGGCACCCTCGAGCTGCGCGTCGCCACGATCCCCACCTCGGGCGGCAACGAGGACATCGTGATGCGCATCCTGGCCGCCTCGAAGCCGCTGCCCCTCGACAAGATGGGCTTCTCGGACCGGAACCTGGCCGAGTTCAAGCGGATCCTGGCCAAGCCTTACGGCATCTGCCTCGTCGTCGGCCCGACCGGATCGGGCAAGACCACGACGCTGCACTCGGGCCTGGGGCACATCAACACCGTCGACATGAAGATCTGGACCGCCGAGGACCCGGTCGAGATCACGCAGCTCGGGCTGCGTCAGGTCCAGGTCCATCCCAAGATCGACTTCACCTTCGCCATCGCCATGCGCGCGTTCCTGCGCGCGGACCCCGACGTGATCATGGTCGGCGAGATGCGCGACCACGAGACGGCCGCCACCGGCATCGAGGCCTCGCTCACCGGCCACCTGGTCTTCTCCACCCTCCACACGAACTCGGCCCCGGAGACGATCACGCGCCTGCTGGACATGGAGATCGACCCCTTCAACTTCGCCGACGCGCTGCTCGGGATCATGGCCCAGCGCCTGGTCCGCACGCTCTGCAAGGACTGCAAGGAAGAGTACCTCCCCACCCAGGAGGAGTTCGCGGAGCTGATGGAGGGCTACGGCCTCGAGTACTGGGACACCCTCGGCATCCGCTACTCGTCGAGCTTCAAGCTCTACCGGCCGAAGGGCTGCCCCAAGTGCGGCGGGACCGGGTACAAGGGCCGCATGGGCATCCATGAGCTGCTGGTGGCCACCGACGAGATGAAGCGCAAGATCCAGAAGGGCGAGCCGATGGAGGAGCTGCGCAAGCAGGCGATCCGCGACGGGATGACGACGCTGCTGCAGGACGGCATCCAGAAGGTCGTGCAGGGCATCACGGACTTCAAGCAGGTCCGCGCGGTCTGCATCAAGTAGAAGCCTTCGGGATCGCTACTCCCCCACCACGCCCAGCAGGGCTCTCCGCTCGACCTCGGCAAAGCGGGCCTCCGACACGGAGTCCGGCCAGATCGACGCGACCGCGCCGGTGAGGAAGGCGAGCGGCAGCGTGATGACCCCGGGGTTGCGCAGCGGGAAGAGCGCCGAGGTGTGGTGCAGCACGTCGATCTGCAGCGTCGGGGACAGATAGATGAGCAACACCGCCGACACCGTCCCTGTCGTCATGCTGGCCACCGCCCCCGCGGTGCTGAAGCGGCGCCAGAACATCGATAGGAAGAGGGCGGGGAAGTTCGCGCTGGCCGCGACGGCAAAGGCCAACCCGACCATGAACGCCACGTTCTGGCCCTTGAAGGTGACGCCGAGAACGATGGCGATGGCGCCCAGCACCACCGTGGCCAGCCGCGCCACGCGGAACTGCTCCCGCTCGCTGGCATCGCCGTGCCGGACCACGTTCACCCACAGGTCGTGGGACAGCGCCGCCGCGCCCGAGAGCGTCAGGCCGGCGACGACGGCGAGGATGGTGGCGAAGGCCACGGCGGCGATGAAGCCGAGGAACGCCGTGCCCCCCAGCACCTCGGCCAGCAGCGGCGCCGCCATGTTGCCGCCGCGGTCCACGGCGCGGATGGCGTCCTGGCCCACGAGCACCATGGCCCCGAAGCCGAGGATGAAGGTGAGCAGGTAGAAGAACCCGATGAAGCCGGTCGCGTAGAAGACCGACGCCCGGGCCGCCCGCGCGTCGGGCACGGTGTAGAAGCGCATCAGGATGTGCGGCAGGCCCGCCGTTCCGAACATGAGCGCGAGCCCCAGCGAGACCGCGTCCCACGGGTTCGACACGAGCTGGCCGGGGGTCAGCACGGCCGCGCCGTAGCGGTCGGCGGCGGCCGAGAAGAGCGCCACCGGGTTGAAGCCGAAGCGGGCGAGAACGAGCACCGTGAGGATGAGGGCGCCGCTCAGGAGCAGCACCGCCTTGACGATCTGCACCCAGGTGGTGGCGATCATCCCTCCGAACAGCACGTAGGCGAGCATCACCACGCCCACGACCAGCACCGCCGCCTCGTACGGCAGGCCGAACATCAAACGGATGAGGTTGCCCGCCCCCACCATCTGGGCGATGAGGTAGAAGACGACGGTCGTGAGCGTCCCGATCGCGGCGCAGATCCGCACCGGCCGCGGCCGCATTCGGTAGGCGACGACGTCGGCGAAGGTGTACTTGCCGAGGTTGCGCAGCGGCTCCGCGATCAGGAAGAGGACCACCGGCCACCCCACCAGCCAGCCGGTGGAGTAGATGAGCCCGTCGAAGCCGGAGAGCGACACGAGGCCGGCGATGCCGAGGAAGCTGGCCGCGCTCATGTAATCCCCGGCGAGCGCGAGGCCATTCTGGAACCCGGTGATCGTCCGCCCGGCGGCGTAGAAATGGCTGGTGGTGTGGGTGCGGCGCGCCGCCCACCAGGTGATGCCGAGGGTGACGGCGATGAAGGCCAGGAAGAAGCCGATCGCGACCGCGCTGGGCTGTCCGAGGGCCGTGCTCACGCGGGCGGCCCCGACAGCGCGCGCACGGCCGCGTCGTAGGTGCGGTTCGCCCAGCGCACGTAGATCCAGGTCAGCAGCCACGCGGAGACGATCACGAGGACGCCGAGAAGGATGCCCAGCGTCAGCTTGCCCGCCACCGGCGAGCCCATCAGGGGCTTGGCGAAGGCGATGAGCAGGATGAAGCCGAAGTAGACCGCGAGCATGGCGGCGGTGAGCCAGAGGGCCACGCGCCACCGCCGGGCGGCCAGCTGGCGAATCGCGCTGTCGGTCATGCGAGGCGGATCTTATATCAGCGGCGGGCCGCTTCGAGGGTCGACTTCATTTGCGAGATGGCGGCGCCGGCCTTGGCCTCGCCGTCCACGACCGCCTGGAAGTCCTCCCGCTCGTAGGCGAGGAAGACCGCACCGGTCGCGACGCGAGTCGTCTTCATGAGGGACAGTAGCTCCCCCACCTGCTTCTTCTCCATGCCGGGGGTGGCCGCAGAATAGAGCTTCTCCAGGTCGTTGACCTGCCGGTCGAGGTCGTTGTAGATGCGCTCGGCGTTGTGGCGTATCTCGTCCCGGCGCACGAGGGCCAGGCGCTGGGCCTCCACGGCCAGCTTCTGGGCCCGCTTCGACGCGTGGCGAGCGTCGCGGCCCTTCCCCTGGGCGGCCAGAGCGCGGGCACGCTCCAGCTCCTTCTGCGCATCTGCGAAAGTCTGGATGTCCGGCGTCGCGCCGTAGGTCCGCGCCGCCTCGAGGGCGCGCTCCGCGGTGGCGATCGTCTCTTCGGGAGTGGGGCCGATGACCCCGAACTCCACGAGCAGCCTGGGCACCGCCCAGATCGCGATCGAGGCCGCCAGGGCGTAGATCGTCAGCCGGCGCAGGAGGAGGATGACGAATACGCGGCGGTCCGGCCGCCGTCGATCGACGCCTGCGTCCATGGATGGCACTCTATATAATGGCTTCACCAATGGGAAATTACATGGGCGGCAGCGCGCCGGCGATGGCGTCACAGATTTGCGAGGGCTACATCCTCGTCAGCCTGGCAACGCTGAAGGGTTTCACTCCCGGCGAGCTGAGCGCGTTGCGGCTCGAGATCGACAAGCTGCTGCGTGAGGTGCGGGCCACGACCCCGGCGGGGGACGATGCTCAGGCCAACCAGGCCCGCAACCGCAAGATCGGCCGTCTGAGCTCGGCCCTTCAGGTCGTGACCTCGAAGCTGACGACCCGGTGAGCTGCCCTCCCCTTTGATGCGCCTGCCGTTCTCGGCGGTCGTGGTCCTGCTGTCGTACGTGGCGGCCATCACCGCCTACGGCACCTGGCTCGGCCGCCGGCAGCGCTCGGTCCGCGATTACTTCCTGGGCGGGCGCAGCGTCCCGTGGTGGGCGATCGCGGCGTGCATCGTGGCCACCGAGACGAGCACGCTCACCTTCATCGGCGCGCCCGGCACCGCCTACAAGGGCGACTGGACGTTCCTGCAGCTCGTCTTCGGGTACGTCATCGGGCGGATCGTGATCGCGGTCATCTTCCTGCCCGCCTACTTCCGCGGCGAGATCTACACCTCCTACGAGCTGCTCCAGAAGCGCTTCGGCGGCGCGGTGCGCGGCACGTCGGCCGCGATCTTCCTCCTCTACCGCACGCTGGGCGACGGTATCCGGCTGCACGCCGCCGCGCTCGTCCTCGCCGTGGCCGCGGGCGGCCAGCGATGGGAGTGGGTCTGGATCCTGGTCCTCGGGGTAGCCATGATCCTCTACACCGAGGAGGGCGGGGTCACGGCCACGATCTGGACGGACACCATCCAGATGTTCGTGTACCTCGCGGGCGCGCTGGTGTGCCTGGTGGCGGTGGTACGCGTGCTGCCCGACGGGGTGGGCGGCGCCCTCGCCGCCGCGGAAGCGGCCGGCAAGCTGCGGATCATCAACCCCGCCTTCGACCTGCACCAGCCCTACACGCTCTGGGCCGGCGTCATCGGGGGCATGTTCCTGACGCTGGCGACCCACGGCACCGACCACTACCTGGTCCAGCGCCTGCTCGTCGCGCGCAGCCGCCGGGACGCTTCGGTGGGCCTCGTGCTGTCGGGGTTCCTCGTCCTCGCGCAATTCACGCTGTTCCTCTTCCTGGGCACGCTCTTATGGGCTCATTACGGCGGCCGCGAGTTCACCCGGGGCGACGAGGTGCTGCCCACCTTCGTCACCACGGAGCTGCCGGGCGGCTGGACCGGGTTCATCCTCGCGGCCATCGTGGCGGCGGCGCTGTCGCCGTCCCTCAACTCGATGGCCTCCGCGACCCTGCGCGACTTCTATCTCCCCTACTTCCGGCCGCGCGCGGGCGAAGCCGAGCAGATGCGCATGGGCAAGATCTTCACCGTGTTCTGGGGCATCGCCCAGATGGCGGTGGCCTTCGTCGCCCAGGGGGTCGATTCCGCCCTCCAGGCGGGCCTGGCGGCTCTCGGCTATGCGTCGGGGCCGACGGTAGGCGCGTTCCTGCTGGGCGTGCTGACCCGCAGCACCAACTCGGTGGGCACGATGGTGGGCATGGTCGCCGGTCTCGTGGTGAGTCTGAGCGTCGGCCAGCTCGCGCCGTCCGTGCTCGGCACGCCGGGCATCGCCTGGACCTGGAACGTGGCCGTGGGCGCGGCGGTCACGGTCGCGGTCGGCTGGACGGTCAGCCGGCTCGTGGGGCCCCCGGGAGCAAAGGCTGCGAGCGGAGCGGGATTCACTCCCGCGTAGCGAGCGGGTGGGCGCGGGGGGCGCGAAGTCGAGCGAAGCGAGGCGAGCGCCAACCCCGCGTATACGACGCGACGCGCGAGCGTCGCACCTCGAATCCTGGGGGGTGCGCCACTAGCACCCCCCAGCTCAATAAATCAGCGCTTCGCGGCGTTCCTTGCGGAACGCCTCGATGGCGGCGGCGTCCGCTTCGACGATGGCACCGACGGA
>Ga0210378_10001144_pt1 | contig 13804 bp, 9 predicted proteins | sample PLM1_60_b1redo_FD_155465 | JGI IMG/M metagenome (GOLD analysis project Ga0210378, IMG submission 155465) | Groundwater sediment microbial communities from an aquifer in East River, Colorado, USA - PLM1_60_b1 redo | ecosystem: Environmental > Terrestrial > Soil > Riparian zone | place: USA: East...
CGCCCTGCTCCCCCAGGCGGCTCCGCGGCCCTGACCCACCCCACCACCGAGAGCTTCAGCTGACCGTTCGGGCCTGCTATAGTCGAACACACGTTCGACCGTAGGGGGCCGACATGTCCGCCGACGCCGACCACGAGGTCATCGACAGCCCCGAGGCACTGATCCGCCACCTGTACGAGGAGCACGGGGTCGAGGAGGCGCGCGACCTGGACCCGGAGACGGCCCCGGTCCAGTTCTGGCTGCGCCGCCACGCCGAGCTGGAACGCGAGCAGCGCCTCGCCCGCCGTGACGCCGAACCCAGCCCACAGCCGCCGCCGCGCCCGAACCCCCGGACGGCGCCGGAACCGCCGTCGCGGCCCGGGCCGGGGCGTGGCCCGGGCCGGCCGGGCCCCGGCGCCGCCGGCCGCGACGGACGGCGGCCGGCGGGGTTCGGCGACCCGCTGGTCGAGGCGGTGGCCAGGGCGCTGGCCGGGCGGGGGCACGACGAGGCGGCCGTCCGGGCGGCCATCCGCTCATTCGCCGGCGCGGGCGGGGAGCCGACCGGCGAGGCGGCCGTCCGGGTCGCCTTCGTCGATCCGATGCTGCAGTCGGTGGCCGAGCGCCTGCTCGGCGCCGCAGGGTCGGGCCGACCGGCCAGCCGCTCCCAGCCGCCGCCCGCCCAATCGCTGCCACCCGCCCCGTCACCGCCGCCGCCCGCCCAGTCACCGCCGCCGGCGGTTGCGGAGCCGGCGCGGCCGGAGGCGGCGTGGGCGGTGCTCTGGGCCGACCTGGCCGACACCGGGAGACGGTCCGGTGGGGACCCGGGAGCGGCCGGCGACGACGGCGACGACCTGATGGCCGTGGCCAACGCGGTGCAGCAGCGACGCCGGGTCAGGCTGTTACGCCGCTGACCGGGCGATCAACCCTCGTACAGGGCGTCGATGCGCTCGGCGTACTTGGCATGGATGATGCGCCGGCGCAGCTTGAGGGTCGGGGTCAGCTCCTCGCTCTCGGCTGTCCACTCGACTGGCAGGACCTCGAACCGCTTGACCTGCTCGACCCTGGCCAGGCGCTGGTTGGCGCCGTCAACGGCCAGCTGGACCTCGCGAAGCACCTGCTCGTGGGCGGCCAGCGCGGCCAGGTCCCCCGTGCCGATGCCGATACCGTTGCGGGCGGCCCAGGCGGGGGCGAGCTCGTGGTCGAGCACGATCAGCGCCACCACGTATGGCCGGTCGTCGCCGAAGACCAGCGCCTGGCCGATCAGCGGGTGCTCCTTGAGCAGGCCCTCGATGTTGGCCGGGGAGAGGTTCTTGCCGCTGGAGGTGATGATCAGCTCTTTCTTGCGGTCGACGATCTTCAGGTAGCCGTCGCCGTCGAGCTGGCCGACGTCGCCGGTGTGCAGCCAGCCCTCGCCGTCGATCAGCGCGGCGGTCGCCTCCGGCTGCTTGAAGTAGCCGGGGGTGTTGACCGGCCCACGCACCAGCACCTCACCGTCGTCGGCCAGGCGCACCTCGACCCCGGCCAGCGCCGGCCCGACGGTGCCGATCTTGACCTTGCCGGGCCGGTTGCCGGTGGCCACTCCGGTGGTCTCGGTCATGCCGTACACCTCGACAAGGGGCAGGCCGAGGGCGGCGAAGAACTCGGCAACGTCGACGGCCAGCGGCGAGGCCGCACTGGAGGCGAAGGTGCAGCGGTCCAGCCCGATCGCCTCCCTGACCTTGGCCAGCACCAGCCGCTCCAGGGCGGCGTGCTTGACCCGCAGCTGGAGCGGCACCGGCTGGCCCCGCTGCCGGCGGCGGACGACCTCCAGGCCGGTCTCCACCGCGCTCTGGGCGATCTTGCGCTTGCGCTCGTTCTCCTCGGCGGCCAGCTTGGCGGTGATGCCGGCCCGCACCTTCTCCCACACCCTTGGCACGCCGAAGAACAGCGTCGGCCTTGCCTCGCGCACGTACTCGATCGCCTGGGTCGGCTCGGGGCAGAACCAGATGTGGGTGCGCATGGTCAGCGGGCCGTAGATGGACAGCACCCGCTCGGCGATGTGGGCCAGCGGCAGGTAGGAGACCGAGCTGCCGCCGGCCTCCAGCCCGGTCAGGCGGTCCAGCGCGGTGCATTCGAACAGCACGTTGTGGTGGGTCAGCAGCACCCCTTTGGGCGGGCCGGTGGTGCCGGAGGTGTACAGCAGGGTGGCGTTGTCCTCGGGGCCGACCCGGCTGCGCAGCTCCTCGAAGGCGGCCCGGTCGGCGGCCAGCGCCTCCCGGCCGCGCCGGACCAGCTCGTCCCAGCCGAGCACGCCCTCGCCATCCCCCTCCTGGGCGCCGTCCAGCAGCACCAGGTGCCGCAGCGCGGGCAGGTCGTCGCGGAGCTCCTGCCAGCGCTTGAGCGTGTCCCGGTCCTCGAGGACCGCCACCTTGGCCTCGCAGTGGCCGGCCACGAATTGGATCTGCTCGGGGGCGAGGGTGAAGTAGAAGGTCGTCGGGGTCGCCCCGGCGTGGACGGCGCCCTGGTCGGCGAGCACGTGCTCCGGCCGGTTGGTGGCCATGATGGCCACGAAGTCGCCTCGCCCGACCCCGAGGCCGGCCAGTCCCATGGCGACCTCGGCGACCCGCTCGCGGTAGTCGCGCCAGGACAGCGTCTGCCACGCCCCGTCGCGCTTCCAGGACATGGCCGGCGCGTCGCCGTGGCTGGTGGCGTGCTCGGCGAGCAGATCGCAGAGGGTGCGGCCGCTGACCTCCTGCTCGATCTGCTGGCGCTCGATCGCGATCGCTTCCTCGCTCATGGCGATCCATCCTCGGCTCGGAGAGGCTGCTCGAGCGCGAGCATAGGCAGCAAAGCCTGGCCCGGTAAAGGCCCCGGGCATGGGGATCGGGCCACCCAGGGGTCGCCCGGGCCTGGGGATCGGGCCACCGAGGGGTCCCCGCGTCCCGGGGTGGGGCCACCGAAGGGGTCGCCAGGGCCTGGGGATCGGGCCACCGAAGGTCGCCCAGGTCGGCGAGCGGCGCCGTGAGCGACTCGTTGGCGGGGCCGGGCAGGCTGGCCACATCGAGCTGGCGGTTGGTGGAGGTGCCGATGTCCCAGGTCCCGCAAGCTGGCGCGCGCTATCTGGCCGCCATGGCCTACGCGCGCCGCGGAATCCCGGTCGTCCCCCTCCACTATGCCGTGCGCACAGGGCGGCCAACGGCGGTCGCCTGCTCGTGCGGGGAGCCGGCCTGCGCCAGAGTCGGCGCCCATCCGCTTCCCTCCCACGGGGCGGCGGACGCCACCATCGACCCGATCCGCATCACCTGGTGGTGGCGTCGCTTCCCCGAGGCCAACGTCGGGCTGGCCACCGGCGCCAGCTTCGACGCGATGATCGTGCGCGGCTCCGTCGGCGACACCGCCCGCTGGTCGGTGGTCGCCGAAGCCCTGCGATCCGGCGGTCCGCTGGTGCGGGCCGGCGGCGACACCTGGCACTTCCTCTTCGCCCCCACCGGCCTGGCCAGCCAGCGCCCGTGGGGGCTGGCCAGGGTCGAGTGGCGCGGCTGGGGTGGGTGGGTGGTGGCGCCGCCCAGCCACCACGCCGCCGGCGCCGTCACCGCCTGGGTCCGCGACCTGGACGCCCCGCTGCCCGAGCTGCCGTTCGCGATCCGGGAGCGGCTGGAGCAGGTCGGTCCAGCCGAGCCCCTCAGCCAACCCATCTACGCCCAAGCTCGCGACTAGGTATTCAGTGACGTGCGCTATACACTCGCGCCTATTCGGCGCATACAGTCTCACCCAGAGGAATCAGGCAACCCAGGCACCCAACCTTAGGTCGGCGTGGTGGTAGGCACGATCGACTTCTTCCTTCTCGGTCCGCTGGAGGCGCGTCAGCGAGAGCGGCCGTTGCGGCTCGGCAGCATCAAGCACCGCATGCTGCTGGCCAAACTCCTGCTCCATCCCAACCAGGTGGTCTCCACCGAGGAGCTGATCGTCGCCGTCTGGGGGGAGGAGCCGCCGCCGACGGTCAAGCAGTCGCTCCAGAACCACGTCGCCGCCCTCCGCAAGACGATCGAGGCCGGCAACGGCGCCGGCCCGCCCCGCACGCTGCTCACCCGGGACCCCGGCTACCTGCTCCAGGTCGACCCGGAGCGCCTCGACCTGCACCGGTTCCAGCGCCTGGACCGCGAGGGCAGGCAGGCGCTGGCCAAGGGTGACCCGGCCCGGGCCGCCGACCTGCTCCGCCAGGCCCTCGCCCTGTGGCGGGGACCGGCGCTGGCCGACGTCGCCGCATCGGCCGACATCGCCTGGCCGGAGCTGGTCGGCGTCGAAGAGCTCCAGGTGGCCTCGACCGAAACCCGGATCGAGGCCGAGCTGGCCCTTGGCCGCCACCACGAGCTGGTGGCGGAGCTGGAGGCGCTGGTGCGCCTGTTCCCGCTGCGCGAGCACCTGCACGGCCAGCTCATGCTCGCCCTGTACCGCTCGGGCAGGCAGGCCGACGCGCTGGCCGCCTACCGGGCGGCCCGCAGGGTCCTGGTCGACGAGCTGGGGATCGAGCCGAGCGTCGGACTGCAACGGCTCGAGCAGGCCATCCTGGCCCAGGACCCGGCGCTCGACCTGCTGGTCCCGGCCCGGTCGGGCGACTCCGAGCCCGACGACGGGCACCCGGTGGCAGAGAACGGTCACGCTTCGGCCGCCGACGGCGGCAGCGTCGAGCGCAAGCTCGTCTCGGTGGTGTTCGCCGAGGTCGACGAGCCGCTCGGCGAGACCGGGGAGCGCGACCCCGAGGATGTCTCCAGCATGCTCGACCGGTACCTCGACCGGGTCAGGGCGGAGATCGAGAGCTTCGGCGGCACCGTCGAGCACGCCATCGGCGGCATCACCATGGCGGTCTTCGGCGTCCCCCAGACCCGCGAGGACGATCCGGAGCGGGCGGTGCGGGCCGCCCTGGCCATCCGCGACACCCTCGCCGGCACCGGCGGGGCCGAGCTGCGCGTCGCCGTCACCACCGGCGAGGCGCTGGTCACCGACGGCGCCCGGGTCGCGGGCGACCCGGTGGCGACCTGTGCCCGGCTGCAGCAGGCCGCCCCGACCGGCACCGTGCTGGTGTCGGAGACGACCGGCCGCGCCACCGAGCGGTCGATCAGCTACGGCCCGGCAAGCCTGATCGCCCTGGCCGGGCGGGGCCGGCCGATCAGCGTGTGGAGCGCGCTGGAGCCGCGCAACCGGACCGGGATGGACGCGCTCGCCGCCGGACCGGTGCCCCTGGTCGGCCGCGACCGCGAGCTGGGCATGCTGCTGGAGGCGTTCCGGCGGGCCAAGGCCGAGCGCCGGCCACGGCTGGTCACCCTGCTCGGCCCGCCCGGCATCGGCAAGAGCCGGCTGGTTGCCGAGCTCGGGCGGGCGCTCGACGCCGACAGCGACCTGGTCACCTGGCGCCAGGGCCGTTCCTCGCCCTGGGACGAGGGCCGCTCCTCGCCATCGGGCGGTGGGGTGACCTACTGGGCCCTTGCCGAGATCGTCAAGGCGGAGGCCGGCATCCTCGAGACCGACACCGCCGACCGGGTCGGCCGCCGCCTGTCCAGGGTGGTCGAGCACGCCATGGCCGACGACCCGGCCGCGATCGACTGGGTCACCGGGCACCTGCGGGGGCTGGTCGGCGAGGGCGACGGCGCCCCGGTCCAGGCCGGCCGGCGCGACGAGGCGTTCACCGCCTGGCGGCGCTTCCTGTACGGGCTGGCCGCCCGGCGGCCGCTGGTGCTGGTGCTGGAGGACCTGCACTGGGCCGACGACGCCCTGCTCGACTTCGTGCACGAGCTGCTGGAGCCGACCGGCCATCCGACCCTCGACCGGCACGGGCGGCCGCTGCGGCCCCGGACCCCTCCGGCGGCCCCGCTGCTGGTCGTGGCGACGGCCAGGCAGGAGCTGCTGCGGCGCCGGCCGGGCTGGGGCGGCCAGGACGGCTCGGCGGTCGCCATCGAGCTGGAGCCGCTGTCGGAGGCCGACACCGGCCACCTGCTCGAGACCCTGCTCTCCTCCCACCGGCTCCCCTCCAGCGTCGGCCCGGCCCTGCTGGCCGCGGCCGGCGGCAACCCCCTGTTCGCCGAGGAGTACGTGCGCATGGTGCGCGACCGTCATCTGATGCCCCAGGGGGATGCCCCGGGTGCTCCCGGCGTGGTGCGGGCCTCGCATGGGCTCCCCCTGCCCGAGACCGTCCACGCCATCATCGCCGCCCGCCTGGACGCCCTGCCCGCCGAGGAGAAGGCCGCCCTCCAGGACCTCGCCGTCCTCGGCCGGGTCGGCTGGGTGGGCGCCCTGGCCGCGGTCAGCGGCCGAGACCGGGCCGAGGGCGAGGCCTGCCTGGAGCGCCTGCGGGACAAGGAGTTCCTGTACCGGGCCGGGCGGGCCTCGATGGCCGGCGAGCGCGAGTACGGCTTCCGCCACGTGCTGGTCTGCGAGGTCGCCTACGGCCAGATCCCGCGGCTGGAGCGGGCCGGCAAGCACCGCAGGGCCGCGGCCTGGCTGGAGTCGCTGGCCACCGAGCGGTCGGAGCTGCTGGCCCACCACTACGGCCGGGCCCTCGAGCTGGCCAGGGCGGCCGGCCAGGACACCGGCGACCTGGCCGAGCGCGCCCGGCTGGCCCTGCGCGACGCCGGCGACCGGGTCACCGGCCTCGGCGCCCACGTCACCGCCGCCCGCTACTACACCGAGGCCCTGGCCATCTGGCCGCCCGACGACCCGGAACGGCCGGACCTGGAGCTCCGGGCCGGCGAGGCCTACTGCCTGGGCGATGGCACCGGCGAGGACCTGCTGGCAAGCGCCAGGGACGGGCTGCTGGCCAGAGACGACCGCGAGCGCGCGGCCGAGGCCGAGTCCCGGCTCGGCCAGCTCGCCTACAACCAGGGCCGGGAGCGGTCCTCGCACATGGACCGGGCGCTGGCCCTGGTCGGCGACGCGCCGGCGTCCCACAGCAAGGCGGTCGTGCTGAGCCAGTGCATGATGCACCTGCTGATCGCGGACCGGAACGCCGACGCCCTGCAGGTGGCCCGCCAGGGGCTGGCCATGGCCAGGAGCCTTGGTTATCGCGACGTCGAGGCGGCCGCCCTTGGCACCATCGGAGCAGCCCGGATCAGCCTCGGCGACCCAGGCGGGCTCGCCGACCTGGAACGCTGCATCGCGCTGTGCGAGGCCGACGGGTCCTCCAGCGTCATCCCCTGGCAGGGCAACCTCGCCTTCTCCTACTCGCTCCTTGGCGACCTGCGGCGCTGCTTCGCGGCCAGGGAGGCGGCCTGGGAGGCGGCCGAGCGCTACGGGTCGGCCCTGCGGCTGCGCTGGCTGGAGCTGGAACGCGCGGGCGAGCACTACTGGAGCGGGCGCTGGGACCAGGCGGTGCGGGTCGCCGACTCGGTGGCCCCGGACGGGGAGGACGGCGCCCCGCACTACATGGAGAGCGAGTGCCGCCTGTGGCGGGGCCGCATCCGGCTGGCCAGGGGCCAGCTCGGCGGAGCCGTGGAGGACGGCCGGCGGGCGCTGGCACTGGCCAGGGAGTCGGGCGACCGCCTGAACCTCGACCCGGCGCTGGCCTTCGGGGCCAGGGTGCTGCTGGCCGCCGACCAGGCGGCCGACGCCGGCAAGCTGCTGGACGAGCTGCTGGCCACGCTCGGCGGCGGCCTGCTCAAGCCCGACCTGGGCGTCGACCTGGCGGTCGACCTGGTCGACCTGGGCCGCCCGGTCGAGGCGCTCGACGAGGTGCTGCCGTCCCGCTGGCTGGATGCGGCCCGGGCGTTCGCCGGCGGCGACCCGGCACGGGCGGCCAAGATCTACGCCGAGATCGGCAGCCGGCCCGACGAGGCCGCGGCCCGCCTGGCCGCGGCCCGCCGGCTGCTCCTCGACCGCCCGGCCGAGGGGCGGACCGAGCTGGACCGGGCCATGGCCTTCTTCCGCGAGGCCGGCGCGACCGCCTCTCTCGAACAGGCCAAGGAGCTGCTGTTTGCGCTCACTTGACACGAGCAAAGAAGAGAGAGAACTTTCTCTCGTTCCCCCGACCCGGCAAGGAGTAGGCGAGCCGTCATGGTGTCTGCCAGACCTCGTGATCGCATCCTGAGCACTGCCACCACCCTGTTCCACCAGGAGGGCATCGGCGTGGTCGGGGTCAACCGCATCATCAGCCAGGCCGATGTGGCCCCGATGACCTTGTACCGGCAGTTCGGGAGCAAGGACGCCCTGGTCGCGGCCACCCTCGAGCAGTGGGGCACGCAGTGGCTGCACTGGCTGGCCGATGCCATGGACCGCCGCGGCGACGATCCCCAGGACCGCTTCGACGGCCTGTGGGACGCGCTGGAGGAGTGGTTCGCCAGCGACGGCTTCAGGGGCTCGTTCATCGCCAACGCCGCCACCGAGCTGCGCAGCGAGCCCGACCACCCCGCCAACGCCAGGATCGCCCACCACCGGCTCGCCCTGCGCCAGCTCCTGGAGGACCTGGCCAAGGCGTCCGGCGCCTACGACCCCGCCGTGCTCGCCGCCCAGCTCCAGGTCCTCATCGACGGGGCCGTCGCCGCCGCCGCCGTCGACCGCGACCCAGTCGCCGCCCACGGCGCCCGCGAGCTGGCCCGGGCCGCCGTCAACGCCTCCTCCACCTGAGGCAGGTTCCACCTGAGCCCCGGCACGACCAGGGCTGTTCCCCCAAGGCCCGGTGCCGCCCGAGGCCCGGTGCCGCCCGAGGCTCCTTGCCGCCTCGATGCACCGTGACTAGCCCGACCCCTGGCCAAGGGCGATCTCGGTGAGCTCCCGGGCGTGCTTGGCGGCGCCCGGGTGACGGTCGATCAGGGCACCGACGATCGCGCCTTCGACCAGGGTGAGCAGCTGACCGGCCAGGCCGGCCGGGTCGCGGGCGCCGGCCGCTCTGGCCAGGTCCTCCAGGAGCTGGCGGGTGGCCAGCCGGTGGTGGACGAGGGCGGCATGGGCGGCCGGGCCGCGGCCGTCGGGCGGGGCGGTCACCGCGGCCGCCACCGCGGAACCGGCGAAATCGTCTCCGGCGAACCACTCCTCGAGCACGTCCCATAGGACCAGCACGCCCGGTCGTCGTGGATGCTGCCGCCGGGCCACCTCACCGGTCAGCCAGGCGAGCCAGCGCTCGCTCGACCGCTCGAGGTCCGCTGCTACAGGGTCGCCGCTCGCCACCATGAATCTGTTCCCCGCTGATGGGGCCAATCGTACCCTCCCCGCCATCCCCTACATACTCGCAAACCGACCTATTGTGGAGAGATAACGATCTCTCTCATTATGCACCAAACACGGTCATGTCGGCGAAAAGGAGGCAACCATGCGTCGACTGGCAATCCACCCGACCCTGCCAAGCCGGTTGCTGCGGATCGCGTTCGTGCTCGGCACGGCCGCGCTGCTCGCCGCGCTCGCCGCAGCGCCAGCCTCCGCCCACGCCGAGAAGAAGGCCGGCAAGTACAGCTTCGTGGTCGGCTTCGGCAACGAGCCGGCCTACGCCGGCCAGCCCAACAGCCTCCAGGTGATCATCAGCCGGGACGGCAAGCCGGCCGTCGACCTGGCCGGCCAGCTCGACGGCCTGCTGGCCCACGCCTACTACGGCAACAAGGCCGACCCCAAGCTGGACAAGATCGACCTGCCGCTGGAGCCGCACTTCGGCGACGGCTGGGGGACGCCGGGCGACTACCGGTCGTTCTTCGTCCCGACCCAGGCCGGCACCTACACGGTCCACCTCCACGGCAAGCTGGGCGCCCAGAAGATCAACCTGGTGATCCCCAGCGGGCCCAACACCTTCGGCAACGTCAACGACCCGGCCAAGACCGCCTTCCCGGCGATCAAGGACCCAAGCACCGGCCAGCTCGCCCAGCGGCTGGACCGCGAGGCGACCCGGCTGACCGCGACGGTGCAGGCGGCGACGGTCGCCCAGCGGGCAGCCGAGGACGCCGCCGGTCAGGCTCGGCTGCTGGCCATCGTCGGCCTGCTGGTCGGTGCCATCGGGCTGGTCGTCGGTGCCCTGGCGCTGGCACGGGCACGGCGCCCGGCCGCGCTCGCCTCCCGTCCCGACGTGGCCCTGACCGCCGGCAAGGTGTGAGCGGTCCATGCGTCTCCGTGGGCGGCTCGCCGCACTCGCGGCCGTGGCCGGGCTGTGGCTGCTGGCCACCGGCTCGGCGGCGGCCGCCCACGGGCTGCTGCTGTCCAGCGACCCGGCCGGCGGGACCTCGCTGGAGCGGGCGCCGGCCGCGGTGACGCTGCGGTTCAGCGAGCCGCCCGACCACGACCTGTCCACCGTCCGCGTGCTCGACACCGCCGGACAGGTCGTGGCCGGCGGTGCCGTCCAGCCGGTCGCCGGCCGGCCAATGGAGCTGCGCGTCCCGGTGGCCGCGCTCCCGGCCGGCAGCTACACGGTGACCTGGCGGATCGTCTCGGCGACCGACGGCCACCCAACCGACGGGGTCTTCGCCTTCGGGGTGGGCGCGGCCGGCGCCCACCAGCTGCCGCCGGCCCAGGCGGTGGCCGAGGTCCGGACGGGACCGGCCCCGGTGGCCGTCGCCGGCCGCTGGGCCTTCTACTGGGGACTCACCCTGCTGGTCGGGGCGGCCGCCACCGGCCTGCTGGTCTTCGGCCGGCGCCTGCCCGGCCGGCCGGCGCTGCTGCTGGGGCTGGCCCTGCTGGCCGCGGCGGCGGGACTGGTGGCCATGACCGCGGCCGCCCGCGCCGGCGCCGGCGTGCCGCTGGGCGAGGTGCTCGGCTCGGCCACCGGACGGTGGCTGCTGTGGCGGGCGGCCATGCTGGCCGGCGCCGGCGCCGCCGCCTGGTGGCTGCTGGCCCGGCCGGGCAGGGCCAGCCCGCTGCTGGCCCTCGGGCTGGCCGCCGGTGGCGGGATGGCGGTCCACGCGCTCGCCGGCCACGCCGCCGGCCCGTCCTCGCTCCGCTGGCTCAACCTGCTCGCCCAATGGGCCCACCTGCTGGCCGTCGGCGTGTGGATCGGCGGCCTGGTGTGGCTGCTGGCCGGCCTGCGGGACCGGGTGGTGGCCGAGGAGGGGTCGCCCCGCGCGCTGGTGGTGCGCTTCTCCAAGCTCGCCGGGATCAGCCTGGCCGTGGTGGTGGCCACCGGGCTGGCCCGGACCCTGGATGAGCTCGGCGGCTGGCGGCGGCTGGTCGACTCCGGGTTCGGCCGGGCCCTCGACCTCAAGCTGGTGCTGTTCGCTGGGCTGCTGGCGCTGGGGGCCTTCAACCGGTACCGGCTGCTGCCGTTGCTGCAGTCCGGCACCCGGCGGCGCACCGTCGCCCGGCTGCGGCGCAGCGTCGGCGGCGAGCTCTGGCTCGCCGGCGGCGTGCTGCTGGCGGCCGCGCTGCTCAGCCAGCTGGCCCCTGGCGTGCCGGGCGGCAGGGCCCGGCCGGGGCCGGCGGCCCCGCCGGTCCTTGAGGCCAGCGGGACCGACTGGAGCACAACGGTGCGGGTGACCCTGGCAGTCACGCCAGGAGCCGCCGGGCCCAACCGCTTCACGGCCACCGTCGCCGACTTCGACACCGGCACCACCATGCCGGTCGACCGGGTCGAGCTGACCGGCTCGCCGGCGTCCCGCCCCGACCTGGCCACCGCCCGCCTCGAGCTGGTCAAGGGAGGCGACGGCCGCTGGCTGGGCCAGGGCCGGCTGCTGTCACTGGCAGGCAGATGGAAGCTGACCACGACCATCCAGAGCGCCACCGGCGGGATCACGGTGCCGCTGGAGCTGACCGTCCCGCCGCTCGCCCCGACCTGAGCCGAACCCGGAATGTCGCCCGTCTCCCCTAATCGCACCCTATGCATGAGAGATAACGACCACTATCATTTGTCTAGATCAACCTGGTTCGCCCGGCGAGGGAGGCGCTGGAGCATCGACAGGATCGACCGAGAAGGGAGCATCACATGCTCGTTCCCGTCCATCGGGCGGTATCCGCCGTCCTCCACGTCATGCTGGTCGCATTCGTGACCCTGTCGGCTCGGGTCCAGCACGGCGTCCTCCGTTCCAAGCACTGGTTCGCGGCGGCCGCCGCGGCGGCGGCCGTCTACGCCCTGGCCGGGGCCGACAAATGGATGTGGGCCAGCCCCGACAAGTGGATGTGGTGATGGTCGGCCACCTCACCGGGTGCGCCGCTGGCGGCGCACCCGGTCTCCTCGTCCGCTGGGGCTAGGTACCGGCTCCTGGAGCGACTAGGCTGGGGGCGCTTGCAGGAATCGTACGAAGCACGCGCAAGGAGCGGCCATTGGCAGGCCCCTCCCCGCCAGCCGGCCCGCCGGGCGGGGCCGAGCGCAAGCTCGTCACCGTCCTGCTGGTCGACGTCGACGAGGCCCGCGAAGGCTTCGTCGACCCCGACCCGGAGGACGCCGGGCGGCTGCTCTCGGGCCAGCTGGCCCGGGTCAGGGCCGAGGTCGAGTCCCACGGCGGGGTCGTCGAGGAGACCATCGGCGGCCGCACCGTCGCCCTGTTCGGCGTCCCCCGTACCCGCGACGACGACCCCGAGCGGGCCGTCCGCACCGCCCTCGCCGTCCGCGACGCCCTGACCGGCGGCGGGAGGCCCGACGGAGGCACGCCCAGCCCCCCGGTGGATCCGAGGCCGCTGCGCGTGCAGGCGGCGGTCGCCACCGGGGAGGCGCTGGTGCGACCCGGCGGGAGTGGCCGCGGTCGCCAGCGGGTCCTCGGGGACCTCCTGGGCGCCGCCATCCGCCTGCAGGAGACGGTCCCGGCCGGGACCGTGCTGGTGTCGGAGGCGACCAGGCAGGCCACCGAGCGGGCGATCACCTATGGGCCGGTCCGGCACACAGCGCCCGGTGCCGGGGAGCCGCTGCCCGCCTGGCCGGCGCTTGCCGCCCGGGTGGGCCCGGTCACCCCCAACCGGCGCTTCCCGCCCCTGGTCGCCAGGGGCCCCGAGCTGGCCGAGCTGCTGGCCGCCGCCGGCCGGGCCCGCGCCGGGAACGGCGAGCTGGTCTCCGTCGTCGGCGCCGCCGGCATCGGCAAGAGCCGGCTGCTGGCCGAGCTGGCCGACCGGCTGGCCGCCGCGCCGCAGCCGGTCGCCTGGCGCCAGGGACGGGCCCTGCCCTACGGCGACGGCCCCTCCTTCGGGGCCCTCGCCGAGGCGGTCAAAAACGAGGCCGGCATCCTCGAGAACGATGGTGCCGAGCTCGCCGGGCGGCGCCTGGCCGCCGCCGCACGGGCAGTCGCCGACCCGATCACCGCCGCCTGGGTTGCCGGGCACCTCCGCCGCCTGGTCGGCGTCGGCAGCAACCGCCCCGGGATCGGTCGCGAGCCGACCACCGCCGCCGACCGCGAGGAGGAGTTCGCGGCCTGGCGGCGCTTCCTGCACGGCCTGGCCGCCGCCCGGCCGCTGGTGGTGGCCCTCGAAGACCTGCACCGGGCCGACGACGCCCTGCTCGACTTCGTGGAGGGCCTGGTCGACCGGGACGCCGGCCCGGCCGCCGTGCTGGTGGTGGCCACGGCCCGGCCGGAGCTGCTGGAACGCCGCCCGGGCTGGGGCGCCGGCGGGACCACCATCCGGCTGGAACCGCTCGGCGACGCCGACACCACCGGCCTGCTGGCCACCCTGCTGACCCACCATGGGCTGCCCGCCGAGGTCGACCCGGCCCTGCTCGGCCGGGTCGGCGGCAACCCGCTGTTCGCCGAGGAGTACGTGCGCATGCTGCGCGACCGCGGCGGCGCGGCCGCCGCCCACCGTGCGCCCCCATCGACCAGGGGACCGGGCATCAGCGCCCCTGGCCCCCTGCCCACCGGCGTCCACGCCATCGTCGCCGCCCGCCTTGACGCGCTGCCGGCCGGCGACAAGGCCGTGCTCCATGATGCCGCCGTGCTCGGCCAGGTCGGCTGGCTGGGAGCGC
>Ga0210378_10001145_pt1 | contig 13802 bp, 10 predicted proteins | sample PLM1_60_b1redo_FD_155465 | JGI IMG/M metagenome (GOLD analysis project Ga0210378, IMG submission 155465) | Groundwater sediment microbial communities from an aquifer in East River, Colorado, USA - PLM1_60_b1 redo | ecosystem: Environmental > Terrestrial > Soil > Riparian zone | place: USA: East...
CTGGTCATCGCCGCGATGGTCGCCCTCGCAGTCGGCATCCTCGGTGCGTCGCGCTGGCGCGGCTGGATCTGACCCTGGACCTGACCGACGACCGGCTCAGGGCTCCTCGTCCATGATCCGCAGCGAGAACGAGAAGTCGGCGCCGCCACCGGGCCGCGGCACAGCCCAGATCCGGCCGCCCATCGCCTTGATCAGGCGGGCGCACACGAACAGGCCGATGCCGGCGCCCGCGGCGGACGTGGAGGTCCGCGCCGAGCGGAAGAAGAGCTCGAAGAGCCGCTCCGCCTCCTCTTCGGGGAAGCCGGGTCCGTCGTCGGCGATCGTGACGATGATTTCCTCGTCGCCCGCCTCGACGGAGATCCGGACCGTGGTCCCGATCCCACCATACTTCGCAGCGTTGGACAGGAGGTTTCGGACCACCTGCTCGACGTAGGTCGGATCGGCGACGACGGTCGGAACGCCCGCCGGCAGGTCGACCACGAATGTGACCCCCGGCCAGCGCAGCTCCTCGGAGCGGATCACGACCGGCAGGACCCGCTGAATCAGCACCGGCTCCGTCCCGACCTCACCCTCGTCCTCGCCGAAGCGGGTCATCGCGATGACGTCCTCGACGAGGCGATGGAGTCGCTCCGACTCGACGACGATGTCCGAGAAGATCTCCTTCCTCGTCTCGGGTGGCAGCTGATCATCGTCGCGCGCCAGCACCTTCGAGCCCGCGAAGATCGTCGTGACCGGAGTTCGGAGCTCGTGCGACAGGACGCCGATGAACGTGTCTCGCATGGCCTGGGCGTGACGGCTTGCGGTGACGTCGCGGAGCATGACGATCGTCTCGTCCTGATCGCCCTCCTCGCCGTCGCCCCGGGCGACCGGGTAGGTGCTCACCTCGATCCAGCGTTCATCGCTGCCACGAGCCCGAAGCTCGATCGGGCCGCCGGTCGTCCCGAGGGCGGGCGCCGTTCCCGCTGGATCGTCGAGCTGGTCGAGGATCTCGCCGTACGTCGTCTCGCTGACGTCGGGGAACACGTCCTCGGCGGCTGGGTTCGACAGGCGGATCTGGCCGTCGCCCGTACACACGAAGATGCCGTCGCCCATCGCCCGAATCACCGCGTTCAGCTCGGCGGCGCGAGCATGCTCGGCCTCGGCCACACGCCGCAGGTTCGCCTGGGCCTCGATCCTGTCGGCGATGTCGCGAGCCACGGCCACGATCCGTCCGTCCTCGCCCGGCGGTGCCACGTGCTGGAGGAGGACCTCGACGGGAATCGAGTGGCCATCGCGGTGGCGGAACGAGAGCGTCGTGGTGTGTGCGTCAAGCGTGCCGCTGACCAGCGGGCTGACGAGTCCCCGGATGCCGATCGCATCGAGGTCCTCGATGAGCGTCGTTGCATCGGTGGCCAGCAGCTCCTCCTCGCTGTAGCCGAGCTGGTCGATGGCGCCGCGGTTCGCGTACGACAGGCGCAACGTCACCGGATCGAACATCACGACCGTATCGAGTGTGGCGTCGAGAACGCGCTTGTAGCGGAGCGCTTCGCGGAACGAGCGCGCGTTCGAGATCGCCGACGCGGCCCGCGCCGCAATGGCCTCGGCGAAGGCCAGGTCGTCGGCGGTGTAATGCCGGCCAGATTCGGCCCCGACGTACGTCATCGCGCCGAGAACCTGCCCCGCCGCGATGATTGGGACGCACATGTAGGACTGGAGCCGAAGCGCCCGTAGGAGCTTGAGGTGATCGGCGTCCCGGGCCGCAGCCTCGACGAGCTCTGCCGGCACGTCCGACATCATGTCCGACTGACCGGTGCGCAGGACGAATGGGAGGCCACGCGGCGAATCCGGATCGGCCGGATAGCGCTCCTGGACCTCGCGGGCGAACGAGATCATCTCCGGGTCGGGATGGGCCACGGCGATCCGGCGGGGAACCCCGGTCTCGTCGATGATGTCGACCGCGCACCAGTCACCGATCTTCGGGACGGAGAGCTCGGCAACCCGGCGGATTGTCTCCTCGTAGTCGAGCGACGACCCGAGAAGCTCGGTTGCATTCGCGAGGAACTGGCGGTTCTCGCGCGCCCGCCGCGCGTCGGCGATGTCGATGATCGTGGCGACACCCGCCACGACCCTGCCCTCGCGGTCGAACACCGGGCCGGCGCGCTTCGCGACCCACGTCCGCGTCCCGTCAGCCCGGACCAGCTCGATCTCGGTGTAGGGGACGGTCTCGCCGAGCACCGCTCGAGCGAGCGGCCAATCCTCGGGCAGAAGCTCCCGGCCGTCGGCATCGAAGCCCTGGTACGCCTCGCCGCCGGCGATGTGATGGATCTCGCTGGCCGGCATGCGCAGGATCTCCTCGAGCCGCTCGTTGGCGAGGACGATCCGGCCGCTCGGCGCCTCCGCGATCAAGAGTCCTTCCGGCAGTTGCTGAAGCAGTGTCTCGAGGCGAGCTCGCTGCGACTCGAGGTCCGTGACGAGCCGCTCGCGGATATTCGTCAGCGCGACCCGGGCCAGGGCCTGCGCGCAGAGGTCGGCATAGGCGCCGATGAGTGCCCGGTCGTCCTCGTCGAACGGCCGCGCCTCGGCGAACGACAATCCAATCACCCCGAACGTGATGCCGTCGGCGATCAGGGGCACCGCGCACAGCGAGCGATTTGCTGACTGCTCGAAGGCCGTCCGTGTCCGATCGTCGTCCGCTTCCGCCGCACGAATGTCAGGTAGCCAGATCGGGACCGACTCGCGCGCGGCCCGAGCCAACGGATTGTTGGAGGCCATCGATGTGCCTGCATACGAGGCAACCACCCCCTCGTCATAGCCGTCGCTCGCGACGACGTACAGCTCGTCGTCCTGGCTGAGGGCGACGAGTGCCCCGCTTGCGTCGAGGGCCGCTCGGCCTTCGCGGACGACGAGCGATGCGACGGCGTCGCGCGTCATCGCCCCGCCCAGCCCGCGGGTGACACGCTGCAGCCGGGCAACTCGCTCCGCCGAGGCCTCTGCCGAGCGGCGGGCGACCTGCTCAGCGGCGTGGACCTGGCCGTTCGAGATCGCGAGGGCGACGCGGCGCGAGAGCTCCGTGGTGATCTCGATCTCGGCCGGACCGTAGTCCCGGCCCGGTCCCACGACGAAGAACATCGCCCCGATCGTTTCGCCACGAGCGATGAGCGGCTGAACGATGGCGCTGCGAGCCTCCATCGCCAGGATGATCGCCGCGAGCGCCTCGTTGCCCGCGGTATTTCGCCGGAGGACCTCCGGATCGTGGATGTCCGTCAGGAGAATCGGCCGGCGTTCGCCGACGGCCCGTGCCGCGGGGCGGGTGGACTCGGGGGCGGTGGGGAAGTCGCGGATCTTGTCGAGGATCGCCTGGCGCTCGGCGTCCTTCGCCACGGCGGCGACCCGGCGCAGGCTCCCATCGGGCTCGACCAGGTCGACGATGCAGAAGTCGGCGAGATCGGGGATCGCCAGCGAGGCGGCAGCCTGGATCGTCTCGTCGAGGTCGCGGGTCTCATCGAGGCGAAGCCCAGCGTCGGCGACGAGACGAGCGATGTCGCTGGCTCGTTTGCGCTCCTCAATGTCGACGCAAGAGCCCACGAACCCGAGGAATTCGCCGTCGAGCCCGCGGCGCGGGGCGCCGATGTCGAGGACCCAGCGATAGACCCCGTCGCGGCGCCGCAGCCGATACTCGATCTCGAACCGGTCCTGCCGGGCGTACGCCTTCTCGAGCGTCGAGCGGCGGCGGTCGATGTCGTCCGGATGGACTGCGTCGATCCAGCCGCTCCCGATCTGGTCCTCGAGCGATCGACCGGTGAACTCGAGCCAGCCTCGGTTGAAGAACGTGTGGTCGCGGTCGAGACCGGCCATCCAGACGAGCATCGGCGCGCTGTCGGTCAGGTCCCGGAACTGGCGCTCGGCTTCGAGGAGGGCGAGTGACGCCCGGCGTTCGTCGTCGATGTCGGTCGCCGTCCCGATCCAGCCCTGGAGGGTGCCGGCCTCGCCCCTCAGCGGCACCACGCGCAGGATGTGCCAGCGGAATTCGCCGTCGTGGCGGCGGAGCCGGACGGTCGCCTCGAGCGGTTCGATCGCATCGTGCGCGCCGCGCCAGCGAGCGGCGAGGTCGGACCGTTCGTCCTCGTGGACCTGCTCGACGTTCTCGAGCGAACCGGACTCGGCCATCGCGCCGGTGTACTCGAGCCAGCGCGCATTGGCGGCGACCATCGCCCCGTCGGGGTCCGCGAACCAGGCAAATACCGGCAGGGCTTCGACGATCTCGCGATACCGCCGCTCACTGGCCTGCTGGGCCTGACCCTCCTGGACCTGCGCCGTGAGGTCGTTGAACGTCGTGATGGCCAACCGCCGTCCGGAGTCGGCCCCGATCGCCCGAGCCCGCACGATCGACCAGCGCTCTTCGCCGGTCGCCCTGACCCGGAAACGCAGAACCATGGGATCGGGGTCCTCGCCGGCGAGCACGCGGCGCCCGGGCAGGACGGCGGGGGATACCGGACCACCCGACTCGTCGAGCAGCTCGAAGCGGGCGAGCGTCTCGTCTGCCGACGCCGCCAGCATCTCCTCCGGCGTCGACCAGCCGCAGAGATTGGCGGCCGCCTGGTTGACGTAGACGACCCGAAGCTCTGCGTCGATGACCGTCACACCCGCGTCGACAGCGTCGAGAATCTCCGCTAGCCGGCCGGTCAGGACAGTCGCTACCGCCTGTCGATCCGACAGATGCTCGACCAAGTGACCCCTCGCTTGAACGTGCCTGTGTAAAACGGCGCGTTTCAGTAGCGCATCGTGCAGATATCGCGCCGACGGCGCGTCCCCGGATCAGGATTGCAGAAGCATTACAACTTCAGTCGGATCGTGCGGCGGCTCGTTCGGTCCGGCGGCGTCGCCGGCGGCTGCGGACATCAGGCTCGGCAGGCGAGTTGGATGCGTCGCGCTCGGCCTCGGCGGACGTGTCCTCATATCGATCCGGCCCGGTGGTCGGGTCCTGGGCGACCGGAACATCGCGGGCCTGGAGGCCCTCGAGGAGAACCTCGGCGGTGGCTGCGATGGGTACAGCGAACAGTGCCCCGAGGAAGCCGCCGACCGTCGCGCCGGCGAGGATGCTGAGGATCACGAGGAATGGCGAGATGCCGACCGTGTTGCGCATGACGATCGGGACGAGGACGTTGCCCTCGATGAACTGGAGGACGATGTAGACGCCGGCGACTGCCACCGCAAGCTCCGGTGAGACGGTCGCGGCGACGACGATCGCCGGGATGGCGCCCAGCAGTGGTCCGACGATCGGGACCGCTTCGGCGAGGGCCGAGATGAGCCCCAGCAGTAGGGCCGAGGGCACGCCGAGGAGCGTGTAGGCCGTCGCGGTGCCAACGCCGATCGCGCCCATGAGGATCAGCTGGCCGCGGACCCACATCCCCAGCCGCGTCTCGGCCTGGTTCCAGACGTCGCGGGCCCGAGTCCTCCGGTGCTGCGGGATGAAGGCCAGGACGTAGCGCTGGAGGCGCGCGTGCTCCGTGAGCCAGAAGTACACGACAGTGAGGAGCGTCAGGATCGACATGACCGCGCCCGCGACGGTCACGCCGACCTCCACGACCTCCCGGCCCTCGGGCACGAGCTGGGAGGGCCGGACGATCCGCGTGGCCGAATCGATGATCGCCGTCAGGCTCCTCGCCAACGGCGCGGGCTCGAGATCCGCGGCCCATTCCCGAGCCCGCTCGAAGAACGGCGGCAGCGACTCCAGCGTGTTCTGGAACTGCGCTATGGCGGACGGCAGGACGACGATCACGAGCACTATCACGCTCAGCAGGAACACGCCGTAGACGAGCAGGATCGCGGCGCCTCGGCCGATCGGAAGGTGGCCCCGCAGCCAGGAAATGATCGGTTGCAGGCCAGAGGCCAGGATCACCGCGACGAACATGAGCACGAGAACCGGGCCGGCGGCCCACGCGAGGGCGAGGATGCCCACGACGAGCCCGACGCCGACCGCCAGCGCGGCGCCCCTCCCGATCCAGACGGCGAGACCGGTCACGATCAGGGCGACGGTGGGCGATGAAGGGCGGCCGACCGACGTCGGCTCCGGGACGGCGACCGCCGCTCCGGGCGCGCGGGGTCTTGGCTCACACGCTTGTACACCGACGGATCGTCGCCGTTCGAGCGTCACGCGGCGTGCGGGGCGTGTTCCTTGCGGAGTTGCAATCCTATGACGACGTGATGGGCGACTCAATGCGACCTTAGTGCTCAACTCAAGGGCGCTTGACCGATGATCGGGGCGCCCGCTACGATTCGCGCCGCCAAGGTTCCCCAGACGCATCGCAAGGAGTTCAGATCGCCGTGGATTTCGGTTCGTTCTCGAGCGGCTTGCTGACCGGCCTCCGCGAAGGCGTCGAGGCGGCACTCATCGTCAGCATCGTGATCGCGTATCTCGTCAGGACCGGCCACGCGGAGGACCTGGCCAAGATCTGGCTCGGAACAGGAGTTGCCGTGGTTGCGAGCGTCGCCCTCGGGCTCGCGCTCTTCAACACGGTGGGCTCGTTCCAGGAGCCGTACGAGCAGATCTTCGAAGGCAGCGCGATGCTCCTTGCCGCGACCGTCGTGACCTGGATGCTGTTCTGGATGCGACGGCAGGCGGCGAGCGTCAAGGGCGACCTGCAGGCGGCCGTCGACCGGGTCATCCAGTCCGGCGGCGCCTGGGGTCTCGCCCTGCTGGCGTTCACGGCCGTTATCCGAGAGGGCGTGGAGACGTCGCTGTTCCTCGTCGGCCAGGCCACGTCCGCGCAGACCCATGCGAGCTCCGTCCTCGCCGGCGCCGTCGTCGGACTCGCGATCGCCGTCCTGATCGGCTATGGCTTCTACCGCGGTAGCCGGCGGGTCAACCTCGCGTCGTTCTTCCGCTGGACGGGCATCGCCCTCATCTTCATCGCCGCCGGGCTGCTCAGCCACGCCATCCACGAGTTCATCGAGATCGGGGCGCTCGGCTCCGGGCCGTGGACGCAGACCGCGTTCGACCTGAGCGGCGTGCTGTCCCACGACGACGGCGTTGGCGCGTTCCTCCGGGCGATCTTTGGCTACTCGGCGACGCCCGAGGTCCTGACGCTCATCGTCCACGTGGCGTATGTCGCGGCGACGCTGGGCCTCTATCTCCGGCCGCTCCCGCCGCGTGTCCCGCCGGCCCGGGCGGCAACGCAGGTGACCGGCTCTTGACCCTCGAACCGGCGGCGCCCGCGGCCGATCGAACGATCGTCGTGCCGGGCCAAGGACGGCTGACGGTCGAGCCCGACGTCGCCACGGTTCGCCTCGGTGTCGCGATCACCCGGCCGACCGCCACTGCGGCTCGCGAGGCAGCCGCCGAGACGATGACCGCGATCCTCCAGGCGATCGCTGCCACGGGCGTGGACGGGCGCGACGTTCGCACGTCGCTCGTCGGCCTCGGCCCGATCACCGACTACTCGTCGGAGCGCGGCCCGCGGGTGACCGGCTACCAGCTGACGAATTCGGTCGAGCTCACCGTCCGCGACCTGTCAGCAGCGGGGAAGGTGATCGACGCCGGCCTCGGCGCCGGCGCGTCGAGCCTCGATGGGCTCGAGTTTCGTCTCGCCGATCCAGCTCCGGCCGAGGACGCCGCCCGTCGCGTGGCGGTCGAGGACGCGCGGCGCCGGGCGACCACGCTGGCAACCGCCGCGGACGTAACGCTTGGCCCGGTCGTCGGGATCGTCGAGGGCTCGCGACCCGGCCCGATGTTCGAGCGGGGCGGAACCGAAGGGATGGCACTCAAGGCCGCTTCGGATACTCCGATTGAGGCCGGGACCCGGGATGTCGTCGTCTCGGTCGTCGTCACGTTCCTGATCAGCGGCGGTCCCTCGGCGAGTCGCTGAACTTCAGCGTGACACCGCGCGCACCTTGAGGACCTCGCCGGTCGCCAGCGCCGTCGCGTAGATCTCGCCGGCCTCGTCCTCGCCGAACGAGGCGACGTTCGGGCCATTTTCGAGCGCGAGAACCGGTTCGGTCGGCCCGTCAGACGCCGCGTCGATGAGCCAGAACCGCCTCGAGCCGAAGTCGGCGAAGACGTAGCCGCCGACCAGGGCCGGCTGCTCCGAGCCGCGGTAGACCGGGCCGCCGATCACGGTGGTGCCCTCGTCGCGCCCGTACTCGGTGACGGGCGGCACGAGCGACGGCTCTTCGCAGCCCTCGGCGGGCCGGAAGCAGTGGTCGCCCTCCATCAGGTTCCATCCGAAGTTCTGGCCCGACGTCCCGGACCTCACCACGTCGATCTCTTCCCACGAGTTCTGGCCGACGTCACCGATCCAGAGGTCGCCGTTCGCCCGGTCGAAGCTCATCCGCCACGGGTTCCGCATCCCGAAGACGAAAATCTCCGGCAGCGCTCCGGCCTGCCCGACGAAGGGGTTGTCGGCAGGAACGGCGTAGGCGCGGTCGCCCTCGGTCTTGTCGACGTCGATCCGGAGGATCTTCCCGAGCAGGGTCTCGAGCGATTGGCCGTTGCCGAGGGGGTCGCCGCCGCTGCCGCCGTCGCCGGTCGAGATGTACAGGAACCCGTCCGGCCCGAAGGCGAGCGCCCCACCGTTGTGGTTGGCGAATGGCTGGGCGATGAAGAGGAGCCTGACCTCCGATCCGGGATCTGCACGGTCGGGGTTTGCGGGGTCGACGACGAACGAGGAGACGCTGGTGTCGCCGCTCGTGTCCGTGTAGTTGACGAAGAATCTGGGGTCCGTCGGGAAGTCCGGATGGAACGCGAGCCCCAGCAAGCCGCGTTCGCCGCCGGAGCTGATCCGCTGCGAGATGTCGAGGAAGGGCTCGTCGATGAGGGCCCCGTCGCGAACGATGCGGATGGCCCCTTCCTGCTCGGCGACGAAGAGGCGGCCGCTGCCGTCTCCGGCGTGCGTCAGGGCGAGGGGGTCGCGGAGCCCGCTCACGAATGGTTCGAGCGAGAGGCCGACGCGCGCGGGATCGAATGCACCGCCAGGTGGCGCCGATGCGGGCAGGCTCGACGTGGCCGGCGATGCGCCCGGCGAGGACGGCGGCGACGAGCCCGCTGAACCCGTGGGCGGGCTCGATGTCGGGCCGGGGCCCGCGCAGCCGGCGACTAACGCGACGAGCGGGGCAAGCGCGAGCAAGCGAAACGAGCGGCCGAGGCGATGGGTCATCTCGTCATCGTACGTCCGCCTGTCCGGGTCGGTTCCCGGTGCTAGGCTCCCTCGCATGGATGCGTACGAACTGGCAGATCTGGCCGCCCAGCGAGAGGACTCCGGGCGACCCTACCTCGAATTCATCTCGGTCCCGGACCTGAGCGTCGGCCTGTATGTCCTGGCGGCCGGTCAGCCGGACCTCCAGCGACCGCACGGTGAGGACGAGGTCTATTACGTCGTTTCCGGCGCAGGGCGGATCACGGTCGGAGACGCGACCCGCGACGTCAAGCCGGGATCAGTCGTCTTTGTCGGCGCCCGAGTTCCCCATCGCTTCCACGACATCACAGAGGACCTGACGCTGTTTGTGGCCTTCGGTCCGGCGGAGGGTTCGCGGGCCTAGTCTCTAGCCCCGGGCAGGCTCCTGACCGCGGGTCAACGCCGCGAACTCGAGGGCGAGCTCCGCGCCGCGACCCACGTCGTCATGGCGGAAGAACACGAAGGCATCGAGGCCGTCGGCCACGAACGGCGAGATCCGCGCCGCCCACGCGGCGAGCTCATCGGGGCGGTAGTCGTGCCGGCGGAGCCGAAGGTAGAGGAACGAGCCCGTCCGGCGGATGGTGGGCGGCGCCTCATCCTCCGGCAGCTCCGTGGTGCAGAGGGCGGCGCCCGTGTCGCGCAGCTGGGCGAACACCTCGTCGACGTGCCACGAAGGATCCTGGAACTCGAGGGTCAGCGGCAGATCGCGCGGCCACGCGGCGAGGAACGCGGCGAGTCGGTCGTCGTCGCGGCGGACGTTGTCGGGGACGCGGAACAGGATCGTCCCGAGCCGCTCACCAAACTCCCGGAGCGGACCCGTGAGCCACGGAACGCTCGCGACCGGGTCGACGAGGAGCGAGCGGTACGAGCCGCCCCGCTGCGCCTTGACCGCGAAACGGAAGTCGGTCGGTGTCGCGTCCAGCCATGCCGCAACTTTGGCCGGCGTCGGTTGCTGGTAGTAGGTGTTGTTCAGTTCGCAGGCCGAAAGACGCGAGCCATAGTGGCGGAGGAGCGCGTCTCCGCGGAGGCCGGCAGGATAGAAGCGCGGCGCCCAGGCCGGATACGCGAACCCGCTGGTCCCGACGCGCACGGTCCCGGTCATGAGCCGGTCCGGCGATCCTCCAGGGCGACGTCGGGGTGGAGGCCCTCGAGGACATCGCGCATCGCCCGGCCAACCGATTGCAGGTCCGTCGGGTCGATCGCGTCGATGAAGTGCTCCCTGATCCCCCGGAGGTGAGTCACGGCCGCGTTCCTCAGCCGCTCCAGGCCCGCGGCCGTCAGCACGGCCTCCGCTCCGCGAGCGTCGCTCAGGCACGGATCGCGCTCGACGGACCCATCGCGAACGAGTCGGTCGATCAGGCGAGTGACGCCGCTCCGACTCAAGAGGACCCGGTCGGCGAGCTGATGCATCCGCAAGCGTCGTCCGGGCGCCTCGGCAAGCTGGAGCAGGGCGTCGTACTCCGGAAGCGAGAGGTCATGCTCGGCTCGCAGGTCTTCGTCGAGCAGCCGCTCGAGCCGGGCGTGCGCTGTCAGGAAATCGCGCCATGTCCCGATCCGCGGGTCCCTCGGCGACAGGCTGCGATGGACTCGCGGTGTCGTCATGGCCCCATGATACCGAACCGATAGTTGACAGTGCAACCATAAGGGAGGCGGCCTGACCGCCGCAATCGCGACACTCCGCACCCGGCGGCGTCGACTCGGCTAGCATCGGCTGACCAGCTCAGCCGAGGATCCCATGACCGACTTCGACGTCGCCGCGCTGCGCGAGCGCTTTCCAGCCCTGTCGCTCGAGCAGGACGGACGCCCGATCGCGTTCTTCGACGGGCCGGGCGGGACCCAGGTCCCGGAGTCGGTCATTGAGGCGGTCGCCCGCTACTACCGCGAATCGAATGCCAATGCCGACGGCGCGTTCCTGACGAGCCGACGAAGCGACGAGATCGTCGCCGAGGCCCACCAGGCGATGGCCGACATGCTCGGGGCGAACGACGCATCCGAGATCAAGTTCGGCGCGAACATGACGACGCTGACGTTCCACATCAGCCGCTCGATCACCGCGACGATGGCACCGGGCGACGAGATCGTCCTGACCGGGCTCGACCACCACGGCAACGTCGACCCGTGGTTCGGGGCGGCCGCGGATCGCGGGCTCACCATCCGCGTCTGGGAGCCGCGACTCGAGGACTGCACTCTCGACCTGGCGGACCTCGACGCGCTGCTGGGGCCGCGGACGAAGCTCGTCGCTGTCGGCTGGGCATCGAACGCCGTCGGGACCATCAACCCGATCGCCGAGATCGTGCGCCGCGCCCATGCCGTCGGCGCCTGGACGTACGTCGACGCGGTTCACGCGGCCCCTCACCTGCCGATCGACGTTTCGGCCGTCGACACGGACTTCCTCGCCTGCTCGACGTACAAGTTCTTCGGTCCGCACGCGGGTGTCCTCTACGGCAACGGCGCGATCCTCGACTCGCTGCCGAGCTACAAGCTGAAGCCCGCCCACGACCGGTTCGAGACCGGGACGCAGAACTTCGAGGGTCAGGCCGCCGTGGTTGCGGCGGTCGAGTATCTGGCCGACATCGGCGGGCGCTACGGCGGTGCGAACCAGCGGGCGGGCCGGGGCGGCCGCGTCCACGCGGCGATGACCGCGATCCGCACCTACGAGATGGGGCTTTACCGGCGGCTGGTCGACGGCCTCGAGGGGATCCCGGGGTTGCGGCTCTACGGCATCACCGATCGGGCGAGGTTCAACGACCGGACGCCGACGGCGGCCCTGACCATCGACGGCCACACGCCGCGGGCGATCTGCGAGGCGCTCGGTCGCGAGGGGATCGCGACCTGGGACGGCGACTTCTACGCGACCGGCCTCATCGAGCGTCTAGGCCTCGCGGAAAGTGGCGGCGTCGTCCGGATCGGGTTGACCCACTACAACACGTCCGACGAGATCGACCGCGTCGTCGGCGCTCTCGCCCGGATCGTGGAGGGCGTGGCGGTCGCGTGACGGGCCGCCTTCCCGCGCCCGACGTCGCGATCGTCGGCGGCGGGATCATTGGCGCCGCGTCGGCCGCCTTCCTGGCCGCGGCCGGCGTCCGGGTCACGCTCTACGAACGGTCCGACATCGCGGCCGCCGCCTCCGGTCGGAATTCCGGCGTGATCCAGCATCCGTTCGATCCGGTCCTCGTCGCCCTCTACCGTGAGTCACTCGCGCTCTACCGCGAGCTCGCTTCGGTGTCGGAGGGAGCGTTTCGTCTCGGCGACGAGCCGGCCGGTCTCCTGATGATCGGTCCTGGCGAGGAAGCGGCTGCGGCTGCCAACATCACGGCCGCCTGGGCAGAGACCTATCCCGCCGTCCGACCGGAGATCGTCGCCGGCCAGAGCCTGCGCGACCTCGAGCCGGCGCTCGCCCCCGACCTGGTCGCGTGCCGCCTGGCCATCGGCTACCCGGTCGCGCCTGCCTCCGCGACGCATGCCTACGCGCGGCTGGCCGAGGCCCGCGACGCGACGATCCGGCTCGGGGCCGACGTCGGTCTTGCGCTGGACGGCGACACTGCGCTCGGCGTCCTCGTCGACGGCCGGCTGGAGCCGTCGGGCGCAGTCCTCGTCGCGGCGGGTCCGTGGACACCGGCCCTGGTCGACCCGACCGGCGGCTGGCAGCCAATCCGCAGCATCTGGGGCGTCGTTGCGCAACTCGACCTCCCCGATCCGCCGCGTCACGTCGTCGAGGAATTCGAGATCGACATCGAACCGAGCGCCGAGGCACGCGAGGAGGCTGAAGCAGACGATGGTCTCGGGTTCAGCCTCATGACCGCAGACGGAGTCAGTGTTCTCGGGTCGACGTTCCTCGACGGGGAGCCGCAGCCGGACGCCTTCGCGGCCGGCCTCCGGGAGCGGGGCTCGCGTTACGTGCCGGCGATCGCGACTGCGCCGCTCGTGAGCCTGCGTGCGTGCGCCCGACCGGTGGCACTCGACGGCCGACCGCTCGTCGGCGCCGTCCCGGGCATCGACCGGGCCTTCGTGGCCGCCGGAAACGGGCCGTGGGGCATCTCGACCGGTCCCGGGACGGCCCGCCTGATCGCCGACCTCGTTCTCGGTCGCGGCGTCCCGATCCCCGCGGCGCTGAACCCGGCGCGGTTCGCCCGCATCACGCCCGCGATCGCCGGTCAGCGCGATCCGCTGCCCGGGTAGCGGCTCAGCTCGATCAGCTGGCGGATGTCGCCGTTCTGGGCGACCACGTAGATCTCGCCGCCCTCGCTCTGCCCGAACGAGGTGATGTTGAGACTCGTGTCGAGGAGCTCCCGCCCGGTCGCGGGCGCCGCGGCCGTCGACTTGACCGCCCAGATCCGGCCGCTGCAGTAGTCCGCGTAGAAATAGCCGCCGCGAAGGAGGGCATAGCGGTTGCCGCGGTAGACGTAGCCGCCGGTGATCGAGCAGTTGCCGTTGACGTGGCCGTACTCGGCGAGGGGCAGCGTCTTGCCGGCCTTCGAGCAATTGGTCGGCTCGAAGCAATGGAAGCCTTCCATGACGTCCCAGCCGTAGTTGAGCCCGCGACCGCCACCGGACGCCCTGGTCGATCGGTCGACCTCCTCCCAGCTCCCCTGGCCGACGTCGGCGATCCAGAGGTCCCCGGTGATCCGATCGAACGACCACCGCCATGGGTTG
>Ga0210378_10001146_pt1 | contig 13798 bp, 18 predicted proteins | sample PLM1_60_b1redo_FD_155465 | JGI IMG/M metagenome (GOLD analysis project Ga0210378, IMG submission 155465) | Groundwater sediment microbial communities from an aquifer in East River, Colorado, USA - PLM1_60_b1 redo | ecosystem: Environmental > Terrestrial > Soil > Riparian zone | place: USA: East...
CTCGCCCTCGCTTAGTCCGCACGGCCCACGCGCTCCTCCACGCGGTTGATCACCGGCCACGTGTACGCATCATCTCAACCCAATGGAGGAGACGTCTATGTTGAGGAAGTTATTGGTCATCGCGGTCCTGCTCCTCGCGATGGCCGGCGGTGGCGCGGGCCCTGACCTCCGGCCCTTCAACCACGTCTACGGCTCGCCCGATCAAGCGTTCGGCCTCTTCGACGAGGCCCGTGACGTCGTCACGCATCGCGTGTTGCAAAGGTCTGACGGTGCGCTCGAGTGGGAGTCACCCGGGCGAGAGCGCAGTGCTCACGCGATGTGATGACGAGGCGACGGCTCATGCGGTGGGTGATCCCGGTCGCGTTGTTCGCTGCCTTCGCCGCTATCGGCTACGCGGGCTGGGGGTTGTGGGACTCTTTCAGCCCCGGCTCCGGCGTGGCGACCGTCGTTGACGTGCCTCCCTTGTCGGCCGCAGCAGAAGCAGGGCGCGTTACCTACGACCGGAGATGCCTACAGTGCCACGGTCTCCATGGGGCAGGCACCGTCGTCGGCCCACCGCTCGTGCATCTCATCTACCGGCCAGCGCTCCATGCCGACTTCGCGTTCGAGCTCGCCGTTCGCCGGGGCGTCAGCGCGCACCACTGGCGGTTTGGCAACATGCCGCCCCAGCCGGATACAAGCCGCGATGAGGTGGAAGCGATCACTCGTTACATCCGGGAGCTCCAACGTGGGAACAACGTCAACTGAACGAACCGCCGTCCGGCAGGCGATCCACCGCGCGAAGGGCGCGCCGTGTCTTCGAGGAGGGGACGAGCATGAAGAACGCCTGGATCGTGGGGCTGGCGCTGGCGCTCACCGCTGGGCCCACGGCCTCTACCATGGCTGCACGGTCGGACTTCAAGAGCCCAGGCCTCATCCCGACCATCGTCCGCAAGGCAGTGCCGGCTGTCGTCAGCATCACGACGCGCCGGATCGAGCAGGACGAGTTCAACCGCCCGTCTTCCCCGCGCGGACTCGGCTCGGGGTTCATCGCCGACCGACGCGGCTACATCCTCACCAACCTTCATGTCGTCGAGGGCGCCGACGAGATCAAAGTGACCCTCACTGATGGACGGCGGTTCACCGCGAGGCTCGTGGGCGGAGATCGGTTCAGTGAGGTCGCCGTGCTGAGAATCAACGGCGATCGGTTGCCAGTGCTCGCGCTCGGCGACGCTACCCGCCTCGCGGTCGGAGAGACGGTGGTCGCGATCGGCAACCCGCTGTGGATCGAGGGCGGCCCGACCGTCACGGTCGGCGTCATCAGCGCGCTCGCGCGGTCGATGGAGGAAGAGGGGCTGCCGGTCCTCCACAACTTGATCCAGACGGATGCCGCCATCAATCCCGGCAACTCGGGTGGTCCGCTGCTGCACCTCGAGGGTCGCGTGATTGGCATCAATACCGCCCTGATCCCCTCCGCGCACGGCATCGGCTTCGCCGTGTCGGTAACGACCGCCGCGCCCGTGCTTCGGACGTTGATGACGACCGGACGCGTGGTCCGGCCCACGATCGGGGTGTACGCCGTGAGCGTCACGTCGCAGGTCGCGTACGCCAACGACCTGCCGATGGAGCGCGGTGCTCTCGTAGTCCGCACTGAGGCGCAAGGGCCTGCCGAGGCCGCAGGGATCAGATCCGGCGACGTCATCACCGGTATCAACGCGCGAGCGGTGAAGGATCTGCATCAGCTGCACGACCTTCTGGCCGTCCATAAGATCGGCGAGACAGTGGAACTGAGAGTCTGGCGCGACGGGCAGACCGTCGGCACGCGAGTGATGCTGGAGGAGCTCCGCTGATGTCGCGTGCGCAACGACGTGCTCTTCGTTCACCGGGCATGGGGTGTGCCTTGAGCCCTAAACGGTGCGAAGGAGGGGGCGCACACGCCCCGGGCGCCGTGGAGGTCGGTGGCGAAGTGCGCAAGCGGCTCGACAGACGGCCGCGTCGGAAGGAAGGAGGCACTATGACTCTCGGTCGACGCGCGCTGATGGCCGCTGGGTATAGGCTCATCATGGTTGTCGTCATCTGTACTCCAGGATCGCTACGAGCTGATGATCCGGTCGAGGTGCTGATCGACCATCATGCCGTGAAGCCCGCCCTCCTGCGAATTGCCATCGACCGCACGATTCTGTTCGTCAATCGCTCTGGCAAACCCATCGACGTGACTTTCTTGGGATACCGGGGGATGCACCACGTGTCCGAGTCGTCAGGCCAGCTGACGGTGGTGTTTCACCACGCTGGCCGGCACCCCTACATCGCCACGTTCGGGGATTCCGACGAGAGCCATCTCCACGGTCTCGTTGAGGTAGATGCGAGCCCGAGTCATGGCCGGGAACCGCCCGTCTGCACGGGCTTGATAGTCAGGGACATCTGTATTTCGCCGTAGGATCTTCACGTCTTCTACTGCGACCTCTTTCTCCACCGTTGGCCCTTCGGCATGAAGGGGCGCTCATCGGCAAGTGATGTTCGTGGCCTCGGGAGGGTGAAGATGCGACACGATATTTGGTTCAGAAGAAGCGTCGCCCCGATGGGTATCGTCCCCGTCTTCCTGCTCGGGATCCTTCTCGCGCTGGCGACGCCGCTGGACGCCGACGAAGAAACGCAACGCCTGCTGCAGGCGCTCTTGGTCGATACGCCGGCTCGTCCGGTGGCCGCGCCGCAGTTCTCGCTGCCCGAGTTGAATGGAAGTGCGATCCGCCTCGCCGATCTCCAGGGCCGGATCGTGATGCTGTACTTCTGGACAACGTGGTGACCGCACTGCACGAGGGAGTTGCCCTCGATCAATGCCCTGTACGAGGGGTTCAAGGGGCGTGGGTTGGCCTTGCTCCTTGTGAACATGGGAGAGGATGCCGAGCTGGTTCGCCAGACCGTGAAGAAACGGGGCTATACCGCGCCCGTGCTGCTGGACGCTAACCGAGAGGTGACTGCTGCCTATCGCGTCACCGGCACGCCGACGGTGTACCTCGTCGACCGGCGCTCTCAGATCGTCGGGCGCGCGATTGGGCGGCGAGAGTGGGCGGGAGAGGAGGGCCGGCGGCTGCTCGCGGCACTCCTCAAGCCATGAGCGCCTCGCCGGTCGTCTGGGTCAGTGCGGTGCGGCTGTCGCTCGTCGTCGTCGCGTCTGCGCAGCCGCCGGGGGGGCACGGTGTCCTTTACAACAACTTCGTGCACCCATGCACGTCCACGGCGGACCGTCTGAAGTAGTCAAGCTGGATGGTGTCACTCTGGCGCCCAGCGCGCGGTATCTCGCGGACACCATTAACGTCGGGCCTGGCCAGCGCTACGATGCCATCTGGACGGCACGCCGACCGGGCAAGTGGCTTGTCCACTGCCATATCCCTCACCACACGACACAACAACGTCGAGACGCTCGGAGCCGGCGGCCTTACGATGATCCTGGACGTCCGGTAGGACCGGAGCTGATCGAGGAGATTCGTGTCACGGTACTGAGCCCGGCAATCATGTGGCGGCCGCTCAGAGCTTATGGTCGTGAGCGTTGGCATGGGAGAGGGAGGTCGCGATGAGACGCACTGAGCATGATCGCCAGCCCGAGGCTGACCGCACGCCCGGGCCTGTGAAAGACCCGGTATGCGGCATGGACGCGATGCCCGGTGAAGCGGCCGGCGGAAGCGCCGAGCACGCCGGCACGACCTACTGGTTTTGCAGCCCGCGCTGCCGTGAGAAATTCGTCGCTGAGCCCGCGCGCTATGTGGGGGTCACTCCAGCGACGTCGGCCGGGGCGCCCCGCACCGTGGACGAGCGCGTCTACACCTGCCCCATGCACCCGGAGGCGCGACAGAAGGGCCCGGGCTCGTGTCCGAAGTGCGGAATGGCGCTGGAGCCCGTCGCGCCCGCAGCCCCGCCGGCATCGCGTGAGTACACCTGCCCGATGCATCCCGAGATCGTGCGCCCGGGGCCGGGTGCCTGTCCGATCTGCGGCATGGCGCTCGAGCCCAGGACGATCAGCGCGGAAGAGGAGGAGAGCCCCGAGCTCCGCGACATGACGCGGCGCTTCTGGGCGAGCACGGTGCTGACGCTGCCGTTGCTCGCCTCGGTCATGGGCGACATGCTGCCCGGCCAGCCGCTGCGTCACCTGATCTCGCCGCACGTCGCCGCGTGGGCGCAGCTCGTCCTGGCCACGCCCGTCGTGCTCTGGGGCGGCTGGCCGTTCTTCGTCCGCGGCTGGCAGTCGGTCGTGAACCACAGCCTGAACATGTTCACGCTCATCGCGCTCGGCACGGGGCTCGCGTACGCCTACAGCGTCGCGGCCACCCTCGCGCCGGGACTCTTTCCTGCCGCGTTCCGGATGCACGGCGGGGAAGTCGGCCTCTACTTCGAGGCCGCCGCCGTCATCACGGTCCTCGTGCTGCTCGGTCAAGTGCTCGAGCTGCGCGCGCGGAGCCAGACGAGCGGCGCCATCCGGGCGCTGCTCGGCCTGGCGCCGAGAACCGCGCGCCGCGTGCGCGCGGACGGCGATGAGGAGGACGTCGCGCTCGACGCGATCCAGGTGGGCGACCTCCTTCGCGTGCGACCCGGCGAGAAGGTGCCCGTGGACGGCGTCGTCGTTGAGGGGACGAGCGCCGTCGACGAGTCGATGGTGACTGGCGAGCCGATTCCGGTCGAGAAGACGGCCGGGGAGCGCGTGATCGGCGGCACGGTGAACGGCACCGGCGGCTTCGTGATGCGAGCCGAGCGCGTCGGCCGCGAGACGCTCCTCGCCCAGATCGTCCAGATGGTGAGCGAGGCTCAGCGCAGCCGCGCGCCGATCCAGCGCCTCGCCGACCTGGTCGCCGCGTGGTTCGTGCCCGCGGTCGTGCTCGTCGCCCACGTGTCGGCGATCGCCTGGGCCGCGGTCGGGCCCGAGCCCCGCGCGGCCTATGCGATCGTCAACGCGGTCGCCGTGCTCATCATCGCTTGCCCGTGCGCGCTCGGGCTCGCGACCCCGATGTCGATCATGGTCGGTACCGGTCGTGGCGCCGCCGCCGGGGTGCTCATCAAGAACGCCGAGGCGCTCGAAGTGATGGAGCAGATCGACACCCTGGTGGTGGACAAGACGGGGACGCTCACCGAGGGCAAGCCAAAGCTCGTCACGGCGGAACCCGCGGCCGGATTCGAGGAGACGGAGCTGCTCGGGCTCGCGGCTGGAATCGAGCGCGGCAGCGAGCATCCGCTCGCGGCGGCGATCGTCGGCGGGGCTACCGCCCGTGGGATTGCCGTGGCGCCGTCGGAGGAGTTCAAATCGGTCACCGGCAAGGGGGTCGTCGGGCGCGTGTCCGGCCGCGCCGTCGCTCTCGGCAACCGGCGGCTGATGGAAGACATCGGCGTGGCGTTCGGCGGCCTGAGCGAGCGGGCCGATGGGCTGCGCCGCGACGGACAGACGGTCATGTTCGTGGCGGTGGATGGCCGGTCCGCCGGGCTCGTCGGCGTGGCGGATCCGATCAAGGCGTCGACGCCCGAGGCGCTCGAGCTCCTGCGCGCCTCGGGACTGCGGATCGTGATGCTGACCGGCGACAGTCGCGCGACGGCCGAGGCCGTGGCGCGCAGGCTTGGCATCACCGAGATCGAGGCCGAGGTGCTGCCCGAGCAGAAGATCGCGGTCGTCAAGCGCTTGCAGGCGGAGGGCCGGAAGGTGGCCATGGCCGGCGACGGCGTGAACGACGCCCCCGCGCTCGCTCAGGCCGAGGTCGGCATCGCCATGGGCACCGGCACCGACGTCGCCATGCAGAGCGCCGACGTCACGCTCGTGAAGGGCGACCTCCGCGGTATCGCGCGGGCGCGCCGCCTGAGCCGTGCGACGATGCGTAACATCCGCCAGAACCTGTTCTTTGCCTTCGTCTACAACGCGTTTGGTGTTCCGATCGCCGCGGGCGTGCTCTACCCTTGGCTCGGCGTCCTGCTCAGCCCGATGATCGCGAGCGCGGCGATGAGCCTGAGCTCGGTGTCCGTCATCGGCAACGCCCTGCGGTTGCGCCACGCCTCCCTGTGACGTCGGCGACCGTGGCACACTGTCTCAGCATGAAGGTCGCGCTACCAGTCTCGGCTTGCAGACCGAGACTGCCATGAAAGGGATCGCGGGACGGACGGCCGCATCGTGGGCCGGGGCGTTCAGCCTGCTCTTGTCGGTGGCCGGGCTCACAAGCGCGCAGGCGCCGACGCTGTGCGGAGCCGGTGGCGCCCTCGTCGCGCGAACCATCGTTCACCACGACTTCAGAACACCTTCCGAGGATGCCGTGCTACTTGCCGTAAATGACATCCATTGCGATTACGGGGTGCGTGACACCACGCATATGGCAAACGTCGTCGTGGCGACGATCGTCGCTGGGCAGCGTGTCTACGGGATCTTTCACGTTCACTTCACCGCCGATGGCACACTACGTTCCGTTGCGGCGGTGAAGCCGTGGCGCGAGGTCGCCCGAGATGAATGGCGTGATGATCGGTGCAATTTCATCCGCGTGGTCTATCCCGCCGAGGCGGGAGTTCAGGGCTGTGAACCATGATCAAAACGCAATCGCGCACCATCGCTGCGCTCAAAGAAATCAGCCCGGCACTGATCGTGCCAGCACATTGCACCGGTTGGAAGGCGACCCATGCACTTGCCCGCAAACTACCCGAGGCGTTTGTCCCCAACAGCGTCGGCACTTGCTTCATGCTCTAGCAGGACGTCCCGCTCGCCGCTTCGAGGTCCTCCGCCTCCGCCGACAAGGCCTCGGCGCCGGCGACATTGACGAGGAGCTACACGCGTACTCCTGGGCCTGACGGGGCCGGCTCGAGCCGGCAGCCCGGCGGCAGATCCTGGACAGACTCGCGGCACTGGCGTCGTCGAGCCCTTCATCCGGCGAGCCGGAGTTCACGATTTCACCAAGTTACGGGCGAATATTACTTAGCGTCGTGGAAGATGACGCCGAGCGTATACCGGGACCCCGAGGTGACGCGGCTCACGCCGTGGCGCATGGCACTCCGATAGACACCGCGCGCGCCCTCGACCGGCCGGTAGCGCGTCGCGAAGATCACGATCTCGCCCTGTTCCGTGGCGATCGCCTCGCCCCGCGACTGCGCGCGCGGCCGCTGCTCGACCAGGAGGAAGTCACCGCCCGTATAGTCGCCGCCGCGCCGGCTCAGAAAGCACGTGAGCTGCAACGGGAACACGACGTCGCCGTAGAGGTCCTGGTGCAGGCAGTTGTAGCCGCCCGTCTCGTAGTGCAGGAGCAGCGGCGTCGGCTTGGTCTGGCCGCGCCGACGGCATAGCGCCAGCAGCCCGTCGAGGCTCGCCGGGTGGACGACCCCTCTCGAGAGGGCCGCTTCCCACCGGTTGGCGATCGCGGCAAGCGGGGGATAGGCGTGACGGCGGAGCGTCTCGACCAGGGGCGGCAGGGGCGCGGCGAAGTATCGGTATTCTCCGACGCCGAACTTGTAGCGCGCCATGTCGATCGTGCTCCGGAACCGTCGTTCGTCCTCATACAGGCCGATCAGCTCGGCGCATTCGAACGGACTGAGCACGGGGGGCGTCTTGGCATAACCCCATTGCCAGAGCGAGCGCTCGATCCCCCGCCAGTCGAGGCGCGCGAGCCGCGTCTTCATGTCGCCGGGGACGGCCGTGCCATAATCGGGGTCGACCGATGGAAGCGTTGCGATGGGTGGTACTCCTTCTGGCGATCGTCTCTGTGCTCGCATACCTCGTCCTCGCCGTCCTTGCCTTCAACCAACAGTTCCTCGACGTGGACTACTCCGCGCTCGCGCTTGCCCAGTCCGCCCGGCATCCACACCTCGAGTCTCTCATGCACACCCTGAGCAATGTCGGCTCGGGCTACGCGCTGGTACCCCTGAGCGTCGCCATGTTCGTTCTCCTCCGGCGCCACGGCCATCGCGCCGCGCGGTTCGTTCCGGCGATGGTCGTCGGGTCGTATGTCGTCTTCGCGCTCACCAAGTGGGTCGTCGCCCGCCCGCGCCCCCGCCTGTCTCCGTACGGCTTTCCGAGCGCTCACACCTTCGGCGCCGTCGTGTTCTTCGGCGGCCTGATCTATTTCCTCTGGACCATCGAGCTGCGCCGGATCTGGCAGTGGACGGGGACGGTGTTCCTGGTACTGCTGATCCTCGGAGTCGCGGCGAGCAGGCTCTACCTGAGAGCCCACTGGCTCAGCGACGTGCTCGGAGGCGTTGCGGGCGGCACCGCGTACCTCCTGTTCTTCCTGCTCGCGGCCGATCCGAGACTCCGGCCGTCTCGATGACGGGAGATCGGGGGCGCTCGCGCCCCCTCAGCTCACCGTCGCGAGCTTGCCTTCGCCGCGGCCGCGTCGGCCTTCTTGAAGTGCGCGTCGGTGAAGCCGTAGAGCTGTGCTCCACCGGCGAGGATCTGGGCCGCGATCTCGCGCGGCACGTTCTTCAAGAGGTTCGTCGAGACGTGCGGGAAGTTCGAGTCGAAGTGCGGATAGTCGGTCGAGATGCACATCCGGTCCGCGCCGATGAGGCCGGCCGTCGCCTCGATCTCCGGCTCGCTCCCTTCGACCGCCGCCCAGCAGTTGCGCCGGAAGTACTCGTGCGGCGTCAGGGCGAGATACGGGGCGTGCGAGTCACGGTACTGGGGATAGTCCCACTCGATTCGGGACAGGAGGCCGGGCACCCACGAGTTTTGAGCTTCCAGGAAGCCGACCCGGAGCGTTGGATGAAACTCGAACACGCCGCCGATGATCATCGCGATCAGGGCCTGCTGCATCTCGATCCAGTGGCTGGCGACGTGGCGATAGAACCGGTTCTCACCGTACAGCGGGATCATGCGGGAGTAGAGGGCGCTCACGCCCTCGTGAAACCCCCAGGTGGCGTTCAGCTCCTCGTGCACGGTATAGAGAGGGTCCCAGTAGTTCGAGTGCCAGTAGTGTCCGTTGACGAGATTCGGCCGGATGAACGAGCCGACGGCGTCGAGCTCGCGGACGCATCGCACGAGCTCCCGGCAGGCCAGGTGCACGTCGTGCACCGGCAGCATCGCCACCCACTTGAGCTGGTCCGGGCTGTACGCGCAGAACTCGTGGATCCAGTTGTTGTACGCCTGGCAGATGGCCAGAGAGAGCTGCGGGTCCATATTGTCGCGGCCGAGCAAGGCGAGGCCGGCGGTGGGGTACAGCACCGCGATGTCGACCCCTTCCATCTCCATGCCCATCACCTGGGCGACGGGATCGTATTCGCGCTCGACCGCGAAGTCGAGCCGGCCGGTGTCGAAGAGCCGTGATCCCGACAAGGGCTGCGTGCTCTGCGGCCCGCTGTTCCGGACGCGCTTCCGGTACTGCTGGAGGTCCATGTCCGAGGTCGGGATGCCGTCGATGACGGTCAGGCCGGCGGCGCCGCGCCTGGCACGGCCGTCGGCGCCCACCGGGACGCTGATCCGGTCCTTGAACTGCGGGTCCAGATAGCGATCGAAGAGGTCCGGCGGCTCCATGATGTGCATGTCGCTGTCCACGAACCTGAATCCGTCTTTCATGGCACTCTCCTTGTTCGCACTACGTCCCTCAGCGATAGGCGTCCGGCGCCTGTTTGATGGTTTTCCAGAAGACCGGGTCGTGACCGGGAAAGATACGACCGCGCACGAGCCGCGCGATCGTCTTCAGCTTCTTGAGCGAGTGAAGCGCCAGCACCGGGTTCCAGACCACGCCGGGCACGCGCTCTTTGTCCGCGTGCTCCTGCCAGTAGCAGGCGTCGCCCGTGAGGATGACCGGGCCCGTCGCGGGCAACTCGACCAGCAAGGACTGGTGGCCCGGCGTGTGGCCGTCCGTTCGCAACACCGTCACGCCCGGGAGCAGCTCGGTATCGCCGTCTAGCAGACGCCAGCGGTAGTCCGGCAAATCGAAGTTCTTCCGGTAATAGAACGACTCGAAGAAGGAGGCCGGGTAGTGGGCATAGGAATACTCGTCCTTCTGGACGATCAACTCGGACTTGGGGAAGAGCGCGGCGCCCCCGGCGTGGTCGAAGTGGAGGTGTGAGAGCACGACCATGTCCACGTGGTCGGGCTCGAGACCCACGAGGTCAAGCCGGTGCACCAGCAAGTCCTCTTCCGTGAAGCGTGCGAGCGGGTCGCTTCGCATGAGCCCCGGGACGGCGCGAGGCGAAAGACCCGTATCGAAAAGAATCATCGCTTCGGAGGTGCGCACGAGCCAGCAGGCGACCGGGATCTGGACGCGCTCGCCGGAGAACTCGTCGTAGAAGAGCCCGGAGCGCTCGAAACCCATGAACCCGTTCTGCAGCGCGTACAGGCCCTGGACCGCCATGCCGCGCATGATAGCACCACGCGGTCACCTCGAGTCGGCCGGGAGCGTGTTGGGCTACAATCGCTCGCATGGACTTTCAGCTGACGGAGCAACAGGAGCTGATCCGCAAGGAAGTGGCGACCCTCGCGCGATCCTTCTCGCTCGACTACTGGCTGGAGAAGGACCGGAAGGCGGAGTACCCGGCGGACTGGATCCGGGCCTTCGCGCAGGCCGGCTGGCTCGGGATGATCATTCCGGAGGACTACGGCGGCTCGGGCCTGGGCGTGACCGAAGCAACGGTGATGCTGCACGAGATCTGCGCCGCCGGCGCCGGGACGACGGGCGCGTCCCCAATCCACTTCTATCTCTTTCCTCCGATGCCCGTGATCAAGCACGGCTCGGAGGACCTCAAGCGGCGGTACCTGCCGCGCATCGCTGCGGGCGAGATCGTCATGTCGTTCGGCGTGACCGAGCCCAACGCCGGTACGGACACCTCACGCATCCAGACCCGGGCCGAGCGCCACGGTGACGGATACGTTGTCATTGGCCGCAAGGTGTGGAACACCAACGCCCAGCACGCGACCCACACCCTCCTGCTTGCGCGCACCTCGCCCCGCGAGGCGGCCAGGCCCTTCGAGGGGATGACGCTCTTCTTCACGGAATTCGACCGCGCGAAGATCACGGTGCGCGAGATCGAGAAGCTCGGCCGGGCGGCGGTCGACTCGAACGAGATCTTCATCGACGGCCTCGAGATCCCGGCCGCGAACGTCGTCGGCGAGGTGGGCCGGGGCTTCTACCACCTCCTCGACTCGCTCAACCCCGAGCGCATCTTCACCGGGATCGAGGCGGTCGGCATCGGGCGGGCGGCGCTCGACCGCGCCGTGCAGTACGCGAAGGAGCGCGTGGTCTTCGACCGGCCGATCGGCCAGAATCAGGCGATCGCGCACCCGCTCGCGCTCGCCTGGGCGAAGCTCGAGACGGCCGGGTTGATGTGCCTGAAGGCGGCGTGGCTCTTCGACAACGGCCGGCCGTGCGGCGCCGAATCGAACACGGCCAAGCTGATGGCGGCCGAGGCGGGCTTCGAGGCGTGCGACGTGGCGCTGCAGACCCACGGCGGCTACGGCTACGCGAAGGAGTTCTACGTCGAGCGGCTCTGGCGCGAGGTGCGGCTCTACAAGATCGCGCCGGTCTCGCAGCAGATGGTGCTCAACTACCTCTCGGAGCACGTCCTCGGGCTCCCCAAGAGCTATTGAGTCGGCCACGGAGGAACTGGCGTACACGGGCGATCTCGACACGCCGAGCAACAAGCGGCTCGTCGACGGGATGGTGCGCGACTACGGCAACATCCCCGGGCTCTACGCGGCCCGACTCTACATCAACGGCATGGTCGCCGGGGCCGCGCTCGAGAAGACCGGCGGGAAGACGGACGACAACACCCCCCGCGGGCCGTTCTCGTTCGCCATCTTCGTCGTCATCGTGGTGTTCATGCCTGAGGGGCTGGTGCCGGGGACGCAGCGGCTCTGGCGCTGGGCTCGGGCCGCGGCGTCGGGGCCGCGGGTCAGCGCGGCGGGGTGACCCGGTCGACATCCTCGACGGGGCGCGGGATAATCCCGCGGGGAGGCGCCGCCATGAGCCAACTGCCACAGCTGCCGCAACGACTGCATCATTACGCCTTCGTCATTCGCGATCACGAGGCTAACCGGCAATTCTTCGAGGACGTTCTCGGGCTGCCGCTGGTGGCGACCTGGTGCGAGCAGGTCTTCAACACCGAGGTTCAGCGCGAGGTCGCGTACTGCCACACGTTCTTCGCGTTGGCCGACGGCAGCGCGCTGGCGTTCTTTCAGTTCGCCGACGACGAGATGTACGAGCGAAGCAAGGCGGTCTACCCTCAAATCGGCCGCTTCCAGCACATCGCGCTCAGGGTGGACCGAAAGACCTACGACGAGATCGACCATCGACTCGCGGCCGCAGGCATCCCGCGCCGGCAGACCGATCACGGGTACTGTCTCTCGCTCTACGTGACGAGCCCGGACGGACTGCGGGTCGAGTTCACCGTGGATCCCGATGACGTCGAAACGATCAACGCCATGCGCCGCGCCGATGCCCACACGGAGCTCGCGCGCTGGCTGGCCGGCAACCACGAGAGCAACAATCTCGAGCGCGCTCATTCCTGAGGCCGACGTGGTGCGCGCCGCAGGCCGTCGCGGGGCTGGGGCCCCGCCGGCCGAGGCGCGGCTATGAAAAAGGAGGTTCACGTGCCCACGATTCCCAAGGTCCTTCACGAGCACATCAACACCGCTTTCCCTGCCAGCGTGTGCCTGGTGGCCACCGTGCTGCCGAACGGGTTCGCCCAGGTCACTCCGCGGGGCAGCACGATGGTCTACGACGACGACCATATCGCGCTGTGGGAGCGCGGTAAGGGTTCGACGAACGCCAACCTCAAGGACAAGACGAAGGTCACCGTCTTCCTCCGGAAGCCTCAGCTCCGCGAGGCCGGCGTGCTGCCAAAGGGCGGCATCGCCCGCTTCTATGGAACCGCGGAGATTCACCGGTCCGGCGCGGTGTACGAGGAGATCTGGCGACGCCTCGTGCAACCCGAGAAGGAGCGCGATCCGGACAAGAAGGGATTCGGCGTCCTCATCAAGGTCGAGCGCGCGGAGGATCTCGACGGGCAGCCGCTCGCCCTGAAATGAGCGACCCCGGGGGCGTGCTCGAGGGCGTGCGGGTCCTCGACTTCGGGCGCTATATCGCCGGGCCGTATTGCGCGGCACTTCTCGCCGACCTCGGCGCCGACGTCATCCGCATCGAGCGGGCGGGCGGCGGCGAGGATCGGTGGGTGGCGCCGGTGGCCGAGGACGGCGTGGGCGCGATGTACCTGGTGATGAACCGCAACAAGCGCGCGATGACCCTCGACCCCGCGTGCCCGGAGGGTCGCGAGATCGTGCGGAGGCTGGTGGCCAGCGCCGACGTCGTCGTCGCGAACCTGCCCCCCGAGGTGCTGCGCTCGCTGGCGCTCGACCTCGAAAGCCTTCGCCGCGTGAAGGCCGACATCATCCTCACCACGGTGACGGCCTTCGGCGCCGGCGGACCGTGGAGCGGCAAGCACGGATTCGACGGCATCGGGCAGGTGATGTGCGGCTCGGCGTATCTCACCGGCACGCCGGAGCAGCCGCTGCGAGCCGCCGTCGCCTGGGTCGACTGTGGCACGGCGTCGCTCGCCGCGTTCGGCACGCTGGCCGCGCTCATGGCCCGCCGGCAGACCGGTCGGGGGCAGCAGGTGGAGGGCGCCCTGCTCCGGACCGCGATCGCCTTCAACAACCCGACGCTGGTCGAGCAGCAAGCGATCCAGGTCGATCGAGTCGCGACGGTCAATCGCGGCCAGACGTCGGCGCCTTCCGATCTGTTCCGCACCAAGGACGGCTGGATCCTCGCCCTCGCGATCGGAGAGCCGATGTTCCGGCGGTGGGCCAAGCTGATCGGTGAAGAGCACTGGCTCACCGATCCGCGGTTCAAGGACGATCGGGCCCGGGGCGACC
>Ga0210378_10001147_pt1 | contig 13797 bp, 10 predicted proteins | sample PLM1_60_b1redo_FD_155465 | JGI IMG/M metagenome (GOLD analysis project Ga0210378, IMG submission 155465) | Groundwater sediment microbial communities from an aquifer in East River, Colorado, USA - PLM1_60_b1 redo | ecosystem: Environmental > Terrestrial > Soil > Riparian zone | place: USA: East...
GAAACACGGTGGTGGCCAAGCCCAGCGAGCACACGCCGCTCTCGACGCTACGCCTCATGAAGGCCTTCGACGAGCTGCCGGAGGGGATCGTCAACGTCGTCACCGGTTACGGTCCCGAGGCGGGGATGCCGCTCGTCGCCCACCGCGACGTCGAGCTGGTGGCTTTCACGGGCAGCCAGGCCACGGGGCGGAAGGTGGCGGTCACGTGCGCCGAGCAGCTCAAGAAATGCCACCTGGAGCTGGGCGGCAACGACCCGCTGATCGTGGACGAGGGCGTGGACCTCGAGGTGGCGGCGAAGGGCGCCGCCTGGGCCTGCTACCTCAACATGGGCCAGGTGTGCACTTCGGCCGAGCGCTTCTACGTGGTGGGGAAGGCCTTCGACGAGTTCGTGGACCGTTTCGTCGCCTTCACGAGGACCCTGCGCATCGGCGATCCCCTGGGGCCCGACGTGGACCTCGGGCCCATGGTGAGTGCCGAGCAGCGCGCCAAGGTCGAAAAGAAGGTGGCCGACTCGCTCGCCGCAGGGGCGCGGCTGATGGTCGGCGGCCGGCGCCCGGACCGCTTCGCGAAGGGCTTCTACTACGAGCCGACGGCGCTCGTCGACGTGGACCCGTCCATGGCGCTCATGCACGAGGAGACGTTCGGCCCCGTGGCGCCCATCGTCCGGTGCCGCGACATCGACGAGGCGATCGCGCTCGCCGACCGAAGCGAGTACGGGCTGGGCGCCTCCATCTACACCAACAGCCTCGAGCACGCCATGAAGGCGATGGAGCAGGTCCACGCCGGGACGTTCTGGGTCAACGATCCCCTGACCGACAACGACGCGGGCCCATTCGGGGGCATGCGGCGCAGCGGCATCGGGCGCGAGCTGGGCAGCGAGGGGATCGAGGATTTCCGCGACAGCAAGCACGTCCACCTCGACTACGTGATCGGGGTCAAGCCCTACTGGTTCCCGTACCGCTACGACCGCCCGCGCGAGTGACGGCGCGATACCCGCCGGCGTGCACGCATGCCTCTCGCGCCGAGCGCGGATAGGAGCGCCGCCGCCGGGACGCAGCGCTCCGGAGGCAGCACGCCCCGCGCCTCGATCGTGCCGTCGAGGATCATGCGGGTCACGATCGCGGGCGCGAACCCCGTGTCGCGGGCGACGGCCGAGAGCGGTGGCCGCCTCTGGGGACGCGCCGTGAGGTCGTAGCGGACCTGCACGCGGCCGCGCTCGTCCTCGCCATCCACGACCACCGCCAGCGTGTCGCGGTCGTCGACGAAGTCGGGCGGGGGCGGCAGGCGGGAGAAGCAGTCGAGGAGCACCTCCCGGGGCGCCACGCCCCGCGGGCCCGGACGCGGATCGGCGAGGCCCAGCTCGATGAGGAGCCGGAGGCGCGCGATCACCTCGGGGTCGTAGGCGATCTTGAAAGAGCACTCTCGGATGCCCCGGCTCCGGTACGTGAGCGGGAGCGTGGCGACCTCGGAGTGAAGGCTGAAGTGGACGCGCTGGGTCCCGATCTCGAAGTGGAAGTCCTCGCCCCCCGAAAGTGGGGGCACGCTCCGGAAGCGGCCGCGCTCGAAGACCATCGGAGGCAGCGTGAACTCGTCGAGCACGGTGGCGGGGGAGAAGGCGAAGGGCAGGGGCGAAGCATAGCGGGTGAAGTCGGCCCCGCCGTTGTAGACGCGGATCGACCGGACGCGGCGCAGGGGATCGGCGGCCGCCCTAGCGAGCACGTTGGCGATGCCGGGCGCGCTGCCCATGCCGAGGACCGCCAGCAGGCCGGCGCGGCGGAAATCGCGGTGGCGGCGAAGCTGGCGCCGGGTGGTGTGGAAAAGGCCACCCAGATCGACGTAGTGGCAGCCGGCGCGGAGCGCCGCCTCCATCACGGCCAGGTTCAGGCGATAGGGGGCGCAGTGCACCAGGGCGGCGGCGCCCGCGAGCTTCCGGGCGAGCGCGGCGGGGTCGGTGGCGTCGGCGCTGGCTACCTCGCACGAGCGGCCACCGTATTGCCGGGCCACGCGCTCGGCCGCGGCGCGGTCGCTTTCGAGAAGGCGCACCGGATGACCCGCGCGCGCCAGGTCGTAGACGACGGCGCGGCCCATGGCCCCCGCCCCGCCGAGGACGGCCACGAGCGGCCGGCCGCGGGCGGGGGAAGCGGTACCACTTTTCGGCATCGCGCTAGTCTACCCGCGCCGGACGGCGTATCCTCTTGGCCGGCAAGGGAGGCCCATGGCGAGCAAGGGTTTCAGGGTACGTCTGGACGACGGGTCCGAGATGGACCTCGACAGCACCATGGTCCGCTCCTGGTACGACCAGGGGCTCATCCGGGGCGACACGCCCATGCGGGCGCCGGGCTCTCGTAACTGGAAGCGCATGGACGAGGTCGTCGAGATGCGGGGCTGGGGACCCTCCGACCACGCGGGACCCGAGGACGACGAAGACGCGCCGGGGGCGGCCGGATCGCAGAAATGGCGAAGCTTCGTCGCCTCCGGCCTGATGTTCGCAGTCGCGGCGGCGGCCGCCTACCTCTGGTTCTTCCCCGAGCGGTGGACGCCGGCGCTGGCGCCCGCGCCGTGGAAGGAGATCGCGCTGGGGGCCCTCGTGCTCGCTCTCGCCCTCGTCCGCGGCTGGCCCATCGGGCGCATGTTCGCGCGGGTCGTGATGCTTCTGGCCGCCTTCGCCCTCTTCCCGCTGGCGGGCCTGCTCATCGCCCAGGGAGTGCGGGGCCTGCCCCTGCTGGTGCTGCTGTCGGCCTGGATCCTGGCCTCGGGGTTCTTCGCATTCCTCGGTGCCGCCGTGGCCACTTCGAGCGCCATCCTGTTCCTCATCGCGATCCTCCTCGGCGCCGCCGGCATCGCCTATTTCGGATACGTGCCGCCGGGCTCCGCCGCGGCGCCGCCGACCGCCCAGCTCGCGGCGCCGGCACCTCCGCCGACGGTCCCCCAGACCGTCCCCATTGCTCCGGCCTCCACCGTGCCGGCGCTCTCGGCCTCGCCCGCGCCCAGTCCCACGACGGATCCCGGCTTCACGCTCGCGGTCCGGGCGGCCACCCAGGAGGTTCCGCTGCTCACTCCGCACGCGGCCGAGCTGCTGATGTCGCGCAGCGCGGCGCAGGTCCTCGAGCCTCCCGAGGCGTTCCGGCGAGCCTACGGCCTCGTGGGCCGTGGCCTGCACGCGTTGAGCAAGCCCGAATCGAAGGAGATGGGCGACCTGCACACGCTCATCTACTCCTCGCTCCCGCCGGGCGAGCGCGACCGGCTCGGCGACTACATCGACCGCGCCCGCAGCCGCTATGCCACGACGCCGGAGGAAGACCGGCAGATGAGCCGGCTCATGAAAAGGGTGGTGACGTCGCTCCCCGCCGACAAGCGCGCCCGGCTGCAGGCGCTGTTCGAGAAGGCGATGACCGCCGGCCTGGAGAAGCCGTAGAGACCCCTCACCCTACCCTCTCCCCAGGGGGGAGAGGGATGGCCAACCGCGATAGCGAGAACGGCGCGAGGTCGAAGCGGCTGCGCCCAATGGTGGCGAGGTCGGCCAGGATCTCCCCGACGACACTCGCGAACTTGAAGCCGTGGCCGGAGCACGGGCTGGCGACGATCACCTGGGGGTGGTCGGGGTGGACGTCGATGACGAAGTGGTGGTCGGGTGCGTTGGTGTACAGGCAGACCCGGGCCTCGCGCAGCCGGCCCGCCGCCGCGGGCAGGTAGCGCTCCACCAGCCGTCGCATCGCCGACTCGTCCTCCGCGGTCGGCTCGCGCCGCACGTGGTCGGGATCGGTGGTCTCGCCTTCGTGATGGATCCCGGCCTTCATCCCATCGCCGACGTCCGGCTGCGTCGCGAAGATCCGGTCGGGGGCGTACTCCCACACCGCCACCGGACAGCGGTCGGGGCCGAACAGCTCGGGGGTTTGGGCCGGCTCGAACCAGTGGAAGAGCTGTCGCTCGACCTGGAAAGGGCGGGCGAGGGCGCCGAGGAGCGACGGAATCCACGGTCCGGCCGACAGGATCAGGCGCGCGGCGCGATGTGTTCCCCCGGCGGTGGTGACCTCCACGCCGCGTCCGTCCGCCCGCCAGGACAGGACCGGCTCGTTCGTCCTCAGTTCCGCACCGTGGCCGCGCGCCAGATCGAGGGCGGCCTCCACGCTCGCCTCGGGGGCGAGCATCCCCGCCCGCGGCTCGAACAGGCCGATCGTGTCTTCGGGCGGCGTGAAGCCCGGGTGGCGGCGGCGGATCTCGCCCGCCGTGAGCACCTCGTGGGGGAGCGCATGCTCCATGGCGCTCCGGCGCGCGCCGCTGAAGAGCACGCCCGTCTCGGGGCCGGCCATGAGGCCGCCCGTCTGCCTCAGCAGCCGGCGGCCCGATTCGCGTTCCAGGTCGGCCCAGTTCTCGTAAGCCCGGCGCAGCAGCGGCACGTAGCAGGGGTGCTCGAAGTAGGCCTCGCGAATGATGCGGCTGCGGCCGTGGCTCGAGCCGAGCGTATGAGGGGGTGCGTACCGATCGAAGCCGAGGACGCGGCGGCCTCGTCGCGCCAGCTGCCACGCCGCCGCGCTGCCCATGGCCCCCAGGCCGGCGACGATGACCTCCGCGCCGGTCACGCGCCGCGGCTCAGGGCCGGTTCCGGATGATGGCCTCGACGGTGTCCTGGGCGCGGGCCTCGTGGAAGCGCTTCAGGACCTCGAGCACGTGGGGATGGGTCTGGGTGATCGTGTCGAGGGTGGCCTTGTCCAGCTCCAGCACCTCGCAGGGCGCGGCGGCGGTCAGGGTGGCCGTGCGGGGCCTCCCGGTGAGGATCGAGATCTCGCCGAAGAAGGAGCCCTCGGCCAGCTCGTACACCTTGACGGACTCGCCGCGGGCGTTCTTCACGAAGGCCTTCACCCGGCCCGTCGTCAGGATGAAGAGGCTGGCGCCGGCCGCACCCTCGGTGACGAGGATGTCGCCCGGCTCGAACGTCAGGAGCCGGAGTCCCCGAATCACCGCCACGAGCTCTTCTTCCGAGAAGCCTTCGAAGAGCGGCGTCGAAACCACGGGGGCCGCGGCCTTCGCCTCGGCCTCGGAGAGATAGGCCATGTCTTCGAGGTCCGAGTCGGCGACCGCAACCGCCGACGCTTCGGGGGCCGCGGGCGGATCGGGAATGATCTCGGGCTCGGGAAGGATCTCCGGCTCAGGGATGATCTCCAGTTGTTGCTCCGGGGCGGCGGAGGCGAGCGGATCGGCCGACGGGTCGAACTCCTCCAGACCGAACTCGGGCGGGCTGGCCGCCGCGGGTGTCGCCGACGCCGTCGGACCCGGCGAGAGGCGCACCTTCTCCTGGATCAAGTGCGCGAGGCGCTCTTCGACGTCTCGACGTCCGGGCTCGATCTTCTCGATGCGCTTGAGGATCGCGATGGCCTTGGCGGCGAAGCCGTCGGCGGCTTCCGCGTCGGCCAGGCTCATCAGGATCCCGACCGCCTCCCGGCCGCGCCCGACCAGGATCAGCACGTCGGCGAGCTTCAGGCGCACGCGGGCATCGTTCGGCCTGCGGGCGAGCTGCGCCTGCAGCAGCTCCAGCGCCTTGGGATAGCTCTTGCGGGCGATGAGGTCCGCGAGTACGAAATCCACAGAGGGGATTCTAGTATGATGCCGGCCCGACCCGAGCGAGGCTCCCATGCAGGTCCTGATCGTCAACCAGTCGGAGGTGGCGCGCCTCCTGCCGATGGGGGCGTGCATGGAGGCCATGGCCGAGGCCCTCAAGTCCGTGAGCCGCGGCGAGTCGTTGCTGCCCCTGCGCCAGGTCATCATGCTTCCCGGCAACGTCGGGGCCTTCGCGGCGATGCCGGCCTACCTGGCCTCGCCGGCGGCCGTCGGGCTCAAGTCGATCACCGTCTTCCCGGGCAACCACGGGACCGAGCTCGACTCCCACCAGGGCGCGGTCCTGCTGTTCGAGACAGAGCGGGGCCGCCTGCTCGCGGTGATGGACGCCAGCTCGATCACCGGCATCCGCACCGCTGCCGTCTCCGGCGTCGCGACCCGGCTCCTCGCCCGCGCCGACGCGGGCAACCTGGCTCTGATCGGCACGGGGGTACAGGCGCTCAAGCACCTGGAGGCGATGTCCCACGCCCGGCGGCTTCGGCGAGTGAGGGCGTGGAGCCGTGACCCCGAGCACGTCCGCGCCTTCGCGCAGGCCGCGGGCCGATCGCTGGAGATGCGCGTGGAACCGGCCGGCTCCGCTCGCGAGGCCGTGGAGGGAGCCGATCTCATCTGCACCGTCACGTCCTCCCGCGAGCCGGTAGTGAAGGGGGAGTGGCTCTCGCCGGGTGTCCACGTCAACGCGGTGGGCGCGAGCCTGGCTTCGGCCCGCGAGCTGGACACGGCCGCGATCGCGCGCGCGCGCCTCTTCGTGGACCGGCGCCAGTCGGCGCTGAACGAGGCCGGCGATTTCCTGATCCCGCGGCGCGAGGGTGCGGTGGACGACGCCCACATCCAGGGCGAGCTGGGTGAGCTGCTCCTCGGCCGCTGCCGGGGCCGCCAGTCCGAGGGGGAGGTCACCGTCTTCAAGTCCCTGGGCCTGGCGATCGAGGACGTGGCGGCCGCCCGGCTCATCTACGACAACGCGCTGAAGGCCGGAGCGGGCACGCGGGTGGAGCTGGGCGGGGCGCGGGATGCCGGGGCTTGAGCCGCCGACACTCGCCGAGATCCGAGCGGCGCGAGACCGCCTGTCCGGGATCGCGCTCCGCACGCCGCTCGTCCGGCTGAACGTCGAGGACGCGCCGGCCGAGATCTACCTCAAGCTCGAGAACCTGCAGCCGATCGGCTCGTTCAAGCTCCGGGGCGCGGGCAACGCGATGGCGGTGGCGGAGCCGGCCGCCCTCGCCCGCGGCGTCTATACCGCCAGCGCGGGGAACATGGCCCAGGGCGTGGCGTGGTGCGCCCGCCAGCGCGGCGTGCCGTGCACGGTCGTCATGCCCGACCACGCGCCCCAGACGAAGCAGGCCGCCGTGGAGCGGCTGGGCGCGCGGACGATCAAGGTACCCTTTGACGCCTGGTGGCAGACGCTCGTCGATCGGCGTTACCCCGGAGTGGACGGCGTCTTCATCCATCCGGTGTCCGACCGCGCGGTGATGGCGGGCAACGGCACGATCGCGCTCGAGATCCTCGAGGACCTGGCCGATGTGGACACGGTCGTGATTCCCTACGGCGGGGGAGGGCTTTCCTGCGGGATCGCCGCCGCCCTGCGGGAGCTGCGCCCCCAGGCGAAGGTGTACGCGTGCGAGGTGGACACGGCGGCGCCCCTGCACGCGGCGCTGCAGGCGGGCGCGCCCACCCCGATCGACTACCGGCCGAGCTTCGTGGACGGGATCGGCGGCAAGGGGGTCCTGGCCGAGATGTGGCCGCTCGCGCAGCGCCTCCTCGCGGGTTCCCTCGTCGTGTCGCTCGACGCCGTGGCCGGAGCGATCCGGATGCTCGTCGAGCGGGCCCGGGTCGTGGCCGAAGGCGCGGGCGCCGCGCCCGTGGCGGCCGCGCTTTCCGGCCGTGCGGGAAGGGGCAAGGTCGTGTGCGTGGTCTCGGGCGGCAACATCGACCCGGCCAAGCTGGCGATCATCCTTCAGGGAGGGGTGCCGTAGGCCCTCGGCGATCGACCGGGAACTGCAAGGCCGTCCGCTGCGCGAGTGCGATGCCGCGCTCGAAGGAGCGGAAGATCCGCAACCGCCCCTTGCGGTTCCTCCACCCGGCGCGAGCCAGGGCCCGCAGCGGCTGGTCCTGGATCGCGACCAGGATTACCTTGATCCCGCTATCGTTGAGGTCCGCAACGAGCGACTCCATGGCCACGATCCCGGTGGCGTCGATGGCGGGGACGTGCTCCACGTCGAGGACGACCACGCGCACGTGGCGCCCCTCCATGGCCTGCAGCGCCCGCATGGCCTTCTGGGCGGCGCCGAAGAAGAGCGGCCCCGCGATGTCGTAGAGGACCACGCCGCGGGGCAGCGGCTCCTCCAGTTGGGGATGCCCCTCGGAGACCAGTTGAACGCTGGATACCTCGGCCATCCGGCGCATGAACAGCAGGGCCGCCATGAGAACGCCGGCGGTGACCGACACGACCATGTCGAAGACCACGGTGAGCGTGAAGCAGGTGAGCAGAACCGCCACGTCGCTGCGGGGCGCGACCCGGAGCAGATGGGCGAAATGCTTCGAGTCGCTCATGTTCCAGGCCACCACCAGCAGGAGCGCGGCCAGGGACGCCATGGGGAGATAGCCGAGCCACGGAGCGAGGAGAAGGACGGCGGCCAGGACGACGAAGGAGTGGACGACCGCCGCGACGGGTGAGCGCGCCCCCGAGCGGATGTTGGTGGCGGTGCGGGCGATCGCGCCGGTGGCGGCGATCCCCCCGAAGAACGGCGCCAGCACGTTGCCGATGCCCTGGGCCATCAGCTCCGCGTCGGGGTCGTGCCGGCGGCGCGTCATGCCGTCGGCGACCGTCGCGGAGAGCAGCGACTCGATGGCGCCGAGAATGGCGATCGCGAAAGCCGCCGGCATCAGCTCCCGCAGGAGGTCGAGGTTGACCCGCAGCGGCGCTCCGTCGGGCCCGGGCAGGCGCCAGGGCAGGACGGGCCGTGGCGGCTCGCGCGGGATCCCGGGACGGCGCACCCCCGCCGCGTCGTACGAGAAGCGAGTGTTGATCGTGGCCACCGAAAATCCAGGCACGCTCCGAGCCAGCGCGACCGCGCTCAGGGCGGCCACGGTGAGGGCCACGATGGGCGGCGGGACCTTGCTCTTGACGCGAGGCCAGAGGAGGAGCACGGCGAGCGTGATGAGGCCGATCGAGACGTCGGCCAGCCGGACCGTCGGTATCGCACGCAGCAGGGCGCCCAGGCGCTCCAGGTAGTGCTCGGGCATCCGCGGCACGGTCAGGCCGAGGAAGTCCTGGAGCTGGAGCGTGCCGATCACGACCGCGATGCCCGCGGTGAAGCCGGTGGTCACGGGGTAGGGGACGTACTCGATGAACTGGCCCATGCCGGCCGCGCCCATCGCGAAGAGAATCAATCCCGCGGCGAGGGTGGCCACGAGCAGGCCGCCCAGGCCGAAGCGGACCGCGATCGGGGCGAGGATCACGACGAAGGCGGCCGTAGGGCCGGAGACCTGGACCGGCGAGCCGCCGAGCAGCGCGATCACGAACCCGGCCACGATCGCGGTGTAGAGCCCGTGCTGGGGAGGAACGCCGGAGGCGATGGCCAGCGCCATCGAAAGCGGAAGCGCCACCACGCCGACCACGATTCCGGCCATGAGGTCGGCGCGCAGGGTCCGGCCGTCATAGTTCTCACGCAGGGCCTGGCGCAGCGCGGCCCCGATCCGGTGCACGGGCGCGCCCGGTACGGCGCCTGGCTCAGGCATCGGGCGCCCATTCTAGACCGACGCCGGTGCCGCCATTTGACCCGGCCGGCGAGCGCGTCTAGATTGCCACCCCCGGCGATGATCGACCTGTTCTTCCCCGAGGGCCTCTCCGTCGTCGACTCCCATACTGAGGGCGAGCCCACGCGCGTCGTCGTCGACGGCTGGCCCTTGCTCGAGGCGGCGACGATGGCCGAGCGGCAGGCGGACCTGCACCGCCGTTTCGACCATCTGCGGCGGGCCGTTGTCGGCGAGCCGAGGGGCCACGAGGCCGTGATGGGAGCGCTGCTCACGCCGCCCGCCGAGCCGGGGTCCGCGGCAGGTGTGATCTTCTTCGACAGCGTGGGGGAAGTCGGCATGTGTGGCCACGGCCTCATCGGGGTGGTGAGGACGCTGGAGCACCTGGGCCGGCTCGGGCCGGGAACGGTGCGGATCGACACGCCCGTGGGCACGGTGAAGGCGGATCTGGCGGCCGGGGGCTCGGTGACGATCGAGATCGGGCCCGTGAGGTGCCTCGCGCGGGACGTCCCGGTGGAGGTGCCGGGCCTCGGCCGCGTCGTCGGGGACGTGGCCTGGGGCGGGTACTGGTTCTTCCTCGCCCGGCTTCCCGGAGTGGCGCTGGAACTCGCCAACGTCGCCGATCTGAAGGACAAGGCGCTCCGGATCCAGAAGGCGCTCCCGGACAGCGGAGTGGCCGGCGAAGGCGGCGCAAAAGTGGACCATGTGCAGCTCTTCGGCCCCGCGAAGAGGAAGGACGCCGACAGCCGGAACTTCGTGCTCTTTCCGGGCGGCTCTTTCGACCGCTCGCCCTGCGGCACGGCGACGTCGGCGCGAATGGCCGCCCTCAGCGCGCGCGGCCTGCTGCGGCCCGGCCAGCCGTGGCACCAGGAGAGCATCACGGGGAGCCTCTTCACCGGGTGGCTCACCCGCGATCACGAGCTCCTCATCCCGCACATACGCGGCCGGGCCTTCGTCACCGGCCGGGGTACGCTGTTCTTCGACCCCGAGGACGAGCTGCGGGGCGGACTGGGAGTCGACTGAAGCATGCATGGTGTGAGCACGGCCAAGCTGGTTCTCTTCGGGGCGCTCGGCGCCATCACCGTCGTCTTCATCTTGGCGTGGGTTCGCGGGGTAAGGCGCGCCCGGGCCAGCGGCGGCGTCGTCCCGACCCCGCTGGAGCTGGCCCTGGGATTCGTGACGAACTTCTTCGACACCCTCGGCATCGGCTCCTTCGCTTCCACCACTTCGGTCTTCAAGCTCCGGCGAATGGTGCCCGACGAGCGCATTCCCGGCACCCTCAACGTCGGCCATGCACTGCCGACCGTGGCCCAGGCCCTCATCTTCATCGCGATCGTGAACGTCGGCATGGCGACGCTGATCGCGCTCATCGCGGCCTCGGTGGCCGGGGCCTGGCTCGGCGCGGGGGTCGTGTCGGGCCTGCCGAGGAGGAAGGTCCAGCTCGGCATGGGATGCGCCTTGCTGGTGGCCGCCGGCCTGTTCGTGATGACGAATCTGGGCTTGCTGCCTGGAGGTGGGGAGGCGCTGAGCCTGGAGGGGTGGCGCTTTGCTGCCGGCCTGGCGGGCAACTTCGTCCTGGGCGCCCTCATGACCCTCGGGATCGGGCTCTACGCGCCGTGCATGATCCTGGTGAGCCTGCTCGGCATGAACCCCATCGCCGCCTTCCCGATCATGATGGGCTCGTGCGCGTTCCTGATGCCGGTGGGCAGCCTCCGGTTCATCGAGAAGGGGAGCTACGCTCCTCGGCCCGCGCTGGGCCTGGCCCTCGGGGGCATTCCCGGAGTGCTGATCGCGGCTTTCATCGTGAAGTCGCTGCCGGTCACGGCCCTGCGCTGGCTCGTGGTGGCGGTGGTGCTCTACGCGGCGCTCGCCATGCTCCGTTCGGCGCGAGCGGAAGGCCGCCCCGGGGAGGTCACGGCTCCGTCCGTCACCTGAGCGGCACCTGTTTCCGCTCCGTTCCGCCCTTCTCGGAGACGACCTCCACCTCGACGCTTGCGTCCGCGCCCCTCGCTTTGACCACCCACGACACGTCGCGGCGGTTCGCCGCCGGCGCACCGCCGCCCGAGAACCCTGGTCCGCGGAGCGCGCGTGTGCCCGGGAGGTTGCCGAGGTCCTTGACGGCCTTTCCATCGACGACGTCGGCGTTGCTCGGCTTGAGCCGCGCCCGAACGGGCTTCGCCAGCTCCGCCTTGAGTGCGCGCTCGGTGATGTTGGTTGGCAGGAAGCCCTCGTTCTCGACGAGGGCGTCGATCCGGAAGAGGCCGCCCCCGAGGGCCGTCGCTTTGGCCTCCACCAGGCGCAGGAGTGGGGAAGCGTTCGCGATGTAGATGAACCACGGCACCTTCATCGCGATCTCCTTCTCGAGGAGCTTCGGTGGCGGGTTCTGTTGCGTGAACTTGCGCTTCCAGCCGCCGATCTCGACGATGCCGAGCTGCGGATGCTGGTACTCCTTCCGCGGCGTAAAGCCCGTTCCGCCCAGCTCATCGTCGTTCCAGCGCAACCGCTCCTTCTCGCTCACTTTCTTGTCGCCGTCGTAGTCCTGCCCGAACCCGCCCCAGTGCTCGGGCACCCAGCCGATGACGCCGTAGTCGAAGTAGCCCCAGGAGATGAGCGTCCCGTGGCGGCTGCGGCCCTCGCCGGCGTAGCTGTCTTCGACGCGGTGGCCGGTCACGCGTGTGTACTCGTCGCCGAACATCTGGACGAGCGCGAGGTCGTCCTCTTCGTGGTCGGCGGGCGGGTTCGTGGAGGGCAGGCGGTACAGGAAGCCGCCCGCGGTGTGGTTGTGGACGATGCCGGTGACGTTCGGATGCGAGACCAGGAAGTCGAGGGTGGCGCGTGTCTCGGGCTCGGAGAGCGGAAACGGCCCCGCGCCTGTCTGCTGGTAGGGAAGCCCCCACGTGCGGGGGAAGTTGCGGTTCATGTCGATCCCGCCCACGCCGTCCTCGTTGAACTCGCCGTCGCCGTCGTTGTCGGTGCCTTCGGAGAGCAGCAGGTAGAACTGGCCCGCGGTCTCACCGAGCTTGCGCTCGACCATCATCCGCGGGTCCTCGCTCGAGACTCCGTGCGTGCCGTTCGGGTTCTTCACGCGCATCGTGGTGATCGCGCCGTCGCCGTCCAGGTCCTCGGCCGGATCCTCGTCCTTCTGGCCGTCGCCGTCGTCGTCCCACGGCCGCACCGTGCTGCGCAGGCTGTCCGGGTGCGTGAGGCAGTAGTCGGCGCCGTCGGGGTTGAACTTCGGACGCAGGTAGAGCGTACGCGTGTCGAGGAGCCGCGTGACGGCGGGCTCGGCGCCATGCTTCGTCGCGAAGTACCAGGCCAGATAGAGCACCTGCTCCGCGCCCGCGAGCTCGCAGGAATGGATGCCACCGTCCACGTAGTAGCCAGGCTTCTCCTCGGGGGGCTTGAGCTTGCGGTTCGTCAGCTCGAGCACCCACAGCTCCTTGCCCTGGAAGCTCTTGCCGATCGAGTACATCTTCGCGAGGTCGGGGTAGCGAGCGACGAGCTCGCGCAGCAGCGTCTCGGCGTCGTCCGAGTTGTGGTAGCGCGTCCAATCGACGGTGCCGTCGGGGCGGAGGACGGCGGTGAATGCGGACGAGGCCGCGAGCATCAAGGCCAGGGCAAGCGTCGCGCTTTTCATCGGGCGGGCATTATAAACACAGCCCCTCACACCCCTCACCCTTCCCTCTCCCCCAAGGGGAGAGGGCTGGCTAAGGCTAAGCAATCCCCTCTCCCTGGAAGGGAGAAGGGCAGGGATGAGGGTGGTTGGCCCCGGTAGGCGCTGCGCGCTCAGCGTTGAAGGGCAATCAACCGTTTGGTACGATTGCGGTTCCCGCCGTGGGGCAGTAGCTCAGCTGGGAGAGCGCCGCGTTCGCAACGCGGAGGTCGGGAGTTCGATCCTCCTCTGCTCCACCATTGATTCAGGGGGGTGGTGTCCTTACGAAAGCACCCCCCTAACCCCCCCCGGTCGCTCGCTCGGGAATGAATCCCTCGCTCGGTGCTACGGGCTACGGACTGCGGCGTACGCCTCAATCCCGCTTTCCGAGATCGGCCAGCACCGCGTCGAAGGCGAAAAAGCCGGTGCGGCTGGCGATCCACTCCGCCGCCAGCACCGCGCCGAGCGCGAAGCCGCGCCGCGAGCGGGCCCGGTGCTCGAGGAGGATCTCGTCGCCGCCGGAGTCGAATCCCACCGTGTGCTCGCCGACGATACCCCCGGCCCGCACCGCCGTCACCAGGAACTCGTCGTCCTTCAGCGCCCCGGAGAGGGACGTGGTGGCCTTCCGGCGCGCCCCGCCCGAGGCTTCCAGGATCGCGGCCAGCGCCTTCGCCGTCCCGGAGGGTGCATCCTTCTTCTGCCGGTGGTGGCGCTCGACGATGTACGGGTCGTAGTCGGCGAAGGGAGCGAGGACGCGCGCCGCCTCCTGGACGATCCG
>Ga0210378_10001148_pt1 | contig 13796 bp, 14 predicted proteins | sample PLM1_60_b1redo_FD_155465 | JGI IMG/M metagenome (GOLD analysis project Ga0210378, IMG submission 155465) | Groundwater sediment microbial communities from an aquifer in East River, Colorado, USA - PLM1_60_b1 redo | ecosystem: Environmental > Terrestrial > Soil > Riparian zone | place: USA: East...
GCCGACCTCAGGACCTCGCCGGTCACGATCGAGGCGGCGCTGCACCGTATCGTCGAGTCGGCCGACGCGCTCTTCCAGGTCGACGGCAGCGCGGTCATGCTGGTCGACAGCGACCAGGTGCTGCGCAACCTGGCCGTCTCCCACCTGCGGGCGGCGCTGCTCGAGGAGCTGCAGGCCGAGCATGGCGAGGGCCCGTGCGTGGACGCCTACGACGAGAAGCAGACCGTCTGGACCGACGACCTGCGCGGTGAGGAGCGCTGGCCCAGCTTCTCGCCGGCGGCGTCGCGTCGCGGGCTGGCCGCCGTCCTGGCCAGCCCGATCCCCTACAGCAGCGAGGCGGTCGGGGTGGTGGCGGTGTTCGCGTCCGGGCCGCACCCGTGGACCGAGGCCGAGCAGGAGGCGATCGTCGCCTTCACCGACCTGGCCGCGATGCTGATCCTCAACGCCATGGAGGCGCAGGAACGCGGCCTGATCGCCGTCCAGCTGCAGGGCGCGCTCGACTCGCGGGTGGTGATCGAGCAGGCCAAGGGCGTGCTCGTCGGCCGCCACGGGATGAGTCCCGGGCAGGCGTTCGAGCGGCTGCGCGGCCTCGCCAGGGACCAGCGACGGCCGCTGGCGGAGGTCGCGGCCGAGGTGGTCGCCGCCGCCCAGCAGCCGTGAGTGGCGCCGCCGGCGGCCGGCGGGCTAGCCTTCCCGCCATGCCCATCGACGCCCTCACCTCCGCCGAGATCTCGCTGCCGGCCACGCCCGACGCCAGCAGGGTGCGCGAGCGCATCGCGATCCTCGCCCGCCACGTCGACGTGGTCGGGCTGACCGACAACCACGCCGGCAAGCCGCGCATGTCGCCGCTCGCGGCGGTGGCGCTCGCGCGCGAGCAGGGCGTGGCCACCGTCGTCCACGTCTCCTGCCGCGACCGCAACCGGCTGGCGCTGCAGTCGCAGGTGATCGGGGCGGCGGCGCTCGGCTCCGAGGGTGTGCTGTGCCTCTACGGCGACCCGGTCCCCGGCGTGCCGCGGGTGCGCGACTACACCACCACCCGGCTGCTCGCCGAGGCCAAGGCGTGGGCGGCCCCGCACGACCTCGCCCTCGGCTGCGTGGCCGACCCGTTCGCCGTCGACGGCGAGGCCGAGCTCGCCCTGCTCGGGCGCAAGGTGGCCGCCGGCGCCGACTTCGTCCAGACCCAGATGGTGTTCGCGGTCGACGCCCTCGCCACCTTCCTCGACCGGGCCGTGGAAGGCGGCAAGCTCGACGAATGCCGGGTGCACGCCAGCGTCCCGGTGATCCGCACGCCGCGGATGATCGACGTCCTCAACCAGGCCCTGCCGTTCGAGGTGCCCGAGCGTGCCGGCCGCCAGATCGCGGCGGGAGGCGGCGTCGATCTGGCCGTGGAGACCGCCATGGCCCTGGCCGGGCTGGAGCGCGTCCACGCCCTGCACGTGATGTCGTGGGGCTCGGAGGAGGCGGCGGGCCGGGTGGCGGCGGCGTTCCGGGCCGCCAGGGGCGCGCCGGTGGAGCGCGCCCGCGAATAGCCTTCAGCGGGGGATCCTGGTGGCCTTGAACTCGTTGAGGTCCGGCCAGTCGTCGACCATCGCGATCAGGCGCTCCAGGGTGGACCTGGCGGCCTCCGGGCCGGCCGGTCGCTGCATGAGCCGGACGAACACGGCCCGCTGGCCGGTCACGAACGTGGGCACCCCGAAGCCGCGGTGCCCGTCGACCGCCCAGGTGTGGTCGGCGGCCAGGGCGCCGGCAGGCTTGCCGCCGGCGACCAGCTTCTCGACCTCGTCGGGTTCCACACCGGCGGCGGCCACCGCGTCCCGCAGGACCTCGGGGTCGTTCAGGTCCTGCCCATGGTCGTGGCGGGCCGCGAACAGGGCGAGGTGGGCGGCGTGGAACCGGTCGGGCAGCTCGTCCCGGACGGCGAGGCCCCACTGGAGCGCCAGCACGCCGGACGGGGGCCGCTCGGCCTCCCACACGGGGCGGGTGCCCTCCTCCAGGTGGGTCTGGGACAGCGAGAAGGCCCGGAAGTCGACCTCGTAGGGGGTGCCGGCCTCAAGGGCGCGGATCACGACCTCGCTGGCATTGCGGGCGAACGGGCAGAGATAGTCGAAGGTGATCGTGAAACGGCTCATCAGGCCGCCACGAGGTCCTCCAGGCGGGCGCGGATCTCGGGGCTGCGGAGGGCCGCCAGCGCGTCGCGTTCGACCTGGCGGGCGCGCTCCCGGGAGAACCCCATCACCGCGCCGACCTCCTCCAACGTCCGCGGCGTCCCCGAGTCCAACCCAAACCGCAAGATCAGCACCTGCCGCTCCCGCTCCGGCAACCCCTTCAGCACCTGCTCCAACGCCTCCCGGCCGACCGCCTCCACCGCCAGCTCATCCGGCCCCACCGCCGAGTCATCCTCCAAGAAATCCTGCAACGCCGCGCCGTCATCCCCGATCGGGGTATCCAACGAGGTGATCGCCTGCGCGGTGTCCTTCAACCGCCCCACCTTCTCCACCGGCATATCCAGATCCGCCGCCAGCTCCCCGTCGGTCGGCTCCCGACCAAGCAGCTCATGCAACCGCGTCTGGGTCCGCCGCAACCGCCCCACCTGCTCATCCACATGCACCGGCAACCGGATCGCCCGCGCGCCCCGATCCGCCGCCCCCCGCGCGATCGCCTGACGGATCCACCAGGTCGCATACGTGGAGAACTTGAACCCCTTACGCCAGTCGAACTTCTCCACCGCCCGCAGCAACCCCAGGTTGCCCTCCTGCACCAGGTCCCCAAGCGGCAGCCCCGTCGCCGAGAACCGCCTGGCGATCGACACCACCAGCCGCAGGTTGGACTCGATCATCTTCCGCCGCGCCCACTCCCCCCGCCCCGCCACCCGCTCCAACTCCACCCGCGCCGGATCCGACGGGTCGGCCTCGGCGAGCCGCAGCTGCGCGTCAAGGCCCTGCTCGTAGGCCTGCGACAGCGCGATCTCGTCGTCCTTGGTCAGCAGCGGATGCCGCCCCACCTCATCCAGATACAACCGGAACGAGTCGGTCGTCTGCAGGTCGAGCAGCTGGTCCTGGTCCTTCATCGCACTCCTTGCAGCGGCACACACACGGCATGTCCAGTTTTACCAACACCCATGTTCGCAAAACATATTCCTGTCCACCAGGGGTTCTCGGAAGAATCCACGTCCGAGATGAGTGGCAGAGGCAGAGGCCGGGAGGAGCCTCGACAGCGCCATCGGCCACCATATCACGACCCGGGCACGAGGGCAGCTTGCACTGGCAGCCCGGCTAGGGCGACCAGGGGCCGCCGGCGCCGGCCCAGTCGACCCGGCCGTCGCGGGTCAGCGGGACCCCCTCGTCGGCAAGCCGTGCCCGCTGCTCGTCGGCGCCCGGCGTCCCCTTCATGGTGCCGTCGGCGTGCACCACCCGCCACCAAGGGACGTCCCCGGGGCAGCGGGCCAACGCCTGGCCAACCATCCGCGCGCCCCGGCGGACGCCGTAGTGGGCCTCGGCGAGCTGGCCGTAGGTCGTCGCCCTGCCGGGTGGTACCCGCCTGGCCAGCGCCCAGATCGACTCGAGGACGTCGCTCGCCATCGCCGCTCAGGGGGTCGTCCGATCCACCGGGGCACCCCCTCGGGGTTCCCCGGACCCCTCCGGCTCGGCGAGGAACTCGTGGACGAGCTGCACGGCGATGGCGCCTTCGCCGACCGCCGAGGCGACCCGCTTGATCGACCGGTAGCGCACGTCGCCGGCGGCGAACACGCCGGGCAGGCTGGTCTCCAGCGGCAGGGGCGCGCGCTCCAGCGGCCAGCCGGCGGGCGGCCGCCCGCCGCGGACCAGGTCACGCCCGGTGAGGACGTAGCCGCGCTCGTCGCGTACCACGACGCCGTCCAGCCATTCGGTGTTCGGCTCGGCGCCGATGAGCACGAACACGGCCGAGGCGGCGACGTCCTGGGTGGCGCCGCTGTCGCGGTCGCGGACCCTGAGACCCTCCAGGCGCCGCCTGCCGTGCCCGTCGACGACCTCGTGGTGCATGCGGCGGTGGATGTTGGGCGTGGCCAGGATCTGCTGCACGAGGTAGTCGGACATGCGCTCGCCCAGGTCGTGCTCGATCGCCACGATCGTCACCGAGGCGGCGGACCTGGCCAGGTGCAGGGCGGCCTGCCCGGCGGAGTTGCCGGCCCCGATCACGAACACGTCCTCGCCGCGCGTCGCCCTGGCCTCGCTCCCGGCCGCGCCGTAGAACACGCCGGCGCCGGCCAGCGTCTCCAGCGCCGGGACCGCGAGCCGCCGCCAGGCGACGCCGGTCGCCAGGATCACCGCCCTGGCCGCGACCTCGCCGCCGCCGGACAGGCGCACCACGCGGTGGCGCCCGCGGGCGGCCAGCCCGGTCGCGGCCTGCGCGAGGATCAGGTCGGCCCCGAACAGCCACGCCTGCTGGAACGCTCGCAAGGTCAGGTCCTCGCCACTGACGCCGTGGGGGAAGCCGAGGTAGTTGCGGATCAGCGAGCTGGTCCCGGCCTGGCCGCCGGGGATGGCCGGCTCCAGGACCTGCGTCTGCAGCCCCTCGGAGGCGGCGTAGACGGCCGCCGCCAGGCCGGCCGGTCCGGCGCCGACGACCAGCAGGTCGCAGCCGCCGGCGGTCGGGTGGGTCCGCAGTCCGAGCGCCGCGATCAGCTCGGCGTGGGACGGGTCGACCAGCACGGTCCCCCTGCGGAACACCACCACGGGCAGGCGGGTGCCGTCCTCGCCGGCCTCGTCCAGCAGCCGGCGGCCGCCCTCGGAGTCGTCGGGGTAGAACCCGTAGGGGATGCTGGCGCGGGCGAGCGTGTCCCGAAGCCGGTGCGAGCTCGCCGCCCAGGTCGGCCCGACGACCCGGACCGCCTCGACCCCGGGAGCGCGCGACTTCTCCCAGCCGGCCAGGAAGTCGCTCACCGGCAGGTAGAGGTTGCTCTCGATGGGCTTCCAGGGGTGGAACAGGACGTAGTCGAGCTGGCCGAGGGTCATGGCGCGCACGATCGGCTCGCCGGTGGTCCATTCGCCGCGGTGCTCCAGCAGCACCCGCTTGGCTTCCGGGTGCAGCTCGTGCGCCCGCTGGAGCACCTCCAGCCCGCCCAGCTCGGCCATCGTGCGGGCCGCGACCACCAGGGCGACGTCCTCGGCCCCGGCGGCCAACGGCTCGAGGGCCGCCAGCGCGGCGCGGGGCGAGCGCTCGGCCACGACCCGGTAGTCGGTCCCGAAGCGCCTGCCGAGGTCGCCGGCGAGCGCGTCCAGCACGCGGCCGTCGTCCGCGACCAGGAAGATGACCGGCCGGCTCATGCGCCCCAGCGACCCCTCGTCAGCCCTCCTCGGCGGCGATCTTCGCCTGCTCCTCGGGGGGGAGCAGGTCGGTGCCCATCGCGTGGAAGCCGCCGTCGACGTGGATCAGCTCCCCGGAGACCCCCCGCGACCAGTCGGAGAACAGCCACAGGGCGACCCGGGCGACGACGGTCGGGTCGCCCACGTCCCAGCCGAGCGGCGCCCGCTTCGCCCAGGCGTCGGCCAGCAGGCTGAAGCCCGGGATGCCCCGTGCCGCCATGGTGCGGATCGGGCCCGCGCTGATCGCGTTCACGCGGATCTGCCTGGCGCCGAGGTCGCGGGCGAGGTAGCGGGTGACCGACTCGAGCGCGGCCTTGCATACGCCCATCCAGTCGTAGATCGGCCACGCGACCCTGGCGTCGAAGTCGAGGGTCACCACGGAGGCGTCGTGGCCCTCGAGCACCGGCAACAGCTCGGCCGTGAGCGTCTTCAGCGAGAAGGCGGAGACCTGGAAGGCGGTCGCGGCCGACTCGTAGGGGGTGTTGAGGAAGTTGCCGCCGAGGGCGTCGGCGGGGGCGAAGGCGATCGCGTGCAGGACGCCGTCGACCGCGCCCCAGCGCCGCTGGAGCTCGTCGCCGACGGCCCGCACGTCCTCCGGCTGGTTGACGTCGAGCTCGAGGATGTCCACCTCGCGGGGCAGCCGTCGCGCGGCGCGCTCGGTGAGGGTGCGGGTGCGGCCGAAGCCGGTGAGCACCACCTCGGCACCGTTGTCGAGCGCCTCGCGGGCTACCGCGTAGGCGATCGAGCCGGGGGTCAGGACCCCGGTGATCAGCAGTCGCTTGCCGTCGACCAGCACGGCTCGGTCCTCCTCGGTGTTCGGCGGCCGGCCGTCGGCATTCTAGTTCCACCCGGGACGTCCTCGGGGGCGGCCAACGGCCGCCCCCGGTTCGTAAGCTCTTGGTCTCCGATGCGGCTACCGCGACAGCCGCTCCGTCATGAGCGAGATCACGTTGCCGTAATCGTCGAAGTCGCGGACCACCGCTAGCTGCGCCGTCTCCCTGGAAGCCAGCCTGCCCCCCGCATCCAGGTAGAAGACGCGCTCGCCGCTGCCTGGTGCTGGCTCCTGGGCCGCCTCGGAGTCCGGTGGTGTCGCCACAGGCATCCCTCCTCCGTCCGCTGCCGCGCCCAGCGGGCGCGGGCGAGGCAAGAACTGGCCCCTCCGGTGTACCACCTCTGGGTGGCTTGCGAAAGCCCCCTGGGGGACGTTTGCTCCGTTCCGCCGTAGTCAATTCGGGCCATTGCGCCACGGGTTTCGCCTAGTCCGACCTACAAGGCCCGGTTTCTCCATCTCCGCAATTTCTGTGATGTTCCGCCTTGGAACAGCGCAGTACCTTCACGCTGTCATCGCCGGTGCGGACTGAACGGGAGCGGTTCCCCGGCGATCCGGAAGCGCCGCCTCCCCCCGGGCGGCACCCGCAAGGGCCGGAACCCGCAGAGGTTCCGGCCCTTGTGCGTTCCTGGCACGATGGGTGCGAGGTCGGGCGTTCCGGAGGTGACCGATGACCAAGCGGGCCACGGTGGTGGTCGTCGGCGGCGGCTTCGGCGGCATGTACGCCGCTCGCCACCTCGAGCGCAGGCTGCCGGCGGGCACCGCCGAGATCGTGCTCGTCAGTCCCGAGAACTTCATGCTCTACACGCCGCTGCTGCCCGAGGCGGCCTCGGGGACCATCGAACCGCGCCACGTGGTGGTCCCGCTGCGGCGGGTGCTGCGCCGGACGCGGCTGCTCATCGGCCGGGCGACCGGCTTCGACGTCGACCGCCGGACGGTCACCGTCGAACCGCCGGAGGGGCCGGCCCGGACCATCGCCTGGGACCGGCTGGTGCTGGCCACCGGCTCGGTGTCGCGGCTGCCCGGCATCCCCGGCCTCGCCGAGCACGCCCGTGGCTTCAAGACCCTCCCGGAGGGCATCTACCTCCGCAACCACGTCCTGCGGCAGCTCGAGCTGGCCGACGCCACCGACGACATGGCCGAACGGGCGGCCCGCCTGACCTTCGTGGTCGTGGGGGCCGGGTACGCCGGCACCGAGCTGGTCGCCGAGCTGCAGGCGCTCACCAGCCGGGCCATCGAGGCCTACCCCGGCCTGCGGCCCCGCGACGTCCGCTGGGTCCTGGTCGACGTTGCCCCGATGATCATGCCGGAGCTCGGCAGGGAGCTTGGTCGTGTCACCCTCCGCATCCTGCGCCGACGCGGCATCGAGGTCCGCCTGGAGACCGGCGTCAAGGAGGTCGGGCCCGACTGGGTCCGCCTCACCGACGGCGACGAGCTGTCCACCCGCACCTTCGTCTGGACCGCCGGGGTCCGCCCCCAGCCGATGGTCGGCACGATCGGCCTGCCCACCGACGACCACGGCCGCCTGGTGGTCGACCGCTACCTGGCTGTACAGGGCCGTGACGACGTCTTCGCGCTCGGCGACACCGCCGCCGTCCCCGACCCCGCCAACCCCGAGCGGCCGTCCCCGCCGACCGCCCAGCACGCCCTGCGCCAGGCCAAGGCCTGCGCCGCCAACGTCGCCGCCTCGCTCGGCGAGGGTGAGCGCCGCCGGTTCGACTACAAGGGCCTCGGCCTGCTCGTCAACCTCGGCCAGTTCAAGGGCGTCGGCCGGGTGCTCGGCGTCCCCATCTCCGGCTTCGTCGGCTGGTTCGTGACCCGCAGCTACCACCTGGCCGCGATGCCGACCTGGGGCCGCCGCTTCCGGGTCGGCCTCGACTGGGCCTTCGCGCTCATCTCCCCCAGCGACATCGCCGAGCTCGGCTCCCTCGGCCGCCATGACCCGCTGGCCGGGAAGGAGCCCACGAGCTGACGCCGGCGGGTAGGCGGTAGGATCGGGCAGGGCAGCGCCGCCCAGGTTGTCCGTCCAGGCATCGCTCGACGGCACTGTCGACCTGGCGAGGGCGTCCGCTGGGCGCGGACCGACGCGGGAGAGGCGGACTATGGACCAGACGGACGAGCAGGTCCGGCTGCTCGCCGACGACGGCACGCCCCTCGAGCACGACACCTACCGGGCCGACCTCGGCGACGACGACCTGCGCGACCTGTACCGCCAGCTCGTGGTCGTCCGGCGCATCGACGTGGAGGGCAACAACCTCCAGCGCCAGGGCCAGCTCGGCATCTGGGCGCCGTGCCTCGGCCAGGAGGCGGCGCAGGTCGGCAGCGCCAGGGCGCTGCGGCCGGACGACTTCGTGTTCCCGTCCTACCGTGAGCACGGCGTGCTCTACGTTCGCGGCGGCATGGACGTGCTCTCGGTGCTGGCGCTGTTCCGGGGAGCCAGCCTGTCGGGCTGGGATCCAAAGGAGCGCAACCTCGGCCTGTACTCCATCCCGATCGGCACCCACGCCCTGCACGCGGTCGGCTACGCCATCGGGGCCAAGTGGGACGGCGCCGAGCTGTGCGCGGTGGCCTACTTCGGCGACGGCGCGACCAGCGAGGGTGACACCAGCGAGGCGTTCAACTTCGCCGCGGTGAACTCGGCCCCGGTGGTGTTCTTCTGCCAGAACAACCAGTGGGCGATCTCGGTGCCGCTCAGCAAGCAGGCCGCCGGGCCGCTCTACAAGCGCGCGTTCGGCTTCGGCTTCCCCGGCGTGCAGGTGGACGGCAACGACGTGCTAGCGGTCTACGCGGTGACCAAGGCGGCCGCCGACCGCGCCCGCGAGGGGGGTGGCCCGACCCTGATCGAGGCCATCACCTACCGGCTCGGTGCCCACACCACCACCGACGACCCGACCCGCTACCGCACCGTCGACGAGCTCGACATGTGGAAGGCCCGCGAGCCGATCGGCCGCTACCGCGCGTTCCTGGAGAAGGCGGGGCTGTGGAGCGAGGAGCTGGAGCGCGACGTCCAGGCCGAGGCCGACCGGGTCGCCGCCGAGGTGCGTGCCGCCGTCGAGGACATGCCCGACCCGCCGCTGTCCGACCTGGTCGACCACGTCTACGCCGACCCGCCAGCGACCCTGCGGGCGCAGTGGCGGCGGCTGGAGGAGTTCGAGGCGCAGTTCGCCTCGGAGTCGTGAGGAGGCCGAGATGGCGCAGATCACGATGGCCAAGGCGCTGAACACCGCACTGCGGGACGCCATGGAGGCCGACGACCGGGTGGTGCTGCTCGGCGAGGACGTCGGCACCCTCGGCGGCGTCTTCCGGATCACCGACGGGCTGCTCAAGGACTTCGGCGAGCAGCGGGTGATGGACACGCCGCTGGCGGAGTCGGGGATCATGGGCATCTCCATCGGCCTGGCCATGCGCGGCTACCGGCCGGTGTGCGAGATGCAGTTCGACGGCTTCAGCTACCCGGCGCTCGACCAGGTCATCAGCCATCTGGCCAAGTACCGCAACCGCTCCAGGGGCGCGCAGGCGATGCCGGTGGTCTGCCGCATCCCCTACGGCGGCGGCATCGGCGCGGTCGAGCACCACTCGGAGAGCCCGGAGACGCTGTACTGCCACACCGCCGGCCTCAAGGTGGTCACCCCGTCGTCGCCGGCCGACGCCTACTCGCTGCTGCGCCAGTCGATCGAGGCCGACGACCCGGTGATCTTCCTGGAGCCGAAGCGGCGCTACTGGGCCAAGCAGGAGACCGACCTGCCGGTCACGACCGAGCCGATCGGCACCGCCAAGGTGCGGAAGGAGGGCAGCGACCTGACGCTGGTGGCCTACGGCCCGATGGTCAAGGTGGCGCTGGACGCCGCCGACGCCGCAGAGGAGGAGGGGATCGGGTCGCTGGAGGTGATCGACCTGCGCAGCCTGGTCCCGCTGGACGAGGAGACGCTGGTGGCGTCCGCGAGCAGGACCGGCCGCATGGTGGTGGTGCACGAGGCGCCGGAGTTCCTCGGCATGGGCGCCGAGGTGGCCGCCCGGGTCACCGAGGCCGCCTTCTTCCACCTGGAGGCGCCGGTGCTGCGCTGCACCGGGCTGGACGTCCCCTACCCGCCGGCCAGGCTGGAGGAGACCTACCTGCCCGGCGTGGACCGGGTCCTCTGGACCGTGCAGCGGTCGCTCGACTTCTAGACCGGGAGGAGGCCAGGCGAGGTGCCCGAGCGCGAGTTCAAGCTCCCCGACCTCGGCGAGGGGCTCACCGACGGCGAGGTGGTCCGCTGGCTGGTGAAGGAGGGCGACGCGGTCACCCTGAACCAGCCGATCGTCGAGGTGGAGACCGCCAAGGCGGTGGTCGAGATCCCGGCGCCCTACGCCGGCACGGTGGTCAAGCTGCACGCCGCCGAGGGCGACACCCTCGACGTCGGCGCCCCCCTGCTCAGCGTCGACACCGGCGGCGGCGGTGGCGGGGGGTCCGCACCGGCCGCCGCGGCGCCCCAGGCCGAGCCGGAGCCCGAGCAGCAGGCGACGCTGGTCGGGCCGGGGGAGCGGCAGCAGGCCCGCCGGCGGCGGCTGGCGCGGCCGGATGGCGGGCCGACCGGGCCCAGCCCGACCGGCCCGGCGCAGCAGCGTCCACCGGCGACCCCGCCGGTCCGCAAGTACGCCAAGGACCACGGCGTCGACCTGGCCATGCTCACCGGCACCGGCAAGGACGGCCGCGTCACCCACGAGGACATCGACCGCGCGCTGGAGCCGGACGCCGTCGGCGTCGTCGGCGGCGCGCGCGACCGGACCGAGGAGCGCATCCCCGTCCGGGGCACCCGCAAGCAGATCGCGGCGGCGATGGTCGCCTCCAGTTTCTCCATCCCGCACGTCACCGAGTTCCTCACCGTCGACGCGACCGGCCTGATGGCGCTGCGGGCGCGGCTGCGGACGCTGCCCGCAGCGGCAGACCTCAAGCTCACCCCGCTCGCCGTCGTCGCCAAGGCGCTGTGCGTGGCCGTCCGTCAGTTCCCGCTGATGAACTCCTCCTGGGACGAGAGCGCCGGCGAGATCGTGGTCAAGGGCTACGTCAACCTCGGCATCGCCACCGACACGCCCACCGGCCTGCTGGTGCCCAACATCAAGGACGCCGACACCCTCGGCATCCTCGACCTGTCACGGGAGCTGGTCCGGCTCACCGGGCTGGCCCGCGAACGCCGGGCCGCCCCCACCGACCTCACCGGCGGGACCATCACCATCACCAACGTCGGCGGCTTCGGGGTCGAGACCGGCACGCCGATCATCAACAAGCCGGAGTGCGCCATCGTCGCCACCGGCCTGATCGCCCCGCGGCCGTGGGTGGTCGACGGTCGGCTCGCCGTCCGCGAGCTGATGACCACCTCGGTCTCCTTCGACCACCGCATCGTCGACGGCGCCTACGCCGCCCGGTTCCTCGCCCACCTCCGCGACCTGCTCGAGGACCCCGCGCTCCTGAGCGCATAGACCACCTGGGACCTGCGGGTCGACGAGGCGGGGGAGCCCGAGCGCCTGGGATGGCACTGCGTCGGCGGGCCGCCCCAGTGGCTGGACACCGACATCGCCTTCGCGCTGTCGCCGGCCGGCCACGGCGACGGCACGACCGTGTACTTCGACCACACGGGCTGGCGCGAGACCGACCAGATGCTCAGGATCGTCACCTTCGGCTGGGGCCAGATGCTGGCCCGCCTGAAGGCGTTCCTCGACAGCGGCAAGCCGGTGCCCTACTTCGACTTCTGAGCGGCCTCGCCAGGCCGGTTGCATATCGGAACGGTGAACAAGTGCGTTGTTCACTGGTGCGGCGCGTTTCCCGATAGTTACGCTGAGGTGTAACCAGAAGGGGGAGAGCGCGCATGACCGCGCGAGGGCGTGCGCTCGCGATCCTGCTCGGTCTGGCGGTGTTCGTCGCCGGGTGGGTCGTGTTCGTGGCCCAGTGGAGCGGGCCGGCAGGGGCCGGGTCTGGCCGCCGCGGCTTTGGCGTGGCCGGTGCGAAGGCCACCGGCCTCGGCGCGTTCCAGGGCCAGCTCCTGATCTGGGCGCCGGGCGGCTTCTCGGACCGGGAGGTCGAGCTGGTGCGCGACTCCACCAGGGTCGCCGCGATCAGCGCCGTGCGCACCGGGCTGCTGCCCGTGGCCAGCAGCCGGCGGCGCGGCTACCGGGTCGTCCCGGTCGAGGCCATGGCGGTCGACCCCGACGCCTACGCGGCCGCCGCCGGCCGGCCGGGCGCGAAGCTCGTCGGGATGCTCGACAAGGGCGCGGTCCTCTCGAAGACCGGGGCGGCGCTCCGTCACCTGCAGCGGGGCGGCCGGCTGCGGCTGGACGGCGGCCCCTCGCTGCGGGTCAGCGGGGTCGTGGACGACGAGCTGCTCGCCGGCTACGAGGTGGCGCTCGATCACGAGGTCGGCCGGCGCTACGGCGTCCGGCGCGCCGACTACCTGCTGGTGCTGCCCCGCGGCCGGCTGACCGGCCTGGAGACCGCCATGCGCGGCCTGCTCAAGGGCCGCCAGGTCCGCTTCGCCGTCGCCGGCGACCAGCGGTTCCTGCGCGGCGACGACGGCGTCCTGCCCCTTGGCCTTGTCAAGGCCCGCTTCGGCGAGTTCGCGCTGCCGAGCCTTGGCCGCGGCGGCCCCGACCCCGCCTGGACGCGGGCCAACCTCGTCACCGGGAGGGTGCCGCTGCTGGGACGCGTCCGCTGCCACCGGCTGGTCATCGGGGACCTCGCCGCCGCCATGAACGACCTGCAGCGCCGCAAGCTGGGCGGGCTGGTCGACGCGGCGGACTTCCATCGCCGCGGCGGCTGCTGGAGCCAACGCCTGCTACGCGACTCGCACGGCCGGCTGACCAGGCACGCCTGGGGGGTCGCGGTCGCCATCGACGTGGCGGTCAACCCGGCGGAGCGGCGTCCCACGGCCGACCAGCGGCTGGTCAAGGCGATGGCGGCACACGGCTTCACCTGGGACAGCCACGCCGGCGGCCCAGACGCCGCCTACTTCGAGTGGGTCGGCGCGGGCGCCTGACCCGGGTGGCAGGTCGTCGGCTCCTACCAGGGGGCCGGCCGCTCGATGCCCCGGCTGTCCGCCCCGAACCTGATCGCGAGCACCCCGACAAGGAGCAGCGCGACCGTCAGGATCACCAGCACCATCTCGGTTCACCTTCCTCCACTCGTCGCAACACCAGTAATCAGTTTACGCTGGTGTCGCCAAGAATGCAACCGCCGGACTGACGCCAGCTGGTCCGGACCAGGTAGCCTTGGGCACATGCTCACCTTTGGCGCCGCCGTCTCGACTGCCTCCGACCACCAGCGGGCGCTCGACGAAGCCATCCCGGCCGCGCTGGAGCAGCTCCGCGGCACTCCCGACCTGGTCGTCTGCTTCTTCTCGATGGACCACGCCGACGCCGCCGCCGGCATCGCCCTCAGCCTGTCGGAGCGGACCGGCACCTCGGCGATCATCGGCTGCACCGCCCAGGGCGTGATCGGCGGCCGCCGCGAGCTGGAGGAGACGCCCGGGCTGACGGTCTGGGCGGCCAGGCTGCCCGGCGTCGACGTGCGGCCCTTCGCCCTGCAGGTGCTCCCGTTGGACGACGGCTTCGGGATCACCGGCTGGCCCTCCCTCGCGGCCGAGGAGCGGGCCAGC
>Ga0210378_10001149_pt1 | contig 13791 bp, 10 predicted proteins | sample PLM1_60_b1redo_FD_155465 | JGI IMG/M metagenome (GOLD analysis project Ga0210378, IMG submission 155465) | Groundwater sediment microbial communities from an aquifer in East River, Colorado, USA - PLM1_60_b1 redo | ecosystem: Environmental > Terrestrial > Soil > Riparian zone | place: USA: East...
CTCGACATGTTCCCCATAATGTTTTCAATAAAGGATCTTTTGGGATAAGGTTACTCTGAAACAATGCACCGATATGGTCAAATGTGGCCCTTACTCTTTCCACGTCCTGTTGCAGCTCAAATTCTTTTATTTTCATCTCTTCTAGAACAAGAGGATCTCGGAAAATGTCAAGAAATGCCTCACCTTTAAATTTTCTCAGGTTCTTGGAAAAATACATTTTACCACCAATTTTGAAACCTTTCTTGTAATGGTGTTCCATATAGATTCTAAATGCCTCATAGACATTCTTTCTGGCTTCTCTTTCTTCGAAGTTATTAACCAACTTATACACTTCGATAAGTCTTTGGTAATTGCTGTGCTTTCTCTGAGAAAGGAAGGTAAATAAGGAAATCAATAAAGCAACTATAACTCCACCAGCCGTTATCGTCTGAGCATAATCCTTAATGATAGAGAAAATATCCATCGTTAATTGTGTATTTTCGTCTTGTTTAATAAATGCGCATGTATTGATTCTTGTGAAAAGAAGTAAACATTATCATCACAATAATTTTCTGGGAATAGCTAAAAAATATAAATCGACGAAGGCGATTTATACCATCACGCGTTTTTATTTAGAGAAACAAAAAGAATACGATAGCTATTGTTAGCAAGTAACGTAAGACAATGTCTATTTTATTAAAAGGTGAAAATAGGAGGGTGTTTATTTTCACCCATGAAGAAATATCCCAAAATCGATGAAGATAGTTATGTAGGCGAGGCATTGAGGAAATGGCGTAAGAAAATAAGAGCTACCAAAAGAGGATATCTTTATAGTTAATTAAATGACAAATATGTCACTTTGAGTGACAATTTAAGCGTGTTAAGTGACACTGAAAAAGTAGTGGTCCAGACCATTACGATGCGATCGCATACTGAAGACGCTCTAGCCTATCTTAAAGACTGTGGGATCAAAATGGCAAGACGGAGCTATTTCAGGTATAAGAAAGTCGAGTCGCTAAAGTGGCAGAGATTAATGAATATTGCCAATTTATTCACAGATCAGCATTTGCAAAGAATGGACAAACTTGAACTCGTCGAAGAATTAATGCGGAAAAATTACCATGAAGAGAAATCCCCAATTAAGAAAGTCACGATATTACAGGTTGTAGTGATGATGCAGCCTTATCTATCAGCTTATTATGATGCTACTAGATACGTCCTTTCAAAGAGACTGAAGACAGATCAGATAGCCAAACCTGAAATAGGATACCTGGAATTAAAGAAATTTAATAAAGAAGAATTTGACGATGAGGAACGAAAGAAAATAAGAGATATGACTCCTCTATCATGAAATGATTAATCGAAATGATTAATCAAAAAATAAATAAATTAAAAAGTGGTCAATTAATTTAATTAACTAAATGACAGTTTTAGTTTTAAACGCAATAAATACGAAATAACAAAGAGGAAAGCGCTATCCAACATCACACGGCAACTTACAGAACTAAGTTAAGCTAAGTTAAGTTAAGTTAACAAGTAATTAAATGGTAATTGAGACTTAAGCGCAATTACAAATACGAAATAAAAAAGAGAAAAGCCATAGGAATAGAACGGTTGCCAGCTCCTATCCCAGAAGAACAAAGACGGGTTAAAATCACGCCATACATGAAAGATACCGGCGACTTTTGGAATATTAGGAAGGAGACAAACAGTGAGAGAAAAAGAACATGTGTTATTTGTGGTCAGACTGCTGGATATATAGCATATTTTCAGATAGATGGAGCTAAGTTAAAGGAAAAATATTGTTCAATATGTGTTGAAAAATGGGTATATCTTGATCTAGATCAACCTTTTCCTTCTATGTGTAAATAACAAACTTTTCTAGCTTTCGTCCATTGGTAACTGTATACATGACTGCAATAAAATCAAAAACTGATAAAATAAAAGATCTAATGCAGACGTTTGGCCTTGCAAGGACTTGACTGAATGAGAATCTTCCCCCACTACAAACCAAGATATTATCTATCGATGCGACTATTGCGGTGAGGGGTATTATTGGGACGAGCTTCATCAATTAAGACTGGGATACAGGAAGGACAAAAAAGAAGTCTTAAGATGTCAGCTTTGTCGGGAAGATATGAAAGGCTTTTTCGTTCCTTGGCTTGGCAGAAAATTATATAACGTAACCAGTGAATAATTACTAAATTCAATAAAGCTTTTTTGAATTATTCAAAAATAGACTTTTATAGAGTTTAAACTGACCAACTAATTTAATTTATGTACATTAGGGACTCGATTGACTTTGATTAGTTTGCTTATTTCCCATCATAACAATATTATTCAGTCGAAATTTCATATTTTTCACAATTATGGTTAGTAAGAACAGTGATACCATTGTTAAGACTATCATTCCGCTTGGAGCCAAGTTTACATAATATGAGAGTACTATTCCAAAAACAACAGAAAAAATTGAAATTGCGCATGAAATAAAGATTGTTTTCTTAAATCCTTTGCCAATGATCAGTGCGGTTATGTTTGGAATCACTATCAATGACGAAATTAGCAGAACGCCTACGAGTCTTATTGATGCTATTATAGTTATGCTCGCAAGGATAATAAAGAGTGTATTGATCCAAGTTACATTCAATCCGCTGACTTTTGCTTGTTTCTCATCAAATACGATAAGAATTAATTTTTTGTAAAGTAGATAAATTACTGGAATAACTATAGCATCTGTAATCAAAATCATAATTACGTCTTCATTACTCACAAGAAGAATATTTCCAAAAAGAAAACTAAACAAATTTAACGTAAATCCTCCAGAAATACTGATCAAAATAACACCAATAGCCAGACCAGATGTTAAAAGTACCGCAATAGAAGAATCGGATGGAATCTTGGTTGATTCACGTAATTTATTCACACCAACTGCGGATAAAATGGCTACAATGTATGCTGTCCACAATGGATAGATTCCAATGAATAGTCCCAATGATATACCACCAAATGCCACATGGGCTAGAGCATCTCCAAATAATGAATGTCGCTTAAGCACGAGAAAAAGACCAACTATGGAACAAATTATCGAAATAGCTATTGCAGATATTAGTGCTCTTTGCATAAAGCCAAATTGAATTATATCAAAGAACATTTCCATCAAATCTATTTTTCTATTCTGTCGTTTCCATTTTTTTTGAATTACCAAAGTGGAGATTCATGTGTGATTGCATCTCAAATTCTACGTAAGATTTCATTCGTTCTTCATTTCCAAAGAAATCTTCTGATTCGCCATGAAAGAACAATTTCTTATCAATACAGGCTACCTTATTTGCAAGTTTTTCGACAGCGTTCATATCATGTGAGGACCACACAATAGTTATTTTCCTATCTTGATTCAATTTAGTCAATAGATCATAAAATTTTTCCTGAGCACCAGAATCGATACCTGTAGTGGGTTCATCCAATATCAATAAATCAGGTTCTTTTACGAGTGCTTTAGCAATAATGACTCTCTGTTGTTGACCTTCAGATAGTTCGCCTATTCTTTTATCTCGATATGCATCTAATTCAACAAATTCGATTGCATTGTCGATAGTTTCTTTTCTTATTTTCTTTCCAATAATTCCCAATGAAACAATTTCTTTAACAGTTGCAGGAAATGTTTGTTCTACAGATTTTTTTTGTGGCACATATCCAATTCTGTGAAGTGTTTTCTTATTTAGCTTAATGTCAGATCCAAAAAGATTGATTTTACCCCTATAATCATTAATTATTCCAAGAATACACTCAAAAAGAGTGGTCTTTCCTGCTCCATTTGGACCAATTATTCCAAGAAAATCACCCTTATCTACTGTAAAAGAAATATTGTCCAGCGTAGCAAACGAATCATAGTAATATGATAAATTCACTACATTAATTATTGATTGCATTCCAATCACACCATTAAATTTTTTAAGTTTTCGTGCATTTTGGTAATATATCCAGTTCTAGCATCTTGTTCATTCTTTGTTAGTCCTTCTGTGGGACTTAAAACAAGGACTTTACTCTCTGGAATTTCTTGGGCAACAACTGATGCATAGCGTGGATCTATCAATTCTTCTGAATAGATAACGTGTAAGTCCAAACTTTTTGCAATATTGATAATTTCTGCTAGGCGTGTAGACGTTATTTCTGCTTCGAGTCCTGTATCAGAAAAACTGTGTTGATTTAGTCCGTATTGTTTAGCAAAGTACGAAAATGAATTATGAAATGAAATAAAGTCTTCTTTCTTGCATGACTCCAAGCCAGTTCTTATAGTTTTATCAAGATTATCAAGCTCATTTAAAAAATTCCTTGCGTTGTTAAAGTATGTATCTCTGTTATTAGGATCAATCATGATCAACCCGTCACGTATATTTTCTATCTCTTTTTTTGCAAGCGATGTATCCAACCATACATGAGGATCAATAGTCATATACGTTTGTCCACATACGAAACATTCAGACCATTACTAGCATCAATTTTATAAGCAGTGTTAATTTTTGCAATCCAATTTTCAATGCCTAAGCCGTTGTATACTAAGACATCAGCAGAATCGACACTTTGTATTTGATTTATTGTTGATTCAAAATCATTTGGTTCAATCGCAGCTGGAATGAGGAGAGATGATTTTATGCTGTCACCGCCAATTTTTTTAACAAATTCATCTATCGGAAAAAAGGATGATACTACTTTTAATTTGTCTGAATTAAGATAGTATGAGGAAAATAGTATGGATAAAATTAGATGAGACAAAAGTATTATCTTTCTTTTCATAGCATGATAATATATTATTAAGAATATATACTTTTTTTATTAATATTGATAACTTCTTCGGCTATTTGTTAATAATATTCCGTTTCCTAGGAATATGTGGTCAACTATGAATTGCAGAGAGGGATACTACCCATTAATTTTTTTTAATGATATAGATCCTAATAATTCATAGCAAATAGTTCTAGATCTTTCCAAATCACCCTAGGACTACTTTTTGAAACGCCCTTTGCTTTTCAGTGTTAACTTCAGAGTTTCTCCTAAAATTACATAAATTTACATAATATCGGAATACTGATTATGATAATTTCTAATACTGGCATCTTAATTATCAAGTTACAGATTTCAACACTACTTATATAGAACAAACCGTGAGCACATTATGGATCTTTTACAATTTTACCGAGCCTCGCTCGTTTCGTAGTAGAACTTAATAGCAATGTAAGGATCTGTAAGCATATTTTTGAAGGAGAATAAACTTGCATTCGCTATGTTTGTTCGCTGATTCTTCTGAAAGAAAGAACAATTAATATCCAAATGAAAAATTTGTTCCTTGTCACATAAAATATCGACTAGTTTGATCGAATATGGAATAATTATTATATCTAATCACTAATTATCAAAATTTAATTGACCATAGTGAGTGTCTCATTAAATGAAGAAATAATTGAGAGTTTGGATAAGCTCAAATCTTTGGGATTTTCTGGAAGATCTGAAATTATAAGGGCCGGAATTAGAAATCTCTTATCTGATGAACGAATGAAAGAAGATTTGAACGGAGAAATTAACTCGTTACTTTTGGCAGTACATGATGAGGATTCGGATGATCAAGTTTCGTCCATAAGACATGATTTTGACAAGATAATAATCGTACACCTACATAATAAGATAGATAAAGAAAGGTGCCTTGAAATATTTTCTTTAAAGGGCGACGCAAAAGATGTTAAGGAAATATCTAGGCAGCTTCAGATAAACAAAAGGATGCATTTTGTGAAACTAATTGTCGTTTAATATTCTATGAATTTTAATTTGATCTCTGGATCACTACTAATATCATTTCCAATCCTACGACAAATAGTTGATATTTTACCCAATGAAGGAAATACCCTGAAAAAATGTATCCGCATGCTCGAGTTTATATATGGAACTATTTTTAACGGATTGTAATTGATAAAGTATGAATAGTTGAGGATTGTCATACGATCAATTAAGGATGGAATGCTCATAAATGAATGTGATTGTCCATGAAGCATAGAATGACAAACTTCTCTAGGTACAAAAAATCATTTAGTTTATTTTATAATGACTTAGCAAGGTGGTTTTTCTTTTTCATGTTTTTTTCTGGAATGTTTTCTTCCTATGTTTTTGCTATTCAAATGGCTCTCAATTATGCCATACATGATGAATTTGATTTCTTGTACTTTATCTTCACAATTTTTAGCGTTCTAGCAACTATTTGGGGAATGATGGCATATCGAGAATTTACCAGGTCCTCGGTTAGAGTCAACAAAACAAGAACTCTTGCATGTCAAATTAATCCTCGAATTGGAAAATATGAATATAAATCATATAATCCCGAAACTCATGAGTTTGAAGATGGCTATATACCATTTGGACCAATTGATTTTTGGGATCCAGCAACATATGCTCCTGAGTGGGTAGATAAGGGTAAGTATTGGCATGTCTTGCTAGGACTGCAAGTTCAGAATAAGGAATTCATACTCCAGGTCGTTAAAGATGACGACTTGATAAACACAAGAATTCGAAATGTAGCCACGACTGAAAGAGAAAATATTCGCTTTCCATGGTCAAAAAATGGATCAAATAGAAGATTCCGATACAGGGTGAAAATACCCCAATGGGCGGTAATGCGTGCTGACTATCAAGGGACAAGATCGAACAACCAGGAAGGAGTTGGGACGAATCGTGAAATAGGAAAACTAAACAGGAACATCGTACTGCTAGTGGATGAAATTATTGAAAGAGAGAGATTTAGAATAAAATATCCCTGGAAGATTACTGGGCTGTGGATCTATCTTTACAAGAGCTTGCCTATTAAAATTATTTATAATGAAATTTTAGAAAAACTTCCAGGATTCCGGAAGTCAATAGTAAAGGAGGCAAATGAAACACTTGCTGATATCAGAGAAGACAGGTTAATTTTGGCCATTTTAGATGTGGCAAAAAATAAGGGATTAAATGAAACTAGAATTGAAAAAATCTCTACATTAATTAGATTTGTGGATGGTGTTTATTCAGATATTGGATTAGGTGAAGGATCTACTGAATATCATAACTTTCACCACAGCCTTGAGGTTTCTTATATGGCTCTAAAAATGTTACCAAACACAATAAACAATTATAGATTTTCTGCTGACGATATCGAAATTATGCTTGTAGCTGCATTATTACATGATTATGATCCACTACAATTTACTTATAATGGTAATGATCCTAAACCTGAAACCAATAGTTACCCTAAATCCGGATCGACTATTCAGCCATCAATGGGACCTAGAGTCTATAGAACAATAGAAACTATTCACAGATATCAAATACACGATGCGTATTTCAAATTAGATCTGGCAGAATTGGAAAGAGTGTTCAAAAATTTCTCCTTTAAATTTAAATCTCGGCAACCAGATATTCAGGTCCCTCCCATCGGAATAGAAAAATCTGACAAGAGTTTAATTGTTGAAGCACTGATATGGAGAACGGATTTTCCTTATTTTAGACAAGAAACAGCCCAAAAAATGTTTAAAAAATTAATGTCTGAGATTAAGACAAAAGGTCATGATATTGCGAAAATTAATATCTTGGCAGAAGTGTTGTGGTTGTCTGATCTATCCGTTACCTATATGGGGTCTGATCCGATAAGAGCCTGGAACAGAGTTGTAAATTTGTATGACGAACTCTTCTTACCCAAGTTAGAGGCAGTTTCTAGAACTGATTCATACTTTTCTGATTTTGCAGATACACATTTATTTCAAGAACTAATAAAAATGAAGGGTTTTCCTGACGTGTTTAAAAATAGATGGAATTCCGTATACCAATTTTTTCATGAAGGAAATCCATCCACCGTATTAGTTAGGACCATTATAAATGCCCGGAAGACTTTTTTGAAAATTAACATGTTAATTGGATTTTTCAAAGGCGAACTTATCTACCAAATGGCAAATGATCGTTGGGCTGAATTTTTCATTGGAATAGGAGAAGATCAAAATGAAATCTCTTATGCTAAATCAAAGTTTATGGAATTAGATCCTCAGAATGCATCTGTTTTTTGGGGAAATCCGACAAAATTACTCCCAAATATTCCCGATAATTCAATAGATAATTTCATTATTAATATGCCAAAATCTACTGGACTAGAGATATTAACTAATACGTCGTCATTTTCCTCATTAATTAGCACAATTAGGATAAAGATGATTAATACTGGGACGCTCCAGATTGTGACAGATATTCCTAAGGGAGATGATTTATTCAACACTCTTTATAAGGAGATACTTTCAAAAGGCTTCGTAGATTGCTCTGATACTTCAAAGTCTTATTTTTCGAAGTTGGACTTGACTTCTCTTTCTTATTATTCCAACCCTTACTTACTTTTATTTTGCCTGCAAAAGCCTAAATAATTGTACTAGGCTTTTCAAAATTTGATTAATGCGATTGGGTTGTTAATCTTTGATCTATTTGATACACATATATTAATAAAACCAATAGCGTAAATCAAACGATTATGAGTGGTAATAGTAATAAAGATAATAAGAAAGTCAAAGTTGCAATTGCAGGTGTCGGGAACTGCGCTTCTGCACTATTGCAAGGTATCTCATTTTATGGTAATACTTACAATAATGATAATGACAAGAAAGGAAATAATCAAACAGGAGAAGGTGTAGATGGACAAAATATTCCTGAAGGTTTAATTGCATATACACTGGGTGACATAAAACCAGGTGATATTGAATTTGTTGCAGCGTTTGATGTTGTAGAGTCGAAGGTTGGTCACGATCTTGCAGATGCGATATTTGCCAGTCCAAACAACACAATAAAGATATCAAGTGTACCTACAACTGGTATTAAAGTAGACAAAGGAAAGGTACTTGATGGTATTGGTAAACGTCTTAATGAAAGAGTAAAGATATCTGATAAGCCTGAAGCAGATGTATCAAAAATACTTAAAGACAGTGGAGCTGAAATTCTTATAAACTATCTTCCCGTTGGAAGCAGACAGGCAACTCAATATTACGTAGAACAGTGCCTTGATGCAGGCGTATCCTTTATCAATGCAATACCAGTCTTTATTGCCTCAACACCAAAATGGCAACAAGCATTTGCAAGTAAAAATCTCCTGTGTGCTGGTGATGACGTGATGAGTCAATTAGGAGCCACGGTACTCCACAAAACACTTGTTAAACTGTTTGTAGATAGAGGAGTCAAGGTGGATGAAACATATCAGCTCAATGTTGGCGGTGATATGGATTTCTACAATATGCTTGATGAAGAACGTCTTGAGGATAAAAGAATTAGCAAAACAAGCGCGGTAGCAGCAATGGCTCCGTACGAGATACCAATGCGGATAGGTCCATCAGACTTTGTTGGATTCCTTGCTAATGATAAGGTATGCTACATATCTATGCGTGGTAGATACTTTGGGAATGTTCCGGTAGAAGTAGATGTCAAACTAAAGGTGGTTGATGCATACAACAGTGCCGGTGTGATGATTGACGCAATAAGAGGTACCAAAATAGCAATAGATAGGGGAATTTCAGGTCAACTTGATAGTGTATCGGCATACTGTTTTAAACACCCTCCGGTGCAAAAGCCATATTTGGAAGCAAAGAACTCATTCATGGAGTTTATTGAAGGAAAAAGAGAGAGATAACCATCCCACTTAAATGCACCATCAATTTCACCTTTTTAGTATTGTCTAAAAAAATATCAATTTAGATTTAATTATTTTGTCATATAGAATATATTTACAACCGTGAGAATCTGATATTAGGATATTTGGTATATATAAAGAAACTTGAAATCTACGGATTCAAGTCATTTGGTTTCAAGAATACTGTATTACATTTAAACAATGGTCTTGTTGCGGTCACTGGACCCAATGGATCAGGTAAAAGCAATATACTGGATGCCATTATGTTTGCTTTAGGAGAAAATAGTCCTAAGTTATTACGTGTAGATAAATTTCAATCATTGTTTCATGATAGCGAAAACACTTCCCACAGGCTGGTGCGTGTAAATCTTACTTTTGATAATTCTGATAGGGGAATCCCAATTGACATGGATACTGTTTCTATGAGTCGGGAAATGGAAGGTCAATCGGGAGAAAGTCAATATTATCTAAATGGTAAAAAGGTATCAAAAAATACTATCATAGAATTATTGGAAATCATAGTTGCGGTTCCAAACAAACTTAACATTGTGCAACAAGGCATGATTACAAGAATATCTGAATTAAACTCTGAAGAGAGGAGGAGGATTATCGAAGATATTGTAGGATTGTCATACTTTGATGAAAAAAAGAATGAATCAATGACGCAACTTGATGAATCTGATCGGCGACTAGAAGTGGCACTTGCCAGAATGGATGAAATCAAGAAACGAATAAACGAACTTGAAGCCGAAAGAAATGATCAATTAAGATATACCTTTATTGAATCTCAATTAAAAAAATTCAAGGCAATAAAATACTCAAATAAAATTAGATATTTAAGAGATGAAATAAATAATCGCAGCAAACTGTTGGACACAAATGCGAATGATCTTGATACCTTATCCAGAAATCGTGATGAGTTAAGAAAAAAAATTGAAAAAATTGATCAAGAAAAATCCAGTTTCATGAATCAAGTAGACGCATCAAACAAGTCTAAAGCACAAATAGATACAAAATTGACCAACATCATCTACCAAATTGAGAGAGAAAAAGCAATAATTAAGGAAGCGGAATTGCGTATGAGTTTTATCGAGGAACGATCTACATTCATTGAAACTGAAGGTAAAAGAATTGAGGTTGAATTTGAGAATTCATCAAATTTGCTCCGTGACAAAAAATCTATCCTTGAGGACAAACGATCGCATCTCGTACAATTGAAAAATGAATTAGAAACGCTCAATGCACGAATTGATGAGATAACGGGCCATGTAACTAGAAATAAAAAATTAAGAGAAAAGTTTTTTCTAAAGAAATCAAGATTAATTGAAATAGGTAGTCGTCTAAATATTCTTATTGCAAGACTAGAAGAAAAGAAAAAATTCAATATCAATAAAATAAATGAAAATACATCATCGATTGGAGTTATAAAGAATTCTCTGAATGAGAAAGAAAAAAATCTTAAGGAATTAGTTATAAAGAGTTTTTCCTCAGAATTAGATAGAGACCAAAAATTTGTTGATGAACTAAAAAATAAAATGCAAATATATAGTAGTGAAATTGAGATCTATACAAATACAATTAAGAAAGTTCAAAAATTTGCATTACCTTATGAAGAAAAATATTCTATGGCAGTTGAGTTATCCAATGAGGATTTTGCAATTGCTGATTTAATAAAACATTCGCAAGATTTCAAAATTGTTGGAATGGTAAAAGATTTAATAAAATATGATGATGTATATAAAAAAGCAGTTTTTGCAGTTGCGAAAGAGTGGATGAAATGTTGTATTGTTCCGACTGTAAAGGAAATGATTCGTCTTGCGTCATATATCAAGGAAAAAAATCTTCCGCGTTTCAAGATAGTTTCATCAGAATTGCTGAGTTATGTGAAAAAAGAACACGTTGTGCTAAATGATTATGATTTTATTGGAAACCTTGCAGATTTGATACATTCGGATATTCCACATCTAATCGATTTTATTTTCGCAAATATATTTCTTGTAAGAAATTCTAAAACCGCTTATGAATTATCTAAGCATGGCTATAAGTGCGTTACTATTGCCGGAGAGCTATTTGAGCCACATGTCAGTTCTCTCTCTTTAGATTTTGGTTCTAAAATACCAGATCTTACTCGTGAAATAATATTAAATGAGTCAATTGGTTCATTGATAAAAAATTCTACTATTCTATCAACACACATAGAGAACAAGAAAGCAGAGATAGTAAAGATTAACAAAGATATTTCTATTAAAGAAATGCGTGTTAGAGAATTAGAAAAACTTGTTACTGCAAAGAGTATTAATCTTAGTCATTTGAGAGAATTAACTGCTAGTTTGAAAAATGACATTGAGAATTTAGAATCCATGAACCCCACCTTATCAGAAGAGATTGGCAACATTGATATCGAATTAGCTGAAAATAAGAAGAGAGACAACATCATTACTTCTTCTTTACTAAATTATTCGACAAAAATTCAATCCATAGTCGATGATAAAATTGATGATGAACTGGCTGAGTTAACATACAAGAAAGGTGAAATTTTAAAAATAGTTGAAAAGTGTGAAATAGAACTCAGAGAAATTATTACGTCGACCACTTCGCTTGAAAATGGGATAATAACAGCAATTGAAAGAAAAAATGAAATATTCTCTGAAAGGAAGAACCTTGAAGCAGAACAGATAGAAAGAAAGGACCAAAAAGAACTTGCTAGCCAGAAACTAGTACAAATTGAAAAAGAATTGATAGGTTTGCGAGAAGAAGAACAAAAAATAATTGACGTATCTGGCGATTCTTATTCCATATTACAAAAATATGAAAAGGACATCAAGGCACTAGATGAGAAAGAAAGACAACTATATAGAGAGATAAATGGCATTGAAAAAGAATCAATTGCGATTAAGAAGGATATTTCTAATTTTACGTCACAAGAATCTCAAGCAACAAATGATTTGATGTGGCTAGGATTCAAGGAACTTTTAGAAAGTGAAACATTCGATGTTGAAACACTGATATCAGAATTAACTAAAGAAAATGATGAATTGAAGACAAGATTGAATCTACGTGCCCATGAAACATATGTTCAGGTAATAGATGGCTATAGGGACATGTCTAGTAGGAAGAATTACTTGGAAAATGAAAGAAATTCCATAGTTTTGTTTATCAATGAAATTGATAAAGAGAAAAAGGACGTATTTATGGATGCCTTCAAGAAAGTAGATGATGACATTAGGAAAACTTTCGCAGACATAGCAGGAGATTCCGCATACCTTCAAATCGAAAATGAAGATATTTTTTCAGGCGGTTTGTCATACCTTGTGCAATTCCAGGGAAAACCACCAAGAGAATCAACTGCATTGTCTGGTGGAGAAAAGACAATGGCTGCAACTGTCTTTTTGCTAGCACTGCAGTCTTTGAAACCATCACCATTTTACCTTATGGATGAAGTTGATGCGCACCTTGATGCACAAAATACTGAAAGGCTTTCAAAAATTATGTTTGAAAGATCAAATGGAAGTCAAATATTAATGGTAACACTGAAGGAATCTACAGTGGCAAAAGCTAATCAGATATTTGGAATATATCCAAAGTCGGGCGCATCGCAAATTGTTCATTATAAGAATCCAGACAATGTTCCTTTGGCGCAGATTAAAACATCAGAATAATACAAAACGTAAAATTGAAAATTTTTCCCATACTAGGGCCCATCATTAGAGAAAACTGGATTAAAATAAGTGAGATGCATACTTTTTCTTTAACTTGTCTAGATGTCAATCGATCGAAAATTACCAATCTCATAAATAATTCTCAAGCTGAAATTAAGGAAGCGACTGTTAGATTGCGAATCAACAATGAAAATTCTGTGATATATGGGCCAAGTTGTGATTGAAAAAATAACCATATTGGTTATCGTTGTGTTTGATGGTAACTAGGATTGTATTTAATAGGAAGAGTTCTCTGGTTACTATGTTGGAGGTCTTGTGTTACTAACTTGACTTCCTAAGAGTGAAAAATCATATGATAAGCATTTCTAGATATCAGGATGCTAGACTCAGAAGGATCATTCTCGACGAGCTTCCTGACGAAATTTCAAATAATGTGATTAAAATGAATTATGTCAAGTTATGTTTCGCACGGGATAG
>Ga0210378_10001150_pt1 | contig 13789 bp, 15 predicted proteins | sample PLM1_60_b1redo_FD_155465 | JGI IMG/M metagenome (GOLD analysis project Ga0210378, IMG submission 155465) | Groundwater sediment microbial communities from an aquifer in East River, Colorado, USA - PLM1_60_b1 redo | ecosystem: Environmental > Terrestrial > Soil > Riparian zone | place: USA: East...
GCACGCGGAGGTGGTGGTGATCAAGCGGGACGCCGCCGCCCGTGCGGCGGCCGGACGCGATCCGCTCGATCCCGCCAGGCGGGGGCCCAGTGCCCGGTCCGGGCGTGCCCAGGCGGCCTCCGTGGCGGCGTCCGTCGCGGCCGTCTGGCGAGCATCATCCCGTGAGTGACGTCCGGATTGGCGGCGATGGTTCATCGGCACGATCGTGGCTGCCCGCGTTGCGCTGATCCCGTGGATCGTCGTGCTGGCCGCCACCCTCCCATCCCGTTACCTGGCCGGCTCTGTCGTCCGTCTATTTGACCGTCGATCGTCGGCTATCCGGCGCTGGTTTCGATTCGTTCGAGGATTCGCTCGGACGCCGTGCGCAGCTGACGCAGCTGCGGCCACCGACCATTCGGGAGCCGCGCCGGCCACTGCCGCACTCACCCGCCGGGGCAGCGGCATTGCCGATCCCCGACGAAGAGCCACCTGGTGCCGCGATCGCTCTGGCCTGAGAAGTTAGAGGGTCCCCGTACGGTCAAATGGGACGACCCCGCGGCTGTCAGGCGCCCTCGCTGCTGTTCCAAGCCATCGCCAGCGTCGGACGCACCACACCCGACGGCGACGGTGCCCAGTCGCAGCGATGACCATGTCGCACGCCGGGATCGCCGCCGCCCGACCCGGTCCCGTCTGCTTGATGCAAGCCGGCCGCGCCGGGCCGGTGGATCTACAGGTCGAGGGCTTCCAGGGCGGCGAGGTAGCCCTCGCTGTAGGTGGGGAACTGGGCGACCTGGTCGAGGAGGACCTCGATAGGGATGCCGGCGCGGATGGCGAGAGACGCCTGATGGATCCATTCCCCGGCCTGCGGAGCGACGGCCCACGCGCCGAGGAGGCCGAGGTGACCGCGCGGGTCACGTTCGTAGGTCCATGGCCGGGCAATGGCCTCGGCGAGGTCGATCTCCCGCGGGGCCCGATGAACGCCACGGCGGAGCCGGGTTGTCAGCTCCACGTGCTGCCTCGGCTCATGGCCGTGACCGGCTCGCCGTCGTGCGGGTCGGTCGAAGGTGCCGCCCAGCGCCGCCCGCTCCACCAGCACGACACTCGCGCTGGCCTGGCGGGCCGCGATCCCGGCGGCCATCGAGGCCCCGCCTGAGCCGACCACCGCCAGGTCGACGTCGTAGCCCTGCTCCACTGTGGCTCCACTGGTCGTCGCGCCGTCCGGGACCAGACTGGACCTCCAGTGCAGTGGAAGGTCAAGCGTGAGAGGGCAGCAGGTCTACGGCGCGAGCCGAGCGGCGACCTCGTAGAGGATCGGCTGATCGAGACACTCCTGCACGCAGCGGGCGAACACCCACAGTTGGAGGCGGTCGGGGTCAAGGTCGAGCAACGCGGCCATGCGCTGCGCGAAACCCACCGGGTCACCGACGAGCCGGTCCTCACAGTTCAGCATGTGCTGCAGCGGGTCGTAGGTGCGGTCGCCGACATACGGCTTGGGGTCGATGACCAGCCACGGCTCCCGTTCGGCCGCGAGGACGTTCTCGCCATGCAGGTCGGTGATGAGAAGCACGGTGGAGTCCGCCGTACCCGGCAACTCCCGGAACAGCGCCATCGCCTCGCGGGCAAGCCCGGGATCGACACCGCCCGGCGACCGCGCGAACTTCTCTTCGAACTCGGCGGTCCAGTCATCGCACATCGTCTGGAGCGACCGGAACGGATGCCCGTCCGGTGGCTGCTTCCAGAGGCGACCCAACAGGCCAGCCACAATCACATCCTGCTCCGGTTCCGGGGTCGATCGCCTGAGCGGAGTTCCTGGAACGCACCGTTCCACCAGCAGCGCATTTGTTTGCTCGAACGTCTCCGCTGCGTGCAGCAGGATCGCACCGTCCCCACGCCAGACCTTCAACGCGTCCGCCTCGTGCGCAGCCTCAGCGTGGCGCCACCCCACCTTCAGCACCAGATCCTCGCCAGCCGCGTTCCGAGCTGGTGCGACCCAGGAGCACTGTCCGCCAGGCTCGTAGGGCTCCCCAAGTTGCAGCGCCCAGCGTTGCGCCAAGTCAGACACGGTCGCGGGCAGGGTCGCCACCCAGTCGCGGACGTCGCTGCTGTCCTCGCGTGCGGCGGTCGCGCTCAGATACCGGGGGATGTGCAGGGTCTCCACATCCACAGTCTCGCCGGTCGATGCCAAGCCGCCAGGCTCGGCGCTGGCGGCGCAGTCGCCGCTCTGCCCATTCGGGTCTACCCAGTCGGCGATGAAGGTCATGAGATGGGATGCCGGTACGGACTGCTGCCGTCGGGATCTTCTCCCCACTAGGCCGCGATCATGCCGGTTGGCGGCTGCGGGTGTGGGTCAGCAGCAGTGGTGACCGCGCCATGCTTCGCGGCCTTCCCTGACTGCGACGGCGGCGATCATGAGGGCGGCGATCGGGTCCGCCCACCACCATCCGAACACGCTGTTGACGGCGAGACCGACCAGCAGCACCCCGGATAGGTACGTGCACAGCAGGGTCTGCTTGGAGTCTGCGACCGCCGACCGGGACCCCAGCTCGCGGCCTGCCCGCCGCTGCGCCGCAGACAGGACCGGCATGACGACCAGCGACAACGCGGCGAGGAACAAACCTACGGTGGAGTGCTCGGGCCGGTGCGCGCCGATCAGGGCCGTCACCGACTCATAGCTGACGTAGGCGGCGAGGGCGAAGAACGACAGCGCGATGGCCCGCAGGGCGGCCCGTTCGCGGCGCTCGTGATCGGCCGCGGAGAACTGCCAGGCGACCGCGGCGGCGGAGGCCACCTCGACGATGGAGTCCAGGCCGAAGCCGATCAGCGCGGTCGAACCGGCGGCCGTCCCGGCCGTCAGCGCGATGATGGCCTCGATCACGTTGTAGGTGATCGTCGCGGCGACCAGCGACCGGACCCGGCGGGCGAGTAACCCTCGCCGGTCGCTGGTCGGCATGGCTGGCGCGCCGGCGGCTGAGGTGGCGTCCGTAGCTGGGCCGGCGGGTTCGGCGGCGCAGCAGTCGTCGCCGCACGCATCAGCGGCGACGGGACCGGCGGCGATGAGCGGCAGCGGACGAGCGCTGGTCGGCTCGCTCATGCCAGGCTTACCGCCTGGCCGCGGGCCGGTGCGTCGTCTTCCGGGGCGCACGCGGCCCCCGTGTCCACGGCGAGGACCACGGCGAGGAGTTCCCGCAGTGCGGCGCCCAGGTGCGGGTCGGCGATGTCGTAACGCACCTGCCGGCCCTGGTAGGTGGCGATCACCAGACCGCACCCGCGTAGGCAGGCCAGGTGGTTGGACACGTTGGAGCGGGTCAGCCCGAGGCTGCCGGCCAGTTGCGCCGGATATCCCGGGCCGTCCAGCAGCGCCAGCAGGATCCGGCAGCGGGTCGGGTCCGCGATCGCGCGCCCGCAGCGGGCCAGGGCGTTCTCCCGCGACTCATAGGTCACCATGAACGGGACTGTACAGCGAACGCTGATGTACAGTCGCCGCTGACCTATCCGTGAAGGTGCGCCTTGTGCTGTTTCAACGGATGCCGGCCAGCGTCGCGCCCGCGTGCCGATAATGCGCCCGATGCCGGTATGGCTCGGCGTGGGACTCGGGACGCGCTGTCACGACGCCCCGCCGAGCTCGGTGGTCAGCCGGGACAGATCGAGGCCGCGTGCCTCCAGCAGCAGCCGTAGCGGGTTGGGCCGGCCAGGAATCCAGCCGAGCCCCGCCAACCGTCTGCGACTGCGTGGGCCGAGTTGGGTGCCGACCGGGTCGCGAGCGTCCTGCAGCACGCCGTAGAGCAGATGCTCCGGCCCGATGCCGGTATCGCCACGGCGGTCGGCGAAGCGGGCCGCGATGCGGAAGGAGCGGCGGGCTAGGAGGTAGACGCACAGGGGGCTGGGTCGGGGGTGACCGCCCCGCCACCGTGGCCGGCGCCGTACCCGTCGCTCGGCCGCGGCCAGCGCGTCGGCGCCGAACGTCGACTCCAGGCGCCGCCGAACATCCTCGACTTCGATACCGAAGGCCCGCAGCGCGTCCGCAGGATCGGCACGTGATCCAAGCGTCGGACCGAGGCGCAGTAGCTCGGCGCGCGCGGCGGCGAGGTCGAGGCCCCGCGCGTGGAGCAGTGCGGTCGCCGGGCCGGTTCCGTGCCGCAACAGGCCGAGGAGGACGTGCTCGTCGGCCAGGCAGGGGTGGCCGAGCTCGCGGGCCTCCACGAACGCGAACCGCAGCACCGCGCGACCGTCCGGGGTCAGCCGTTCCCACATTGGGCCGGTCCCGTCGTCGCCAATTACCGCCCGCAGCAGGTCGGTCAGTCGTTCCCACATGCCGGCTCCTTGCGGCGCAGCCGTAGCCCGTGTTTGTAGTGCACGGCCTGCTTGGTCACTCCCAGCCGCCGGGCGATGTCTCGCCACGACCAGCCGTGCGCGCGGGCGTTCTCCACCTGGATCTCCTCCAGGACCTCCACCAGTTGCCGAAGCGCCACGAGCGCGGTCAGCCCCACCTCCGGGTCTTTGCTCGTCGCCGCGTCCATGAGCTGCCTGCTCTCTTCGAGGTTCACGCTCATACCGTCAAAGTAGATTGACGACTGCCAGACCGTCAAATCATATTGACGATCGGCCCGGGGGAGTGAGGTTGTTGGCGTCCGTCACACGGGTTCGAGGGCGGTTGCTGCGCCTGCTGCGTAAACAGTTGCCCGATTCAGGTGAGGCGGCTGGCGGGTCGGCGCCCGGATAAGGGTTGAAGTCGGCGCAGGACGTGCCGGGCGTCGCGGGCAACACCACGCAAGGTGGCGGAGGCGAGGGTGCGTTGGAACTCCAGCCCGACGTACCCCAGTCCGGGCACCGTAGAGGAGACACCTGCGCGGTGCAGCGGGGTGCCGTCGGTGTCGAGCGCGCCGGTGCCGGCGAGGTAGTCCAGATGCGGGCGGTACCCGGTGGCGAGCACCACGGCGTCGAGGTGCTCTCGGGTGCCGTCGGGCCAGGTGACGCTGTCGGTGTCGAGGTGGGTGAACATCGCGCGGTGGTCGGGGTTGCCGGTGGCCAGCGCGACCCGGTAGCGGCCGTCGTCGAGGACCGGCGCGGTGCGTCCGCGCATCAGCCGCCCGAGCGGCGCGCCGTCCAGGCCGGTGTGAGTGAGCCACCAGTGCAGGTCCCGGCCGAGCGGGCGTTGCGGCATCCACCGTAGTGGGGAGCGGGTGGCGACGCTGACCCGCGCGACGGTCGCGAGTTCGACGGCGATCTGGATGGCGGAGTTCCCACCACCGACAACCACCACCCGCGTTCGTGCGAACTGGTCGGGGTCGCGGTAGTCGGCCGCGTGCAGCACGGTCCCGCCGAAGTCCGACAGGCCGGTCAGCGCGGGGCGGTGGGGCCGGCCGAAGCCACCCGTCGCGGCGACCACGGCATCGCCGGTCACCGTCGCCCCGGTGTCGGTCGTCACGGTGAAGCCGTGCCCGTTCGCAGCGGAGACGGTCCGCACGCGGTGCCGGTAGCGGATGTCGGCGTCTTGGTCGGCTGCAAGGTCGGCCGCATAGGCGCGGAGATAGGCGGCGACCTCGCCCCGTAACGGGTAGCGGTCGCCGTCGCCGGGGAACGGCCGGCCTGGCAGCGCCGAGTACCTGGCGGGGGAGAACAGCGTCAGGCTGTCGTAGTAGTGCGGCCACGATCCGGCCGCGGTATCGGCGGCCTCCAACACGATCGGCCGAAGGCCCGCACGGTGGGCGACGTAGGCGGTGGCGAGGCCGGCCTGGCCGGCGCCGATGATGACGAGGTTCGCGTGTTCCATCCCTGCACTGTATCGTCATATCGGGAAATGACGATGCGAGAGGAGTTTGTGATGGCTGCCCCGCAGCTGGAGGACGGTCCGCAGGCGTTCCTCAAGGCACTGGCGAGTGAGACCCGGCAACGGATCATGGAGCTGTTCGCCGGCGGGGTCGAACTCACGGTTGGTGAGGTCGCGGAGCGTAGCGGGCTGGGCCAGTCCACCGCGTCCGAGCAATTGAGCTTGCTCCGCCGCGGAGGCCTGCTCGACTCCACGCGAGCAGGGAAGCTCGTGCGCTACCGCGCCGACGTTGAGGGAATCGGTGCCAATCTGGCCGCGCTGCAGGGCTACCTGGTCCGGTGCTGCCCGCCGCGGCCGGTTGTCGACGGCGCAGACGCGAACACGACGGCGCCGAGCAGTTGCGGAGGCTGAAGGTTTCGGCCGGCGCCGACGGGGTGCGCTCGGTGGTGCGGCGTGGCGGCGACTTCGGCGCCCGCACTCGCGGCACCGGGGCCCGCTACCTGCGCGGCCTCGTCCGGCGGGATGCGGCGGAGATCCACGGCGAGTACTGGACCCCGCTCGGCCTGTTCGGCGGCGCACCCGTCGACGCCGACACCACCTACTTCTACGCCGCCGCCACATCACCGGCCGTCGCCGCGGCCGTCGAGGCCCGGGATCTCGCCGGGCTGCGCACCGCTGGGCGGCCGCGCTGCCGGCCGCCGCACCGGTCCTCGACGCGGTGCACGGCTTCGACGACCTGCTGGTCAACGACGTGGCCCGGATTGACTGCGACCGCTGGTCGGTAGGGCGCCTGGTGCTGCTCGGCGACGCGGCGCACGCGATGGCCCCGAACCTGGGCCAGGGCGCCAACAGCGCACTGGTCGACGCGGCGGTGCTCGTCGCCGAGCTGAGCGACGGGTCACGGCCTGATCCGCTCGGCCGTTACGCCCGGCGCCGCCGCGCCGCGGTCCGCGCCGTGCAGGACCGCGCCGACACCCTCGCCGCCCTGGCCGGCGTGACGAATCCGGTACTCCGGGCCGGCGCTGTTGGCCACCGTCGTCGCGCTCACCGGTACCGGTACCACCAGTAGCGCCACGGATGTGACCGGAACCGGTCCGACCCGAAGCTGAGCCCGCCACCGAACCGGGAAGAGAGACCGCCATGGATACCTCGAAGATCCATCGACGACGCTGGGCGACACTCGGAGTGCTCTGCCTCAGCCTCATCATCATCGGACTGGACAACACGATCCTCAACGTCGCGCTGCCGACGCTCTCGCAGGACTTGCACGCCACCGACAGCCAGCTGCAGTGGATCGTCGACGGGTACACGCTCGTCTTCGCCGGGCTGCTGCTCACGGCCGGCGCGCTCGGCGACCGGTTCGGCCGCCGCGGCGCGCTCTTCCTCGGCCTCGGGCTCTTCGCGGCCGCCTCCATCATCGCCGCCTGGGTCGATACCCCCAGCCAGCTGATCGCCGCGCGGTGCGCGATGGGGATCGGCGGCGCGATCATCATGCCGTCCACGCTGTCCGTGCTCACCAACGTGTTCACCGACGCCAAGGAGCGGGCGAAGGCGATCGGCATCTGGGCCGCGGTCTCCGGGCTGGGCATCGTGCTCGGCCCCACCGCCGGCGGCTGGCTGCTCGAGCACTTCTGGTGGGGCTCGGTGTTCCTGGTAAACGTGCCGGTGGCGGTCGCCGCGCTGGTGGCCGGGTTCTGGCTCGTGCCGGACTCCCGCGACCCGGCCGCGCCGCGGGTTGACCTACCCGGGTCGGTGCTGTCGATCGTCGGGCTGAGCACGCTGGTCTGGGCGATCATCGAGGGCCACGGCCGCGGCTGGACGTCCACGTCGATCCTGGCGGCGTTCGCGGTCGCCACGGCGACGATCGTCGGGTTCCTGCTGTGGGAGCGCCACACCGACCATCCGATGCTCGACCTGCGGTTCTTCCGCGACGCCCGGTTCTCCGCGGCCAGCGTCGCGATCACGCTGGTGTTCTTCGCGCTGTTCGGCACGATCTTCTTCCTCACCCAGTACCTGCAGCTGGTCCTCGGCTACTCGGCGCTGGAAGCGGGGCGGCGGCTGCTGCCGATCGCGACGATGGTGCTCGGCGCCCCGATCGCGATGAAGCTGATGCAGCGGGTCGGGGTCCGGATCGTCGTCCCGATCGGGCTGAGCATCGTGACCGGCGCGCTGCTGCTGCTCGGCACCACCACCGTCGACGACGGCTACGGGCAACTCGCGATCGTGCTGGCCTGCATCGGCTTCGGCATGGGCATGACGATGGCGCCGGCGACCGAGGCGGTCATGGCGTCGTTGCCGAAGGCCAAGGCCGGCGTCGGATCGGCGATGAACGACACGGTGCGCCAGGTCGGCGGGACGCTCGGCGTCGCGGTGCTCGGCAGCATCCTGTCCTCGACGTACTCGGCCGAGTTGACCGGTCCGGGCGTCCCCGAGCCGGCGACCGAGGGCCTCGGCCAGGCCGTCGCGATCGCCCAGCGGCTGCCGGCCGCGGCCGGCGGCGAACTGCTCCAGGCCGCGCGGGTGGCGTTCGTCGAGTCGATGACGACGACGGTCCTGGTGGCCGCCGCGGTCTCCGCCGCCGGCGCGCTGATCGCGTTCCTGTGGCTGCCGGGGCGTGCCGCTGAGGTCGACGCCGACGCGCTCGACGCCGAGCTCCGCGAGCTGGAGGAGGCCGAGGGGCTGGCCCCCACTGCCTGACCCCGGCCACTCCGCCGGTGGGCCGAGCCGCACTGGCTCGGTCCGCCCGGGGCGGCAGGCGGGCGCCGGTGGCGCCGGGCGAGCGCCCGCGGCGGGGAGGTCAGCCGGCGACGGCCGACAGGCTCGGGTCGGTGGCGAGCAGGTGCGACAGCTCGGTCCGCGAACCCACGCCGAGCTTCGGGTAGATCTTGTACAGGTGGTACTCGACCGTCCGCGGGCTGAGGAACAGCCGCGCGGCCACCTCCCGGTTCGCCGCGCCCTCGGCGACCAGCCGGGCGATCTGCATCTCCTGCGGCGTGAGCTGCGCCATCGCGGTGACGTCGCGGCGCCGCGCGGTCTCGCCGGTGGCCCGCAGCTCGGTCCGGGCCCGGTCGGCGAGCGGTTCGGCGCCGATCGTGTCGAACGCGTCGTGGGCCTGCCGCAGCTGCTCGCGCGCGTCGATGCGGCGCCGCGCCCGGCGGAGCCACTCGCCGTAGAGCAGGTGGGTGCGGGCCCGTTCCAGCGGCGTCTCGGTGGGCCGGTAGGTCGCCAGCGCGGCGAGGTACAGCGGCTCGGCGTCCGCGCCGGTGGCCAGCAGCGCCTGGCTACGCAGCAACGAGGCGCGGGTGCCGGCGCCGGTGGACGGTGTCACCCATCGTTCGAGCAGCGCCAGCGCAGACCGCGCCGCGGCCCGGTCACCGGCCCGGACCGCGGCCTCGATGTGGTCGGGCAGCGACGCCCAGTTCACCAGCGGGTGGGTACCGCCTGGCCCGGCGGTACCCGGCGAGCGCGGTGTAGCGCTGCAGTGCCTCGCCGTACCGGCCCTGGATCAGGTCGCAGAGGGCGAGCGCGGCGGTGGCCGAGCCGGCGGCCAGCCCCAGCCGGCGCGGGACGGCCAGCGCCAGCGCCTGCCCGGCCACCGCGGCGCACTCGTCCTCCCGGCCGCGCAGCGCGGCGATGGTGGCCAGTGCGGACAGGTGCACGGCGGCGGAGCTGTCCTGCTGGGCCTCCCTGGCCAGGTCGAGGCCCTCGGTGGCGAGCGCGACCGCGCTGGCGTACCGGCCCTGCACGCGTTCGGCGGCGCCCTGCAGTTCCAGCGCGTACGGCAGCGACCCGGTCATGTCGGCGACCCGCGCGATCCGGGTGGCCCGCTCGGCGAGCCGGCCGGCCTCGACGACGTCGCCGACGTAGAACGCGGCGGTGGCCGCCCAGATCAGCCGGGTCGGGTCGGTGGCGCCGTAGGGCGCGTCGATGACGCGGCGGAGCAGCCGGGTACCGGTCTCGGTGTCGCCGATGAGCAGGGCCGGGAACGCGTCGAGGAAGTCCTTGCTGAGCCGGGCACCGGCGTCGTCGCCCGGGTCGACCCCGGCGGCGCGGCGGCAGGTGTCGACCAGCGCCTCGACGTCGCCGATGTAGCCGGCGGCCTCGGTCGCGTGCACGAGCAGCAGCAACGCCAGCGGGGCCGCGTGCGGCGCGGCGAGCTCGGCGCCGTCGCGCAGGATCCGGTACGCGTCGGTGGCCACCCCGCAGCGCCACGCGACGATCCCCTCCAACCGGGCGAGCTGGGCCCGGACGACTGGGTCGGCGGTGAGCGGCCGGGCGTGGGCCAGGGCCTGCCGCGCCCGTTCCGGCTGCGCGGCGAGCCAGGCCGCGCCGGCCGAGGCGAGGTAGCGCTCGGCGCGCGTCGCCGGGCTGGTGCTGAGCGCGGCGGCCCGTTCGTAGGCGCTGGCCGCGGCGGCGTGCGCACTCCGCTCGGCGGCCCGGACGGCTACCGCGGCGAGCTCGTCGGCGACCACGTCGTCCGGCCCGGCGGCGACCGCGGCGCGGTGCCAGGCGCTGCGGTCCGGGTCATCGGCGGCGTCGAGGACGGCGGCGAGCGCCTGGTGGACGTTGCGCCGCTCGGTGAAGCTGGCTCCGGCGAGCACGGCCGAGCGGATCAACGGGTGCCGAACCCGGACGCCGTCGGCGCCGATCAACACCAGCCGGGCCGCCTCGACCTGGTGCAGCGCGTCGGCGGGGACGCCGAGCCGGTCCAGCGCGGCGAGTACCACCGGTGCCTCGCCGGTGGAGTCGGTGGCGAGCACGAGCAGCGCCCGCTGGGCCGCCGGGTCGAGCCGGCGGACCTGGGCGAGGAACGCCCGCTCCAGGCCCTCGGTGAGCGGCAGCGGATCGGGGAGCGGCGCCCGGCCGGCGAGCTGGTCGGCGGTGAGCGCGGCGGACAGTTCGCCGAGCGCGAGCGGGTTGCCGCCGGTGATCTCGGCGAGCCGGTCGTTCACGGCCCGGCTGGGGGCGGCGGCGCCGTGCTCGCGGACCACTGCCTCGGACGCGTCCGCGGCGAGCCCGGCCAGGCGGACCACCCGCAGCTCCGGCGCGGCGAGCCGCTGCTCCCCACCCGGCCGGGCCGCGAACAGCATCGCCACCCCGTCGTCGCCGAGCCGCCGGGCGGCGAAGAGCAGCGCGTCCAGCGACGCCTGGTCGATCCACTGCGCGTCGTCGATGAGGCAGACGAGGCCCCGCTCCGCGGTCGCCTCGGCGAGCACCGAGAGGACCGCGGAGGAGACCAGGAACCGGTCGTGTCCGCTGGCCGGGGCCAGCCCGAGCGCGGCCCGCAACGCCTGCGCCTGCGGTTCGGGCAGCGCGCCGAGCACGCCCAGGACGGGCCGGAGCAGCTGGTGCAGGGTGGCGAACGGCAGCTCCGACTCGGCCTCGAGGCCGGTGGCCCGGAGCACCGCGAATCCGCCGGCCCGCCCCTGGGCGTAGTCGAGCAGCGCCGTCTTCCCGATGCCCGGATCGCCGCGGAGGACCACGGCGCCGCCGGCGCCCGCCCGGACCCCGGCGAGCAGCTCATCGAGGAGCGCACACTCCGCCGCGCGGCCGTGCAGCATGCTGCGATCGTAGAGCAGTCGGCGCGGAGGTCCCGGGCGGCGGCCCTCAGCGGTGCCGGCGGAAGAATGCGCGGACGTCGCCGGTCTGCGGATACGCCGTCCGATCGCGGAAAGGTTCGTTCCGCGATCGAGCTACAATTTTCTGAGAATCTGACTTCAGCGGTCCAGGGTACAGACCAGGGATCCTACGGATGTGGTACCAGTCACGCCGGTGCACGCTCAGGGAGTCAGGAAGCAGGCAGTTCTCCTCAAGGTCGTGATCCGGATGTCCGTCTCCACCGCGCCGCTCGAAAGCCGGGCCGAAGCCCTGTTCGTCAGCTGTCTGCAGCCCTCGGAACACCCGACGGCCGACCAGGTCGCCGCCGCGATCGAAGGCAGCATGCGTGCCCGCGGCGAATGCGGGTGCGCCGAGGCCCTGGCCGTCGAGTTCGGTGACCACCCGGAGACCGCCGCGGCGCGCATGCGCTGGGCGCTCGCCGTAGTGGCCGGCGACGTGCTGGTCCCCTCCGCGGCCTGACCGCCGCGTCCCCGGCCCGGTTCCGCCCCGCTCAGGGGGTGGGCCGGGCTTCTTCGTGCGCGGCCACCGTCAGCATCAGGTCGATGAGTCCAACTCCTCGACCGCGACTAGGCTGGCCAGCACCGCAACCGTCCCGGCGTCCGCCGGCCGGCGCGCGGTCCGACCGCAGCCGGGGCGGGCGAACGCGTAGTGCGACCGGTCCGGCGCCGTCGCCAGGACCAGCCAGAGCCGGTCCAGCTCCAGTTCCACGGCGCCGCAGGTCGGGCAGTGGACACCGAAGCGCGGGTCCTCGGTCATGACTCTCCCTCCGGTGAGCCGGGCGGTGTGACCCGTTCACGGTGCCCGTGCGCGGTGCCGCGCGGATCCGTGACGCCACTGGTTCACCACTCGGGGTAAACCCCGGGAATCCCGCAGTTGTACCGGGACGGAACCCGGTAGATCCACTGATGCGTCGGTGGTGCGACAGACCGGATGGTGGTGAGGCACCGCAAACCCGCCCGCTGGCCAGGGAGGCCCGCCATCAGCACCGTCCAGGAACGCGCCCGGACCCGCGCCGCCACCCCGCCGCGCCGTCCCGGCTTCGCGCTCGCCGGTGACCTCGTGCTGGCGCTTGTCGTGCTCGCGCTGCTGCTCACCAGCTCGCTGCTGCACGACTCGGTCGGCGACGCCGGCGCGGCGCTGACCACCGACGTGGCGCAGATCCTCGCCCTGGTCCTCCCCGGCTCATGACGCGTCCTACGCTGGCGCTGGCCCCGTCCGGTGCCCGGTCCGGTCCGGCTCGTGGTCGAGCTGGCCGTTCTTGGCGGCCACGCCCTCGGCAACATCGTCGCGGTGCTCGCCTACGCCGACCCGGCCGACAAGGCCGGGATCATGCGTACGCGGTCCTTGCCGGTTAGGAGCTCAAAGACTGGGCCTCGACCCCCACCCGGCGAGCGTAGCCATCCACGCCGCCCGCACCGTCGCGCACCTGTTCCAGGGCCGAATCCGTCTGGTAGACAGGTCCCGAGCCGCGGTCCGCGGGCCTCGATTTCGCCATCTCGATCTCGCTGCAACCCGCAGCGCCAGCACAGATCCAGAGAAGGTGATGACGCAATGCGTCCATTCTTACGCACGGTGCGCGCGAGATCCGCGCCGCCGGTGCTCATCTCCGCCGTCGTTGGTGCCCTGCTGTTCACCCCGACGGCCGCGTACGGCAATGTCGCCCTGACCCAGGTGAGCAACGATCCGTACACCGACGCCCAGGCACAGCACCAGACCGAGGTCGAGCCGGACACGTTCCGGTTCGGCAACACCATCGTCTCCGCTTTCCAGGTGGGCCGCGTCTTCGGAGGTGGGTCGTCCAACATCGGCTGGGCCACCTCGACCAACGGCGGCGCGACCTGGACCAGGGGTTTCCTGCCCGGCATCACGCGAAACGCCGGTGGCCCGTACGCGCAGGTCAGTGACCCGGCGGTCGCGTTCGACGCCCGGCACAGCGTCTGGCTGATCTCCTCGCTCGGCCTGAACAATGCGTCCGGGCAGGTGAACGTGCTCACCAGCCGTTCTACCAACGGCGGGCTGACCTGGGGGAACCCGGTCACCACTGCCACCGGCAGCCTCGACAAGAACTGGATCGTCTGCGACAACACCGCGACGAGCGCGTTCTATGGCAACTGCTACACCCAGTACGACATCACCAGCGGCAACCAGATCCGGATGCGTCGCTCGACGAACGGCGGCCTCACCTGGGGGCCGGCGCTGTCCTCGAGCAGCGGCGCCACCGGACTCGGCGGGCAGCCCGTGGTCCGGCCCAACGGCACGGTGCTCGTCCCCTACCGTGCCACGAACGCCAGCCAGATCCGCTCGTTCCGCTCCATCGACGGCGGCGCGAGCTGGCGTGCGACCGTGCTCGTCTCCTCCATCAGCCACCACACGGTCGCCGGCTCGCTGCGTGAGTCGCCGCTGCCGTCGGCTGAGATCGACTCC
>Ga0210378_10001151_pt1 | contig 13780 bp, 14 predicted proteins | sample PLM1_60_b1redo_FD_155465 | JGI IMG/M metagenome (GOLD analysis project Ga0210378, IMG submission 155465) | Groundwater sediment microbial communities from an aquifer in East River, Colorado, USA - PLM1_60_b1 redo | ecosystem: Environmental > Terrestrial > Soil > Riparian zone | place: USA: East...
TACGCCTCCGAGGTGCGCCGGCGGCCGAGCTGCCGGCCGAGTCGGTGCTGCACGCCGGCTCCGCCGCGGTCCCGGTCCGGGTCCGTCCACTCGGGACGGACACGGCCCGGGCCACCGCGAGCCGCCGCTGCCGTGGCACGTCGGCGACCGGGCGCTGCTGCGCGACCCGGGCCGGCGGGCGGTGCTGGCCGGGCTGACCGTGCTCGACGTCGCCCCGCCGGCCCTGATGCGGCGCGGGGCGGCGTCCGAGCGTGCGGCGGAGCTGTCCACCGTGGAGGGCGGGCCGGACGAGGCGGGCGAGCTGCGCCGGCGCGGGGCCGTGACAGCCGGACGGCTGACCGCGATGGGGGTGCCGGTCCGGTCGGCGCCGCTGGCCGGCGACTGGCTGGTCGATCCCGGGCAGGCCGACCGGTGGCGGGCGGCGCTGGCCGGGGAGGTGGCGGCGCACGCCGGGGCACACCCGCTGGAGCACGGCCTGCCGGTGGAGGCGGCCCGGCAGCGCCTCGGCCTGCCGGACGCCCGGCTGGTGGCCGCCCTGCTCGGCGACGGGCTGGCGGTCAGGGACGGGCGGGTGGCGGCGGACGGGGAACCGGGCCTGCCGGACGAGCTGCGCGCGCCGGTCGCGGCGGTCCGCGAGGACCTGGCCGAGGCCCCGTACGCGGCCCCCGAGGCACACCGGCTCGCGGAGCTGGGACTGGGCCGCCGCGAGCTGGCCGCTGCGACCCGGGCCGGGGCGCTGCTGCGGGTCGCGGACGGGATCTACCTGCTGCCGGGCGCGGACGCGACCGCCGCTGCCCTGCTCGCCGGGCTCGCCCAGCCCTTCACGCTGTCCGAGGCGCGCCGGGCGCTGGGCACCACCCGCCGGGTCGCCGTACCGCTGCTGGAGCTGCTGGACGAGCGCTGTCTCACCGAGCGGCTCCCGGACGACCGCCGCCGGGTGAGCCGCTGAGTGCGGGCCCGCGGCGGCGGGCGCCGCGCCCGTCGGGTCACCCGCCGACGAGCGCGCGCACTCCGTTGCTCATCCGGCGGAGGATGGACCCGCCGGCGCAGTGGGAGAATGCGGCACTGTGAGCGCGGACAGGCCCGGACCGTCCACCCGGGCGCGGGTGTGGACGCTGGAGGGCGACATCGAGGTGCGCCGGCGGGACACGCTGGTGACGGAGGAGCCGCTGGAGATCCGCGTCTCGGCGGCCGGCGTCTCCCGGGCCGTCTCGACCACGATGCGGACGCCGGGCGCGGACTTCGAGCTGGCGGCCGGCTTCCTGCACGCCGAGGGTCTGGTCGAGCCGGGCTCGTTGCGCCAGGTCTCGTACTGCGCGGACGTCGACAAGCCGGACCAGCTCTTCAACGTGGTGACCGTCGAGATCGACGCCGCCGAGCCGCCGGAGCCGGTCCGCACCGGGCTGGTGTCGAGCGCCTGCGGGGTCTGCGGGTCCGGCTCGCTGGACGAGCTGCGGGCGCGCGGGCTCGCCCCCGTCGCGCCGGGCCCGACCGTCCGCGCGGAGACCCTGTACGGGCTGCCGGACGCGCTCCGCGCGGCGCAGGGCGTGTTCGCCGCGACCGGCGGGCTGCACGCGGCCGGCCTCTTCACGCCGTCCGGTGAGCTGCTCGCGGTCCGCGAGGACGTCGGCCGGCACAACGCGGTGGACAAGCTGGTCGGTTGGGCGTTGCTCGCCGGGCGGCTGCCGCTGGCCGGGACGGTGCTGCTGGTCAGCGGGCGCGCCGGCTACGAGATCGTGCAGAAGGCGGTCGCGGCCGGCATCCCGGTGGTGGCGTCGGTGTCGGCGCCGTCGTCGCTGGCCGTCGCGGTGGCCGAGGACTTCGGGGTCACGCTGGTCGGCTTCCTGCGCGGGCGGCGGTGCAACGTGTACGCGGGGCGGGAGCGGCTCGTGCTGCCGGGCTTGGCCGCGGCGGCCGGGTGAGCGCAGCCGGCGGGCCGGCGGCCGGGCCGGGCCCGTACGACGCGGTCGTGCTGACCGGTGGGCGGGCCAGCCGGCTCGGCGGGGTGCACAAGCCGGGCCTGCTGGTGGGGGACCGGACGCTGGGGGCCAGGGTGCTGGACGCGGTGCGGGACGCGGACCGGGTGGTGGTGGTCGGGCCGGCGGTGCCGGGGGCGGCCGTCGACCTGGTGACGCGGGAGGAGCCGCCCGGCGGCGGGCCGGTGGCGGCGCTCGCCGCCGGGGTGCGGGCGGTACGGGCGCCGGCGGTCGCCACGCTGGCGGCCGACCTGCCCTTTCTCGACGCCGGCACGGTGCTCGAGCTGCGGTCCGTGCTGGCGGCCGCGGATGCCGCCGCCGCGCTGCTGGTGGACGGGGAGGGGCGGGACCAGCCGCTGTGCGCGGTGTGGCGCACGGACGCGTTGCGGGCGGCGCTGGCGCAGGTCGGCGGACCGCGCGGGGTGGCGCTGCGGGCGGTGGTCGCGGCGGCCCCGGGCCCGGTGGTGCGCCGCGCGGTGACCGGGGACGGGCCGCCGCCGTGGTTCGACTGCGACACCGACGAGGACCTGACGACGGCGCGGGGGTGGCTGGAATGAGCATGCTGGAGGACTGGACCGCTGCGGTCGTCGCGGAGCTGGGGGTGGCGGACGCGGTGACCGGCGGGACCCGGGACCTGGTGCTCGAGCTGGCCCGGGACGTCGCGCACGGGGTGGCCCGGCCGGCGGCGCCGCTGACCGCCTACCTGGTCGGGCTGGCGGTCGGCCGCGCCGAGGACCCCGGCGCGGCGGCCGGCGAGCTGGCCGGCCGGGTCTCCCGGCTCGCCCACGAGTGGTCGCAACGGGCGCCGGAGGCGAACCCGTCCGGATGAGCACGGCGTGGGCGGAGGCGCGGTGCCGGGCGCACGCCGCGCCCTCGCCGCTGCCGCCGACCGTGCTGCCCCTGCCCGCGGCGGCGGGGGCGACGCTGGCCGAGCCGATGCGGGCGGTGACGCCGGTGCCGGGCGTCGACTGCTCGGCGATGGACGGCTACGCGGTCGGCTCCCTGTCCGGGCCCTGGCGGGTCGTCGGCCGGGTGCTCGCCGGGCACCGCCCGGCGGCGCCGGTCCGGCCCGGTGAGGCGGTCGAGGTGGCTACCGGGGCGCCGGTGCCGGCGGGGACCACCGCGGTCGTCCCGTACGAGCTCGCGGAGCGGACCGGCGACCGGCTGGACGCCGTCCGCCCGCCCGAGCCGGGACGGCACGTGCGCCGGGTCGGCGAGGACGTCCCGCTCGGGGTCGACCTGCTCCCGGCCGGGTCCGCGGTCACCCCGACCGTGGTCGGGCTCGCCGCCGCGGTCGGCCTGGACGCGCTCACCGTGCACCCCCGCGCCCGGGTCGCCGCGCTGCTCACCGGGGACGAGCTGGTGCACGCCGGCGGCTCGGCCGGGCCGCTGGTCCGGGACGCCGTCGGCCCGGCGCTGCCCGGCTGGGTCCGCGCGCTCGGCGGCGACCCGCTGCCGGCGGAGCTGGTGCCCGACATCGACGTGGGCACGCTGGCCGCCGCCGTCACCGCGGCCGGTGGCGACGTGGTGGTCACCAGCGGCGGCGCGGGCGCCGGCCCGGCGGACCTCGTCGGCCCGGCGCTGGACCGGCTCGGCGCCCGGCCGGTCGTGGACGGCGTCGACTGCCGTCCCGGCCACCCGCAGCGGCTCGCCGCCCTGCCGGACGGCCGCTGGCTGGTCGCCCTGCCGGGCAACCCGTACGCCGCGCTGGTCGCCGCGCTCACCCTGCTCGGGCCGCTGCTCGCCGGCATGGCCGGCCGGCCGCTGCCCGAGCTGCCGACCGCCGAGCTCACCGGGGTGGGGCCGCGCCGGAGCGCCGGGGAACTCACCCGGGTGCTCCCGGTCCGGCGCACCGCGGCCGGCACCGTCGAGCCGCTCGGCCGCGACCGGCCGGGCAACCTCTGGGGCCCGGCGCTCGCCGACGCCTTCGCCGTCGTCCCGCCCGGGTGGCGGGGCGGGCCGGTCGCCCTGCTCGCCCCGCCCCGGTGACTACGGACCCGGCTGCGACGAGGCCTACCCGGCGGCCGGGTCCCGGCGCCCGAACAGCCCCCGGAACGTGGTCCGCAGCACCGGCTCGCCGTCCCGCAGCAGTTCCCCGCGCAGCAGCACGGTGCCGCGCCCCGGCCGGCTGGCCGACGGCGCCGCCTCCAGCACGTCGAGCCGCCCGGTCAGCACGTCCCCGGCCCGCACCGGCGCCAGCCAGCGCAGCTCCGACAGGCCCGGCGAGCCCTGGCTGGCCGAGTCGGCCAGCACCCGGTCGACGTACATCCGCATGAACAGCGAGCCGGTGAACCAGCCGCTGGCGATCAGCCCGCCGAACGGCGTGTGCACCGCCGCCTCGGGGTCGACGTGGAACGGCTGCGGGTCGAAGCGTCGCGCGAACGCGACCATCTCGTCGCCGTCGATCCGGACCGACCCCAGGTCGAAGCTGTCGCCCTGCCGGAAGTCCTCGAAGTGCAGGGTCACGGTCGGGCAGAGTACGGCCGGCCGGTGATACTGGCGGCGTGAGCGCTGTGGGCAGAGAGCGGATCAGTGAGGTGCGCGCGGCCGTCGAGAAGGGTGGCGCGACCCGCTACCACGAGGCGAACGCCGCCCGGGGCAAGCTCTTCGCCCGGGAGCGGGTGCGGCTGCTGGTCGACGAGGGGTCGTTCGTCGAGGACGGCATGTTCGCGAACGCCGCGTCCATGACAGGCGGGCCAGGCGACCTGCCGGCGGACGGCGTCGTCACCGGGCAGGCCCGGATCGACGGCCGGCCGGTGTGCCTGATGGCGAACGACTCCACGGTGAAGGCCGGGTCCTGGGGGGCCCGGACGGTGGAGAAGATCATCCGCATCATCGAGCGGGCCTACGCGACGGGCGTCCCGATGGTCTACCTGGTCGACTCGGCCGGCGCCCGGATCACCGACCAGGTCGACCTCTTCCCCGGCCGCCGCGGCGCCGGCCGCATCTTCTTCAACCAGGTCCGCGCGTCCGGCTCGATCCCGCAGGTCTGCGCGCTCTTCGGCCCGAGCGCGGCCGGCGGGGCGTACATCCCCGCCTTCTGCGACGTGGTCGCGATGGTCGACGGCAATGCCTCGATGTACCTGGGCAGCGACCGCATGGTCGAGATGGTCACCGGCGAGAGGACGACGCTGGAGGCGATGGGCGGGGCGAAGGTGCACACCGGCGAGTCCGGCGTCGGGCACTTTCTCTGCAAGGACGAGCCCGAGGCGCTCGACGTGGTCCGCCGCTACCTGTCGTACCTGCCGTCCAACTGGCAGGGCGCGCCACCCGCCGGCGAGACCCGCGGGCCGGGCAGCGGCGACCTGCGCGCGCTGGTGCCGGACAGCGAGCGGCAGGCCTTCGACATGCGCCGGTACGTCAGGGCGCTCGTCGACGACGGCTCGTTCTTCGAGGTCCAGGCGCGCTGGGCACGCGAGGTGACCGTCGGCTTCGCCCGCCTCGACGGCGAGGCGGTCGGCGTGGTGGCGAACAACCCGCTGCACAAGGGCGGGGTGCTGTTCGTCGACTCGGCGGACAAGGCGACCCGCTTCGTCCAGCTGTGCGACGCCTTCAACGTCCCGCTGGTCTTCCTGTCGGACGTGCCGGGCTTCATGGTCGGCGCCGCGGTGGAGAAGCAGGGCATCATCCGGCACGGCGCCAAGATGATCACCGCGATCGCCGAGGCGACCGTGCCCAAGTTCTGCGTCGTGGTGCGCAAGGCGTACGGCGCGGGCCTGTACGCGATGGCCGGGCCAGGCTTCGAGCCGGACGCGACGCTCGCGCTGCCCACCGCCAAGATCGCGGTCATGGGTGCGGAGGCCGCCGTCAACGCGGTCTACGCGAACAAGATCGCCGCCATCGCGGATCCCGAGGAGCGGGAGGCGTACGTCCGGGACAAGCGGGAGGCGTACGACACGGACATCGACGTGCTCCGACTGGCCAGCGAGCTGGTCGTGGACGCGGTCGTGGAGCCGGAGGACCTGCGCGCCGAGCTGGTCGCCCGGCTGGGCGCCGCCCGCGGCAAGGACCGGCACTTCTCCCGCCGGCGGCACGGCGTCACCCCGGTCTGACCCTCAGGCCACCGCCCGCTCCTCGTCGGCCGGGTCCGCGGTGGGCGGCGGGAAGACGTGCCGCTTGTACGACCAGAAGCGGAAGACCGTGCCGATGCCGATGCCAGCCACCTTGGCCACGTTGAGCGTGAGCGGGTCCGTGGCGCTGACGACGTAGTAGGTGAAGGCGACCACGACGCTGGAGAGACCGAGCGCTATGAGGTTGATCACGATGAAGAGCGAGTACTCGCGGCGCAGCCCGGTGCGGGCCCGATGCGAGAACGACCAGTGCCGGTTGGCGAAGTAGGAGATCGTCGTCGCCACTCCCGCCGACAGCACGTTCGACGTGGTCGGGCCCAGCCCGATGCGGAAGTGCAGCAGGTTGAACAGGCCGATGTCGACGAAGAGGTTCACCACCCCGACCACGCCGAAGGCGGAGACCTCCTTCGCGAGCACGTGCCAGGGGGTGCCGAGGCGATCGAGCAGACGCACCGGGGGAGTGTACGTGCCCTCGTGCCCGGCTTCGCCGGGACGGTGCCCCCGGCGTCGCCGGGGTGACACCATCGGGACATGGCCGATTCCCGCCTCGACGCCGAGCAGGAAGCGTTCCGACAGACCGTCGCCGACTTCGCCCGCACCGTGGTCGCGCCAACCGCGTTCGACTACGACGAGCGCGCCGAGTTCCCGTACCCGGTGGTCAAGCAGATGGGCGAGATGGGGCTGTTCGGACTGCCTTTCCCGGAGGAGTACGGCGGGATGGGCGGCGACTACTTCGCCCTCTGCCTGGCCATCGAGGAGCTGGCCCGGGTCGACTCGTCGGTCGCCATCACGCTGGAGGCGGGCGTCTCGCTCGGCGCGATGCCGGTCTACCGCTTCGGCACCGAGGAGCAGAAGCGGGAGTGGCTGCCGCGGCTGTGCTCCGGCGAGGCGCTCGGCGCCTTCGGGCTGACCGAGCCGGGTGGTGGGTCGGACGCCGGCGCCACCAGCACGACTGCCCGTCTCGAGGACGACGAGTGGGTGCTCAACGGGACCAAGGCGTTCATCACCAACTCCGGCACCGACCTGACCCGGCTGGTCACCGTGACCGCGGTGACCGGCGAACTGGCCGGCGGGCGGAAGGAGATCTCCGCCATCCTGGTGCCGGTGCCGCGGCCCGGCTTCTCCGCGTCGAAGAAGTACTCGAAGGTCGGCTGGCACGCCTCCGACACCCGGGAGCTGTCGTTCACCGACTGCCGGGTGCCGGCGGAAAACCTCCTCGGCGAGCGCGGCCGCGGCTACGCGAACTTCCTGACCATCCTCGACGAGGGCCGGATCGCGATCGCCGCGCTGGCCACCGGGCTGGCGCAGGCGTGCGTGGACGAGTCGGTCAGGTACGCGAAGGAGCGGGAGGCCTTCGGCCGGCACATCGGGGCGTACCAGGCGATCCAGTTCAAGATCGCGGACATGGAGGCGCGGGCGCACCTGTCCCGGCTCGCGTACCACGACGCCGCCCGGCTGATGCTGGCGGGCAGGCCGTTCAAGCGGGAGGCGGCGATCGCGAAGCTCTACTCGTCCGACGCGGCCGTCACCAACGCGCGGGAGGCCACCCAGGTCTTCGGCGGCTACGGCTTCATGAACGAGTTCCCGGTGGCCCGGCACTGGCGGGACGCGAAGATCCTGGAGATCGGCGAGGGGACGTCCGAGGTGCAGCGGATGCTGATCGCCCGGGAGCTCGGCCTGGGCTGACGCCGTCGCCGGCCGCGGCTCAGCCGGCGACGACGGTCAGCACGGTCGTCGGGATCGTGGCGATGACCGCGCCGTCGTTGGCCTCGACGGTGCCGCTGACCGTTCCGCCGATCGCGGTGGGGGCGACCAGCACCTTGACCCGCAGCTCGCTGGACCGGTCCGGCGCCAGCGCCGGTGAGGTGCAGGTCGCGGTGGCGCCGGAGCCGTCGCACGTCCAGCCGCTGACGCCGAGCAGGTCGGCGGGCTCGGGGTCCGTGGGCCCGGCCACCGTGAGGCCGTCCGGCAGCGAGACGCTGGCGATGAGCCGGTTGGCGGCGGCCCGGCCGGTGTTGCGGACCGTGATGGAGATCTCCCCCGACGTGCCCTGCCGCAGCGGACCGGCCGAGACGGCGCCGTCCGAGTCGAGAGTGGGCTTGGCGGCCGGAGTGGGGGTGACCTGCGGCCCGGGTAGGCCGGACTGTCCCGGGAGCGCGTCCGGTCGGCCCGATTCACCCGGTGTTGCCGAGCCGCCGGGGCCGCCTTGCCCGGGTCCGGACCCACCGGGGGAGCCCGATGCGTCGGGTGCGCCGGAGGAGCCCGGGGATGCCGACCCTCCCGGGGAGCCGCCGATGCCGGGGCCGGTGGGGTCGTTCGGGGCCGGCACGCCGGGTCCGCGTCCCTTGCCGCCGGGCAGGGCCGGCGCCGAGGCGGACGAGAGCGCCGCCTGCGCGTCGCCGGACGGGCCCGAGGTGAGCCCGATGCCGACCGCGGCGCCGCCGACGACGACCGCGGCCGCCGCGGCGGCAGCCTGACCGGCGCCGGTGCCGACGACCCAGTTCGCCAGGTTGACGAGCACGGACCCGCCCGTCGCGGTGACCGAGCCGCCGCCCGCCGCCACCCCTGCCGCCCCCGCGCCTGCCGCACCCGCACCCGCGCCTGCCGCCCCCGCGCCTGCCGCCCCCGCACCCGCGCCTGCACCAGCCGCACCCGCCCCTGCCGTACCGGCCGACCCGGCCGCCGCCGTACCGGCGCCCCCCACGCCAGCGACGCCGGCGCCGGCCGACCCGGCCGCCGCCGTACCGGCCCCGACCGTGCCCGCACCGGCCGAGGCGGCGGGCGCGGTGCCGGCGGCGACACCGGCGGAACCCGCGGCGGCCGCGGCCGCGGCCGCCTCCGGGGTGGCCGAGACGAGGTAGGCCGCCGCCAGCGGAGCCCCGAGCAGCAGCGGCGCGAGGATCCCGCGCAGCCCGCCGTTGACCTCCTCCAGCTCGGAGGCGAGCAGCCGGCACCGGTCGCAGCCGGCGAGGTGGTCGTCCACCCGTGCCCGCTCCCGCGCGGACAGGCCGCCGCGGGCCCACGCGCCCATCCGCTCCACCGTGTAGCGGCACTGGTCCCCGGCCACGTCCGCGAGGTGCTCCTGCAGGTACGCCTGCCGCAGCCCCTCCCGCGCCCGGTATGCCAGCGCCGCCACCCCGTTAGGGGTCAGCCCGAGCAGCGGCGCCACCTCCGCCGGCGTCTCCTGCTCCACCTCGGTGTGCCAGAGCACCGTCTGCCACCGCTCCGGCAGCCGGGCGAACGCGCGGGCCGCGAGCGACGACTCCAGCCCGGCGACCGCGGTGTCCACCCACGGCACCCCGGGGTCGTGCCGGCTCATGTCGTCGGACAGCTCCAGCCGGCGGTCCCGGCGGACCCGGTCGTACAGCGTGTTCCGCAGGGTGGTGAGCAGGTAGGCCCGGAACGCCGTGTCCGGCCCGCCCCCGCCGCGCAGCGTGTCCAGCACCTTGGCGAAGGCCTCCGAGACCAGGTCGTCCACCTCGGCCGGCGAGCGGGTCAGCTGCCGGGCCAGGTGCCGGGCGGAGGGCCCGTGCCGGCGGTAGAGCTGCCCGTACGCGTCACCGTCGCCGCCGCGGACCGCGGTGATCAGCTCGGCGTCGCTCGGCCCGTCGGCCTCGGCGATACGCGGCTGCGGGACGGACATGCGCCTGATGCTCCGATCGGCCGGGAAGTCCGAGGGGTACGGAGGATATGCCCATCGCGCCGCGTCACGGAACGCCGGCCCGGCCGTCACACCTGGGCCGGACCGGCGGGGGCGGTCTGGCCGGGTGCGGAGGAGGCGGGGCAGCGGTGGTTCGGGACACGCGGGCCGGAGCCGGCACGTTGCGCCGGCGCTGGCGGGCGGCCAGCCTGGCGGCGGGCTGGACGGTCCCGGGCGACTGGTGGGTGCCCGCGGTCGACGCGGTGGCCGAGGCCGTCGGCGACGGGCGGGACGCCGCGGCGTCCTGCGCACGGCTCGGCCGCGCCCGTGCGGAGGCCGGTGTGGGTCTTGAAGAGGCCTTCGCCGACCTCGCCGCGCTGCACGGTGTTCTCGGCGCGGGCGAGGCGCACGGCCTCGGCCCCGGTGGGGCGGGCGGGCGGCGGGGGGACTGGCCCGCCTGCGGGGCCGAGGCGGTGCGGGCCGAGCCGGCGGTGCCGTCCGAGCGGGCGGTGCCGTCCGAGCTGGTCCGCGCGCTGGCGCTGGGCTGGACCGAGGTGGCCTGCGTCCCGGGCGGCACCGGTGGCTGCGAAGACCCGATGACCGGCCTGGTCACGCTGCCGTACCTGCGCACCCGGCTCGGCGAGGTCTACCGGGAAGCGGAACGGCTCGGGGTGCCGGCGTGGGGCGCGGCGGCGTTCGTGGTGACCGACCCGGGTCAGCTGGTCCCGGTCGCCGGCGTGCCGCCGGACCTGGCCAGGCTCGGCCGGGAGCTGACGGTCGCCGAGTCGGTCCGCGCGGTCTTTTCCGGCGGCGAGACGCTGTGCGGCCTCGGGCCGTCCCGGGTGCTGGCGCTGGTCGCCCGCGACGAGGACCTGGCGACGCGGGTGACGGCACTGCGCCGGCTGCTCGCCGACCGGCTGTCGCCGGGCGCCCGCCCCGCCCGGGTGTGGGTGGAGGGGCTGCCGCCGGCCGTCGACGCGGCGTACCGGCTGGCCGACGAGTTCGGTCGATAGTCTGCCGGTATGCACCCGAGGATCGGCCTCCCCGTGGTGGGGATGGTCGGCGGCGGGCAGCTCGCCCGGATGACCCACCAGGCCGCGATCGGGCTCGGCCAGTCGCTGCGGGTGCTGGCCGCCTCGCCCGACGACGCCGCGGCGCTGGTCGCGCGGGACGTGATGATCGGCGCGCACACCTCGTACGACGACCTGGAGACCTTCGCCAAGGCCTGCGACGTCGTCACCTTCGACCACGAGCACGTCCCGCCGGAGCACCTGCGCCGGCTGACCGCGGCCGGCCACACCGTGCTGCCCGGCGCGGGCGCGCTGCTGCACGCGCAGGACAAGCAGGTGATGCGGGCGCGGCTCGGTGAGCTCGGCCTGCCGGTGCCGCGCTGGGCGCCGGTCGCCTCCGCCGGGGACGTGGAGCGCTTCGCGGCGGGCGGTGGGCGGGCCGGTGACAGGGCGCGGTGGCCGGTGGTCGTCAAGGCGGTCCGCGGCGGGTACGACGGGCGCGGCGTGTGGGTGGTCTCGTCCGCCGCCGAGGCCCGGCCGCTGCTGGCCTCCGGCGTGCCGCTGCTGGTCGAGGAGTGGGTGCCGCTGCGGCGCGAGCTGGCCGCGCTGGCGGCACGCTCGCCGTTCGGGCAGGGTGCTGCCTGGCCGGTGGTGGAGACCGTCCAGCGGGACGGCATCTGCGTCGAGGTGCTCGCCCCGGCGCCGGGCCTGCCGGCCGCGGTCGCCGAGCGGGCCGAGCAGATCGCGCTGACCGTCGCCCGCGAGCTGGACGTCGTGGGCGTGCTGGCGGTCGAGCTCTTCGAGCGGACCGACGGTGAGCTGCTGGTCAACGAGCTGGCGATGCGCCCGCACAACAGCGGCCACTGGACCGTCGAGGGCGCCCGCACGTCGCAGTTCGAGCAGCACCTGCGGGCGGTGCTCGACTACCCGCTCGGCGCCACCGGGATGACCGCGCCGGCGGTCGCGATGGCGAACGTCCTGGCCGAGCGTGCGGACGGTCCCGGGCTGGACGAGCGGCTGCACCACCTGACCGCACGGTGGCCCGCGCTCAAGGTCCACCTGTACGGCAAGCAGCCGCGGCCCGGCCGCAAGATCGGGCACGTCACGGCGCTCGGCGGCGCCGACATCGCCGCGCTGCGGCGGGACGCGACCGCGGCGGCGGCGTACCTGGCCACCGGCGTCTCGGCGGAGGTGCGCCACCGGTGAGCGCGCCGGAGCCGATCCTGGTCGGGGTGATCATGGGCAGCGACTCGGACTGGCCGGTCCTGTCCGGCGCCGCCGAGGTGCTGCGCGACTTCGGGGTGCCGCACGAGGTGCGGGTCGTCTCGGCGCACCGGACCCCCCGGGACATGGTCCACTACGCCTCCACGGCGGCCGAGCGGGGCCTGCGGGTGATCGTCGCCGGCGCGGGGGGAGCGGCCCACCTGCCGGGCATGGTGGCCAGCCTCACCCCGCTGCCGGTGATCGGGGTGCCGGTCCCGCTGCAACACCTGGACGGCCTGGACTCGCTGCTGTCGATCGTGCAGATGCCGGCCGGGATCCCGGTCGCCACCGTGTCCGTCGCCGGCGGCCGCAACGCCGGCCTGCTGGCGGTCCGGATCCTCGGCACCGCGGACGCCAGCCTGCGCGCGCGGCTGGTCGAGCACCAGGCCGCCCTCGCCGACGCCGCCCGCGCCAAGAACGCCTCCCTCCAGCGGCGCCTGTCCGACTGACAGCCCAGCGAGCAGAGCCAGCCGTTGCCGCCCTCTTGACAGCTCCCGTCGACAGCGCCATAGTTCAACCAGTCGGTTGATAAACCAAGGGGTTGTAGATGGGCGAGGACGAGCTCAGCAGCACGTTCGGCGCCCTCGCCGACCCCGTCCGCCGAGCGATCCTGACCCGGCTCGCCGCCGGGGACGCGACGCTCAACGAGCTGGCCGAGCCGTTCTCGATCAGCCTCCAGGCGGTCTCCAAACACCTGAAGGTGCTCGAGCGGGCCGGACTGATCACCCGGGGCCGGGACGGGCAGCGGCGGCCGGCCCGACTCCGGGAGGCACCACTGGAGACCTCCGCCGACTGGCTCGAGGGCTACCGGCGGCTCGTGCGGGACAGGCTCGACCGGCTGGACCAGACCCTGCAGGAACTCCAACGCGAGCAGAAGGAGACAGGACGATGACCGAGCTCACGGTCGAACCCGGCAAGCAGGAGATCGTGATCACCCGGACTTTCGACGCGCCACGCGAGCTGGTGTACCGGGCGTACACGGACCCCGACCTCATCCCGCGGTGGTGGGGCCCGAGGGAGTACGAGACCGTGGTCGACAAGCTGGACCCGCGACCGGGCGGCGTGTGGCGGTTTCTCAACCGCGGCGCTGACGGCACCGAGTACGGGTTCCACGGTGTCATCCACGACGCCTCGCCCGAGCAGATCGTGCAGACCTTCGAGTTCGAGGGCGCGCCCGGACATGTCGCGCTCGACACGGCGGTCTTCGAGGACCTGGGCGGCCGGACCAAGGTGACCGCGACGTCGGTCTTCCAGTCGGTCGAGGACCGCGACGCGATGGTCGCCTCGGGCATGGAAGGCGGGGCGAGGGAGACCTACGACCGTCTCGCCGAGCTCCTCAAGACCCTGTGAGTCCCCCTCGACGCTGACGGGAGGGGCTGGACGCACCCGGGTGCGTCCAGCCTCTTGCCGTCAGCCGGGGCCGTGGGCGGGCCACTCGATGGCGGGGCAGCGGTCCATGACCACGTCCAGCCCGGCCGCGGCGGCGCGGTCGGCGGCGGCCTCGTCGATCACGTCGAGCTGCAGCCAGACCGCCTTCGCGCCGACCTCGACCGCCTCGTCCACGTGCGCGCCGGCCAGGTCGGAGCGGCGGAAGACGTCCACCACGTCGACCGGGAACGGGATCTCGGCGAGCGAGCGGTAGCCCTGCTCGCCGTGCACGGCCTCGCCCTTCGGGTTCACCGGCACGATCCGCTTGCCGCGGGCCTTGAGCATCCGCGCCACCCCGTACGCCGAGCGCCACTCGTGGCCCGTCAGGCCGACGATCGCCCAGGTCCCGTGCCGGAGCACCCGCTCGATCGTCTCGGTGTCACCGCGCGTCCA
>Ga0210378_10001152_pt1 | contig 13769 bp, 10 predicted proteins | sample PLM1_60_b1redo_FD_155465 | JGI IMG/M metagenome (GOLD analysis project Ga0210378, IMG submission 155465) | Groundwater sediment microbial communities from an aquifer in East River, Colorado, USA - PLM1_60_b1 redo | ecosystem: Environmental > Terrestrial > Soil > Riparian zone | place: USA: East...
TCCTGCGCATCGGCTTCTGCTCCCACGTGGTCTGGCTGGCCGCGGACGATCCGCGGAGGGCTCGCCAGGAAGTGGAGGCCGGCTTCGCGGGATGGAGGCAGGAAAGCTTCGACTATCTGCACCTGTGGGTCCGGGGCGCGCGGACGGATATCTCCCTGTATTCCGGCGAGGTGCCCGCCGTGTCGGAGCGCGTGGGCATAGCGGGGCGCGCGTTCGCCCGAGCCCTCGACCGGTTCGTGCAGGCGGGCTTCGTCCGTGGGCTGGACTCCCGCGCCCGGCGGCGGCTCGCCGCGGCCGCCCAGACCGGAGATCCGGGGGAGCGCGCCGCCCTCCTCCGGGGCGCAGAGCGACACGCGAAGTCGATCATGCGCGAGAGGACGCATTGGGGCGACCCGCTGGCTCTCCTCCTGCGTGCGGGCTCGGCCGCCTCGCGCGGAGAGACGGAGCGCGCTCTTCATTTCCTCGACTCGGCCGAAACCGGCTTTGGCGCCGCAGAAATGGCCCTGCATGCGGCGGCCACTCGGCGGCGCCGCGGCGAGTTGATGGGCGGTGACGCCGGTCAAGGCCTGGTCGGTTCCGCCGACACTTGGATGAGGAGTCAAAGCATCCGGAACCCGGACCGGATGACGGCGATGCTGGCGCCGGGCCGATGGCGGTCCGCCTGAGGGGCGCCACGACTTATGGCTGTAGCATAGGCCTGCTTCCTGGTTTGTGGCCAGCGGGTGCCTTCGTCGCGAGGTAGCGGAAATGACCGGGCTCGAGGCCGGCGACTTCAACGGCACGGACCGGTTCGCGGTGCAGGGACGCCTCGGCGCGGGAGGCTACGGGGTCGTGTATCGGGCGATCGACCGGGAGCGGAACATCCCGGTCGCCCTCAAGACGCTGCGGCACGTAGCCGCGAAGGCCCTCGTGCGGTTCAAGCAGGAGTTCCGGGCCCTGGCCGACGTTTCCCACCCCAATCTCGTGACCTTGTACGAGCTGTCGTCGCAGGAGGACCAGTGGTTCTTCACGATGGAGCTGGTCGACGGCGTCAACTTCCTCTGGTATGTCCGCGGCGAGAGCTACCCGGCCGAGTCCGGACCGACCAGCGCCGTCTCGGCGCCGACCGGCTCCGATCTCAAAGCTTTCTTCGGGCGGGCCCATGACGACACCGGCGTCGTCAAAGCCCCGCTGGCGGGCGCGCTGAACCTGGGCCGCCTTCGTCACGCGCTTCCGCAGCTTGCCGAAGGTGTGCTCGCCCTGCACGATGCGGGAAAGCTTCATCGAGACATCAAGCCCTCGAATGTCCTGGTCACGCGAGAGGGCCGCGTCGTCCTTCTTGACTTCGGTCTCGTGGAGGAGATCGCTCCCGCGCACACGCATACCCTCGACGCGGTGGGCACGCCGGCGTACATGTCGCCCGAGCAGGTCGCGGGCTTTCCGCTGACGAGGGCGAGCGACTGGTACAACGTCGGATCCATGCTCTACCACGTGCTCACCGGGCAGCTCCCGTTCACGGGCTCCGTCCTGGACGTGATGCAACGGAAGCAGGAATCGGAGCCGCCGCCGCCGCGCGACGTCTCGCCGGATGTGCCGCGCGATCTCGACGCCCTGTGCCAGGACCTGCTGCGCCGCGATCCCGAGAAGCGCCCCTCGGGGATCGATGTCCTGCGGGCCCTGAAGGGAGTGAGGGTGGTGGGCCCAGCCGCTCCCGTGGCACCGACCGTTGTGGCCGGCTCGGCGCCGTTCGTGGGTCGCGAGCCGCAGCTCGAGGCGCTGCGGGACGCCTACCGAAGGCTGAAGGCGGGCCGAGCGCTCACGGTGGCCGTCCATGGCGGCTCGGGAATGGGGAAGAGTGCCCTCGTGCGTCGGTTCCTCGAGGAGCTGAAGAGCGAGGATCCGGAGGCGGTGGTGCTGGCGGGCCGATGCTACGAGCGGGAGTCGGTCCCCTACAAGGCGCTCGACGCGGTCGTCGATGCGCTGAGCCGCTACCTGCGGCGGCTGCCATCCGCGCAGGCGGAGGCGTTCCTGCCCCACGACATCCTGGCCCTGGCCCGCGTCTTCCCGGTGCTGCGCCAGGTGAAAGCGGTGAACCAGGCGCGAAGGGCGGTGCTCGAGATCCCCGATTCCCTCGAGCTGCGCCGGCGCGCGTTCGCGGCGCTGCGCGAGCTGCTCGTGCGTCTGGCCGATCGCCGGCCGCTCGTGCTCTACATCGACGATCTGCAGTGGGGGGACGTCGACAGCGCGGCCCTCCTGGAGGACTTGCTGCGCCCACCCGATCCTCCCGTGCTCCTCCTGATCGGTTGCTACAGGAGCGAGGAGGCGAAGACCAGCCCGCTGCTCAAGACGATCCTGCCCAAGCGCCTGGCCGTGGATTCGAGGCTCGAGATGCGGGACATCGTGCTCGGCGAGCTCTCGGCCACGGAGGCCACCGAGCTGGCGCGGGTGCTCGTCAAGGGGGAGCCGGTGGAAAGGGAGTCGCGGGCCGGCGTGATCGCGCGCGAGTCGGGGGGCAATCCATACTTCATCGAGGAGCTGGTGCGGTTTTCCCAGACCGACGCCGAGCCCGTGGTCACGGACGTGACGTTCGACCACGTCATCGAGACGCGCGTCTCCCGGCTTCCGGAGGTCGCGCGGCGGCTCCTCGACCTGGTGGCCGTGTCGGGAGTCCCGCTCGAGGTGGGCGTAGCGTACCGGGCGGCGGACCTCGAGAAGGAAGGCGAGAGCGTCCTGGCGGTGCTCCGCGCGGCCCACCTCGTGCGGACGCGCAGCACCCTCGGCCGGAACGAGATCGAGACCTACCACGACCGCATCCGCGACGCCGTGGTGGCGCATCTCCCGGCGGAGTCTCTCAAGGAGTGCCACCACCGGCTGACCTCGGCGCTGCTCGCCACCGGCCGGGCCGATCCCGAGATGCTGGCCACGCACTACCTCGGCGCGGGCGACGCGCAGAGCGCCGCCGAGTACGCGGCGGCGGCGGCGGCCAAGGCCTCGGAGGCCCTCGCGTTCGACCGGGCCGCGCGCCTGTACCGCTTCGCGCTCAACCTGACGGTCAGCGCGCCACCCGAGCGGGCGAAGCTCGAGGTCCAGCTCGGCGACGCCCTGGCCAATGCCGGCCGGGGCGCCGAAGCGGCCCAAGCGTATCTCTCGGCCGCGGAGCATGCCGGCGCCGCCCTCGCCATCGACCTTCGCCGGCGCGCGGCGCAACAGCTCTACACGAGCGGCCACATCGCGGAAGCGGAGCGTGCGCTGGAAACCGTGCTATCGAAGCTCGGCATGAAGCTGCCGAAGACCCCACGGAAGGCTCTCCTCTCCATGCTCCTCCACCGTGCTCAGGTCCGCCTCCGTGGCCTGCGGTTCCAGGAGCGCGACGAGACACAGGTCTCGGGCCAGGACCTGCTACGGATCGACACCTGTTGGGCGGTGGGTGTCGGCCTGAGCACCGTGGACATGGTGCGCGGAGCGGACTTCCAGGCCCGCCACCTCGTGCTCGCGCTTCGAGCCGGCGAGCCATACCGGGTCGCGAGGGCCCTGGCCATGGAGGGGGCTTACGTGGCCATGGGCGGGAACCGGAGCCGGGCGCGCGCCGCGCGTCTCCTCGGCGCCGCGCACGCCCTCGCGGAGCGCGTGAACCATCCCTACGCCATCGCGCTCGCCAGCATGACGGCCGGCAACGCCGCCATGTGCGACGGGCGCTGGCGCGACGCGCGGACCCTCTGCGAGCGCGCCGAGCAGATCTTCCGAGAGCGGTGCACGGGGAGCGACTGGGAAATCCTCATCGCGCAGCTCTGCGGCCTCGTGTCCATGTTCTTCCTGGGGGAGGTGGCCGCGCTGTCGCAACGACTGCGCTCCCTGCTCGAAGAGGCCGAGGGGCGAGGCAGCCGACTCAGGGCGGCGTTCCTGCGCACCGGCTTCTGCTCTCATGTCGCCTGGCTGGCGGCGGACGATGCACCGAGGGCGCGGCAGGAGCTGGAGACGGGTCTGGCGGGATGGAGGCAGAGCGACCGGTTCGACTATTTGCGCCTGTGGGTCCGGGGCGCGGTGACGGACATCTCTCTCTATTCCGGCGAAGGGCCGGCCGCTTCGGAAGGCGTAGGCAAGGAGCTGCGCCCGTCCGCCCGAGCGCTCGAGCGGTTCGTGCAGATGGGCTTCATCCGCGGGATCGACTCTCGGGCGCGGCGCCGTCTCGCGATGGCCGCGCAGGCTACCGATCCCGGCGAACGGAACGCCATCCTCCGCGGCGTGGAAGACCATGCGAAGGCGATCATGCGCGAGAGGACGCACTGGGGCGATCCCTTGGCGCTTCTACTGCGGGCGGGCGCGGCCGTGACGCGCGGGGAGGCGGAGCGCAGTCTGACGTTGCTCACATCGTCGGAAGCGGGGCTGGCCGCCGCGGACATGGCTCTCCATGCCGCCGTCGCCCGGCGCCGACGTGGCGAGTTGATCGGGGGCGACGCTGGTCAAAGCCTGGTCGCCTCTACCGACGCTTGGATGGCCGGCCAGAGCATCAGGAACCCGGAGCGGATGACGGCAATGCTGGCGCCGGGACGTTGGCGTTCGGCCTGAGTTCATGCGGATTGCCTGGTCGTACGGCGGGAAGGACGCCGTATTCGACACGGACGCCGCGCAGGTCGTCATCGGGCGCTCGGGTCAATACGTTCCGGTTGAACTCGACCTCACACCGGACCGGAAGGTGTCGCGGCAGCACGCTCGCATAGGGATCGAGGCCGGCCGGTACTGGATCGAAGACCTGGGGAGCGCTTACGGCACGCTGGTTGGCGGCGAGCAGATCAAGGGCAAGGGAAAGCGGCGGTTGCGCGCGGAGGATTCCATCCAGATCGGCGACACGACACTGAGGGTCGAGATTGCCGGGAGCGAGGAGGCTCACGAGCCCGTGGAGATCGCGGAGGCGATCGACGCGGACGCTCCGGTCTTCTCTCCCTCGGACGCGACCACCGCGGATTCGGCGCAACGCCTGGCGCTCCTGTACGAGTTGTCCCTTCAATTCGGTGGCGAGGCGAGGTTGGATGTCCTGCTGCAGACGGTCGTGGATCGCCTGATCGAGGCGATCCCCAGCGCGAAGCGTGGCGCCCTGCTCCTCAAGGATCGCGCGACCGGACAACTGCTGCTGAAGGCCTGGGCCCCGGGTGGAGAGCCCGCGGTGAGCCTCACCTCCGCGCAGAAGGCGGTCGACCAGCGTAAGGCGTTCGTGTGGCGCCGCGGTCAGGATTTGACGATCAGCCAATCCGAGTACGGCATCGCGTCGGGCATGTACGCGCCGCTCCTCTGGAAGGACCAGGCGCTCGGCGTGGTGTCGGTGGACAACTACGAGACGTCTGACTCGTTTACCGGGGAGGACCTGCGGCTGATGGCGGCGGTGGCGCAGCAGGCGGCGATGGCGGTAGCGAACCACTATAGCCAGGACGACCTGCAACGGCACGCCGAGTTCACCAACCGGTTCTTCGCCAGCCACTTCCCGGGCCGGGCGCGCGAGAAGCTGATGCGGGAGGCGAGCGCCGGAACACTGCTGGTCGGCACACGGCAGTCGCCCATCACCGTCCTCATTTCCGACATCCGCGGCTTCGCGAAGCTGACCGCGCGACTGGGGCCGCGAGGCACCGGTGACCTGCTGAACGAGGTCTTCCCCCGTCTCGTCGAAGTCATCCTGGCCCACGACGGCACCATCGAACGGTTCGCCGGCGATGCGATCCTGGCCGTGTTCGGGAGCCCCGACGACGACATGCAGCAACACGAAAAGGCCGTGCGGGCGGCGCTGGCGATGCAGGCGGCAATGGGCAAGTTGAACGCCGGATGGGCCTCGCGCAGGAAGGAGACCTGCGGCATCGGGATCGGGATCGATTGCGGCGAAGTGCTGCACGGCTTCATCGGCGACGCCGAGCGTATCCAGTTCGCCGTCATCGGCGATGCGGTGAACCGGGCGTCGCGCTACTGTGACGGGGCGAGCGCCGGCGAGGTGCTCGTCAGCCCGGACGTGCACCAGCGTGTCTTCATGCTCGTGCAGTCGAAGCCGACGAGCATCCAGTCCAAGCATGAAGGGGAGCTCCGCGCGTTCCGCGTCGAGGGCATGAAGAGATGAGAATCCAGCCGCACGCGGAGACAAACGTGAGCGACACCGGTCGTCAGCCCGCTCACTACCGCCTGAGGGGTGAGGTCGGCGGTGCCTCGCGCTCCTACGCGCTCCGGCCCGGGGAGAACTCGGTCGGCAGCCGGGCCGGCAACACGATCGTGCTGCCGGTCCGCGGCGTTTCACGGCGGCACGCCCTCCTCACGCTGGAGCCGGAGGGGCTCACGCTCGAGGACCTGGGCTCGCGCAACGGCACGCTCGTGAAGGGCGTGCGCATCCAGCGCACCCGGTTGCAGCCGGGGGACGACGTCCGGTTGGGACCGGTGACGCTTCGTCTGGAGGAAGTGGAGCCGGAGGACGCCGCGATCGCGATCGCGGTGCGCAGCAGCGACTCGCCGCCCGCGGGGCTGCCCGCCAGCGACACCACCGCCACCCCGCTCGACGAGCGCGGCGGTGTCGGCCCGGGCCTGCTCGAGGGCCTGATCGCCCGCGTCAGCGCATCGCCCGAGCCCGATCTCGCCGGCCTCGTCGCTCTGCTGGGGCGGGGGCTCGAGGCCCGCAGCGCTTGCGTCTTCGAGGCTCACCGGGGAGAGATCGTCGCCCTCGCCACGTACGGCGCCCTGCCCGACCTCGCGCGCCAACGAGGCTTCGCCGACCTCCTGCGGGATGCGCCGATCCCGGACGGCGCCATTCGGGCGATGTCGCTCGAGGGCGAGGTTCCCCTGGCCTGTGCCGTTTCCTCCGGCCCCGGGTCGGAGCGGCTCGGGGTCGTGGTGGTGGGCGAGCTGCGTCCGCGCCGAGCCGAAGCGGAGTCCCTCCTCCGCATTGTGCTCGCGCTCCTTCGACGTCTGCGCCTCCCGGTGCTGGCCCCGACCCCGATGGCCGCCAGCGACGTTCCCGGCCTGGCCTTTCCCGTGGGATACGTGCCGGGCGACTCGCCGGTGATGCGGGCCTTCTACGTTCAATTGCGGCCGCTCGTGCAAGGCGATCTGCCCGTGCTCCTGCTCGGCGAGACGGGCGTGGGCAAGGAGTTCCTGGCCCGGATCCTTCACGACTCGTCGCCGCGGCGCCGCGGGCCCTTCGTGGCCATCAACTGCGCGGCCATCCCCGCGGACCTGCTCGAGGCGGAGATGTTCGGCATCGGCAAGGGGGTCGCGACGGGAGTCGTGGAGCGGACCGGCAAGTTCCAGATGGCGGAGCGCGGCACGCTGTTCCTGGACGAGATCGGCGACATGCCGCTCGAGCTGCAGGCCAAGCTGCTGCGGGCCCTGCAGGAAAAGGAAGTCCAGCCCGTGGGGGGAGCGCCCGTGCCCGTCGACATCCGCGTGCTCGCGGCGACCAACTCCGACCTCCAACGCCGCATGGAGGAAGGCCGCTTCCGGCGTGACGTCTACTTCCGCGTCGCGGGCTTCGCCCTGCGCGTGCCTCCGCTGCGCGAGCGGCGCGAGGACATTCCCGCTCTCGTCGAAAGCTTCATGCGCGCGTTCACGAAGGGAGCCGGCAAGGCCCCGCGCGGCATCACCGTGAAGGCGCTCCGCGCGCTCATCGAGTACTCCTGGCCGGGCAACGTCCGCGAGCTCGAGCACGAGGTGCGGCGGCTCGTATATCTCTGCCCGCCGGGGGAAGCGATCGACTCGACCATGATCTCGCCCCACGTCGTGGTCACGGGGCCGGGAACGGGTCCCGCGGCCCTGGCCACGCTGGACCTCGCCGAGAACGTCCACGCGCTGGAGCGTCGCCTGATCGCCGAGGCGCTCGCCCAGGCGGGGGGCAACCGCACCCAGGCGGCCAAGCTCCTGGGCGTCTCCCGCAACGGCCTCAACATCAAGATCGAGCGGCTCGGCCTCGCGGAGTAGCGGCGCGCCTACTTGCGGGCCTCTCCACCTCCGACGTACGTCGCCACCGTGTCGTGGTGAACGGCCATGTCCCGGCGCAGGTCGAGGGACGGGTCCTGTTGCTGGCTGGACTGCCCCGTCTGCTGCTGGCCGAGGTCGGCCCACGAGTCGTAGCGCGTTATGGTGAGGAAGTTCCACGGCGCGCCCTCGACGTGGGCGAAGAGCGCGGTTCGGCCGGGGGCCTGCTGTCCGATCCGGTCGAGCGTCTGCCGCAGCCCCTGCCGATGGCCCGTCAAGGCCCGCAGGTCGGTCACCACGTAGACCGTCCCCTGGGCACCGCGAGCGGGGAGGATCGCCTTCTGCACGCTCTCCCACGGCGGGCCCACGGCAAACGTATCGCCGTGCCAGTCGGACAGCGGGATGATCTTCTGGTTGAACGCCTGGACCTCCGCTGGCGGAGTATCGGCGCTCAACGTGTGGTCCTTGCCGTGCGGCGTGATGACCATGAGGTCCCACTCGCCTCCCTCGCGGTGGCGCAGGATGACCGGCGCGACCTGTGGATCTCCGGGCCTCGCGGCGGGGCCGTTGCTGTATGCGTCGATGACGTCCGAGAGCTTTCCCGCGGCCGCCTTCACGACGTGCACGTGATACAGCTCGAGCGCGGCCGCCGGTGTAGACGGCGGTTGCTGAGCGAGCAGCGGCGTCGCCAGGAGTACACCCACCGCCGTCCCGAAGACTCGCCGTACACACTTCCTGCTCATGTCGTCTCCTCCAATGAAGTTGTCAGGATTACCGTGGCCGGGACAGTACTCCCCGGACGCCCGCCTCGTCAACGCTTCCGGGCGAGCAGGGCCAGGAACCCGGGCAGGAAGGCGAGCGTCCAGCACACGAAGTGGTAGGCGTAGTCGGCGACGCCGGTCGGGGACCGCTGCCAGATTCCCGAGACCGCATAGAACGCGGCCCCCGAGCCCACCGCCGCCAGCCCGCCGCGGCCGAGAGCGGCACCGACGGAAGCGCGAGGCTCGCCGAGGCCGCGCCCGTTCAGCAGGCCGAAGGCGGCCCAAAGGGCCATCCAGAGAACGAACATGGCCGGGTAGCCCATGAGCTGGGCCAGCAGGTAATAGCCTCCGGCGGCGCCGAAGCCGATGAGCGCTCCGGCGAGCGCCCCGCGCGCGGGCAGGCGCCGCAACACACCCAGGTAGAGACCAATGCCGAGACAGAGGATCGCCCCGTGCAGCAGGCCGAACAGGGGCCGATGCGCGGGGATGAACCGCGCCCACACGAAGTCGCCCAGCGTGTTGAGGGCGGCGATGAGGAGCGCACCCACGATCGCCTGGCGGATTCCGGCCATCTCCGGACAAGAATAACCCGGCGCACATGGAACTTCCCGACCTCGCCCTGCGCGGAACCATCTGGCTCAGCCTGCTGGCCTGGGTGGTCGGGGAGGGGCAGCGCTCCCTCGGTCCGGAGCCGGCGCGGCGCGGCCGCGGGGCCTGGACGAGCGGCGCGCTCGCGGCGGTCCTCCACTCCGTCCTGGCCTTCCACCTCCGCTACGACTGGAGCCACGGCGCGGCCTACGCGGACACCGCGCGCCAGACCGCCGCCGTGACCGGCCTGAGCTGGGGCGGCGGCATCCTCGTCAACTACGCGTTCCTGGCCGCTTGGACCACCGACGCGCTCTGGTGGTGGATGGCGCCCGTCTCCTTCCGTCAGCGAGCGCGACTCCTCGACCGGGCCGTGCGCGGCTTCGTGTGGTTCATGTTCCTGAACGGCGCCGTCGTATTCGCCCGCGGATGGATGCGAGCACTGGGCGCGGCCGCGGTGCTGGCCGTCGCCGCGGCGTGGTACCGTCGCGCGTGCTCCGTCGGGGGCCGTTCTATTACGGCTGGGTGAACCTCGTCCTGGCCGCGCTCGCCATGGTGGGGACGCTGCCCGGCCGGACGCAGGGCCTGGGCCTCGTCACCGAGCCGCTCCTTCGCGATCTCGGGATTGACCGCCTCCTCTTCGCGGAGATCAACCTCGTGGCGACGCTGGTGGGATCATTCTTCTGCCTCGGCATCGGCCGCCTCATCGACCGGGCGGGAAGCCGCTTCGTGCTTACGGCCGTGACGCTGTGCCTGGGTCTGGTGGTCCTGCTCATGAGCGGCGCCCGCGCCGTCGGGCCTCTCCTGGTGCTCATCACGCTCACCCGCGGCTTCGGCCAGAGCGCTCTTTCCGTGGCCAGCCTCGCTCTGGTCGGGAAGTGGTTCTCGCGCCGCCTCAGCCTGGCCATGGGCGTCTACGCCGTGGTCATGAGCATCGGCTTCATGACCGCATTCCCGGCGGTGGGCGCGGCCGTGTTGGGGAGCGGTTGGCGTACGGCCTGGGCCGGCATCGGCCTCGTGCTGATCTTCGCCCTGGCCCCCCTCTTCGGGCTATTCGTACGCTCGACTCCCGAAAGCTCCGGCATCGCGCTGGACGGCGGCGACCTCCGCGCGGGCAGGGTCGCGCCGGGAGGGGGAGCCACCCTCGGCGAAGCGCTGCGCACCGCCGCTTTCTGGGTCTTCGCCCTCGCCAGCTCGGCCTACGGCCTCGTGGCCTCGGGCATCGCGCTCTTCAACGAGTCGATCCTGGCCGAGCGCGGCTTCGATCCGGCCACGTACCATCGCACCCTCGTCGTGGTCGCCCTCACCGGTCTTCTCGGCAACTTCGCGGGCGGCGCCTTCGCCGAGCGCGGGTCGCTGAAGCGGCTGCTCGCCGTGGCGATGCTTCTCCTCACGCTGTCGCTGGTGGCATTGCCCCACGTGAGCACGCAGGCCCAGGTCATGGCCTACGCGGTCGTGATGGGGCTGGCGGGCGGGTTCGTGATGGTCGTCTTCTTCAGCTTCTGGGGGCGCGCCTACGGCCGGGCCCACCTCGGCCGGATCCAGGGCGCGGCCCAGATCCTGACCGTGCTCGCCTCTGCGGTGGGACCGCTCCTGCTCGCGCAGTGCGTGGCCTGGACGGGATCCTACGCGGCGGCTTTCTACGCGCTCGCGGCGGTGGTGGCCGCTCTGGCCGGCGCGGCGTCGGTGGTGCCGATGCCCCGAGGCTACATCGCGGTGTTGTCGCCCGAGCGGCCCGTAGATAATACGGGGGTCACACGCCCCGTGGACACTTGATGAGGAGGCTCATTCGATGCGTATGGTTTCGACGCTCGCATTCCTGATGATCGCCGGCGCCGCGATCGTCGCCCCGGCCGCCGATCTCGCCGTGGGGGACAAGGCGCCCGACTTCAAGCTCCAGGCCAGCGACGGCAAGACCTACAACCTGTCCGACTTCAAGGGCAAGAAGGCGGTGGTGGTGGCGTGGTTCCCCAGGGCGTTTACCCAGGGCTGCACGATCGAGTGCAAGTCGCTCGCGGCCAATGGGGACAAGATCCGCAAGTACGAGGTGGCGTACTTCATGGCGAGCGTCGACCCCGTCGAGGGCGAGAAGGGGAACAAGGCCTTCGCGGAGTCCGAGAAGGCCGACTTCCCGGTGCTCAGCGACCCCACCAAGGAAGTGGCGGCGGCCTACGGGGTGCTCAACCCCGAGCGCGGCGTCGCCAGCCGCTGGACGTTCTACATCGACAAGAGCGGCACGATCGTCGCGATCGACAAGGCGGTGAAGCCGGCGACATCCGCGGAGGACATGCTCGCGCGGCTGGCCGCACTAGCGTGAGTTTACCGACGCGGTAAACTCACGCTAGGGGTCCGCACGCGCTAGTCCCGTGAGCCATACCTCGTCGGACTAGGCGGGGGGGAATGCAGCTCGGCAAGACCTTCTACGCCAAGACCCGGAAGGAGTGGCACGCCTGGCTCGCGAAGCACCACAAGACCGCCCCGGACATCTGGCTCGTCTACTACAAGAAAGATAGCGGCAAGCCCCGGGTCCCCTACAACGATGCGGTCGAGGAGGCGCTGTGCTACGGCTGGATCGACAGCATCCTGAAGCCCATCGACGCCGACCGCTACGCGCACGCGCAGAACAAGCGGTTCGGCATGGTGCAGTGATCATGCGATAGACTCGCCAAATGCGGTCTTCGCGAGCGGTCTTCCTTCTCATCCCGGTACTCCTGTTGGCGGTGCCGCGGCTGGTTGACGTCTACGCGGACTGGCTCTGGTTCGGCGAGACGGGATACCAGTCGGTCTACCTGCGCTCCCTGACCACGCAGAGCGCCCTGGGGAGCGGGGTGCTGGCGCTCGCGGTCGCGTGGCTCCTGCTCAACCTCCGCTCCGCGGTCCAGATGGCGACGCCCCGCGCGTTCGTGATCATGACCGAGCAGGGTCCGCGCACCGTCGCCGTCGAAGGGCGGGGCCTGCGCCTGGTCGTCTACGCCCTGGCGATCCTGGCCGCCGCCCTCATGGGCATGGCCGCGGCGTCGCAGTGGGAGAGCTGGCTCTTCTTCCGCCACGCGACCTCGTTCGGCGTCCACGACCCGATCCTCGGCCGCGACGTGGGCTTCTACGTCTTCAAGCTGCCTTTCCTGCAGCTCGTCCAGGGACTGCTGCTCGCCGCCGTCGCCGTCGCCCTCATCGGATCGGCGGTGGCCTACGCCGTGACCGGGGCGCTCAGCTTCGGCGGCCGCGGCCTCCTCGTCGCCGTGAAGGTACGGCGGCACCTCGCGCTGCTCGCCGCGGCCTTCTTCGCGGTGCTTGCCTTCGGGGCGTGGCTGCAGATCCCCGCGCTGCTCATCCGGCCCTCCGGCATCGTGTATGGGGCGTCCTATGTCGACGCCTACGCCCGCCTGCCGGTCCTGCGCATCCAGATCGTGGTCGCGGCCGCGGCCGCGGTCCTGGCCGTGATCGCCGGCCTGCAAGGCCAGTTGCGGTACCTGCTCGTGGCAGGAGCGTTGTACGTCGTCGCGCTGTTCGGCGGGGAAGGCTACGCTTCCCTCCTGCAGCGGTTCGTGGTCGCTCCCAACGAGCAGGTGAAGGAGACGCCCTTCATCCTCCACAACATCGAGGCCACGCGGGCGGCCTTCGGCCTCCAGAACGTCGTGGAGCACCAGCTCTCCGGCGACGACGCGCTGACCCGCGAGGACATCGACCGCAACGCGGCCACGCTGAAGAACGTGCCCCTCTGGGACCACCAGCCGCTGCTCGACACCTTCGGACAGCTGCAGGAGATCCGGACCTATTACGACTTCGTGTCGGTGGACAACGACCGGTACACCATCGACGGGGAGTACCGCCAGATCATGCTCTCGGCGCGGGAGCTGAACTCCGAGGCCTGCCCAACCGCAGCTGGATCAACGAGCGGCTGACGTTCACCCACGGCTATGGACTGACGCTGGGCCCCGTCAACCAGGTCACGCCGGAGGGACTGCCCGTACTTTTCATCAAGAACATCCCGCCGGAGTCCTCGGTGGACTTGAAGGTCACGGAGCCGAGCATCTACTTCGGCGAGCTGTCGAACGACCACGTCTTCGTGCGCACGCGGACGAAGGAGTTCCACTACCCGAAGGGCGACGACAACGTCACCGCCGTCTACGAGGGCGAGGGAGGCGTGCCCCTGGGCGGCTTCTTCGGCAAGCTCCTCTTCAGCATCCGGTTCCGCTCGTTGAAGACGCTCCTCACGAACGACCTCACCGCGGAGAGCCGCGTCCTCTTCCACCGCCGCATATCCGAGCGCGTGCACCGCATCGCGCCCTTCCTCAGCTACGATCCCGATCCCTACCTGGCGATCGTGGACGGACGGCTGGTGTGGGTGCAGGACGCCTACACCACGAGCCGCCGCTATCCCTACTCGCAGCCGGCTGCGGGCGGCGGCGTCAACTACATCCGCAACTCCGTGAAGGTCACGGTGGACGCCTACCACGGACACACGAGGTTCTACCTGGTGGATCCGACGGATCCCGTGGCCGCTAC
>Ga0210378_10001153_pt1 | contig 13763 bp, 15 predicted proteins | sample PLM1_60_b1redo_FD_155465 | JGI IMG/M metagenome (GOLD analysis project Ga0210378, IMG submission 155465) | Groundwater sediment microbial communities from an aquifer in East River, Colorado, USA - PLM1_60_b1 redo | ecosystem: Environmental > Terrestrial > Soil > Riparian zone | place: USA: East...
CCCAGGTAGAGCCGGCGAGCGTCGAACTCCGCGAGGTGGGCGATGAGCTGGGCGGTGGCCCCACGCTCGCGGCCGGCGAGGGATGTCAGCTCGGCGACGAGCGCGACGTCTGAGAGGTGGGATGGGATGTTGATCTTCATGGGCCCTTCATACCATATCAACTAGTGCGAGGAGGTCCATTTCAATAGGGCGTGCGATCCGCCGCAGCATCTCTCTGAGAAATCTGTGAAGCTGTCAGCGGCTCGGCACGCGGGCCGCGTCGGCTTCGAACGCCTCGCGGGGGTCCCAGGGCCCATCGGGCCGCCAGGCGGCGGGAGTGAGACGCCGGCGGTGATCGGTGGGGTCCTTCGGCCACAGCGTGCAGGTCACGACGCGGTGGCGTTGGTCCTCCTGCTCGCAGTACGGGCAAAAGACGCAGGCGCGGGCCTGCGCATCGGCCGCCGCCCGCCACTTGAGCGGCAGATCGGGATCGGCGAGAAGCGCGCGCGCCATCCCGACGAGGTCGGCCCGTCCGTCACGCAGTACGCCTTCCGCCTGGTCGAAGGTGACGATCTTCCCCGAGGCGACGACGGGCGTCGCCAAGCCCGCGGCCCGGACCGCCGCACGAATTCCGGCGGCGAGCGGGGTGTTCACGCCGAAGGGATCGTTCTTGCCCCGAGGGATGCACGTGTGGCCGCTATGGCCGGTGTAGGGATACATGGCTTCGCCGACCGGAGGTTGCTTGGCGTCCTCGAACTTGCCTCCCCGTGAGATGGAGAGGAAGTCGAGGCCCGCCCGCGCCAGCTCCACCCCGATCGCCCGGGCATCCTCGAGCGTGTTGCCGTGGATCCGCCCGTCCTCGCCCAGGATGTCCTCCGAGCCGAGGTAGCGGCAGCCCACCAGGAACTGCGGCCCCACTTCCTCCCGCACGGCCCGGATCACTTCGAGCGGCAGGCGTAGGCGGTTCTCGAAGCGGCCGCCGTAGGCGTCGGTCCGCCGATTGGTGACGGAGAGGAACGAGGCCATCGTGTACGCGTGGGCGAAGTGCAGCTCCACCCCGTCGAATCCCGCCTGCTGCGCGCGTCGCGCCGCGGCACCGAACCAACCGGGGATCTGCCGTATCTCGGCGAGGGAGAGGTCCTCGATCGTCTGGCGATAGCCGCAGAGGAAGTCGCGGCGGAGGCGCGGGGTGGGCAAGTACCGCTCGAGGTCGGCCTCGAACTCGGCGTCGCTCACGGCGAGGACGCTTTCGGCCATCGCTCCGCGCCGCACGGCCTCCTGCATGAACACGCGCGTGGGCTTCCGGGTGGCGATCTTGAGGAAGTCGATGATCTGCGGGATCACGATCGAGTCGGAGACGGCGCGCATCTCGTCGCGCAGGGCCTTCAGGCCGGGAACGAACCGGTCGTGGGAGAGCCGCAGGAGCGGGCCGCTCGCGACGTCGCGGATGCCGGTCGCCTCGAGGACGATCATCCCCGCGCCGCCCAGGGCGTAGCGGAGGTAGATCTCGCGCACGGACGGGGTCACGAAGCCGTCCTCGGTACCCCGCCAGGTGACCATGGCCGGCAGCCATATCCGGTTGGGCAGGACCAGCCCACCCTGGCCGATGGGGAGGGGCTGGAAGAGCAGCGAACGGTCTCTCTGCGGGATCACTCGTCCTCGTCTTCGTCGTCAGGGATGATTGGCGGCGGGTCGTCCTCCCGCTCCATGTCCTCTTCCATCCCGTGGTCGGCGAGACGGCGCCGGAGCTCGTCGAAGCCCTTTCGATCGGGGGGAGTCCCCTCGCGGTAGGACTCGAGGATCTCCTCCAGCCTCGCCACCCGCCGCGCGAGCTGGCCGATGTCTTCGAGGCTCACGACCGCCTGTCCGGAAGCGGCTTTGCGGAAGGCGGCCGTCTCGCCGAAGGCGCCCAGCAGATGCAACAAGCGAGCGTTCAGGGTGTCGGCCGACTCGACGAGCTCGGCCTGCATGAGGCTGTCCTGGACGAGGGCGAGCGCGTCCTCGACGTCCTGGTCCTGCCACTCCCCCCGCAGCCGCTCCCACGCCTCGGGAGGAAGGACGAGGCCCTCGGGTCCCTCCTCCGCCTCCGCCGCCACCTCTCCGCACAGCTCCACGATTCGACCCATGTCAGCTCCAGTCCATGTTGTCGGGCAGCTCCATCTTCAGTGATGCCGGTTCAGGGAAACGGAGGCCTGCCGCGTGGACCGAGGGCCGGATGTCCGCGATGAAGTCCTTCATGCATTCCCCGGAGTCGCGCTTCTTGAGGCCGTGCTCGATCGCGTAGCGGTTGCCGGGCGTGCCGGGGCGCCCGAAGGAGAGAAGGCCGATCCGCAGCCATTTCTCGAAGAGCGCCTGCTTGACGGCGTCGTGGTGGCCCGACCGGCACAGCTCGACGACGATCTTCTCTCCGAGGTCCTGGTGGCCCGCCTCCTCCTTCACTATCTTCTGGATGACGCCGCGGTAGGGGACGAAGGAGCACTCTTCGTACTCCTTGAGCTGCCAGAAGCCGCCCCGGTCGTAGAGGAACTGCGCCATGGCCAGCTCGAACCAGCTCTCGGCGAAGGGTACCGGCTTGCCCGAGAGCCGCTCCCGCACGCGCGGCTCCACCTCCTCCTTCGTGAACTCGCGGTACATCTTCGCCACCGCCTGGTAGTGCTCGGTCTCCTCCTGGATGTGCCAGACCATGAACTTCATCCACTTCTCGGGCACGAACCGAAGGCCGTAGCCGAACATGTGGGCGGCGGCCAGCTCCCGGTACGCCTGGCTCTCCATCATCTGGACGACCATGCGGCGGTACTCCGGGCTCATGTCCTCCTCGCGGAGGATCTCGGTCGTGCTCATGGCCGGCTCTCCTTCAGGATGTCCCTGGCGATGACGAGCTTCTGGATCTCGCTGGTGCCCTCGTAGATCCGGAGCGAGCGCACCTCGCGGTAGAGCCGCTCCACCGTCGCTCCCCGCATCACGCCCTGGCCGCCGTGGAGCTGCACTGCGCGGTCGACGACCCGCTGGGCCATCTCGGTCGCGGCGAGCTTGGCCGCGGCTCCCTCGCGCGGGATGCGCTCTGCGCCGGTGTCCTTGAGCCACGCCGCCCGGCGCACGAGGAGCCGCGCCGACTCCAGATCCACGTACATGTCGGCCAGCGCCATCTGCACGGCCTGGAATTCGGCCAACCGGTGGCGGAACTGGCGTCGGGCCTGGACCCAGTGCAGCGCCTCGTCGAAGGCGCGCGCCGCCATACCGCACGCCGCCGCCCCCACGCTGGGCCGGAACGTGTCGAGGGTGGCGAGCGCGAGCGCGTACCCCTTGCCCTCCTCGCCCAGGAGTACCGCCGGCGTGCCCTCGAACCGGATCTCACCCAGCGGATGCGGAGCCATCGGCTCCAACCGCCTCACGACGATGCCGGGGGCTTCGGCGTCGACGAGGAACATCGACAGCCCGTTGTGGTCCTCCCCGTCGGCGCTGCGGGCGAGCACGGTATAGAGGCCGGCGATGCCCGCGTTGGAGATGAGCGTCTTCACGCCGCGCAGGCGCCACACCATGCCGTCGGGCCGGGCGCGGGTCCGCACCGCGGCGACGTCGGAGCCCGCCTCGGGCTCGGTGATCGCGAAGGCGCCCAGCACGTCGCCGCGGGCGACCGCGGGCAGCCATCGCTTCTTCTGCACGTCGGTGCCCACGAGGCTGAGGGCGTAGGAGCCCAGGCCCTGCATGGCGAAGGCGCTGTCGGCCAGCGAGGAGAAGTAGGCGAGCGCCTCCCGCACCGCGACCAGCGAGCGCAGGTCCATCGTCCCCCAGGGCGGCGGGACCGCCGCCCCGAGGATGTTGGCCCCAGACAGGTCGAAGACCAGCTCCCGGGTGCGGCGCGCGGGATCGATTTCGTCCTCCAGCGCCGCCCGCAGGTACTTGTCCCCGAACGCGCGCACCCGCTCGGCGAGCTTGAGGTGCTTCTCCTCCAGGAAAGGGTCGCGCGTCTCACCGCTCATTCCGGGGCTCCGTTGAAGCGAGGCGGGCGCTTCGCCATGAAGGCCTCGAATCCCTCCCGGAAGTCGGGACCCTCCATCAGCGTCGCCTGCACGGCCGCCTCGTGGTCGAGGGCGGCCTCGAGGCTCATGTGCATTTCGCGATCGAGGGCGTCCTTGGTGGCGGCGAGACCGGCGGCGGGTCCGCGGGCGAGGCGGCCGGCCCACGCCAGCGTCTCCACCGCGAGGCGCTCCGGGCTCACGACGCGGTGGTAGAGGCCGATGCGCAGCGCTTCTGCCGCGTCGATGAACTCGCCGGTCATCAGCAGCTCCGTGGCCCGGCCCAGGCCGACGACCCGCGGAAGCAGGTGCGCCGCCCCCATGTCGGCTCCCGACAGGCCCACCTTCACGAACAGGAACGCGATGCGGGCGGTGTCGGCGGCGAGGCGGAAGTCGGAGGCGAGGGCGATGGCCGCCCCCGCGCCCGCCACGGTCCCGTTGAGCGACGCGACGATCGGCTGGGGAAGCGCGCGCATGGCCCGGATGAGGTCGCAGGTGAGGCGGGTGAAGGCCTCGAGCCGGGCGCGGTCGAACTTCAGCAGCTCGCCGATGATCTCCTTCACGTCGCCGCCGGTGCAGAAGGCGCGGCCGCGGCCCGTCAGGACCACGACCCGCACGTCCCTCCGGCCGGCCAGGGCGCGTAGCGTCTCGGTCAGCTCGCGGTAGACCTCGAAGGTGAGGGCGTTCAGGGCCTCGGGCCGATCCAGGGTGATCGACGCGAGCCCGGCCGCCTCCGCATAGGCGAACGATCGTGGGCTCAAGGCTCCGCCTCCAGCGTACGTCCCAGCCGGCCCAGGAGGTCGCGCAGGCGGGCGAGGTCGGCCGGGGAGACGCCCGAGAGGAGCGTGCCCACATCGCGCCGGTGGCGCGGGATCGCGCGGCGCATGATCCGCCGGCCGCGCGCCGTCAGGCTGACTCGGACCGCGCGCCGGTCCCCGGGCACCGGGTGGCGCTCGACCAGGTCCATGGCGACGAGCCGGCTCACGATCCCGGTGACGTTGCCGGCGGTGACCAGCAGCGCGCGGGTGAGCTCGCCCGGCGTCATGCCTTCGGCGCGCCGATGGAGCTGCACGAGGACGTCGAACTGGGGCAGGGTCAGGCTTTCGGGGACGCGGCGCCTCACGTGCCTCAGCGCGAGCCCGTGGGCCTTCAGGAGTCGCACCCAGACCGAGAGGGCCAGCGTGCCGCTCGCGGGAGAGGCCGCTCGACGAGCCAGGGGGCGGGCGCGCGTGCTCACAGGACCGCCACCGCTTCGATCTCCACCTTCGCCCCGTCCTCCAGCAGCGACTTCACCTCCACCAGCGTCATGGCGGGGTAGTGCTTGCCCATCCGCCGGCGGTACTCGGAGCCGATGTCCTTCGAGCGCGTCTGGTACTCCTTCTTGTCGGTGACGTAGAGGACCATGCGGGCCACGCTCTCCTTGGCGCCGCCCGCCGCCCACACCACCTCGAGGACGTTGTCGAGGGCCTGACCGAACTGGGCGACGAGGTCCTCGGACACGAGCACCGCGCCCCGGTCCCACCCGATCTGGCCGGCGACGAAGAGCACCTCCCCGTGCCCCTTCATCCCGTGGCTGTAGCCGCGCGGCCGGGCGAGCGACTCCGGGTTTATCGCGGTCAGCGTCATAGGCTCTTCAACGCAGAGGCCGCAGAGGGGAACGGAAAGGGCGCAGAGAAAGAAGGGGAAGGCCATTTGCCGTTCATCTAATCCCTCCGTGTCCTCTCCGTTCGTTCTCCGCGCCCTCTGCGTTAAAGAGCAATTCCTGCCTAGACGACCGTGCCGCCGTCGATGCTCAGGGCTTGCCCGGTGATGCCGCGGGCTTCTTCGCCGCACAGAAAGAGCACCAGGGCCGACACCTCCTCGGAGGTCATGAGCCTCTTCTGCGGGCTCATCTCCTCGAGCCGCTGGCGCAGCGCGGCCGGCGGATGGCCCGTCTTCTCGGCGATGCGGGCCACGGAGGCGTCCGTCATCGGCGTGTCGACGTAGCCCGGGCATACGGCGTTCACCGTCACGCCCCGGGCGGCCACCTCGAGCGCCGCGCATTTCACGAGCCCCAGGACGCCGTGCTTGCTGGCCGCGTAAGCCCCGATGTAGGGATAGCCGGTCTTGCCGGCGATGGAGGCCACCGCCACCGCCCGGCCCCAGCCCTGCTCGGCCATCGGCCCCAGCGCCTCCCGCAGGCAGTAGAAGCAGCCGGAGAGGTTGGTCTCCAGGGCGGCGCGCCATTGCTCCTCGGTCGTCTTCACGACCGGAGCCGAGGGGGCAACCCCGGCCCCGCACACGAGGATGTCGATCGGACCGATCGCGTCGCGCGCGGCGCGGAACATGTCCCTGACCGCCTCCGGTCGGGCGACGTCGGCCACGAGCGCGGCGGCCTCCGCTCCCAACCGCCGGGCCTCGGCCGCGACGGACTCGACCTCCGCGGATGTGCGGGCGGCCACCGCCACCGCCGCCCCCGCCCGGGCCAGGTCCAGGGCCACCGCGCGGCCAATGCCGCGCCCCCCGCCGGTGACCAGCGCCCGCCTGCCTTTCAGCCCCACCATATTCTTTAAACTTAAAATACATCCGGGCCCCCGCCGCGTCAATTCCTCCGCCTATAATCGCGGCTGGAGGTCAGACCGCATGCTCAAGCCCGGCGACACCGCCCCCGACTTCACGGTGAAGGACCACACTGGACGCACCGTGCGCCTGTCCGATTTCCGGGGCAAGGAAGTCATTCTCTGGTTCTACCCGAAGGCCGACACCCCCGGTTGAACGAAGGAGGGTTGCGGGTTCCGCGACCTCAAGCCGGAGTACACGAAGAAGGGGGTCGAGATCCTCGGCATCAGCTTCGATACCGTGGAGGACAACGCCGCCTTCGCCAGGAAGTTCAACTACAACTTCCCGCTCCTGTGCGACACCGACCACAAGATCGGCATGGCCTACGGCGCCTGTGACGACCCGAAGGCGGGGAGCGCGAAGAGGATCAGCTACCTGATCGGGGCCGACGGCAAGATCAAGAGGGCCTACGCCAGCGTGAAGCCGGCCGAGCACCCGGCGGAGGTGCTCCAGGACGCCTGACGTTGACTTGGCTTCCCGAACCCTTATCCTTCGGGCAGTCTGAGCGGGTGCGCCCGCAGCGGAGGTGTGCTTGGCCAATCCCCTGTTCGCGACCAAGCCCCTGAGTCTCCTCCTCGAGGAGATGAAGGGGGAGAACCGGCTGCGGCGGGTGCTGGGGCCGTTGCAGCTCACGGCCCTCGGCGTGGGGGCGGTGATCGGCACCGGCATCTTCGTGCTCACCGGTGTCGCGGCCCACGACAAGACGGGGCCCGCGCTCATGCTCTCCTTCGTGGCCTCCGGCCTCGCTTGCATCTTCGCCGCGCTGTGCTACGCGGAGTTCGCTTCGATGGCCCCGGTCGCGGGCTCCGCCTACACGTACGCCTACGCCACGCTCGGCGAGCTGTTCGCCTGGATCATCGGCTGGGACCTGATCCTGGAGTACGCGGTGGCGTCGATGACCGTGGCCCACGGCTGGTCCAAGAACTTCCAGGACGTCCTGGCGGTCATGGGCATACACGTCCCGCACGCGCTCTCGAACGCACCCTTCGACTACGACCCCACGGTGGGCCACATCGTGAGCACCGGCACCGTGCTCGACCTGCCCGCCATCTGCATCGCCGCCCTCGTAACCTGGGTGCTGGTGATCGGCATCAAGGAGAGCGCGGGCTTCAACACCGCGATCGTGATCATCAAGGTGGCCGTCGTCCTCTTCGTGATCGCCGTGGGCGCCTTCTACGTGAACCCCGACAACTGGCGCCCCTTCGCTCCGTACGGCTTCGGCGGGATCAGCATCTTCGGCCACACGATACTGGGCCAGACGGGGAAGGGGGGCGAGCCGCTCGGCATGCTGGCCGGGGCGGCCGTGATCTTCTTCGCGTACATCGGCTTCGACTCCGTGTCCACACACGCGGAGGAAGCGAGGAACCCGCGGCGGGACGTGCCGATCGGGATCGTCGCCTCGCTCATCATCTGCACCGTCCTCTACATCGCGGTGGCGGCTATCCTCACGGGGATGGTCCCCTACGACAAGATCAACATCGAGACGCCCGTTTCCGATGCCTTCCGCCAGGCGGGCTTGCCGTGGGCGCGCGGCCTGATCTCCGTCGGCGCGATGTGCGGCATCACTTCCGTCCTCCTGGTCATGATGCTGAGCCAGCCCCGGGTCTGGCTGGCCATGGCCCGCGACGGCATGGTGCCCCCCTCGTTCTTCGGCGCCGTGCACGAGAAGTACCGGACGCCCTGGAAGGCCACCATCCTCACCGGCGTGTTCGTGGCCGTGGGCGCCGCCTTCCTGCCCCTGCGCATCCTGGCCGACCTCACCACATCGGCACCCTCTTCGCATTCGTGGTGGTGTGCGCGGCGGTGCTGATCATGCGGCGCACTCACCCCAACGCGGAACGCCCGTTCCGTGCCCCCCTGGGCGCTTTCGTGCCCATCGCGGGAATCGTGACGTGCATGATCCTGATGTTCTCGCTGCCGCCCGAGAACTGGCTGCGGCTGTTCCTGTGGCTGGGTCTCGGCCTCGCCATCTACTTTCTCTACAGCCGGCACCACAGCGTGATGGCGAAAATCCGCGCTTCCTAGGTGCTCCTCTGGAGCTGATCCAGGAGTTCTTCCGCCGGGTCTACAACGTCCCCGAGCTGATCCGCATGGGCGGCCTCATCGGCCTCGTGCTGATCGTGTTCGCGGAGACCGGCCTCATGGTCGGCTTCTTTCTCCCGGGCGACTCGCTCCTCGTCACCGCCGGGCTCTTCGCGGCCAAGGGCGACCTGAACATCGTGTGGCTGAACCTCGCGCTGATCGCGGCGGCCATCATCGGCGACGCCACCGGGTACTGGATCGGGCGGAGGGCCGGCAAGGCGCTCTACAACCGGCCGAACTCGTTCTTCTTTCGTAAGCAGCACCTCATCAAGACTCACGAGTTCTACGAGAAGCACGGGGGCAAGACGATCGTCATCGCCCGCTTCGTGCCGATCATCCGGACCTTCGCGCCCGTGGTGGCGGGGGCGGCGGAGATGACCTACCGCCAGTTCGCGATGTACAACATCCTCGGGGGAATCGGCTGGGTCCTCAGCATGACCCTGATCGGATACTTCCTGGGGCGGGCCGTACCCGACATCGACAAGCACATCCACATCGTGGTCGCGGTCGTCATCTTCCTGTCCCTGCTGCCCGGAATAATTTCCATCGCGCGCGAGAAGCTGAAGAAGAGCTAGACTCACAGCTAACGGAGGTTCCCATGCAAAGGACCACCCGGCGGGGTTTCCTCAAGCAGGCCGCCGTGGGGGCCACGCTGGCCGCCCTGGCCGAAGAGGTGCTCGCGCAGACGAGCCCGGCCTCCGCCACCGGGCTGCCGACGCGGGTCCTGGGGCGCACGGGCCAGCGGGTCTCGATCCTGTGCCTGGGCGGCTGGCACCTCGGCGCATTCAAGGACGACGCGGAGTCGATCCGCCTCATGCAGGCCGCCCTCGACGAGGGCATCACCTTCTTCGACAACGCCTGGGACTACCACGACGGGCGCTCCGAGGAATTGATGGGACGGGCGCTGGCCGACGGGCGGCGCGAGAAGGTCTTCCTGATGACCAAGAACTGCGAGCGGGACTACGACGGCTCGATGAAGTGCCTCGAGGACAGTCTGCGCCGCCTGCGGACCGACCACGTCGACCTGTGGCAGTTCCACGAGATGGTCTACGACAACGACCCGGACTGGGTGTTCGACAAGGGCGGGATCAAGGCGGCCGTCGATGCGCGCAAGGCGGGCAAGGTGCGCTTCATCGGGTTCACCGGCCACAAGGACCCGCGCATCCACCTCAAGATGCTCGGCAAACCCTTCGACTGGGACACCGCCCAGATGCCGATCAACGTCATGGACGCCCACTATCGCAGCTTCCAGAACCAGGTGGTCCCCGTCTGCCTCGACAAGAAGGTGGGAGTCATCGGCATGAAGGGCTACGGGGGCAGCTCCCCCCAGGGGATCATGGCGAAATCGGGGCTGACCGCGGCGGAGGCCTACCGCTACGCGCTCAGCATGCCGGTCTCGACGCAGGTGGTCGGCCTCACCTCGCTCGAGCAGCTGCAGCAGGCGGTGGCCCTGGCCCGCTCGTTCACGCCCATGAGCGCGGGGGAGAAGTCCGCGCTGCTGGCGCGCGTGCGCGACATGGCCGGAGATGGCCGGTACGAGCTGTTCAAGTCGACGGTTACGTTTGACGGGCCTCACCACCGGAAGCAACACGGGTTCGTCGTTTAGCTGGGGGGTGCTAGCGGCGCACCCCCCAGACCCCCCGCTCGCTCCGCGGGAGTGAATCCCGCTCCGCTCGCAGCAGGGGCTAGTTTTCCCTCTGCCCCTTCACGCCCAACAGCTCGTACCCTTCTGAGCGGGCCACGTACGTCGCGGCGGTGAGGTCGCCCACGACGTTGAGCGTCGTCCGGCACATGTCCAGGATCCGGTCCACGCCGAGGACGATGGCGATGAGGCCGGGGTTCACATGGACGGTCGCCAGCACCGCGATGATGAACGGGATCGAGCCCGAGGGCACGCCCGCGGTCCCGATGCCGCCCAGGATCGCGAGGTAGACGACCATGAGCTGCTGGCCCAGCGTCAGGTCCACCTGGGCGAGCTGGGCCAGGAAGAGCACCGTCACGCCTTCGTAGAGGGCGGTGCCGTTCTGGTTGGCCGTGGCGCCGACGGTGAGGACGAAGCTGTTGATCTCGCGGGGCACGCCCAGGTTCTCCTCCGAGACGCGGAGTGCGGTGGGAAGGGTGGCGTTCGATGAGGACGTGGAGAACGCGGTGAGCATGACCGTCTTCACCCGGCGGAAGAACTCCAGGGGCGAGATGCGGGAGAGGAAGTAGACCGATAGGGAGTACACCCCGAACATGTGGAGAGCAAGGCCGAGGAGGACCGTCAACACGAACCAAGAGAGGGCGGACAGCAGATCCAGGCCGAAGCGGGCGGTGTTGTTGAAGAGGAGGCACGCCACGGCGAAGGGCGCGAACTTCATGAGGAGGTCGACGACCTTGGCCGAGACGGCATAGACCGTCTCCAGCACCCGCAGCAAAGGAGCGGCGGTCGCCTCCGAAGTGAGGGTCAGGGCGATCCCCACGATGAGGGCGAAGAACATGAGCTGGAGCATCTGCGGAGGATCGCTGGCCGCGGTCTGAAAGGGGTTGGAGGGGACGATGGTCTTCACGACCTGCATGAGGGCCGACTCACGCGGGCCCTGCTTCTCCCTCTCCATCGCCTCCACCCGCCGCGACGCATCGGAGCCATAGCGCTCCTTGAGGCGCTCCGCGGTCTCGGGCTTGATGCGCTGTCCGGGGCGGATGGTGTTGGCCAGCGTCAGGCCGATGACCACCGAGATGGCGGAGAGCACGAAGCAATACGCGAAGGACCGCAGGCCGACCCGGCCCAGGCGGCGGATGTCCCCGATCCCAGCCACGCCGAGGATCAGGGACGAGCCCACGAGGGGAATCACGATCATGAGCAGGCCGCGCAGGAAGAGCGTCCCCACCGGCTCGGTCAGGTTGGCCACCACCCACTCCACCCCCGGGTGGCCGCTGCCCCACACGGCGTTGGCGGTGATGCCGGCGACGACCCCGACGCCGAGGCCGAGCAGGATCCGGGTGTGCAGGAGCATCCCGCGGGGGCGGTCGGGGGTGCTGTCCTTCAGGTCGGTTGAGAGCTCCTGCTCGAAGCGGCTCTGTCCTGGTGTGGCTCCGTCGTCGGCCTTCTTGCTCAACCGTCGCCCCCGAGGAACGGGGGAGTGTACAGTCAATTTGACCTTCAAGGGGGTGCCAGACTAATCTGCCGGCTTTGCGACCCGTCGTCTCTCTCACCCAATCGGAGGCTCAATGGGCGTTGAAGCCGTTCTGGCCGTGGTGCTTGTCATCAGCCTGCTTTCCCTCGCGGTAGCGTTTTTTCTGGCCCGGCAGGTCCTCGCGGCCGACACGGGGAAGCCGGAGATGGCGGAGATCGCGGCGGCCATCCGGGAGGGCGCAGAGGCCTTCCTCTCCCGCCAGTACCGGACGATCGGCGGGCTCTCGGTGGTGGCGGCGGCGCTGATCTTCGGCTTCTACTACCTGAACCGCAACGTCCCCAACATCGCGGAGATGGGCCGGGGCACCGCCTTCAAGGTCACGCTCTCCTTCGTCACCGGCGCGCTCTGCTCCGCCATCGCCGGCTACATCGGGATGTTCGTCTCCATCCGGGCCAACCTGCGCACGGCGGCCGCGGCCATGACCAGCCTCAACCGTGCGCTCCAGCTCGCCCTGCGCGGCGGGGCGGTGAGCGGCCTGACCGTCGTCTCCATGAGCCTGCTGGGGGTGGGCGGGCTCTTCTACTTCTTCGGCGGGACCACCGACTACGAGCACGTGCCCCTCCAGATCGTGGGCTTCGGCTTCGGGGCCAGCTTCGTCGCGCTGTTCGCGCAGCTCGGGGGCGGGATCTACACGAAGGCCGCCGACGTGGGGGCCGACCTCGTGGGCAAGGTCGAGGCCGGCATCCCCGAGGACGACCCCCGCAACCCCGCGGTGATCGCCGACCTCGTGGGCGACAACGTGGGCGACTGCGCCGGCCGCGGGGCCGACCTCTTCGAGTCGACCGCGGCCGAGAACGTGGGGGCCATGATCCTGGGGATCGCGCTCTACCCGGTGTTCGGGATGGGAGGGATCGTCTTCCCCCTCCTCGCCCGCGCCTTCGGCCTCATCGCCACGATCGTCGGCGTCTTCACCGTGCGCTGCCGCGAGGACGAGGACCCGATGCACGCGCTGAACCGGGGCTACCTCGTCACCACCGTCATCGCCATGGCCGGATTCGCCGCCGCCGTGTTCCTGCTCCTGCGGCCGGTGGCGGGCGCCGGCGTGGAGGTCCACCAGGGTTACCTGCTGGGCGCCGGCGTGATCGGGATCCTCACCGCTTACGCCTTCGTGTGGATCACGCAGTACTACACCGAGTACCGCTACCGCCCCGTGCGCTCCATCGCGGAGGCTTCGAAGACCGGGCCCGCGACCAACATCATCAGCGGCCTCGCGGTCGGCTTCGAATGCACGGGCGCGCCCGTGATCGTCATCTCCGCCGCCCTCATGGGCGCGTACTGGTGCGGGAAGCAGGCGCTCGGCGACATCCCCGGGGCGGGCCTCTACGGCACCGCCATCGCGACGATGGGGATGCTCGCGCCCTGCGCCTACATCCTCGCCATGGACACCTTCGGGCCCATCACCGACAACGCGGGGGGCATCATCGAGATGTCCAAGCAGCCCGAGGAGATCCGGCACCGCACGGACCGCCTGGACTCGGTGGGCAACACGACCAAGGCGCTCACCAAGGGCTACGCCATCGGCTCCGCCGCCCTCGCCGCCTTCCTGCTCTTCAGCGCCTACCTGGACGAGGTGCGCAAGATCACCGGCACGCACATGGCCGTGGATCTGACGCGCGTCCCCGTCTTCGTGGGCGGCCTGCTGGGGGGGGCGCTCGTCTTCGTCTTCAGCGCGCTCGCGATCAAGGCGGTGGGCAAGGCGGCCCAGGTCGTCATCGCCGAGGTCCGCCGGCAGTTCCGCGAGAACCCGGGCATCATGGCGGGAACCGCCAAGCCCGACTACGCGCGGTGCGTGGACATCGTGACCGCGGCCGCCCTCAAGGAGATGGTGGCTCCGGGGCTGCTCGCCGTCCTTACCCCGGTCGCGGTCGGCTTCGGCTTCCGGTACCTGTCGCCCTACGGCCAGATCGGCGCG
>Ga0210378_10001154_pt1 | contig 13763 bp, 9 predicted proteins | sample PLM1_60_b1redo_FD_155465 | JGI IMG/M metagenome (GOLD analysis project Ga0210378, IMG submission 155465) | Groundwater sediment microbial communities from an aquifer in East River, Colorado, USA - PLM1_60_b1 redo | ecosystem: Environmental > Terrestrial > Soil > Riparian zone | place: USA: East...
GGACCACCGAGCGCGAGATGCCCTGCGACTCCGTGAGCGGGTGGGCCTCCCCCCGGCGCCGTGCGACCCGCAGGCGCAGACCGGCCACCGCCTCGTAGCGCGCGTCCTCGACGGACTCCTCGGCGAGGAGCAGGAACCCGCGGTCGGCCCGCGTGATGCGCAGCACGGCATCGAGCACCTGCTCGAGGACCTGGCTGAGGACGAGAGAGGAGTTGAGCGTCTGAACGAGGGAGAGCAGGAGCTGCTGCTGCTCGACCCACGGGAACTCGGCCACCGCCGCTGTGGAGCCCTCGACGCTCGGGCGCGAGTACTTGAGGGTCAGGTTCCCGAGCTGGACGACGTCGCCGGAGGAGAGCACGGCGCGGGGAACCTTGGCGGCGTTGACGTAGATCCCGTGGAGGCTGCCCTGGTCCTCGATGGCGAAGCGGCCGCTCTCATGGACGAGGCGGGCGTGGAACTTCGACACCGACGGCTCGGGCAGGCAGATGTCGTTCTGTCGGGCGCGGCCGAGGGTGTAGGTGCGGGGCGCGAGGGAGAACGTACGCTCGGCGACCTGGCCGCGCAGGACCTCGAGCATCGCCGCCGCGACATCGGCGCCGCAGTGCGCGCACCGGACGTCAGTGGGCTCGGTTACGCCGCCGCATCGCCCGCAGGGCATCGGCGGGCATCATCTCCGATGGCCCACGGACCCGTCAATGGCCCAACACACACCGAAACGAGGCCGGAAGTTGCTTTCAAACGCAGAGTGCGCAGAAACGCAGAGAAGAATCTACTCTGCGAGCCTCTGCGACCTCTGCGTTGAAGAGCCGAACGCCTCAGTTGGACAGCGGGAGCTGCCAGCGCTTGCGGGCTTGCATGCCCTCGTACGGCTCGCCCGGGGTGAGCGCCAGCTCGAGGACTTCCTCGATCGAGGCCACCAGGTGGAGCTTGAGGTCGGTCCGGACGTTCTCCGGGATGTCCTCCTTGACGGCCTTCTCGTTGCGCTTGGGGAGGAGCACCTCTTTCACGCCCATCCGGTGGGCGGCCAGGACCTTCTCCTTGATGCCGCCGACCGGCAGCACGCGGCCGGACAGCGTCATCTCGCCGGTCATCGCCACCCGCGGCCGCACCGGCCGGCCGGTAAGGAGGGAGACGATGGCGGTGACGAGGGTGATGCCGGCCGAAGGGCCGTCCTTGGGGATGGCCCCCTCGGGCACGTGAAGGTGCAGGTCCACCCGCTCGAAGAACGAGTCCTCGATGCCGAGCTGTCGGGCATGGGCGCGGACCCAGGAGAGCGCGGCCTGGGCGCTCTCCTTCATCACTTCTCCGAGCTGTCCGGTGAGGGTGAGGCCCTTTTGGCCCCACATCTGGCTCGCCTCGATGTAGAGCACCTCGCCGCCGGCGGCGGTCCAGGACAGCCCGATGGCCACCCCGGGGATCATGGTCCGCTCCTCCAGCTCTTCCTTCATGAAGACGGGCGCGCCCAGGAACTCCTCGACCTTCTCCGGGGTCACCGCCACCGTCTCCGTCAGGCCTTCCGCCCGCTTGCGGGCGACCTTGCGGATGATGCTGGCGATCTCCCGCTCGAGGTTCCGGAGCCCGGCCTCACGGGTGTACTCCCGGATGAGCTTCTTGAGCGCTTCATCGCCGAAGGCCACGATCTCCGCCGTCATGCCGTGGTTCTCGAGCTGGCGCGGGATCAGGTGGCGCCGCGCGATGTGGAGCTTCTCCTCCTCGATGTAGCCCGCGAGCCGGATGACCTCCATGCGGTCGCGCAGCGCCGGGGGCACCGTATCGAGGACGTTGGCGGTCGTGATGAAGAGCACCTCCGAGAGATCGAAGGGAAGATCGATGTAGTGGTCCTTGAAGGTGTTGTTCTGCTCGGGGTCGAGCACCTCGAGGAGAGCCGAGGCCGGATCGCCGCGGAAGTCGGCCCCGATCTTGTCCACCTCGTCGAGCATGAACACGGGGTTCTTGCTCTCCGCCCGTCGCAGCCCCTGGATGATCTGGCCCGGCAGGGCCCCGATGTACGTCCGCCGGTGGCCACGGATCTCGGCCTCGTCGCGCATGCCGCCGAGGCTGAGGCGGTGGAACTTGCGGCCCATCGCGGAGGCGATCGACCGGCCCAGGCTCGTCTTGCCCACGCCCGGCGGGCCGACGAAGCAGAGGATGGGCCCCTTGATGTCGGGCTTCATCTTGCGGACGGCCAGGTACTCGAGGATGCGCTCCTTGACCTTCTCGAGGTCGTAGTGGTCGTTGTCGAGGACCTCCTTGGCCTTGATGATGTCGATCTCGGCCTCGGTCCGCTTGTTCCAGGGCAGGGCCACCAGCCAGTCGAGGTAGGTCCGGGCCACCGTGTACTCGGCGGCGGCCGGGGACATCTTGGAGAGGCGGTCCAGCTCGCGCAGGGCCTCCTTCTTGGTCTCCTCCGACATGCCCGCCTTCTCGATCTTCTCCCGCAGCTCGTTGTACTCGCGCTGCTGGTCGTCGCCCTCGCCGAGCTCCTTCTGGATGGCCTTCATCTGCTCGCGGAGGTAGTACTCGCGCTGGTTCTTCTGCAGCTCGGTCTTGACCTGGCTCTGGATCTTGTTGCCGACCTCGAGGACCTCGAGGTCCTTCACGAGAACCTTGTTGAGCCGGTCCAGGCGCGCCTTGACGTCCATCGTCTCCAGCAGCTCCTGCTTCTGGGCGGTATTCAGGGAGGGGAGGCTGGCGGCGATGAAGTCGGCCAGGCGGGCCGGGTCCTGGATGTTCGCGGCGAGCGTCTGCAGCTCGTCGGAGAGGGTGGGGCTGAGCTCCACCACCCGCTGGAAGAGGCCCTGCGCGCTCTGGCCGAGGGCCTTGACCTCGATCTCCTGCTCGGCGGGCACGGTCTCCGTCAGCAGCTCGATGCTGGCCTTGATGAACGGCCGGTACTGGCTCACCCCCTTCAGCCGGAAGCGCTGCACTCCCTGCACGACGAGGCGCAGCGAGCCGTCGGGGAACTTGAACATCTTGTGGATGTGGGTGAGCGTGCCCACCCGGTAGAGATCGCTCTCGACCGGGTCGTCTACCGCCGGATCGCGCTGGGTGATGACCCCGATGACCTTGCGCTCCCGGACCGCGTCGTGAACGAGCGCGACGGAGCTCTCCCGGGCCACCGCCAGCGGCAGGATGGCGTGGGGGAAGAGGATCGTGTCGCGCAGCGGGAGGATCGCCAGCTCGGACGGGACGTCCGTGAGGTTCACCTCCGCCACGCCCTCCGACTCGAAGTCGGGGGTGCGGTCGTCCTTCTCGCTCATCTCACTCTCCTGGCCGCCCCGCCCTCCGTGGCGAGAACGGCCTCGAACGGCCGCGCTTCGCGCTGCTCGGCCTGGAGCGACTCCTGCGCCTCCTGGCATGCCCGGCAAAGGGTGGCGAAGGGGACCGCCTTCAGACGGGCCTCCGCGATCTCGGTTCCGCAGTTCGCGCAGACGCCGTAGGTGCCTGCCTCCAGCCTGTGCATCGCCTCGTCGATCTGGCCCAGCGTCTCGGACGTCATCTCGATGAGGGCCAGCTCGACGTCGCGCACGAAGTCGTTGACGCTCTGCTCCTCCGCGTCCTTGACCTCCGCGACCTCGGCGGGAAGCGTCTCGCGGAGCGTGCGCAGCTTGTTCTGGATCTCGCGGTGCCGCTCCTCGAGCAACGTCTTCAGCACCTGGTAGCGCTCGCGGTCGCGTGCGCCCTTGCTCCGGCTCATGGGTCCCTCCTTCTCCGCGGCCTTCAGTCGAGCCTCAGCGTCGTGACCTGGTACTGGTTGCCGCGCCGGAACCGGATGCGGGCCACGCCGTCCGCCTTGGCCTTGGCCAGCTCCTTCTCGACGCCGCCGATGCTGTCGACGGTCTCGCCGTTGACGCTCACGATCACGTCTCCCCGCGTCAGGCCGGCGTCCTCGGCGTTGCTTCCCGCCTCCACCTGCGTCACGACCACGCCGTCGAAGCCGCGCGGCAGTTGCAGCTCGGCCGCCAGGTCGGGGGTCAGCTCCTGCAGGTTCATGCCGTAGTGGCTGCGTCCCTCGCTGTCCGAGCCCCCGTCGGCGCGCGTGATTCCCTCTTCGGGGAAGGTGCCCAGGGTCACCGCGACGTCCTTCTCGGCCCCGTTGCGCAGCACCTTGAGGTGCACGGTCGTGTCGGGAGCGCGAGAGGCGATGTAGCTGGTCAGATCGGAGTTGTCACGCACCTCGCGCCCGTCCACGGCGATCACCACGTCGTCCGGCTTCAGGCCGGCCTTGTCGGCGGGGCTGCCCTCGGTAACGTCGGCGATGAGCGCGCCCTTCGCCTCCTTGAGCTTGTACGTGCGCGCGAGCTCCTCCGTCACGGGCTGGATCTGCACGCCCAGCCAGCCGCGGATGACGCGTCCCTTGGTGCGGAGCTGGGGCAGGATCTCCTTGGCCACGTTGATCGGTACCGCGAAGCCCACGCCCGAGGACTGCTGCGGGCCGTTGGTGATGATCATCGTGTTGATGCCGATGACCTCGCCCTTCGTGTTCATGAGCGGGCCGCCCGAGTTGCCCGGGTTGATGGCAGCGTCGGTCTGGATCATGTCCACTTGTGTCCCCCGCACGACGCCCAGGGGAATGGACCGCCCCTTGAAGGACACGACGCCCACCGTGACGCTGGGCCCGCCCACGGCTCCATCCCGCCAGAGGCCGAACGGGTTGCCGATCGCCATCACCCACTCGGCGACGTCGGTCTGATCCGAGTTGCCGAGGGAGAGGACCGTCAGCGGCTCCTTGGGCTCGATCTTGATGAGCCCCACGTCGGTCCGGGCGTCCTTGCCCACCAGCTTGGCCTCGTACGTCTTGCCGTTGGACAGGGTGACCGAGATCTGATCCGCCCCGTCGATCACGTGGCGGTTGGTGAGGATGTAGCCGTCCTTGTCGACGACGAAACCGGAGCCCAGGCTGCGCTGCGTCTCTGAAGGGTCCGGTCCGCGCCGCGGAGCCTGGCCCTGCGGCCCCTGGGGTCCGAAGAAGCGGTCGAACATGTCATCGCCGAAGAAGTCGCGCATGGAGCCGCGCTGGCCCTTGACCACCTTCTTGGTGTTGATGTTCACGACCCCGGGCGTCGCTCCGCGGGCGATGTCCCTGAAGGTCTCGAGCGTCGGCGGCCCGAGCGGCCGTGACGGAATCGCCGCGGCGACCAGCCCCGGCTCGGGCGAGCGGGCCATGGCGGCCTGCGGCCGCATCTGCGTGGTGACGACCGCGCCCAGCAGCATCGCGGCCATGGCCACCGAGAAGAAGGAAGCGATCGTTCGGGTCCGGGTGTTCATCTAACTAATGTCCTCCAGAGGGCCCCCCGTCCGTTGCCGGAGCGGCGGGCGGGTCAGGTCGAGCCGTCATGAGTGCAAGGAACGTACCCGACCGGCCTTGGTCGGGGGCAGCTGGAATACCGGCCGCAAGGCCCTGGAATTCCGCGATAAACCCCATTCTCTACTAAGGCTTACGCGAAAACGGCGTAAAAAGTTGTAGCCGTCGGAAGGCCAGGCGACGCCGGAAAGCGTCAATGTGTCGCGGAAAACGGGCATTGATGCCTGGGGGGGCCTGCAAGCCCCCCCAGAGCCCTCCCGCAGCATCAATAGTCGTCCATCCCACCCGGAGGCATCGGCGCCTCCTTCTTCTTCTCGGGGATCTCGGCCACGATCGCCTCGGTGGTGAGCATCAGGCTGGCGATCGAGGCCGCGTTCTGGATGGCGGAGCGGACCACCTTGGTCGGATCGATGACGCCGGCCTCGATGAGGTTCTCGAACTTGTCGGTCTGGGCGTTGAAGCCGACCTCGGAGTCCAGCTCGCGGACCTTCGCCACCACGATGCTTCCTTCCTGGCCGGCGTTCTGGGCGATCCAGCGCAGCGGCTCCTCGGCGGCGCGGCGGACGATCTGGACGCCGATCTTCGCGTCGTGGCTCAGTTCGGACGATTTGGCCAGCTTGTCCAGGGCGGGTACGCAGCGCAGCAGGGCCACGCCGCCCCCCGGGACGATGCCCTCCTCGACCGCGGCCTTGGTGGCGTGCATGGCGTCTTCCACGCGGGCCTTCTTCTCCTTCATCTCGGTCTCGGTCGCGGCCCCGACCTTGATCACGGCCACCCCGCCCACGAGCTTGGCCAACCGCTCCTGGAGCTTCTCCCGGTCGTAGTCGGACGTGGTCTCCTCGACCTGGGTCCGGATCTGCTTCACGCGGCCCTCGATGTCCTTGGGCTTGCCCGAGCCCTCGATGATGGTCGTGTTGTCCTTGTCGATCGTGATCTTCTTGGCCTTCCCGAGGTCTTCCACCTTGATGTTCTCGAGCTTGATGCCGAGGTCCTCGGTGATGGCCTTGCCGCCGGTGAGGATCGCGATGTCCTCGAGCATCGCCTTGCGGCGGTCGCCGTAGCCCGGCGCCTTGACCGCGGCCACCTTGAGCGTCCCGCGGAGCTTGTTGACGACGAGGGTCGCGAGCGCCTCGCCCTCGACCTCCTCGGCGATGATGACCAGCGGCGCGCCCTGCTGAGCGATCTTCTCGAGGATCGGAAGCAGGTCCTTCATGCTCGAGATCTTCTTCTCGTGGATGAGGATGAAGGGGTTCTCCAGAACCACTTCCATGCGCTCGGGGTCGGTCACGAAGTAGGGGGAGAGGTATCCGCGGTCGAACCGCATCCCCTCGACCACCTCGAGGATGGTGTCCATGGTCTTCGACTCTTCCACGGTGATGACGCCGTCCTTGCCCACCTTCTCCATCGCCTCGGCGATGATGGAGCCGATCTCCTCGTCGTTGTTGGCCGAGATGGAGCCGACCTGGGCGATCATCTTGCCCCGGACCGGCTTGGAGAGCTTCTTCAGCTCTTCCACCACCAGGACCACCGCGCGGTCGATGCCCTTCTTCAGCTCCATGGGGTTGACGCCGGCGGTCACGTTCTTGATGCCCTCGCGGTAGATGGCCTGGGCGAGCACCGTCGCGGTGGTGGTGCCGTCGCCGGCGACGTCGGAGGTCTTGGAGGCCACCTCGCGCACCATGCGGGCGCCGAGGTTCTCCATGGGGTCCTTGAGGTCGATCTCCTTGGCCACGGTCACGCCGTCCTTGGTGATGGTGGGGGAGCCGAACTTCTTGTCGAGGATCACGTTGCGTCCCTTGGGGCCGAGGGTCACCTTCACCGCGTCGGCCAGGGCGTTGACGCCCCGCAGGATGGCGCTCCGCGCATCCTCGCGATAGACGATGTCTTTCGCCATAGGATTCGCCTTTGCTCCTTTACCAAAGGATCCGCCGTTGGGCGAATCCTAATAAGAACAACTCATTAGGAATTCTCGGGTCGCTTCTCTGGGACTACCCGAGAATTCCTAGGATCTCGTCTTCTTTCAGGATGAGGTACTCGGTGCCGTCGATCTTGATGTCGGTGCCGGACCACTTGCCGAGCAGGACCTTGTCCCCCGGCTTGACGTCGAGAGGCACCGTCGAGCCGTTCTCGAGGATGCGGCCCGAGCCCACCGCCACCACCTCGGCCTGCTGCGGCTTCTCCTTGGCGGTGTCGGGGATGATGATCCCGCCGACCTTCTCCTCGGCCTCTTCTAGCCGGCGGACGAGGACACGGTCGCGCAGGGGCTTCACGTTGAGCATCTTCGGTCCTGCTGAAGAGGTGGCGGCCGGCCGGGCCACGGAGGTCCGGCCGGCCTTCGCCGACGCCTTTGCTTTTGCCTTTGCCTTCGACTTCGAGGTCGGCATCACTTGGCGACGTTGATCTGGATCTGCTTCGGCTTCGCCTCCTCCCGCTTGGGGAGGGTCACCCGCAGCACGCCGTCCTTGAACTCCGCCTTGATGCTGCCCTGGTCCACCACCGCGGGCAGCGTGAAGGAGCGCGTGAACGTGCCGTAGGCCCGCTCGACGCGGTGGTAGTTCTCCTTCTTCACCTCCTTGTCGAGCTTGCGCTCGCCGCGGAGGGTGAGGGTGTTGTTCTCCAGCTGGATGTCGACGTCCTTGGGGTCCACGCCCGGCAGCTCGGCCTTGAGCACGATGTTGTTGTCCTGCTCGTAGATGTCCACCGCGGGCGCCCACGTGCCGCCCAGGGCCCAGTCGTCATCGCCGGTCTGCTGAGCCCGATAGGACTCGCTGAACAGCCGGTTCATCCGTTCCTGCAGGCTCGTCAGATCACGAAATGGTTCGAAGCGAACGATTGCCATAGGATTCTCCTCGCCTTTCCTAGGATCCGCCGCTCGGCGAATCCTAAAATTAGCATTGAGCGCCGCTTGCCGTCGCTCAATGCTTGACCGTGTATTCCGCATCCACTACGTCGGAGCCACCGTCGCCGGGCCCGGATCCGGCCGTGGGGCCGGCCTCGGGGCCGGCGCCCGGGGGCGGGGCCGACTTGTACAGCGACTCGGCCAGCTTATGGCTGAGGCCGGTCAGCTTCTCCATGGCCGAGCGCAGCGCGGTCGCGTCCTCGCCCTCCATGGCCTTGCGAGCCTCCGCCACCGCTTCCTCGATGCCCTTGGCGTCGCTCTCGCCCACCTTGTCGCGGTTGTCCTTCAGCAACTTCTCCACGCTGTAGGCGAGGGTGTCGGTCTGGTTGCGCAGGTCCACCAGCTCGCGCCGCCGCTTGTCCTCTTCCGAGTGGGACTGGGCCTCCTTGACCATGCGCTCCACCTCGTCCTTGCCGAGACCCGACGAGGCGGTGATGGTGATGTTCTGGGTCTTGCCGGTGGCCTTGTCCTGGGCCGACACGTTGAGGATTCCGTTGGCGTCGATGTCGAAGGTGACCTCGACCTGCGGCACGCCCCGCGGTGCGGGCGGGATGCCGACGAGGTGGAATCGTCCCAGCGTGCGGTTGTCCCGCGCCATCTCGCGCTCGCCCTGGAGGACGTGGACCTCGACCGACGTCTGGTTGTCGGCGGCGGTGGAGAAGGTCTCGGTCTTCTTCGTCGGGATCGTGGTGTTGCGCTCGATGAGCTTGGTCATCACGCCGCCGAGGGTCTCGACACCGAGCGAGAGGGGAGTGACGTCGAGGAGGAGGACGTCCTTGACGTCGCCGGTCAGGATCCCGGCCTGGACGGCCGCGCCCACCGCCACCACTTCGTCGGGGTTCACGCCCTTGTGCGGCTCCTTGCCGAAGAAGTCCTTGACCAGCTGCTGGATCTTCGGCATGCGGGTCTGGCCGCCGACGAGCACCACCTCGTCGATGTCCTTGGGCTCGACGCCGGCGTCCTTGAGGCACTGCTTGACGGGGCTCATCGACCGCTCGAGCAGGTCGCCCACCAGTTGCTCCAGCTTGGAGCGGGACAGCTTCATGGCCAGGTGCTTGGGTCCGGAGGCGTCGGCAGTGATGAAGGGGAGGTTGATCTCCGTCTCCATCGTCGTCGACAGCTCCATCTTGGCCTTCTCCGCCGCTTCCTTCAGGCGCTGGAGGGCCATCTTGTCCTTGCCGAGGTCGATGCCCTGGTCCTTCTTGAACTCGCTGACGATCCAGTCGATGATCCGCTGGTCGATATTGTCGCCACCGAGGTGCGTGTCGCCGTTGGTGGCCTTGACCTCCACCACGCCCTCGCCCACCTCCAGGACCGAGATGTCGAACGTGCCGCCGCCGAAGTCGTAGACGGCGATCTCCTCGTCCTTCTTCTTGTCGAGGCCGTAGGCCAGCGCGGCCGCGGTAGGCTCGTTCACGATGCGCGCCACCTCGAGGCCGGCGATCTTGCCCGCGTCCTTGGTCGCCTGGCGCTGGGCGTCGTTGAAGTATGCCGGGACGGTGATGACCGCCTGCGTGACCTTCTGGCCGAGGTAGTCCTCGGCGGACTGCTTCAGCTTCTGCAGGATCATGGCCGAGATCTCGGGCGGCGAGTACATCTTGCCCATGACCTCGATCCGAACGTCACCGTTGGGCGCCTTGACCACCTTGTAAGGGACCATCTTCGCCTCGTCGGCCACCTCGTCGTAGCGGCGTCCCATGAACCGCTTGATCGAGAAGATGGTGTTCTCCGGATTGGTCACCGCCTGGCGCTTGGCCACCTGGCCGACCAGCCGCTCGCCATCTTTGGTGAAGGCGACGACCGAAGGAGTGGTACGGCCGCCCTCGGCGTTGGGGATGACGACGGGTTCCCCCCCTTCGAGGACGGCCACCACGGAGTTGGTGGTCCCCAGATCGATACCGATGACCTTGCTCATTAATAACCTCCTGCTTGGCGGTGGAATGGCCTCAGACCGCAGGCCGGCGGGGTCTACCGCCCCCGCTACAGGCTAGATAATAGGCCTCGCATTAGCAGATGTCAAGCATTAAATATGAGTATAGGAGGCTAAAGGATGGTCGCGGGCCCAGACTCCATGCAATCAGAGGCTTGCAGGGAGGGAGGGGGATCCTGTTACAATTGAACGCCTTGAGGATCCTGGCCTGATGCCCCCGGGCGAGCCGCTGGAGCGCTCACGCTGCCAGGTAGGGGGGGTCAACCAGAACTACAGCTCCCGGGTGGGCACCCCCTACCACATCCAGATCGAGGACCGTGGGCCGGTCCTCGACCGCGTGTCGGAGCAGGAGGTCCGACGGCTGAACCTGATCGTCTACGCCAACTACGGCGAGCCGAACGCCCGGATCGTCTATGGTCGTGACCGCGACTTTCCCGACCTGCGCACGCACGAGCACAACCGGTTCATCGAGCAGAAGATCCAGGAGCTGGCGGCGCAGGCCCGCGAGGTCATCGAGGAGAAGGAAGGCCGGATGGTCGCGCGGATCAAGGCCCTCGTGCGGGAGTACTACGCCACCAAGAACGACGCGACCAAGAAGGAGTTCGAGCAGGCCAACGCTGCCTTCCCCTTCGTCTTCTCCCGCGCGTGGATGGAGCTGAAGGCCGGCAAGGGCGCGCCGGCCCCCCCGCCCGCGCCGCCGGGGGCGGACATCGCGGCCCCCGAAGAGATCGTCTACCCGCTCGACGCCGAGCTGCGCGAGCGCGTGATCGAGATCGAGCGGATCATCACCGAGCTGGGCCAGGACCTGCAGCGGCTGAAGGCCCAGGGCGGACTCGACGACATCCTCCTCCAGACGTGCCGGAAGCTCGTGATCCGCGCCAAGGAGAGCCTCTCGGGCCGGGAGACGGCCGAGTTCAGCGCGCGCCGCCTGGACATGACCCGCAACAGCCTCATCACCACCTGGCGGCAGGTGAAGTCGCGCTTTCGGTAGTTTCTGTCGCCAAACACCACGACGGGCGGCGACAGAAACTAAAAGCGGCGCATTCGCGCCGCAAGAACCATGGTCCGAGGAGACCATATTAGTTTTCGTCGCGCCCGGTGTTGAGTTTCGCGACGAAAACTATTCTTTCGCTTTGGGGGCGGCGGCGAGCGCGTCGGACATGTTGTAGCGCATCTCCGGCGCGAGCTTCGTGACGCGCATCCCCGCCTGCCCCTTCAGGCGGCAGGCCAGGGCCGCCTGCTCCGCTCCCCGGTTGTCCGTCCGGTAGCTCACCTCGCAGTAGCGGCATTCCCCGTTCCAGCAGTAGCGGCCCATCGAGATGTCGGGCGCGACGTAGCTCAGCTGGCGGAGGAGCAGGTTGTTGTCGGGGACTTCGAACTCCTTGCCCGCGACGACGATGCGGATGAGGCGCTCATATGGCTCGAACAGATGGTCCATTATTCAAACGCGGCCCGACGCGCGCAGCTGGGCGTGTCGCGTCGGGCCTGAGATCCGCGTCCTCGGGCGGGCAAGTCATCGACTGCCGCGTCGCCGGGAATGAATCCCGGCTCGGCGGCAAGGTGGCCCGCCCTGCGGGCGCTCCAACAGCGTTTGCGCCCTGCACGATTACAGCATGCGGCCCCGCCCCCCGCAAACGGTTGCTAGAATGCAGCCGAGCTGCGAGCGGAGCGCGATTCATTCGCTCCGGGGCCGCGAAGCGGCCCCGCCAGATGAGCGGCGGCGGATTCACTTCGCCGCCGCGGAAGACGCGAGCCGGGGGGCGCGGGGGGCGCGAAGTCGAGCGAAGCGAGACGAGCGCCAACCCCGCGTATACGATGCGACGCGACAGCGTCGCACCTCGGATTCTGGGGGGTGCGCCGCTAGCACCCCCCAGCTCGAATCAGGAGGTGACGTGGCCCACACCCTCGAACGCCCCGCCCCGGCCGCCGCCAGCGACTTCAAGCCCTTCGTGCCCGACGAGGCACGGCTGCCGGAGTTGACGTTCCGCGCCGTGGTGCTCGGGTCGCTCCTCGGAATCGGTTTCGGCGCCTCCTCGGTGTACCTCGCCCTGCGTGTCGGGCTGACCGTGTCCGCATCCGTGCCGATCGCGGTGCTGTCGATCACGATCTTCCGCGCGCTATCGAAGTGGCTCGGCGGACGCGCCTCGATCCTGGAGAACACGGTCGTCCAGACCACGGGCTCGGCGGGGGAATCGATCGCCGCCGGCGCCGCGTTCACGCTTCCCGCCCTGGTGCTCCTCGGCTTCGAGATGGACTGGACCCGGACCCTTCTGCTGTCGCTGTGCGGCGGCATTCTCGGCGTGTTGATGATGATCCCGCTCCGGCGCTACTTGATCGTCAAGGAGCACGGCGTCCTCACGTACCCCGAGGGCACGGCCGCGGCCGAGGTGCTGGTGGCGGGCGAGGAGCGCGGCGCCCAGGCCCGGCTCGTCTTCAAGGGGCTCGCCGCCGGGCTCGCCTACAAGGCGGCCGGCTTCGTGGCCCGGCTCTGGCCGACCACGGCGGAGATGCCGATCCCGCGCTACAAGGCGGCGCAGGTGTCGGTGGACATGTCGCCCGAGCTGATGGGCGTCGGCTACATCATCGGCTACCGATCGTCGGCCATCATGGTAGGCGGCGGCCTGCTCTCCTGGCTGGTCTTCATCCCCGCCATCGCGCTGTTCGGCGAGGGCCGCCTGACGCCTCTGTATCCGGCGACCATTCCCATCGGCGAGATGTCGCCCGGCGACATCTGGAACCGTTACATCCGCTACATCGGGGCAGGAGCGGTGGCGGCCGGCGGAATCATCAACCTCATGAAGGCGATGCCCACGATCATCGACAGCTTCCGAGCATCGCTCCGCGACCTGCGGCTCGGCGCGGGGGGCGGCGAGTCTCGCCGGAGGACCGAGCGCGACATCCCGATCTCGGTCGTCCTCATCGGGTCGATCGCGCTCGCCCTCTTCATGTCGTTCCTGCCGCAGCTGCGCGTGGTGCCCGGGGTCGGAGTGGGGGTCCTCTCCGCGATCTCCATCGTCGTGTTCGGCTTCTTTTTCTCGGTCGTGTCGTCGCGCATCACGGGGGAGCTGGGCTCGTCGTCCAACCCCATCAGCGGCATGGCGATCGCGACGCTGATGGGCGTCTGCCTGATCTTCGTCGCTCTGGGCTGGACGGGCCACCCCTACACGGCGGCCGCGCTGTCGATCGGCACCGTGGTGTGCATCGCCGCGAGCAACGCCGGCACCACCAGCCAGGACCTCAAGACCGCGTTCCTCGTGGGCGGCACGCCGTGGAAGCAGCAGCTGGCGCTCATCATCGGCGTGATCACCAGCGTGGTCGTGATCGGCGGCACGCTCCAGCTCATCAACAAAGCCAACAGCCGGATCCAGGATGCCAGCTACGGCGTCACGATCCCGCCTCCGCCGGGGGCACCGGCGATGACCGGCCCGGACGGCGCCGAATACCGCGTGGCGCGGGTGGGGGGCGTGGAGGGGATCCCGGACGGTCGCTACCTCGTGAGCGAGACCGGTCAGGTGCGCTACCGGGTTCAGGACGGCATCGGGTCGGAGGCGGCGCCCGCGCCCCAGGCGACCCTCATGAGCCTCGTCACCAAGGGCATCCTCACCCAGCAGCTTCCGTGGGGACTCGTG
>Ga0210378_10001155_pt1 | contig 13762 bp, 14 predicted proteins | sample PLM1_60_b1redo_FD_155465 | JGI IMG/M metagenome (GOLD analysis project Ga0210378, IMG submission 155465) | Groundwater sediment microbial communities from an aquifer in East River, Colorado, USA - PLM1_60_b1 redo | ecosystem: Environmental > Terrestrial > Soil > Riparian zone | place: USA: East...
CTTGGCGAGCATGCCGACCGGTTCCGATTCCTGATCCGCGATCGTGACGCGAAGTTCACTGCCGCGTTCGACGCGGTCTTCGCCGCCGAAGGGATCAGGGTGCTGCGCACGCCGGTGCAGGCACCTTGGGCGAACGCCTTCGCCGAGCGGTGGGTCGGCACGGTTCGGCGGGAGGTGCTGGACCGGATGCTGATCGTCAGCGGCCGGCATCTGCGCGCGGTGCTGGCTGAGTATGTTGCTCACTACAACGGGCACCGTCCGCATCGCGCGCTCGGGCAGGCGCCGCCGCTTGGACCAAGCGAACTACCGATCTGCGTGCTGGCTCCAAGCGTCCTGCGACGAGATCGACTTGGTGGGCTGATTCATGAGTACGCGGAGGCCGCATCAGGCGACCGAGTAACTGGCACCCACAGGGTCCGCGAACATGAGCGCCTGCGCGGCCACGGCCTCCGCACCGCGGACCACCACCGAGCCCGGCAAGGCGCCGGGGTCGGATCGCAACACGACGTCGGGGTCGAGCACCGCGATCAGCGCCTCGAAGTCGCCTAGGCGGGCGGCCGCGAAGAAGGCATCGACCACCTCTCGCTGACGGGCGCGGTCGCTGTCGGGGCCGGCGCAACTCCCCGCACCCGGCGGCGCGCTCGGCTGGCGAGCTGCCGCGCCGCCGTCGCCGAGCGCCCGAGGATGGGTCCGATCTCCTCGAACGGCACGGCGAACATGTCGTGCAGCACGAAGGCGAGCCGCTCGGCCGGCGGCAGCGTCTGAAGCACCACCAGCAGCGCGAGCCCGACGGAGTCGGCCAGCAGCGCTTCGTCTTCAGGGTCGACGCCGGTCTCCCGACTGACGATCGGGTCGGGCACGTGCGGGGTGAGGGGGACCTCGCGTCGCGTGGCGCGGCTGCGCAGCATGTTCAGGCACACCCGGGAGACGATCGTCGTCAGCCACCCGCCGAGGTTCTCGACGTCGCCGGCGCCGGCCCGGCTGAGCCGGAGCCACGCCTCCTGCACGGCGTCGTCCGCTTCGCTGAGCGATCCGAGCATCCGGTAGGCGACGGCTCGCAGGTGGGTGCGGTGCTCCTCGAACTGCTCGGCAAGCAGGTCGTTCCCGTCCATCGGTCACATCCCGTGGTCGCGTCGTGTCATAGCACTGACCGACGAGACCGGGCTGATGTGACACAGAGCACGGCTGGTCCATCGGCATCTTGCTCCACGACGCCGGCGTGGCGGATGGTCGTGGTGTCGATTATCGGGGCCGACCGGTTCACCGCGGGCTACAACGCCGCGAAGGTCGCCCACGAGCAGGCCCACCTGTCGGGCCCGATCCCGGTCGGGGTGCTGCGCGCCGCGCAGTTCCACGAGTTCGTCGCGCAGCTCGTGGACTGGGGCACGCGGGGCGAGGTGAGCTATGTGCCGAAGATGCGCACGCAGCTCGTCGCCGCCAGGACGGTCGCCCAAGCGCTCGCCGGCCTGTCCACCGGCCCCGAATCGGCGCCCGCACCGGGGCCGACCGGGGCACCGATCCTGGAGATCGCGGGCCCGCGGGAGGAGAGCCTGGTCGACATGGCGACGCTGCTCGCGGCCCGGCGCGGCGACCTGTTGAAGATTCAGGGCGTCAGCGACCCGGCTGACCCGGATCACGAGCTGTCCGAGAGCGGTGCCCTGCTGCCCGGCCCAGGCGCCATCCTCGCCGGCCCCACGTTCGAGGAATGGCTCGACGCGACGAGCTGACGGTCCGCAGCACACGGGTTCCCGGGTCGGGCGCGGCTCCCGGGCTCGCGGCCCCGCTGGCCCGGACGGCGACCCCGACACCGGACACCGATCCGGCGGTCAGACCCATCGCTTGCCAGCTGCATGGCCGCTTGGTCGAGGTCGACGCCCAGCCGCCAGCCGTGGCCCTCGTCGACGAACTCGAAACCGTCGGGTGCGCGCTCGTCACCGACAGTCGTCGTACGCCCTACCGGCCAGTCGTGTCGGTCCATCGGTCACATTCCTTCGTCGCGGCGTGTCATACCGCTGACCGACGAAACCGCGTCGACAGGACAAGGAGGGAACCAATGAACGTGATGCTGCTACGGGTGCAGGTCAAGGCCGAAAGCGTCGCCGATGTCGAAGCTGCGGTGACCACGATGTTCTCGGCCCGTGGGGTGTCAGAAGTCGGGTGTCATGCTGCGTGCTCGTACTCGTGGATCAGTCCACCGAGAACGTCGCAGCGGCGGAGCCGGCCGAAGTTCGGCACACTCCTATCTTCGGCACGCTCCGATGGCACTGGCGTCGCATGGGCCAAGCTCCGGTGTGGGCGGCGCTGGTTGTAATGCTCGAAGTAGCATCGCAGGACGCGAACAAGCTGATGGCGACCGACGATCAGCATCTGGTCCAGGCACTCGGTGCGGACCGTCCGCACCCAGCGCTCAGCGATCGCGTTGGCGTTGGGCGCACCGACGGGCGTGCAGATCACTTCGGCCCCGGTCGAGCGCCACACGTCGTCGAACACTCTGGTGAACTTGCTGTCCCGGTCGCGGATCAGGAACTTCCACCCCGCAACGTGATCGCCGAGGCTGACGACCATATTCCGGGCCTGCTGGGCAACCCAGACGCCGGTCGGATGAGTGGTGACGCCGGCAAGGTGCACCCGCCGGCTGCCGAGCTCGATGACGAACAGCACATACACCCGCCGCAGCCAGATCGTGTCGACGGTGAAGAAGTCGCAGGCCACGATCCCGGCGGCCTGCTGGCGCAAGAATGTCCGCCAACTCGTTGCAGCGCGTCGAGGCGCCGGGTCAAGACCGTGAGCGCGCAACACCCGCCCGATCGAGCTGGCCGACACCCGCCAGCCAAGACGGAGCAGCTCACCGTGGATCCGCTGGTAGCCCCACCGTGGGTTCTCGCGGGCAAGCCGCACGACCAGCTGCTGCACCTCCTCGGGTACCGGAGGTCGTCCGTTGGATGTGGCCGCGTAGGTCCAGCGCCGACGCACCATGCGCCGGTGCCAGCGCAGCAACGTCTCGGGCCGCACCAGGAACACCGACCAACGCGCCCGAGGGAGCAAACGGCTCAACGCCGCGAGCAGCGCACGATCCTTCGGCTACAGGCGGGACCGTGGATGCTGGCGACGCAGCACCGCAAGCTCGTGGCGTAACACCAGGATCTCGATCTCCTTGGCCTCCGCCGACCGGAAGCAGAGCAGGACCAGCTCAAGGCTGCGGCGCACCGCCAGGTAGACGAATGACCAGACCACACGAGACCTCCGCCAAGGAAAGCGAGCAAACGACGGCGCATCGTAGTCCTTCGTCAAGCGATAGCTGCTGGTGACGGCCACGATCGACTTCTGGCACCCCACGCGCTGTTGCATCTGGGCGAAGGGCGTCGGCGGCAAGTAACAAAGTGGAGGCGCTTCCCGCCCAGAGGGCTGCAACAAGCGCTCAAAGTGATCAACCCCGAAGGCCGCGTTAGGGCCTCTGGTGGAGGTCGGCGACGGCGGTGATCGCCAGATGCAACAGTGCCCACCCATGTCAGCCGGGCGATGGGCAAGCTGGGGGCCCACGACCGCGCCCAGCTCATGCTGGTCGCCTTCCAGTCCGGTCTCGCCACCCGGACGGAGGCTGGCCCGGCCAGCGGCTACGCGGCGCGAGGTAGGCGCGGTACCTCGATCGTGCAGCACAACAGTCGCCAGCTGGCCGACGACGGGCGTACGTCCACGCCCCGAGACTGGGGTTGGTGAGGATCCCGCGCACACGCCGAGGTGACCGATGACCGCATCCCATGTCCTGCCCGAACTCGCCGGCGAAGGGAGGTAATCCCAAGCGAACGGCCTGCACCAGGGGTTGGTCCGCTGCGCGCCTCGGACGGTCCCTTGGTTGCTGCCAGTCGGACGACCTGAACTGCCACTGCGCCCCGTCCCCTCGCGGGTACAAGGTCCGCGACCAAGAACGAAAGGAGCCCAGGGATGCGAACGCGCCTGCTGACCGTCACCAGCCTCGTCTTGGTCCTGATGGCCATCGTCCTGCCGGCACGCGCCGACGGGGCACAGACCCTGCACGTGAACTTCAAGGGCCAGACCGCGCAAGCGGAGTTCTCCTCAACCCAGGGATGCATCCAAACCGTCGTCTACGTCCTGGCCACCGACGGCCGCTTCAAGACCGACCCGGGCGGGCCCGAAGCGGCGTCGGGCGCCGAGAGCTACATCTTCCAGTCCGATGTCTGCACCCAGACCCAGCTGCTCGCCGCCTACGGCTTTGCGGTGTTGGCGCCTGACGAGTTCCAGATCGACCAGCAGTTCACCGCGGCGAGCTTGACCGCGACCATCGAGGTCTCCGACGACGTGTCCGGCACCTCCTTCCCGGTGGCCGTCAGCGTGCGCTGGACCGGGTTCGGCGACACCTTCAGCCAGGACAACCGCTTCCACCTGAAGGAGCCGGGGTTGAAAGTGAACTTCCACTTGGACGGCACCTTCCGGGAGGCCACCGCGTCCGGCACCGTCTCGAATGGGACCACCAACTTCACCCCTGAACCCGCGCTCCTGACCGGGAATACAAGGTTAGGATCCATCAGGGTGGGCGAGGTCGACATCATCCACCAGTAGCACCGGCCATGGAGCACCGGCCGGCTCGGGGACCATGCTCGGTCCGGCTTGAGTTCGTCAAGCAGGACGGTACGTCGCACTCTCGCGCAGGGAGCCCGTCCACAACTTCAGGTCATACCTCGTCCCGCTCAGCGGGACGGGTTCTTGATAGTGCCGGTCAGGCGAGCCGGTAGAGGATCGGCATCGCCCCGGTCCGGTTTGCCTGCAGGTTGGCGAGCATGTAGGTGCGGAAGCTGGGCTTGGTCAGCTGGCGGAGCATGAACCGCGGCAAGCTGTCGTCCCAGCGCGCGTGGTTGACGAAGACGTAGTCGGCGTCCCCGAGCGGCTCCAGCACCGTGGAGTTGTCCAGCCCGGTCTCCACCGCATACCAGCCGGCGAGGTAGTCCCACAGCTGGAGCGCCACACCGGCGTCGTCGGCGACGAAGTAGTTGAACAGGAACAGGCCCTGCCGGGTCTTGTCGACGTCGCCGATACGTTTCGGGCAGCGGGCGGTCATGACGTGGACGTCGGTGGCTGCCTCCGTGACCGCCTCGACGAGGAGCTTGTACGGCTGGGTGGCCTGGACCTCGCCGAGCACCTCGGGCGAGGTCGTCTCGATGAGCACGACGACGTCGTAGCGCGCGACGTGGGTCGCCTGCTGCTTGGCGTAGCCGGTGGGCGGCGCGACCAGGATGGCGCGGTAGATCGTGGCCTTCTGGACCGTGCCGAGGCGCTCCAGCTGGCGCGCCAGGGACTGCAACCGGGTGAGCAGCGCCGCCTTCTGCGGGCTGTTGCCCGGAAACGGGGGCCGCCCGCGCGGCGGGTCGACGGCGGCGGCCACGTGGATGTAGCCGAGCGGCGGCGGCTTGATGAGCGTGACCTTCTGATACTTGGGGCGTGGGTTGACGATCTCCAGGTCCATAATCGGTTCCTCACCGAGTTTGGGTCCGTCACTCGTAGGCGATCGCTCGTAGCACGTCGGTGCGTGCCGCCCTGACCGCCGGGAGGATGGCCGCTGCCAGGCCGACGATGACCGCCAGCGCCAGGAATACCGCCATCGACCCCCAGGGCAGCGAGAGCACGGAGACGAACTCGTCGGGTACGGCGCGGACCACGGCGGTGCCCAGCGCGACCCCGACCAGCATGCCGAGCAGGGCGCCGAAGGTGGCGATCACGGCCGATTCGACCGCCACCATCTGGGCGACCTGGGAGCGGGGCATCCCGACCGCACGCAGCAGGCCCAGCTCGCGGGTCCGCTCCAGGACCGACAGCGCGAGCGTGTTGATGATGCCCAGCACCGCGATGAGGATCGACAGGCCCAGCAGGACGTACAACATCACCACGGCGGTGTCGACCTGGCTGGTCAGCTGCGCCAGGAAGTCGCTCTGGCTGCGGACGCCGACCTCCGGGCTGTCGGTCAGCAGCGCGGCCACCCGCCGCTGGACGGCGTCGGCGTCGACGTCCTGTTGCAGGCGGATGTACCCGAAGTTGGCCTGCGGCGAGCGGAAGCCTGCCGTGGCGTCGTCGAGCGACAGCAGCAGCGGCCCGGGCACCAGTCGTGACCGCTCGAAGACGCCGACGACGGTGTAGGACTGCGGGCCGCGCCGCTGGGTGGTCAGCTGGACCGTGCTGCCGACCGACAGGCCACGGCCGTTGGCGAGCTCGTCGTCGACCACCAGTTCACCCGGCTGCAGGGTCCGGAGCTGGCCTGCGGTCGCCTTCAAGCGGAAGATGTCGGCCATCGCGCGGACGTCACCGGCCGCGACGTCGGTGGCGTCGCTGCCGAGCTGGGCGACGTCGGTGTGGACGGCGACCGCCTGCGTCACCCCCGGGAGCTGCTTGACCTGGTCGATCACCGTGGGGTCGTAGGTCGCCGCCGAGCGGCCCACCTCGTCGCCGGAGATGATGAGCTCGGCCGCCAGGCTCTGCCGCACCACGTCCCGGAGGCTGGCCTCCAGCGAGCTGGCAAGGACACTCACCCCGGTCACCAGCGCGATGCCGACCATCAGGGCGGCTGCGGTGATCGCGGTGCGTCGGGGGTTACGCGCCGAGTTGTGCCGACCCAGCTTGCCGGGCGTCGACCAGGCAAGCACGCGGCCGAGCACCGCCACGGCGGGTCGGCTGATCGCGGGCGTCAGCATGGCGACACCGACAAACGCCAGCAGCACGCCGCCCAGCAGCGCCGGGAGGGTAGCGTCGCCGAGGTCGCCGAACAGCGCCGCGCCGACGGCGACAACGCCGAGCAGGGTGGGGGCCGCGCCCGCGACGGTCAACGCGGTAAGGGGCTTGTCGGGCGTGGCGGCATCCCGCAGCGCCGCCATCGGCGGGACCCGGGAGGCCCGCAGCGCTGGTAGCAGCGCCGCGACCATCGTGATGAGCACGCCGACCAGGTAGGCGGCGACGATCGCGGCGATGGGCAGGGTGAGCTCGGCGTCGGGGAACCTCAGTCCGCTCTGCGCCTCCATGACCGCGCGGAGCAGCACGGCGACCCCCAGGCCGGCGACCAGGCCGAGCGTCGCGGCGAGCAGGCCGACCACGACGGCCTCGACCAGCACCGACCGCAGGACCTGGCCGCGGCCGGCGCCTAGCGCCCGCAGCAGCGCCAGCTCCCGGGTGCGCTGGGCCACCAGGATCGAGAAGGTGTTGAGGATGAGGAAGACGCCGACGAACAGCGCGACGCCGGCGAAGCCGAGCAGGAAGCTGCGGATGAAGCCCAGGAACCCCTCCACGTCGCTGGCCTGGTCGTCGGCGACCTGCTGGCGGGTGCGGACCACGTAGCCGCCGCCCGGCCCGGCCTGGATCGCGTCGCGCAGCGTTTCCGGTGAGACCCCCTCCTGGGCCAGAACGTTGACGACGCTGTACACGCCCTGCTCGCCGAGCAGCAGCCGTTGGGCGACCGGCTCGGTGAACGCCACCCGTGTCTCGCCGCCCAGCGAGTCCCGGCCGCCGGTGTAGCCGAAGATCCCCACCAGGGTGAACGTCTCTTTCGGCTGCAGGGTGAGCACCTGGATCTTGTCGCCCACCTTGAAGTCGCCCTGCTTGGCGAGGCCGGCGCTGATCGCGACCTCCTCAGGCGCTTCAGGGCCACGGCCAGCGCGCAGCTGGGTGAACCCGACCTCGCCGCGCCAGCCGACGCCAAAGCGCGGCGGTCCCACGCTGCCGATCACCTTGCCGTCGGGGCCGATGACCCGAGCGCCGTCGGCGATCACCACCCCGATCGCGCTGTGCACCCCGGGCACCGCGGCGACCTTGCCCACCACCTCGGCGGGGATCGGTGTGGTGACCGGGTCACCGCCCCGCTCGGCGTCCTGGACGTTCTGGGTGCCGCTGACCTGCACGTCGAGGTTCTGGTTGACGGTCTGGAACAGGGCGTCGAACGAGCGGCCAAGGGTGTCGGTGAGCACCAGCGCGCCGGAGACCGCCATCACCCCCAGCACCACCGCCAGCCCCGACAGCAGCAGCCGCAGCTTGCGGGCCAGCAGACTCTTCAAGGTTGCTCTGAACATCACGCCTCCCTGGCACCGAGGTGCTTCATCCGCTCCAGCACCCGCGCGGCGGTCGGATCGGCCAGCTCGCCGACGATGCGGCCGTCGACCAGGAAGACCACCCGGTCGGCATAGGCGGCCGCGGTCGGGTCGTGGGTGACCATGACCACGGCCTGGCCGAGCTCCCGCACCGAGCGCCGCAGGAACCCGAGCACCTCGGCGCCCGAGCGGGAGTCCAGGTTGCCGGTGGGCTCATCGGCGAAGACCACCTCCGGCCGCGAGACCAGCGCGCGGGCGCAGGCAACCCGCTGCTGCTCACCGCCCGACAGCTGCGCCGGCCGGTGGCCGAGCCGGTCGCCGAGCCCGAGGGTCTCGACGATCAGGTCCAGCCACGCCCGGTCCGGCTTGCGACCGCCGATTGCCAGCGGCAGCGTGATGTTCTCCTCGGCCGTTAGCGTCGACAGCAGGTTGTACAGCTGGAACACGAACCCGACCTGCTCCCGACGAAGCCGGGTCAGCGCACGGTCGCCGAGGGCGTCGACCCGCACGTCGCCGATCCACACCTGACCGCCGGTGACCCGGTCCAGCCCGGCCAGGCAGTGCAGCAGGGTCGACTTGCCCGACCCCGACGGACCCATGATCGCGGTGAAGCGGCCGCGCTGGAGGTCGAGGGTCACGCCGGCGAGCGCATCGACCCGGGTGATCTCGCTGCTGCCGTACACCTTCCACACCTCCACCGCCCGGGCCGCCACGCCCGCGCCGGTCGCGGTTCCCGCTGTCGCACTGCTTATGCTTTGCATCGCATGCCTCCCAGCCTGTGACGGGGCGCCCCCCCGCGTCTGCTCACCTGAGCTGCTCCAGCCGCTCCCGGTACTCCTCGGTGGTGAGCTCCCCGCGGGCGTACCGCTCGGCCAGCACCTCCCTGGCCCGCTCCACGCCGGAGCGCTCCCGGGGCCGGCCGCCGCGGGCCACGAACCACACCACGGTGGCGACCAGCGCGACCCAAAGCAGCAGCACGATCGGTCCCCACAGCCACCCCCACCCGCCGCCGTGCCCCCACCCATGCCGCCACCCATCGCCCCCCAAAGCGACGAGCGCGGGCAGGACATGGGATGCGGTCATCGGTCACCTCGGTGTGTCGTGGGATCCTCATCAACCCCAGTCTCGGGGCGTGGACGTACGCCCGTCGTCGGCTGGCAAGCGACACCTGTGCTGCACGATCGAGATACCGCGCCTACCTCGCCGCGCGTAGCCGCCAGAGGGTCAGCTTGTGTCCGGGGTGGCCAGGCCGGACTGGAAGGCGACCACCACCAGCTGGGCGCGGTCGTGGGCCCCCAGCTTGCCCATCGCCCGGGCGACATGGGTGCGCGCGGTGGCACGGCTGATCACCAGCCGCTCGGCGATCTCCTCGTTGGAGAGCCCCTCGGCCACCAGCGTCACCACCTCCCGTTCCCGCTCGGTCAGCGCGCGCAGACCCGGGTGCGGCACCGGCCGGCGAGCCCGCCTGGCCACGAACTCGCCGATCACCCGACGGGTGACACCCGGCGACAGCAACGACCCGCCAGCGGCGACCACCCGCACGGCACGCAGCAACTCCGCCGGCTCGGTGTCCTTGATCAGGAACCCGCTGGCGCCGTCCCGCAGCGCCTCAAAGACGTACTCGTCCAGCTCGAAGGTGGTCAGCACCAGCACCCGGGTGCCCGCCAGCTCGGGGGCGGCCACGATCGCCCGCAGCGCCTGGAGCCCGTCGGTGCCCGGCATCCGCACGTCCAGCAGCACCACATCCGGCCGTGTGCGCCGCACCAGCTCCACCGCGGCCCGCCCGTCGCCGGCCTCGCCGACCAGCGTGATGTCGTCCTCGGTCTCCAGCAGCACCCGCAGGCCGAGCCGCAGCAGCGCCTGGTCGTCGGCGACCACCACCCGGATCATCGGTGACCCCCCTCGAACGGCAGGCGAGCACGAACCAGAAACGCCCCGTCGCGGCTGGGGCCGGCCTCCAGGGTCCCGCCCACCGCGGCCGCGCGTTCTTTCATCCCGGCGATGCCATGACCGCCCGGCCGCGCGGCGCTCGACGCCCGGCCCCTGCCGGTGTCGGTGATCTCCAGGACCACCGCGGCGGGCTCATAGCCGACCCGCACGGTGGCGGTGGTAGCGCCGGCGTGGCGGAGCACGTTGGTCAGCGACTCCTGCACGATGCGGTAGGCGGCCAGGTCCACCGCCGCCGGCAGGCTGGCCCGGTCGCCGGTGACAGCCACCTCGACCGGCAGGCCGCCCTCGGTCATGGCCGCCGCCAGCCCCTCCAGCTGGCCGAGCCCGGGTGCTGGCCGCCGCGCCCCGTCGGCGTTGTCGGGCTTGGGCTGGCGGAACACGGCCAGCGTCCCCCGCAGCTCCTCCAGCGCGTCCTTGCTGGACCGCTTGATCGCCGCCAGCGCCACCTCGGCCTGCTCGGGGCGCCGGCCCACCACGTGCAGGGCCACCCCAGCCTGCACGTTGATCACCGCCAGGCCGTGCCCGACCACGTCATGGACCTCCCGGGCGATCCGCAACCGCTCCTCGTCGGCGCGTCGCCGTGCATCGTCCTGACGGGCCCGCCGCTCGGCCTCTCGGCCCAGCCGCACCACCGTCCCGATCGCCCACGATGGCAACAGCAACCCCGACAGCACCGCCAGCAGCAACGGCGCCTCGACCAGCAGCCGCGCCGGGTCGATCACCATCAGCTCCGGCACGACCACCGCCCCCAAGGTCACGCCGCAGGCGACCAGGGACGGTCCCACCGGCAACCTGACCGCCACCGCATACATCGCCACGCTCATCGCCAGCAGGATCGGCCCGTGCGGATACTCCAGCACCAGGTAGACGACGCTGGCCCCGACTGTGACCGCCAGCGCCACAAGTGGCCAGCGCCGACGGCCCAGCAGCACCGCCGCCGCCACCCCCATCAGCACCCACGCCAGCACATCCAGCGGACGGCGCGGCGGCACCTCCCCCCTGGCCGCCGGCCCCGACCCCAGCACCATCACCGCGCCGACGGCCACGGCCGGCAGCACGTCGGCCACAAAGGCACGGCCGACCCCACGCCAGCGCGCGACATCCATGCCCACCACGATAAGACCCGCCGGGACCGCCGGAATCCGCCCCAGGAGGTACCCGGTCCTACCACGCTGGACGTAGCCCCGATCAACGTCGGCGGCAGACCCGGTGGAGTCACTGGCCGCTGCGAAGGTCGACCCGCCGAAGCCGCCGCCCGTCCATTCTGCCCCGGGCTCGTGACCTGTTGGCGCTGCCGGATGGGATCGTGGTGGCGAGGCGGTTGAGCAGCGTTGTCCTTGCCTTGGCGGTCCCAGGGGACACCGGCAACGCATGGGCAAACCCACGACCAGCGGGAACAGGTCATCGGCTGATCCTTCAGGGCGGGTTCGTGGTCGATGGTGGCCGCGATCGGCGCCTGGAGGAACGCGTGGCTGCGCTGGGGTTCGAGGATCTGCGCGGGTATCTGCAGGCCCGCTGTGACGCCGGTTCCAGCGTCTCCCGGATCGCGGCGGAGCTCGGGGCGCCCGACTGGCAGATCGCAGGGGGGCGCTGCCACGGTCGGGGGTGCGGCTGGCGCCCCGGCGGCAGCGGCTGGCAGCGCAGCGGCAGCGCTACACCCAGGAACGCATCGCCGCCCGCGTGACCACGCTGGGCTTCGCCGATGTCGCGACGTACCTGGCCGACCGGGTCCTGGAGCGGGCGTGGCTGCTGGCAGAGGTGGCCGCGGAGCTGGCCGCCCATCGGCTGACGGTGCGCCGCCTGCTGGACCGCCACGGGATCCGCCGAGTGCGGCGCACCCCCGCGGAGCGGACGACGTCGGAGTCGGGGCGTCGCGTGCAGTGGGTATCGTGGCAAGCGCGGCGGGCGGCGCGGCTGGCAGAGCTGGGCTTCGAGGACCTCGCGACCTACCAGCAGGGTCTGGCGCATCGCGGTCCGGGGGCAGGCAAGGACTGAGCGCCGGTCGCACGGCCTGGACCATCGCCCGTTCGCGTACAGCGAGATCACCCCTATCCTCGACCGCAGCAGCGGCCCACTGGCTTGGGAGCAAAGGGATTGACGCTTCCGCAACTGGCGATGCCGGGATAGCGACGGCTGTTCGAGAATCCGAGCTAACCGTCAGGTCCGACTGTGGCCGCACGGATCTGGGCGAGCGTCGGGCCGCAACGGTGCCGCAGCAAGGTCTCGCTCTGGGTGTATTTGCCCGGGGTTCACAGGTTCTTGAGGCTGTTGACCGGGGTGGGATTTCGGCGTGACACAAGGACCTGGAGCGCTTCCATCGGGAGGCTACTGCGACCTCGTCTCCGAGGAGCTCGCCGAGCGGGCCGGCGACCTGTGGGTGCCAGAAAGTCGGTCGTACGCGTTGCGCTGCGAGTTCGCCAGGAAGTCACCTGGTCGCGATGATCGGCAGATGATCCTGCGGCTGCTCTACCTGATGTTCTGCAAGGTGATGGGGTGGCTCGCGCTGCTGACGCGAAGCTCGGCCGCGAAGGATGCCGAGCTGCTGCTGTTGCGCCACGAGGTCGTGGTGCTGCGGCGGCGGGTGACCAGGCCGCGGCTCGACTGGGCCGACCGAGCGGTCCTGGCTGGACTCGCGCGGCTGCTGCCCCGCCCAACCTGGTGCGGGTTGTTGTTCCAGCCGGCTACGCTGCTGCGCTGGCACCGGGAGCTGGTCCGACGCCGGTGGACCTACCCGCACCGGCGTGGCCGCCCGAGTACCTCGCCAGAGATCCGTGCTCTGGTGCTGCGGCTGGCCAGGGAGAACCCGACGTGGGGTTACCGCCGCATCCACGGCGAGAAGTGCCGGCTCGGCTACAGGATCGGGGCCAGGACCGTGTGGGCCATCCTGCGGCACGCCGGTGTTGCCCCGGCACCGACACGGTCGGCGGTCTCCTGGCGGCAGTTCCTCCACGCCCAGGCCAAAGGCGTGCTGGCGGTGGACTTCTCCACCGTCGACACGGTGCTGTTGCAGCGGCTGTACGTGCTGTTCGTGCTGGAGGTCGCCACCCGCCGGGTCCACGTGCTTGGGGTGACACCACATCCCGCCGGAGCGTGGGTGGCACAGCAGGCCCGTAACCTGCTCATGGAGCTCGAAGACCACCTCGGCCGCTTCCGGTTGCTGCTCCGCGACCGGGACACCAAGTTCACGGCCGCGTTCGACGCGGTCTTCGCGCCGAGGGGATCAAGGTGCTGCGCACGCCGGTGCGGGCGCCACGGGCCAACGCCTACGCGGAGCGGTGGGTGGGCACTGTTCGGCGGGAGGTGCTGGACCGCATGCTGATCTTCGGATGCCGGCAGCTGCGGTCGGTGCTGGCCGAGTACGCCGGCCATTACAACGGCCACCGCCCGCACCGCGCCTTGGGGCAGCGACCGCCGCTCAGATCCGGCGAACCACCTACGTTCGTGCCGGCTGGCAGGGTCGTGCGACGAGATCGGCTGGGTGGGCTCATCCATGAGCATGCGCAGGTCGCATGACGTGAACCGAATATCTGGCACCCACACGCTGGGACCGTGCCCATGCGTCAGCGTTACCCCGCGCATGCGCTCGGCCAGGGCCGTGCACGCGCATCCTGCTCAGCGCCGCTCACATCTCGGGCATGAGCCCCAGCTGCATCATCAGGCCGGCGACGTCTGGGTGCGAGTTGAACTGCACGACCTTGCCATCCTCGACACGCACGAAATAGGCACCCCTG
>Ga0210378_10001156_pt1 | contig 13757 bp, 11 predicted proteins | sample PLM1_60_b1redo_FD_155465 | JGI IMG/M metagenome (GOLD analysis project Ga0210378, IMG submission 155465) | Groundwater sediment microbial communities from an aquifer in East River, Colorado, USA - PLM1_60_b1 redo | ecosystem: Environmental > Terrestrial > Soil > Riparian zone | place: USA: East...
ACCGCCCCGAAGGCCGCCTTGTAGAACTCGACGGCGGCCCGCCCGCGCCGCACCGACAGCTGCGCCGCAATGCTCACCCGCGGCCGCGCACCGTGCCGATCCATGACCGAGCCCCTTACACCGTGACGACCCTGGGGCCCGCTGCGGCGATCTCGTTCGCCGTGTCCTGGTCCAATCCGGTGTCGGTGATGAACGTGTCGATGTCCTTGAGGTCGGCGAACCTGGTGAAGTAGTCGTTGCCCACCTTGGTGTGATCCGCGAGCAGCACGCACCGTCGACTGCTCGCGATGGCGGCCCGCTTGATCATGGCCTCGGCGGAGTCCGGGGTGGTAAGTCCACGCTCGGGGGAGACGCCGTTCGTGGCGATGAAGGCGACGTCGACGAAGGTGTCGCGAAGCGCCTGTATCGCCCACGCGTCGACTGTGGCCAGAGTGCGGCTGCGCAGCCGGCCGCCGACGAGCATCACGGTCAGGTTCGGCCTGGTCGAGAGGCTGAGCGCGATGTTGACCGAGTGCGTGACCACGGTCAGCTCCCGGTCGTTCGGCAACTCGTCGGCGAGGCGAGCGGTCGTGGTCCCGGCATCGAGCAGGATGCTTCCCTCGTCAGGGAGTTCGGCGACCGCAGCCTTGGCGATGCGGGTCTTCTCAGCCGTCATCACCGCCTCTCTGGTGGCGAGCGCCGGCTCGAAGCCGAGCCGTTCGACCGGGATCGCGCCGCCGTGCACCCGGCGCAGCACGCCATGGCGCTCCAGAATCGTGAGGTCCCGCCGGACGGTCTCGGTGGTGACGGCGAACTGGTCGGCCAAAGCTGTCACGTCCACTCGCCCCTGCGCGCGGGCTCGTTCGAGGATCACTTGCTGCCGCTCTTCGGCGTACACCCGATGACTCCCTCCGCGCCTCGCGGGATGCCCGGTTACGGCGACTATATATACCTGGCAAAGCAACATGAACGCAGGTAAACCCGCCGATAACCAACCGCGATGGTATTTCAATGTCCGGCTCCCCGACGTTGGTAACGCCCGCGCTGTCCTGCGGCTCGCGGAGCCGGAAGTCGTGGTCGGCCCACAGCCGGTAGTCGCCCCAACCCCCGAACGACAACCTGCCGAGCTGATGACTGCTGCTCATCGTCGGTGGACCTCGGTGTCCATGCCTCACCACCTCCGGTGGGAACCCGGCGGCATTGTCCAACAGAAACACAGACAAGTCCAATCAAACAGGACTGAAACCTCTGTGTTCACAGGCCCAGCGCCCTACCGTCGAGCATCAGTCGTTCATATGTGTTCACAGGCATCAGGTGTCGGCTTGCACGCCAGTCCCGGGGGTGCGTTGCGCTGGCTGGTCGGGGACTTCCTGCGCGACCACCCGCTCGCCCCAACCGAGCAGGCATCGACGCCGACGGCCCGGCTGTCCAACTCGCCAGGATGGTCGATGTGGTTGTGCCCCCACGGGGACTCGTTGGGTTGTCGACCCGGTTTCAGGCTGACTGTTGACCAACCCGGACACGTCGCTTCGGTGTGCAGAACGGTGGTGTAGGCGGTATTTCACGCTGCCGGCGACCTGCCGTGGCGGGTCAACCGCGGACGTTGTCCACGGGGTCCTGGTCGTGGTTTGGCGTGCTGTCGGCGAGGGCGTGGTGCAGCAGGGCCTGGGTCGTCCATTGCATCAGTTCCGCTGCCTGGTCGCGGGAGAGGCCGGCGATGTCGGTGAGCCAGACCAGCGACTCGATGCCGACGGCGCTGCGGATGGCTATGGCGAGGCGGTGGATGGCTTGCTCGGTCAGTCGCGGTCGCAGGGGGGCGAGGGCATCTTCGAACCAGGTGATCGCTCGTCCTTTCCGCAGCGGCAATGCGGTGGCGGCGGTGTCCGGTTCGAGGGAGAGCCGCAGCATGGTGCGTTGCTGCGGTTCGGATTCGATCACCAGCTGGGTGAAGGCGTTGACGGCGGCGTGGAGCCGGTCTTCGGCGTTGTCGCCGGCATCGGGTGGCAGTAGTGAGGTGGCCTCGGTCTCGGGATGGGCCGCGACGAGCAGTGCTTTCTGGTTGGGGAAGTACCGGTAGGCGGTGGTGCGTGAGATGGATGCCGCGGCGGCTGCATCCTCGACGGTGGGCGCCGAGCCGCCCTGGGCTACCAGCGCGCGGGCTGCGGCGATCAGTTCGTTGCGGGTGCGCATCTTCTGGCGGGTGCGTCCCGACCGCTCGTACGGCGTTGACACGCCCATCACGGTACCGTACGTCCATTATGGGACTCAAGTCCCACGAAGCCCTTGAGAGTGGGCCACCATGAAGACACTGACCGCGACGGTGCGCGAAAGCGGCGAGGGTGAACGGCGCTGGTTCTGCGGCGGGGGGCTGATCACCTGGAAAGCCACCGCCGAAGAGACCGGCGGGGCGTTCCTGATGTTCGAAGACCAACTCGACGCGGGCAAGGTGACACCGCTGCACCGCCACCCCGACGCGGACGAGACGTTCTACCTGCTCGACGGCGAAATCCTGCTGGACATCGACGGACAGCAACGACTCTTGCACGCCGGTGGCCTGGCCGTGCTGCCCCGCGGCGTCCCGCACTCATTCATGGTCACCTCAGCCGGGCGGATGCTGTGCATGCAAACACCCGGCAATGGCGAAGCCTTCTACCAACTCGCGAGCGAGCCTGCACCCCCAGGCAGCCCGCCGGCGCCCGTGGACTTCGACCGGATCCGCGAGGCGGCGATGCAGACCGGTGCGATCGAAATCCTCGGACCGCCCCCGTTCTGAGCCTTCGCACCACACCGACCACCGCATCCACATCTGCCTGTTACTTCTGTGATACGCACTCACCGTGGCAACGCTCCGCCAGCACTTCCCAAGGGCACCAACCTATCCGGCGACACCCAACCACAGCTCGACGCCGTCGCCGACGAACTCAACGACCGACCATGCAAAACCCTCGACTGGCTCAAACCGGCAGAGATGTTCAACAAACTCCGGTCGGGATTGGTGACCTCGGCGGAGCCCGGATCGTCGAATCATCGGTTCAGGTGCTGGTGAAACCGATGACGCCCAGGACTGGCTGACTTAGAACGCGTTGTCTCCGGTGTCGGCGGCGAGCGCGGCGCGTCCGGCTTCGAGCCGGGCGACCGGGACTCGGTAGGGCGAGCAGGAGACGTAGTCGAGGCCGATTTCGTGGAAGAAATGCACCGATTCGGGGTCTCCGCCGTGCTCACCACAGATGCCCAGCTTGAGGTCGGGACGGGTGCTGCGGCCGGCGGCGACGGCGGTACGGATCAGCGCGCCGACGCCGTCGCGGTCCAGCGACTCGAATGGCGACACCGTGAACACGCCCTTGTCCAGGTACACGGCGAAGATCGATGCCTCGACGTCGTCGCGGGAGAATCCCCAGGTCGTCTGTGTCAGGTCATTGGTGCCGAAGGAGAAGAACTCGGCCGCCTCGGCGATCCGCTGTGCGGTGAGCGCTGCGCGCGGTAGCTCGATCATCGTGCCGATCGGGATGTCCAGCGCGATGCCGGTGGAGGTCGTGACGTCGGTGATGATCCCGTCGATCTCGTCGCGGATCAGGTGCAGCTCCATCACCGACCCGACGAGCGGAACCATGATCTCCACGAGAGGCCGGCCGCCCTGCTTGACGCACTCCGCTGCCGCCTGCGTCACCGCTCGCACCTGCATGCCGTACAGGCCGGGGACGAGCAGGCCCAGGCGCACGCCGCGCAGGCCGAGCATCGGGTTCGACTCGTGCAGCCGCTCGACGGCCGCGAGCAGTCGTTCGTCGTCGGGGTCGGCACCGTCGCCCGCGCGGCCCACGGCGACCCGAACCGCCAGCTCGGTGCGATCGGGCAGGAACTCGTGCAGTGGCGGGTCGAGCAGCCGGATGGTGACGGGCAGCCCGTCCATCTCGTGTAGGAGGGCGATGAAGTCGGCGCGCTGCAACGGCAGCAGCGCCTTGAGCGCGGTGTCGCGGGCGGCGGGGGACTCGGCCAGCACCAGCCGTTCGATGAGCACCCGCCGGTCACCGAGGAACATGTGTTCGGTGCGGCACAGCCCGATGCCTTCCGCGCCGAGCTGGCGAGCCCTGGCCGCGTCTTGCGCGGTGTCGGCGTTTGCCCGGACCTTGAGCCGGCGGGTGCGGTCGGCGTGGCGCAGCAGCCGGTCGACGGCCTGCACGAGCTCGGCGGTCTCGGAGTCGGCCGCCTCGAGCGCCGCGTCGAGCCCGTGGTCGAGGTAGATGACCACAGGGGAGGCGACGACCGGCAGGGCACCCGCGAAGACCTCGCCGGTGGAGCCGTCGATGGACAGCACGTCGCCCTCGGCGAAACAGACCTCGCCGACCCGCAGGGTGCGGGCCTCGACGTCGATGTCGAGCTCCTCAGCGCCGCACACGCAGGTCCGGCCCATGCCACGGGCTACCACGGCTGCATGTGAGGTCTTGCCGCCACGGCTGGTGAGCACGCCGGTCGCGGCGATCATGCCTGACAGGTCGTCGGGGGTGGTCTCACGGCGGCACAGCATGACGTCCTCACCGCGCGCGGCCCATGCCACCGCGGTCGCGGCGTCGAAGACGACCTTGCCGACTGCGGCGCCCGGTGAGGCGGCCATGCCGCGGGTAAGCAGCGTGCGGGGAGCGTCGGCGTCGAACTGCGGGAACAGCAGTTGCGCCAGCTGCGCCCCGGTGACCCGCGCCAGCGCCTCGTCCTGGGTGATCAGCCGCTCGTCGATGAGCTGGGTGGCGATCCGGAAGGCGGCAGCCGCGGTCCGCTTTCCCACCCGCGTCTGCAGCATCCACAGCTTGCCCCGCTCGACGGTGAACTCGATGTCGCACAGGTCGCGGTAGTGGGTCTCGAGCCTGCGCATGATCTGCGTCAGCTGGGCGTGCGAGGCCGGATCGAGCCTGGCGAAGTCCTCCAGCGACAGTGTGTTGCGGATGCCGGCGACGACGTCCTCTCCTTGCGCGTTCACCAGGTAGTCGCCGTAGAGGCCGTGCTGCCCGCTCGCCGGGTCGCGGGTGAAGCAGACGCCGGTGCCGGAGGTCTCCCCGAGGTTGCCGAACACCATCGTGCATACGTTGACGGCCGTACCGAGGTCGTGCGGGATGCGCTCGCGGCGCCGGTACAACCGCGCCCGTTCGGTGTTCCACGAGTCGAACACCGCGCGCATGGCCATGTCCAGCTGCTCGCGTGGGTCCTGGGGGAACTCACGCCCGCTGTGCGTCACGACGATCTGCTTGAACACTTCGACCAGCTCCCGCAGCTGCGCGGCCGGCAGATCCACATCGGTGCCTGCTCCGGCGCGCGTCTTCGCCGCTTCGAGCGCGCTCTCGAACAGCTCGGCCTGGATGCCCAACACGGTCCTGCCGAACATCTGGATGAGCCGCCGGTAGGAGTCCCAGGCGAATCGCTCGTCCCCGGCCCCGTCCGCCAGCCCCTTCACCGAGTAGTCGTTCAGGCCGACGTCGAGGACGGTCTCCATCATCCCGGGCATGGAGAACTTCGCGCCAGAACGCACCGAGACCAGCAGCGGGTCCTGCACGTCGCCGAGCCGTCTACCGAGGAGGTCCTCGAGGCGGCGCAACGCCATCGTCACCTGTACCCGCAACGACTGCGGCTCCTCGCCCCGGGCCAGGTAGTGCCGGCAGGCCTCGGTGGTGATCGTGAAACCGGGCGGCACGGGCAGCCCGAGCCGCGTCATCTCGGCGAGGTTCGCGCCCTTCCCACCAAGCAGGTCGACCTGGTCGCGGCTACCGTCGGCGAAGTCGAACACCAGCTGCACACGATGATCGCCGCGCTGAGGCGAACCGGCCGAACCCGCGATCCGGACAGGACCTGGACTCACCATCGAAGCCTCTCATCACAACGGCAGCCGAATCGCTAAACGCTAGCCCGCGGCCAGGCACACTGTCGTCTCAACATGACATCCGCATCGATCCCGGAAGCTACGTCGACGTGTGCCCAAGCGCGGGACGGTCAGGCCCGCAGCAGGCCCGTGGAGCTGCGACGCGATGGTCACCCCGACTCGCGCGAATGGAGCGAGGCGCGCATGACAGTGGGCACCCGAGGGCTCGCCGTCCGGCGTAGACCGCGATGATCTTGTCGAGCAGGATCGTGGTGTCATCGGTGGTGAACGGCCGTGCCGCCTGCGATCGCGTGGGCTTCGCGGGTGAACTCGTCGACGATGGTGCAGAACCGGATCTGTCGCCCATCGGCGGTCACGTCGACCTGGACGTCCAGCGCCCACATGTGGTCTGGCGCCGTGGCAGTGCGCTGGGTGAAGCGGTGCTGGCCGACCACCGCGCAGGCGTGGCGCTGGGAGATCCCGAACCGCTTCAGTCGCGCGTTCTCCCACTCCAGGTCCTGGGCCGCTTGGCATGGTCAGTCTTCATCTCGCCGTTCTGGTTGCGCCACCGATACCAGGTCGGCTCCCCGAGTCCTGCTTCACCCCACCGATCTACATCCAGGAGAAGATCGATCCGCGGGTCCTGGTTGAAAACCTCCGCTCTACCGCGGAACGCCCCGAGGACGAACCCGAACTCACGCTCTTCGACGACTTCGACGGCCTCGACCACTTCGACGCCATCGACTTCTACAAGCACGAGGCGAACTGGGTCCAACCGCATGATCCTCGGCGACTCCCTGCAGGTCATGGCCTCCCTTGCTGAGCGAGAGGACCTGCGCGGCAAGGTGCAAATGATCGACAACCTCCGCCCGCACATCCCGCAGGACAGGGAGGAGCGCAGCAGGTAGGTCCGCTTGGTCGCCGGATGCCGGTTCGGGCCGTCGCCGGGGCGGGATCCCTGCCGGAACCGGCCGATCGTGGTGGCGGCCTCGAACAGGTCCCTGGTGACCAGTGGCTCGTGGGTGGGCTGGGAGACCACACCCAGCGACGGCGGGTTGACTCGGCCGGGGACGCCGCGGTCGGGGCGGGCGTTCTTGCGCCGGTTCCACACCATGTACCCGGTGTGCTTGGGGTTGTCGAGGACCTCCCGGACGGAGTTCATCGTCCACGCACCGACCCGGCGTCGGCGCTCGCCGAGGATCGGGTCTGGGGGCAGAAGGCGGAGCAGGTCCGCCGGCCATATACCGCGATCAGCCGCCCAGGAACAGATGGACTACACCGCAAGTTCCGGCGCCCGCCGCGTTGCCGTAGTCGCTGGCCGCGTGGTCGCGTCCATGCAGACAGAGCGGCACAACGCCAACCGCAGGCTACACACCGGACGCGATCACGTTCCACCAGTGGTACGACGACGCGTACGCCCCACGTGCAGCGGGCCTTAGCGGATCACTGACTTGCGCCGGCAGTCATGTAGGTCCAACTACGCAGGTACGCAGCGAGGCGCGAGCTGACCGCCGCAACTCGTCGGCGATCGTAGGAACTTGTTTCCGGAATCATCAAGATCAACAGAATTCTTTTCTGGAGATCGTTGACACACGGTCGCAGGCGGCGCATCGTAGGAGCCCAACGGCGCTGGTTCGAGAGCAAGATCCCTCAACGCAAGCGGCCTCAGGTCAGTCCCGAGCTCTGGAGTACAACGTTGCCTTCTGACATTGGTCCCTGCGCACCCGCGTTGGCGGACACCCGGCCGGGGGACGGCGCCCTACGGTCGCCGGACCCAGCGGACTCTGAAGGTGTCACGGAGCTCGACGATTTGCACAAGGCGTTCAGCAAGGAACAGCTAGCCCCGTTGTGGACCCAGGTCGGAGAGTTGATGCCCGGGCAGCCGACGCCCAGCGCGCGGCCGCATGTCTGGCGGTGGCGCACGCTCTTTGACCTCGCCGAGCAGGCCGGACAGCTGGTCCCTGTCGACCGGGGCGGCGAGCGCCGGGCGATCGCGCTGGCCAACCCCGGGCTCGGCGGGCTTCCCTACGCCACGCCGACTCTGTGGGCGGCGATTCAGTACCTGGTCCCCGGCGAGACCGCGCCCGAGCATCGGCACACCCAGAACGCGTTCCGCTTCGTGGTTGAGGGCCAGGGAGTGTGGACCGTCGTCGACGGCGACCCGGTGTCAATGCAACGTGGCGACCTTCTGCTCACGCCGGGCTGGCATTTCCACGGCCATCAGAACGTCTCTGACTCGCCCATGGCGTGGCTGGACGGCCTCGACATCCCCTTTGTCCAGCAGACCGACAGTGGGTTCTTCGCTTACGGCTCCGACTCGCTGACCGATGCCAGCACGCCCGACCGATCCCGAGCAGAGCGACTGTGGGCTCATCCTGGCTTGCAGCCCGTCGCACTGCTGGGTAAACGGCAGAGTTCGCCGATCGCGGCCTACCGGTGGCAACACACCGATCGCGCTCTTTCCGAGCAGTTGGAGGTCGAACGTGAGGGGCACCCGGCGACGATGGGCGCCGGTCATGCGGCGGTGCGGTTCAGCAATCCGACCACGGGCGGCGATGTCATGCCGACGATCCGGGCCGAGTTCCACCGCTTGCGGGCCGGCGCGGTCAGCGAGCCCCGCCGCGAGGTCGGTTCCAGCGTGTGGCAGGTCTTTGCCGGGAGCGGATCGGTGCTGGTGAGCGGTACCGAGAACCGCCTCCAACGCGGCGACCTGTTCGTCGTCCCGTCCTGGGCCGAGTACGAACTGACCGGCGGGGACGGTCTGGATCTGTTCCGTTTCAGCGATGCCCCCATCTTCGAGGCGCTTGGCCAGTACCGAACGCAGGTCGGCCGTCGATGAGGCTGGGGACGATCAGGACGGCATCCGGGACCAGCGCAGTCCGGATCGACGGTGACCTAGCGATCGAAATCGGCGCCAGGGACGTCGGAGCACTTCTCGACGCCGGGGACTGGCGGGCGAAGGCCGGTTCGGCCGACGGACCGCAGCATGGGATCACGGATCTGTCGTACGCGCCGGTCGTGCCTCATCCGGGCAAAATCATCTGCGTCGGTCTCAACTATCGCAGTCACATCATCGAGATGGGACGGGACCTGCCTGAGTACCCGACGCTGTTCGCAAAGTACCCGGAGGCCCTCATCGGAGCGTTCGACCCCCTGATACTGCCGGCCGAATCCGATCAGGTGGACTGGGAAGCAGAACTGGCAGTCATCGTCGGGCGCCGCGTGCGGCGCGCCGATGCAACCGCGGCTGCCGACGCCATCGCCGGCTACAGCATCATCAACGACGTCACCCTACGGGACTGGCAGTTCCGCACCCCGGAATGGTTGCAGGGCAAGACCTTCGAGGCCACCGCGCCGTTCGGCCCGCACCTGGTGACGCCGGACGAGATTTCCCCCGATGCGAAGATCAGCTGCCTGATCGATGGCGAGGTGGTTCAGGACTCGACCATCGCGGATCTGCTCTTCGGGCCGGTTGACCTGGTTCGCTACATCTCCACCATCCTTACCCTGAATCCCGGTGATGTCATCGCCACCGGAACCATGGGCGGGGTCGGCCACGCCCGAACTCCGCCGCGCTACCTGCAGAGCGGCCAGACGCTGGTGGCAAGGATCGAAGGCATCGGCGAGACGGTCAGCCCGGTCGGGCGGGCACCTAGCGGTGACCGCCGGTGACGACCGATCTGGTAGCCACGGCACCATCGAGGCATCTCGGCTGGATGACCGAGGGCCACCGGTATTTCCTGGCCAGGCTGGCGCAGGTCAGCGACGACGAGCTGTCCGCGCCGAGCGCGCTGCCAGGCTGGACGGGCCGGCACATCCTGTCCCACGTCGGCCACAACGCCCGCGCCGTCGGCCGCCTCGCGCCCTGGGCTGCGACGGGAGAGCCGACTCCGATGTACTCGCGACCCACCGTCCGGGCAGCGGAGATCGCACTCGGTGCGCGTTGGGACCCTCAGCGGCTGCGGTCGTTCGTCGTCGTCGAACAGGACGCGCTCGCCGCGGCACTGGAGCAGTTAGACAACGAACACTGGGCGACCGAGGTGGTCACTGCGCAGGGCCGCCACGTCACTGCCGCGGCGCTCCCCTGGCTGCGGACCCGGGAGGTTTGGATCCATGCGGCCGATTTGCTCCGCGCCGCAGACTTCTCGGACTTCCCGCCTCCCGCGCTCGATGAGCTGATGGTCGATGTCCTCCGGTGGCGCCGTGACGTCCGGGAAGAAGCACTCCAGGTCAGACCCACTGACCGCGATATCACCCCACCGTTCGATGGACAGGCGCCTCCGGTGTGGGTCGAAGGTCGCACCGCCGACCTCGCCCGGTGGCTGACCGGACGCGGCGCGGCGAACATCCAGGCTTCCGACCAGTCCGCCCTACCCACCCTCGGCCCTTGGCTTTGACACCATCCGGCCTCACATCACCCGGAGTCGACATGACCACCACGACAGCACGGCAGTTCATCAACGGCGAACTCGTCGGATCGAAGCAGGAGTCATCCTCGATCAGTCCGGCCGACGGATCGACCTTGGGCCGCTATGCCGACGCGGACGAGGAGCAAGCCAGGCAAGCCGTTGCTTCGGCTCGCACCGCGTTCGCCGACACAGACTGGTCCCGCGATCGCCGCCTTCGGCACCAGGTCCTCAACGGCATCGCCGACGCGATCGAGCGACGCACAGACGATCTGGTGAGCCTGCTCGCGCGAGAGAACGGCAAGGTCTTGGGGGAGGCCGGGTTCGAGCTCAGCCTCACCGTGCCGAAACTGCGCTACTACGCCGCGCTTGCCCTCAGCGAAGGCGGCCGGGCGGCCGAGGTGTCGCCGGGTCTGCACATGAGCTCGGTGCCCGAGGCCATCGGCGTGGCAGGGGTGATCGTGCCCTGGAACTCGCCGGTGGTGCTCGCCGTCCGTTCGTTCGCGCCGGCGCTGGCCGCCGGGTGCACCGCCGTCGTGAAGCTGCCGGGCCAGACCGGCCTGGTGAACGGGCTGCTGCACGAGATCCTGTCCGAGGTCGCGGGCCTGCCCGCTGGCGTGCTCAACTCCCTCACCGAGTCCGGCGACGAGGTGGCTCGCTTCCTGGTCAGCTCGAAGGACATCGACGTGCTGAGCTACACCGGAAGCACTCGCGTTGGCCGCCAGATCATGGCCGACGCCGCTGTGACGCTGAAGCGTCTGTCCCTCGAGCTCGGCGGCAAGACCCCGATGATCGTCTTCGACGACGCCGATCTCGACGTCGTCGTCCCGGTTCTGACCAAGGCCGTGACCACGTTCAGCGGGCAGTTCTGCATGACCGGCAGTCGTGTCATCGCCCAGGCCGGGATCGCTGGCGAACTGCGCGAGCGGCTGTCGAAGTCGCTGGGCGCGGTCAACGTCGGTCCCGGCGACGATCCGGCCAGCGACATGGGCCCGATGATCAACGCCGAGAACGCTCGCCGCGTCGATGCGTTGGTCAGCGCAGCCGCGGAGTACGCGACCGTCCTCGTGCGGGGCGGCGTCGCCGATCCGGACACCGCCTTCTACCACCCGTCGCTGCTCGAGGTGGACGACCCGACGACGCCGATCGTGCAGGAGGAGGTGTTCGGACCGGTCGCGACGTTCGAGGTCTTCGAATCCGAAGCCGACGCGGTGCGGCTTGCCAACGTCACGGAATACGGCCTGGCGGCGTCGATCTGGTCCCGCGACATCGACCGGCCGCGGCGGGTCGGACGGCAGCTGCGCGCCGGCACGGTGTGGACCAACACCTGGGCCCTGGTCGCCGACCAGTTCGAGGAAGGCGGCTTCGGACAGAGTGGCCTTGGCCGGCTGAACGGCCTGCGTGGACTGGAGGAGTTTCAGGAGTACAAGACCTACGCACAGATCGTCGGGTAGTCCGCGGCTTCAGGACAGACCAGCCTTCGAGCAAAGGGACGCGCGTGAAGGTAACCGCTGCAGTTGTCGGATCGAAGGACGGTCCTTTCCAACTCGAAGAGGTAGAGATCGGCGAACCGCGCGCCGACGAGCTTCTTGTCAAGATCACTGCGGTCGGCATGTGCCATACGGATCTGAGCGTTCGCTCGCAGGCAACGCCCTTTCCGCTGCCGGGAGTGCTAGGGCACGAAGGCGTCGGAGTCGTGGACCAGGTAGGAGCCCAGGTAAGCGACTTCCGCGTTGGGGACAAGGTGGTACTCAGCTTCGATTCCTGCGGAAGCTGCCCACCCTGTCAAGCTGGCAAGGTTGTCTACTGTCAGCAGTGGATCCCGCTCAATCTGCTCGGCGGATCCCGGTCGGACGGCAGCGCCACTCTCACGCGCGCGAGCGGTGATCTGCATGGGCATTTCTTCGGCCAGTCCTCGTTTGCCACTCATGCCCTGGTCAGCGCCCGGTCCGCGGTGAAGGTCGACGACGACCTCGACCTGTCGCAGCTCGCACCATTGGGCTGCAGCGTCCAGACCGGCGTTGGGGCGGTCCTCAACGTCGCACGCCCGGAGCCGGGGGGCACCATCGTCGTCTTCGGCGCCGGCGGCGTCGGCCTGGTCGCGGTCATGGCCGCGATGCTCACGCCGGTGGCGCGGGTCATCGCCGTCGACGTGAACGCCGCCCGCCTGGAGCTGGCGTCCGAGCTCGGGGCGACCGACACGGTCAATCCGGCAGACGGTGACCCGGTGTCAGCGTTACTCGAATTGACCGGAGGCCTCGGCGCACAGTACGCGGTAGAGACCAGCGGCCGGTTGGCCGTTCTCGATCAAGCGATCTCCTCGCTGACTTCTGCCGGAACATGCGTCGTCGTCGGCGCTCCGCCGTTGGGATCTCAGATTCCCGTCGACGTGCCGAACCTGCTCGGTCGAGGCATTCGTCTGGTCGGCACCAACCAGGGAGACAGCAACCCTCGACAGTTCATTCCACGGCTCATCGAATTGCACCGGCAAGGCCGTCTGCCCTTCGACAGACTCATTCGTTCCTACGCTTTCGATCAGATCAACGTGGCAGCACAAGACGCAGCGGAAGCACGAACCATCAAGCCCGTGATGACGCTGCTCTCGTGATGACTACGCGGTCACACGCCATCGCATGCTGAGCGCGATCGCGACGGCCACGGCAACCTGACAGCGTCACACGCTCGGTCAATCCAGTGAGGTGGATGACACCCATGATTCAAAATACCCAGATCGTGTACGCCAAGCCTCCCGCCGATGGCGGGCTTCCGGATCCGGCAGGCACCTTCAACGTCGTCCATACGCCCTTCGACACCGAAGCGGTGAACCTCAAGGCAGGCGAGGTCCTGGTCGACAATCAGTACCTCTCGATCGATCCGTACCATCGCTTCGGTTTGTACGATCCGGCGGTCACGCACTCCCAGTTCCCGGCAACCAAGCCGGGGACCATCATTTCCACGTACGGGGTCTCACGCGTGGTGCGGTCGGCCAACCCCAAGTATGCAGTGGGTGACCTGCTCTATTCGTGGGTGCGTTGGGAGAGGTTCACGGTCGTCGATGAGCCGAACTTCCAGTACCTGCAGAAGGTCAAGGCCGGCATTGACCCTCTCCACTATCTCGGCCCTCTCGGCGCGCCTGGCCTGACCGGATATGCAGGGATCACTCAGATCGCAAAACCCAAGAGCGGTGAGACCATCGTCGTCTCCGCCACGACGGGCGCGGTTGGCATGGTCGCATCGCAGTTCGCGAGGCGACGGGGCCTGACCGTGGTCGGCATGGCGGGCTCCGACGAGAAGGTGCGCTACCTGGTCGATGAGCTCGGCCTCGACGCCGCGTTCAACTACCGAACAGCCGCCTCGCTCGAGGACGCATTGAAGCAGCACTGCCCCCAGGGGATCGACATCTTCTTCGATCTCGTAGGGGGAGAGATGCTGGACGCCGCCTTGACGCAGATGAAGCCCGGCGGGCGGATCCCGAGCGCCGGCATGGTCTCCCAGTACAACCTGCCGCACGACAAGGGCTACGGACTGAA
>Ga0210378_10001157_pt1 | contig 13752 bp, 17 predicted proteins | sample PLM1_60_b1redo_FD_155465 | JGI IMG/M metagenome (GOLD analysis project Ga0210378, IMG submission 155465) | Groundwater sediment microbial communities from an aquifer in East River, Colorado, USA - PLM1_60_b1 redo | ecosystem: Environmental > Terrestrial > Soil > Riparian zone | place: USA: East...
CAGCTTCGACAAACTCGCCGAACCCACCCCCACCCAGCGGCGGGCCTTCGAACTCCTCGGCGCCACCATCCCGCTACGCCTGACGTAGGCAGAAACCCCGCCACCCACCCGCCAACCATGCCCATAACCTGGGCATTCACCACACAAGACCACGTAAGTCCGGCCTAGTGCTGGGCAGGCAGCCGCCGCACCACCTGCTGGATCGCGCTGCTGGCACGCCGCCGGTGATGGGAGCGCTGACCGGTGCCGGTGCGATGGTCAATTGAGCGGGCATACCGGCACCCCGGCCACCCGCGCCAATGGCAACGCCACCGCCAGCACCTGCGCGGCCAGCGGCAACCCGAGCAGCAGCAGCCCGGCCAGCAGCGCCAGCGCACCCCCCTGCCGCCGGGGGGTCAGTAGCCGGCTGACCCGCTCGGTGGCCGAGCCCACCGCGGCACCCAGCGCCGCCGTGGGCACGGGGGCATCCCCCAGAGCGGCGAGCGCCGCGGCGACCTGCCGGCGGCCTTGGGCGCGGGCGGCGGCGTCGTCAGCGGCCAGCTCGACCAGCGCGGTGACCGCCGGGGAGGCCAGCCGCGCCGCGGGCAGCCATGGGAAGCCCATCCGCAGCACCTGCGTGAGCAGCACCAGCCGGTGGTGGCGGCCGGCCTGGTGGGCGCGCTCGTGGGCGAGGACGGCGTCCAGCTGTCCGGCGTCGAGGCGGCGCAGCGCCGCGCTGGACAGCACCACCGGTCCGTTCTGGCCGGGCAGACAGTAGGCGAATGGACGCCCATGCTCCAGCACGGTGACCCCTGGCAGGCCCACCGCCGACGTGCCGGCCAGCGCGAGCAGGTCCTGGTGGCGACCAGCGGCCCGCCTGGCCTGCAGCCCGGCCATCGAGCCGCCGAGCAGGAGCCCGCCAGCGACGATCGCGACCAGCAGCGTCCCAGCCAGCGTTTCGGCGCTGCCGCCGGGGGGTGTCGACAGGGCGGTCCGCAGCGCTATCACGCAGGTCCGCAGCAGCTCGGCGAAACCAGGGCCCAGCGGGTCGGTCGGCAGCAGCAGCAGCAGGCCGGCCAGCACCACCGCGGTCAGCGCCCCGACCGAACTGCCCAGCCACAGCCAGGCGGCCAGCGTGGGCCAGCGCTCCAACCTCTGCAGCCGTCCCAGGATCAGCGGGGTCCCAGCGCCGAGCGTCAGCGCCGATCCGGCGACCACCAGCAGGGGGGTCATGCACGACCGCGTCGGCCGGGGGTTGGGCGGGTGCGGGCGGTGTCCAGCGCCGCCCGGAGCGCCTCCGCCTGGTCGGGTGGGATCTGCTCGACAAAGTGCAGCAACACCGCCGGACGGTCGTCGCTGCTGCCCAGCACGCTGGCCATGAGGTCGGCGGTGTAGGCGGCACGAGAGCTGGTCGCCCGGTAGGTGTGCGCGCGGCCGCGACGCTGCCTGCGCAGCATGCCCTTGCCGACCAGGCGGTCCATCACCGTCAGGACTGTGGTGTAGGCCAGGGGACGGTCATCGGTCAGCTCGTCGACGACGGCGCGGCCGGTCACCGGGCCGTCGGCGGCCCAGACGACCTCCATGATCGCTCGCTCCAGCTCGCCGAGCCCTCGCAGCCGCATCCGTCCTCCCATGCTCACCGCACCCACCGGCCCGGCCGAGTGACACTGGCGTGCGGTCGCGTGGGTATCATCGCCGGCTGGTCAACCCGGCTGCACCGGCGTGCCGTTGCGCCAGCCCCGCGAGGGGTCGAGCGCCGACGCCGACGCGGGCTCGCCTGCTGGGTCCGCCTCCGGCAAGCGGGCGCGGAGTTCGGCGAGTTCGCGTTCCAGCTGGGCGACCCGTGCCGCCGTGGGGAGCTCCTGCTGGCCGAGGCGGGCCTGCCGCTGCGGTGGCTCCCGGTTCCGCATCGCCCACATGCAGGCGAGCATCAGCAGCGGGCATAGCAGCAGGGGCAGGATGGTGAGCAGTCGGGTGAGCATGCCGCCTCCTCGACCAGGTCCGAGCCATCCGGTGACAGTCTCCTACGATACGTCGTAGCATAAGTGGCCGCGATGTCGAACACCACACCGACCCTTGGCCAGGACCCGCCGCGGCGCCCGGCCGGCCGCGCGCTGCGGCGGGCGCTGCCGACGCTGGTTCTGCTCGCGGTGCTGCTGCCCGTCCTGGTCGTCGGGGTCCTGCGGGTGCAGCGGCGGGTGGAGGCGACCGGCACGGCCGGGTTCACCGTCGCCGACCAGGAGGCGGTCGAGGCCGACGTGGCCCACCGGGTGGTCGAGGTCAAGGGCGAGCTACTGGCCGACGGGTCGCCGTGGTCATCGACCTCGGCGCGCGGCTCGGTGCTGGTGGTCAACTTCTGGGCGTCGTGGTGCGGCCCCTGCCGCGCCGAGCAGCCGGAATTGAGCCGGGTCGCGCGCGCCTACCGCGGCCGCGGGGTGCGGTTCATCGGGGTCAACGTGCGAGAGAGCCGCGGCGCCGCCGACAGCTACGTCGAGGAGTTCCAGGTCCCCTACCCGTCGCTATACGACCCGGCCGCCCTGAACGCGGCGCGGTTGCAGGCGTTCGCGCTGCCCAGCACGTTCATCCTGGATCGCGACGGGGTGGTGGCCTACCGGCTGACCGGCAAGACGACCGTACCGATCCTGTCGGCCCGGCTGGAGCGGCTGCTCGCTCAGGACGGGCGGTGGGTGGGATGAGCGCGGCGTTCCTGGTGATGGCCGCGTTCCTGGCCGGCATGGTGAGCATTTCGTCCCCATGCTGCCTGCCGCTGCTGCCCGGCTACGTCGCCTATGTCGGTGGGGATCCAAGCCACACTAGCCCACGGCGCACCATGGCCGCGGCCGGGCTGTTTGTCTTCGGCTTTGGCGCGACCTTTACGGCCCTGGGCGCCAGTGCCTCCTGGCTGGGGGCGGTGCTGCTGGCCAACCAGCCGGCGCTGCTGCGGGCCGCCGGGCTGCTGGTGGCCGCCCTGGGGGTGGCGACCATGCTCGGCGCCGGCCTCCCCGGGCTCTCCGGTGAGCGGCGGCTGGTCGCCCTGCACCGCCTGCCGCGTGGGCCGGCGTTCGCGGCCCCGCTGGGGGTGGCGTTCGCGCTGGGTTGGACGCCATGTGTGGGGCCGGTGCTGGCCGGGCTGCTGGCCACCGCCGCCGCCAGCGGCACCGCCGTGGTCGGCGCCGCGCTGCTGGCCGTCTACGCCGCCGGGCTGGCGGTCCCGTTCCTGCTGCTGGCTTGGGCGGTCGCCCGGGGGCGGGCGGGGGTCGGGCTGCTGCGCCGCCACCACCACACCCTCGCCCGGGCCGGCGGCGTCCTGCTGGTGGCGGTTGGGCTGGCGATGGCCGCCGGCGCCTGGACCCAACTGTTCGCCCCCCTGGTGCGGCTGTTTGTCCGCTCCGGCTGGCCGCCCATCTGACCGGCGATGCGCCCACGCCGCCTGCTCGCCCTGGCCGTTGTCGCGGGGGTCCTGCTGGCCGCCTGCGCCCAGGAGCCGGCCAATCCGGATGCTGACGGCCGGCCGGCAGCGTCGGCCTCGACGAGCGCCCCGGCCAAGCCGGGCGTGGTCCGGGCCCGGTTCGCCGGGTTCGCCGGCGGGCCCGGGTTCGCGCTGCCCGAGGACCTGGGTGGCCGCCCGCTGGTGCTGAACGTCTGGGCGTCCTGGTGTGTCCCCTGCCGTAAGGAGATGCCGGCGTTCCAGTCGGTCTACCTGCGGGCGCGTGGCATGGTGGGATTCCTCGGCGTCGACTACCTCGATGAGGAGGCCGCCGCTCGACGCCTGGCCGCCGACACCGGGGTGACCTACCCGCTTGCCGCCGACCCCAAGGGCACCGAGGTCGCCAAGCTGGGAGTGACGGCACTGCCGACGACCTTGTTCTTCTCCGCCGACGGGGTCCTGCGAGGCCGGCGCTTCGGCGAGCTGGACGCCGACCGCCTGCGCGCCGCGATCCGCAGCTATCTCGGGCTCGAGGTGCCATGAGGATCCCCTCCGGCACGCGCATGCCGTCGGTGTCGACGATGGTGCCGCCGCGGCTGCCATTTCGCCTCCGCTGGGAGCAGGTAGACCGGCATCCCACCCTGGCGCCGCTGGCCGCTGCCGGCCTGCTGGCCGCCGGGGTGTTGGCGGTCGTCGGCCTGCCACCTGTCGACCTGCACGGGCCGCTGCACCGCCTGGGGATCATGGACCCGCTGTGCGGCATGACCCGCGGCACGGTCGCGATGCTGCACGGCCAGCTCGGCCGGGCCGTCGCCTACAACCCGGCCAGCCCGCTGCTCGTTGCCGGCGCGCTGCTTGCCCTGGGTCGGTGGCTGGTGGGCCGGCTGACCGGCCGCTGGCTCGAGGTCGCCCTCCGGCGAACTCCCCTTACCCTCGGGAGCGCCGCTGCGCTGGTGCTGGCGCTGTGGGTCAACCAGCAGGCCCACGCCACCCTCCTCCGCTGACCGCCGTCCTGGCGAGCCCGGTCATGCCTTCAGCCCGGCGACCGCCTGCTGGACCTTGCTGAACGGCACGTGCATCTCCAGCGACACCTCGCGGAAGCGGATCCGCCCGTCGCGGTCCAGCAGCCAAAACGAGTGGGTCGAGAACGGCCCCATGCTGCCCGGCAGGTCGTAGACACCAAACGCCCTGGCGACCTGCGTGGAGGTGTCGGCAAGGATCGGCACGTCCACGCCGAGCCGCTCGGCCATCGCCCGCGAGGTGTCCAGGTCCTGCACCGAGATCGCGAAGACCTCGGTGCCCTGCGCCTGGAAGGTGGCCTTGGCCCGCTGCAGCTCGACCAGCTGCGCCTCGCACGGGCTTCAGCCGGCGTGCTCGTAGAAGTACAGCAGCACGTTGCGTTTGCCGCGGAAGCTGGCCACGTCCACGGTCTGCCCGCTGGTGGACGCCAGCCCCACCGCCGGGGCGGCCTCCCCGACCGCCCGCGTGCCACCGGCCGGCTGCCCGCTGCCGCCGTCCTGCCGGCCGGTGAGCCAGACCACCGCCACCAGCCCCAGCACGACCACCACCGCCAGCGGCAGCCACCGCACCCAGCCCGGCGCCGCCCCCGCTCGCCTGGCGGGAGGTGTGCGGGCCGGCCGTGTGCGCGGCGGGCGCGTTGGCTTGCTCACGGCTTCACCTCACCTGCTCAGACCGACGAGATGACGTTGCGGGCGCTGCCCGCGGCCAGGCGTCGAGCCGTTATCCTACACGTCGTAGGAACCAAGCGAGGGAGCCCGTGCCGATCATCCGCAGACTGCCGCTCGGCCCGGCCGCCGGGCGGCCCGCCGGTCACAGAGCCGCCAACGCCGCTGGGCGGCGGAGAGGGTGGGCCGGGTGAGCGGCATCCTGGTGCTGGCCCACGTCGAGGCGGCTGACCTGCATGGTGGCGCCGCACAACTGCTGCGGCTCGGCCCGCTGCTCGCCCTGCTGCTGGTGGCGGCCTGGGCCTTGCTCGAACGGGCAGCCACCGCGGCGCCATCGCCGCACAGGCGGCTCGCCGCGGGGGCGGCGGTCATGCTGGGCGCCGCAGGCGCCATCCACCTAGCCCTGATCGGCCAGCACGCCCAGGAGCGCCTGGCCAGCGGCGTCTTCTTCGCGGCTGCCGGGACCACCGAGCTGCTGCTGGCCGTGGCGCTGTGGCGAACTCCCGGATCGCGCCGGACCGCCCTGGCGGCCGCGGTCGTGGCCGGAGGGCTGCTGGTGCTGTACGGGATCTCGCGGCTGTGGAACATCCCCGCGTTCGGGGGCCAAGAGGCCGTCGACGCCCTGGGGCTGCTCACCAAGCTGCTGGAGCTTACCGGCGCGGTGCTGGCCGCCGCCGCGGCCGCCGGGTGGTCGGGTCCCTCGATCCCGCCGCCCCTCGTCGTGGGCGCCACGAGCCTTGCCCTAGCGCTTGCCGCCCGGGGACTGTTCGGGCTGGGCGCCGAGCCGTGGCAGGTGGCCGCGGTGATCGTGATGACGGTCGGGGCCGGCCTGGCCAGCGGAGCTCGGGGGCGCACGGAGCTGGGCGTGGCCGCCGCCGACGGGGCCGTGCTGGCGCTGCTGCTGCGCGCCAGCGGGCTGGCGCCCTACCTGCTGGCCGGCGTCGTCGCCGGGCTGCTGCGGGTGGCGGCCCGCCGGTCGCGCCGACCGGCGTTGGCGCCGGTGGCGGTGGCGGCGCTGCTGGTCCTGGCCGCGCCACCGTTGGATGCCCGCATGGAGATCTTGCACGTCGGCCACCCGGGTGATGCCGTCGCGTGGATGGTGGCGTTCCTGATCGCGGCGGCGCTTGCGCTGGGGGTGTGGTGGTCGGGGCGCCTGCCGATGGTCGTGGGGTTCTTCGCCGCCCATCTGGGACTGCAGGCGCTCCGGCTGCTGGTCGGCCAGACCAGCCTGGAGGCCGTCGAGATCCCCGCCACCTCGCTCGGGCTGTTCCTGCTGGCCACGGTGGTGCTGGCCGACCCACGGTCCACGCCTTCGAGCGCCGTCCTGGCGGCGCTGGTCGGTGCCCTGGCCGGCGGGCTCGACGTGGCCCTCCGGGCGCTCGGAACCCCGTACGCGCCACTGCTGGCGGCCGCGATCGCCCTGGCGGTGGCCGCCCCGTTCCGATCCGCGTCACCCGCCGCGGCTCCTGACGAGGCCGCCGAGGCGCTGGCGGCGAGCTCCCGAGCCCGCCGCGAGACCCACCGCGGCGGGAAGGAGCCGGCGTGATCTCCTCGCCGCGTCCTCAGGCATTCGACCCACGGAGGGCCGCCGGGCCGCTCATCATCTTGAGCATCGCCAGGCCTCCGGTGCGCAGGACCGCAGCACCAGCTGACCAACCAGTCCGGATGAACGCGCCAAGCCTGGGCGGTCAGGCCAGGTAGGCGAGGCTGGTCATCATGCCCGCCTCCATGTGGTAGAGGTTGTGGCAGTGCACCACCAAGTGGCCGGGTTGTCGGCGTCCAGGTCCACGGCCAGCCGCTGCATGGGAGCGACGATCACGGTGTCCCTGCGCGGGCCGGCGCCGGTGGGGTGCTGGACGGCGAAGGTGTGGCCGTGCAGGTGCATGGGGTGAAACATCATCGACGGGTTCTCGAACACCAGCCGGGTGCGCTCCCCGGCACGCAGCGGCAGTGGCCGGTCGGGGTCAAAGGTGCGACCGTTGATCGTCCAGCGGAACCCGTCCATGCCGCCGCTCAGCGTCAGCCGGTGGGTCCGCGCCGGCGGCCGCGGCGGCAGCGCGACTGAAGGGTCGGCGCGCAGCGCGGCCGGGTCGAGCAGGCGGCCGTCCAGCTCGGCGGGGCGCGCGTGGGCGGGTGGTGGGGTGCCGCGGCCGGCGCGCAGCAACCCACGCGCCTGGCCGCGTTTGCCCTCCACCATCGCGACCAGCGGGTACACGCCCGCTTGGAGGTCGATGAGCAGGTCGTAGCGCTCGCCCATCCCCACCACCAGCGCGTCCACGGTCACCGGATCCAGCGGGTAGCCGTCGCTGTGGGTGACCTGGAGCCGGTGGCCGCCGAGGGCGACCCGGAAGGCGGTGTCGGCGGCGGCGTTGACCAGCCGCAGCCGCAGCCGCTGGCCCGGCCTGGCCTCCAGGGTCGCCGGGTCCTCCGGGGGGCGGCCGTTGAGCAGGTAGCGGGGGTAGTCGACCTCCCCGCCCGCGCCACCAAGCGGGCCACCCGCGGCCGCGCCCGTCATGGCCTGCATCATGTCGTCCATGGTCATGCCGCCGGAGCGTTGCAGCGAGGCCAGGATCGCCGCCGGGGTGGGGCCGAGCCCGTCGGTCCAGTCGTCCAGCACCACCACCGCCTCGCGGTCGTAGCGGCCCGGCTCCTCCGGGTCCTCGACTACCAGGGCCGCATACAGCCCGCGGTCAAGCTGCACCCCCACGTGCGGGTGGAAAAAGTAGGGTCTTCTGCTGCATCCGTGGGTGAGTGGGCAGGGCTCCGGCAAGAACGCCGTTCGCGTAGCTTGCTAGGTTCTCCTGATCGGCCCTCGGGTCAGCCGGACCTGCACCGCGGCGCTCGGAGCAGCCGCCGCGTTCCATCTGAAACCGGACAATCTCGCACCTTGCCGAGGCCCTGGCTTCTCAGGCTCGAATCCTGGACCTGCCGCCACGTACCATGAGCCCGAAGCGGTACGCCTGACCAGCGGAAACGTGGGGACCCGCACGGAGGCACCGGATGGACGAGCACGGTGACGCCTTGGCGCAGGCGCGGCGGGCCTCTGCGGCACGAGATTGGCCCACCGCCGCCGCGCGATTCGACATGCTCGAATCCGAGCAGTTGACCGCCGACGACCTCGCAGCCTACGCCGACGCGGTGTGGTGGCTCGGCCGTATCGACGGTGCCCTGCGTCTCGGTGCTGCCGCGTACGACGCCTTCCTTGCCGAGTCCCGCCCGGTCGAGGCCGCGATGCGCGCGGTGAATATCGGGATTTTTCACTTGGCGCGCGGCGACGAGCAGCAAAGTACCGGCTGGCTCGGGCGCGCAGGGCGACTCGCTGGGGGGATTCCGGAGTGCGCGCTGCACGGTTACCTGGTCTATCTCACCGAGGTGGAGTCGAACCTCACGGCAGGCGAACTCGCCGCGGCGGTGGACGCGGCCCGTCGGGTGCGGGATGTCGGCCGCCGGTGCGACGACCCCTTCCTGGTGGCCGCGGGCCTTCACGGTGAGGCTCGCGCTTTGATCAAGTCGGGTCAGGTCGTCGACGGCTTGGCGCTGCTCGACGAGGCGATGGTCACCGTCCTGCACGACCGAGTCGCCCCCTTCCTCGCGGGCACCCTCTACTGCCACGCGATGGCGACCTGTCATGAGATGGCCGACGTGCGCCGGATGACGCGGTGGACCGAGCTGACCGAGCGGTGGCTGGCATCGCTGACAGCGGCGGTGGTGTTCAACGCGATGTGCCGGGTCCACCGAGTGCAGCTGCAACTGCTGCGCGGCGAGTGGGATGACGCCGAGCGCGGTGCGCTGCGGGTCGTGGCGGATCTCGACGCCAACCGGGTCGACTACGCCGCGGAGGCCTGGTACCTCGTCGCCGAGGTGCGCCGCCTGCGCGGGGACCCGAGCGCCGCCGACGCCTACGACGAAGCGCACGCTCGCGGACGCGACCCGCAACCGGGGCGGACGCTGCTGCAGCTCCAGCATGGCGACGCGGCGGGCGCCGCGACGGCGGTGCGGTCGGCCCTCGCGGCGGTGGGCGCCGACCCGCTGCGCCGGGTACCGATCTGCGCGGCGACGGTCGAGATCGCGCTCGCCGCGGGACGGCTGGAGGACGCGGCGGCTGCCGAGTCCGAGCTCGCGGCGACGGCGGCGAGGTACGCCACTTCGGGGCTGGAGGCGACGGCGGCCACCGCGCGCGGGGCGGTGCTGCTGGCCGAGGGCCGGGCCGCGGAGGCCCTCCCGGTGCTGCGCGATGCCTGTCGGCGCTGGCACGAGTTGGGCGCCGTGTACGACGCCGCCGGTACCAGTGTTCGGCTCGTAGGGGCCTACCGGGCACTGGGCGACGAGGTGTCGGCCGCGGCGGAGGATGCGCGGGCGCAGGCGACGTTCGAGCGGCTCGGCGCGCACCGGCACGCGCCGGAGTTGCCCGACGGGCTCACGCTGCGTGAGTGCGAGGTGCTCGCGCTGGTGGCCGACGGACGCTCCAACCGGCAGATCGGCGAGGCGCTCTACATCAGCGACCGCACCGTCGCCCGGCACCTGACGAACATCTTCCACAAGATCGGTGTCACCTCCCGGACCCAGGCCGCTCGCTATGCCCTCGACCGCGGCATGTCGGCGTCCCGGTGAACGTGGCGCGGCTACGAACAACCGCGTAGGTCCATCGCCGAGATTGGTCAATCGCGCCGATGCCTGCCATCCGCCGCGCGGCCTAGCGTCCCGGTAGACGCGCCGCGCGGGGCGCCGAAACGGAGGAGGGACCATGGCACCGGACACGGCGCACGACGACATGATGGCGGCCAGTGAGGCGTCGGTAGGTACCCCGACGGCCAGGGGCATGTCCGATCCGACCACCAGGGTCAAGGTGTCCGACACGGACACGCTCGACGTGTGGGTCATGGGCGAAGGTGAGCCCGTGGTGTTCGTCCACGGCGCGATGACCCGCGACCTGCTCAAGCCCCTCATGGACGAGCTGGCCAGGAAGGATCGCTACCAGGTGATCCACTACGGCCGGCGCGGTCACGGCGGTCGTGGGCTGCCTGCCGAAACCGCCGACATCCCTGGGCAGGCGGCGGACGTCGTCACGATCCTCGATGCACTGGGGGTCGACAAGGCGCACGTCGCCGGACACTCCTTCGGCGGCTACATCGCCCTGGAGCTGGCGACACAGGCGCCCGACCGTCTGCTGTCGGCCATCCTGCTCGAGCCCCCGTTCGCGCAGGTGCAGACCGAGGCCATGCAGCGGTTGCTGAAGGACGTCGCCGAGGTGGCGATGCCGCTCGTCGTGGAGAAGTACATGAGCGGAGACGCAGACGGCGCGGTCACGACGCTTTTGGACGTCACCTCGGGCGTCCAGGGCGTGATCGAGCTCATCGAGCCTGTCCTGCCGGAAGGTGCTCGGGAGCTCGCTGCCGCGGACCTCAACACCTGGCTTCAGGTCGACCTGCCGGCCATGAGCGCATGGGTGGCTGATCCAGCGACGGTGAAGGAGATCACGACGCCGATCGCATGGATCGGCGGTGCCGACAGCCCGCCCGGATTCACCGACAGCCGTGCACTTCTTCAGGAATGGCGGCCCACGACCAAGGCGGCCGACATCGTCGGCGCAGGCCACTACTTCCCGGTTCTGAAACCTGCCGAAACGGCTACCGCCCTTGACGAGCTGTTGCGGAGCCAGGCCCCCGCCCAGTAGGCGTGAGCTGCGTCCGGCTCTGCCGCGCAGGCAGGGCTCCGGCAAGAACGCCGTTCGCGTAGCTTGCCAGGTTCTCCTGATCGGCCCTCGGGTCAGCCGCCGCGTTCCATCTGAAACCGGACAATCTCGCACTTTGCCGAGGCCCTGGGTGAGTGGGAGGCATGATCGTGCGTACTGACCTGCTTGCCGGTTCGCTTCGATCCCGTCACCGGCCGACGGCAGGCGGCAACCAATGGGCCGGGCCGGCATCCAGCCCAGCGTTGGTCCCGTGGCCGGCGCGGCACGCGCCGGCGTGCAACCCGGCTTTGAGGTCCTGCGCTGCCCTTGCGGTGGCGGCCGGGTTCAGGCCCGGCCTGGCAGCGGCGGGTACAAGCCGCCAAGGCTGAGCATGGCCAGGTACAGGCGGTCGTTGACCCGGACGATCCAGGCGAGCTTGGCGCGCTGGCGGCCGGTCAGGTCCTCGGGGTTCTTCCACAGCGCGTAGCGCGCCCCTTTGACCTCGCGGGCCAGCGCCGCCTCCCCGCCGGTGCGGGCGGCGTTCCACACCTCGCGGCGGACCTCGTCGAGCGCGTCGGTGGCCCACTTGACCACATGGAACGGGTCCAGGCACAGCCGCGCCTGGGGGCAGCGCGCGGCCACCACCCGCGCGATCCACTCGGCCGCATCCGCGCTGACCAGCCGGAGCTGGGCGCAGCGCGCCTGGCCGAGGGGTCGAAGAACCGGCCCAGCGTGGCGGCGTCGTGACCGGGCGCCGCCCACACCAGCCGGCCAGTGTCGTGATCAACCACCACCGTCAGGTACCGCTGGCCCTTCCGGTGGCTGATCTCGTCGATCCCGATCCGCTCCAGCCCGTCCAACCGGTCGACCGCCTGCTCGGCGTCGGCTCCCACCCGGGCCACGATCCGCCCCACCGTGCGCCAGGCCACCCGCAGCAGCTGGCGCACCGCCTGCTTGGAGGTGTGCACCGCCAGCCAGGCGGCCGTGTCGTCGAACGCCCGGGTGTGACCGGCGCCGTGGCGGGCCCAGGGCACGGCGGCCACCACCACCCCATGCTCGGGGCAGCAGACCCTGGGGGCGTCGGCCTCCAGGTAGGCTCGGATGGTGCCAAGGTCCAGCGCCCGCCAGCGCCGCCGGCCCTCGCCCTGGTCGTAGCCGACACAACGCCGGCCGCACACCCCGCAGCGACGCTTGGCGCCCTTGCGGGGCCGCACCGCCACCACGAGCGCGTCGGCGTCCTCGCCGAACTCCACCCCTTCGACGACCGCCCGCTCGACACCAAGCAGCCTGGCCCATAGCCTTGCAGATCGCACGCCGTTTCCCTTCTTGCGGATCCAGCCTTTGGACAGCCGGAACCGTAGTCCGGGAGCGGCGTGCAGTCACATCGAAGCCATCAGCTCACCCACAGATCGGTGAGAAGAGCCAAAAAGTAGGTGCCTGGGGCGGGCACGGTGAACTCGTAGGTGAATTGCCCTCCCGACTGGACCGGTGGCTGCGTCACCTCGAGCACGCCGTCCATGTCGTTGCGCAACGCCACCCCGTGCCAGTGGATGGTGGTCGCCTCGGGCAGCCGGTTGTCCAGCCGGGCGCGCAGCACCTCCCCGGCGCGCACGCGCACCAGCGGACCCGGGACGCTGCCGTTGTAGGCCCAGGTAGGCACCGGCCGGCCCGCCAGCTCCAGCGTCACCGGCGCGGCGGTCAGCGCGACCTGGCGGACCGGGGCGCCCGCCCGCCGCCGCCGCGCCTCGGTCGCCTGGACCGCTGGGGAGGAGGGCCCGAGGTGTGCGCGGCCGGGCCAGCGGTCGCAGCCACCGACCGCGATGCCCACGGTGGTGACGGCGGTGGCCGCCAGGACCTGCCGGCGCGACAGCGGCATCATCGATGGTGGCATCCTGCTCGTCCCTCGCTGAGTGCGGTCCGCCTGGCCCGGGTAGCCCAGAATGCAGGCACGCAGTCCTACCGATTGTAGGAGCCAGGTCGAGGCGCCGGCTCCAGCATGGCTTAGCCGGCGAGGTCGTTGATGAGCAGATCCTGGTCGATGGCGACCGCGGCGATCGCGCCCTCGGCAGCGGCGATCACGACCTGGGCGCCGGGGATCGGCATGGTCGGGCGCCGCGCCATGTCGCCGGCGGCGAACACGCCGGGCACGCTGGTCTGGCCGAAGTCGCCCACGCTGACCGAGCCGTCCTCCAACAACACGCAGCCGAGCTGGCCGGGCAGGCCGCTGCGCTGCCTGGTGGGCGGGTGCAGGAACGCCGCCCGCCGCTGCAGCGGCCCACCGCTGGCGAACAGGATCCGCGCGAGCTGCCCGTCGGCGCCCTCCAGGCCGGCGATCGGCTCCTGGTGCAGCCGCACGCCCCGAGCCGCCAGCGGCGCTCGGCCGGCCTCGGCCAGCGGCGCCGGCAGCGGGCCGTTGCTGCACCACACCACGTCATCGCTCCATCCGGTCAGCTGCAAGGCCAGCTGGAAGGCCCGTTGGTCGGCGCCGAGAACCGCCAGCGGCTGGTCGCGGACCTCCCAGCCGTCGCAGTGGGGCAGTTGAAGACGCTGCGCCCCCACAGGCCGGCAAGGCCGTCGATGGCGGGTAGCTGGTCGACCACGCCGGTCGCCAGCAGCAGCCGCCGCGCGCTCTCGCGCGTGCCGTCGGCCAGCGTGACCGTGAACCGACCACCATCGCTGGCGGTGCCGACCGCCTCCACCTCGACCTGCCGAAGCTCCACGCTGCCATAGGCACCCAGCTGCTCGCGGCCGATGCGGCCCAGCTCGCCCGGTGGCAGACCGTCGCGACTGAGGAACCCGTGCAGGTGCCCGACCGATGCGTTGCGCGGCGCTCCCGCGTCGCACAGCAGGACTCGCCGTCTGGCGCGCCCGAGTACCAGCCCTGCGCTGAGTCCTGCCGGACCTCCACCTACGACGACAACGTCGAACATCGGCGTCCTTCTCCCGGGTCGACTTCCGGTTCCCTCGGGGGGGGGGGGGGGGGGCTCATA